>OIWS01002891.1_pt1 | contig 13181 bp, 8 predicted proteins | sample 1587611 | NCBI WGS metagenome assembly OIWS01 (sample SAMEA3888919, study PRJEB22519) | human gut metagenome | biome: human gut; feature: human-associated habitat; material: faeces | place: Denmark | collected 2010 | reverse complement strand
GACTTCGATAAAAAGCATTCCGGACGGCGTCAGAATTTTTGATAATATCTGCAGTGCGGCAGCTGGGGAAAATAGATGTTCAAACAGTTGCGAACAAATGATGAAATCACAGAGAAGTTTCCCTTCCAATTCCTCGAGGGCGCAGTGAACCGTCTTCCAGTTCGTATTGTTTTTCATCGCGGCAATGCATTTTTTTGAGCTGTCGACGGCGGAGAGATTCCGGTAGCCGCGCTGATTCAATTCATGCAGCAGTTCTCCCCGGCCGGACCCGATGTCGGCAATGTGCGAATTTTTGTCGTTGATGAACGGCACAATGCGGTCTGCAATTTTCTGAAACCGCTTTTTGTCTTCTTCGCTCTCTCCGCCCGAGCCGGCGATGTTTTTCAACGCATATTTTTCTGCGGAATGATAATAGCGGGCAAAGGTGGAGGCGTCCGCGTCAAAATCATCGAAGACCATTCCGCAACTGGAGCAGGAGACAATGCGATATTCGGTCGGCAGGATACGATTCTCCTCTGCCGGATAGTGGATTGTGTGCAGCAGAGCGGCTTGACTGCATTCACAAACGGGGCAGCGGCGGAGAACATGCATTGGAAGATCCTCAGGAATTTGGCTTGACAGAAAGGCCGGACCGGAATTGTTCTCCCTCATCCCTGCAGAAATTTTGAAATCCGAATGGTTTGGCAGGTGTCCGGATCGCGGTTTTTCTTGACAGAAGGTGCATATGGGTGCAGCTTCCCGTAATTTTTTTCAGCATTGTTTTACTGTTACTGATGGAAATATCTATTTATTAGTATAGCATGTTATCCTGTTAAATCAATAGAATAATAGCCGATTTAATAAGATATTTTTTTATGTTAGGCGTTTAATGATTAGATATTTTAAAATATGTGGATTTTCGAAGTATTATGTCAGGCGTTATCCGGGAGGATGGGAATCTCTGATACCTGGGGGCGGTGGAAGGGCATCATTCCGATTGCTGATGCCTGCGGTAGCGGGTCGGCGTTTCTCCGTAACGGCGCCGGAACTGCTCCGTGAAACCGGAGGCATCCGAAAATCCCAGCTCCCGGGCGATCTCTGAGATGGGCAGTTCACTGCGGAGCAGACGGCGCCCTTCCTGAAGCCGCAGCGAGAGCAGATACTGGTGCGGCGTGTCGCCGGGGAACAGGTTCTGCCAGTAGCGGAAAAAGGTGCGGCGCGACAGGCCGTGGCGGGCCGCCAGAGCTGAAAGATCGATCTTCTCGGCGTAATGGGTGCGCAGAAAGGAGGCGATCCGCTGGATTTTTTCAGTATGGAAGGAGTCCGGCTCCGGCGGGCGGAAGTGCTGACGGGCGGGATGCTGAAGCATCAGTTCCCGCAAGAGACAGAGGGCGTAGTGATCGATCCGGTCGACGTTCCCCGGCAGAAACAGATTGTCGCAGAGTGCGTCGATCTTCTCCATCAGCATCCGGATTTCTCCGGTGATCTCCAGCGGCCAGCCGACGGGGGTGAGAAGGAGGCCCGCCTCTTCCAGCCGGGGGCGGAGCGCGCCGTCGTAGAGCAGGGCGAACGCCCGGCGCGGGGCGAAGGGCGGCGAGTGAAAATCGCTCTCCGGATACTTCAGATACACATGCGGAAAGGGCAGTCGCGTCTCATGCCCGTTCTGAATGTCGATCGAATACCCGTCGGCGGCGGAGAGGCGGATGGCGAACTCCATGAGGTTCTCGCGTCGTCCGTTCCAGGTGCCCCGGGCGTTGTCGCTGGAGAGCCGGGCGAAGAGCGGCAGCGGCGCCGCCAGCGTGCGCGGCAGATCGTTGAAGTGGAGAAAATGGTTTTTCATACCGTAATATAATGCGGGAGAAACGGCTTTTCCATGCAAAATGGCACGATTTCCATATTTTTCGGCACAATTTTCATGGCAGAACGATACGGATGGCGCTATACTGTTCCCGGTACAATCAGGAGGCTGTCATGTATCGGATGGAAAATGAATTTATCACGCTCGAAATGGACGAAAACGGCATTCTGCAGGAGCTCCGCAACCGGAAAACCGGCCGGAATCTGCTCCACCCGCATCAATTACTGCGGTTGATCCTGGGGGATTCCGGCTGCCTGGAGCTGGATGCCGTCCCTGCCGGAAGGCCCGAGGTCCAGTGCGAAGCGGGGCGTGTCTCCCTCAAATACTCCGCCGTGGAGTGCGAGGAACGCGGCACGATTCCCATTGCTGTTTCCCTTTCGGCGGAACTGTGCGGGGATGAAATTCACTGGGGAATCGCGCTGGAAAACCGTTCGCAGGAGCAGGTGGTGCGCGAAGTGCATTACCCGATTCTCTCCATCCGTGACCCCGAACCGCCGATGGCGGCGATCACCTCGGAGCGGGTCAGCGAACGGCTGGAAAATCTTCCGGCGCAGATCCGCAGCTGTTTCACCCATTACATGGCGCCCGATCAGAAGTACATCCGCCGTACGGCGCTTTATCCGGGGCGTGCCGCGTCGATGAACTGCTTTGCGCTCGACTGGGGGGACGAGGGGCTCTATTACGGATGCCACGACTCCACTTTCGAGTTGACCGGGCAGGTGTTTGAACTGGAACGGCAAAAGAGTGTCAATATGTATGTGGTTCGCTATCCGTTTCTTAAGGCTGATGGAAGCTGGCGCGAATGCAACATCGTCACCGCTCCGTACTCCGGCAGCTGGACCGTCTGTGCGGAGAAGTATCGGAAGTGGGCGGACGGGTGGTTTACTCCGCCGCAGATTCCGGATCATGTGGCATATTCGCCGGGGTGGCAGCGGATTATTCTGCACCATCAGTACGGAGAGTATCTCTTCCCCTACGAAAAGCTCGAGCAGGCTTACGATGACGCCGCGAAGGCCGGAATCGACACCCTGTTCCTCTTCGGCTGGACCGCGGCGGGGATGGACTCCGGATACCCGGTCTATTCCGCCGATCCGAAACTGGGCGGCGTCAAAACACTGAAGGAGAACATCCGCAAGGTGCAGGCGAAGGGGGGGAAGGTCATCCTCTACTTCAACGGTCAGCTCATCGACGTGGAGAGTGACTATTATCGTTCAGGGGAGGGGGCTCGCGTGGCGATCAAACGCGCAGACGGCACCGAACACCGCGAGTCCTACAACTTCACCAACGGCGGCACCTTTCTGCGGGCTTTCGTCAACAAGACCTTCGTCGTGGCCTGCCCCGCCTGCCGTTCCTGGCTGGAAATTTTGAAGCGGCACGTCGATTTTGCAGTGGAACTCGGGGTGGATTCGGTCTTCTTCGATCAGCTCGGACTGCTCTCCTACCCCTGCTGCGACCCGTCGCACGGCCACCCGGTGCCGTATACCGGAATCATGCAGGGCAAGCGGGAGATGCTCAAGGAGCTTTACGAGTACGCGAAGTCCCGGAATCCAGAGATGGGGGTCGGTATCGAGTGCACCACCGACCAGACGTTGCAGTATACCGATTTCGTTCATATCTTCGGTTTCCCCGCGGGCGTCTGGAATTCCGACTGGCGGGAGAAGGGGGAAAAGCCGCGGACGCTGTCGGCGAGTTACCTTTTCAAGGCGGCCTTCCCGGAGGCGGTGATCTCCAACCGGAACATCCGCGACGATTCCGACGTCGAATTTCCGGTCAATCAGATGCTGCTGCTCGGCAGCCGGAGCGATGTGGAGATCTACCGCTGTCGCGCCACCATCGCGGAGACGCCGCACTATCAGGCGTATCTCGCGAAGGCGAACGCGCTGCGTGAACGGTTCGGGCGACTGCTGTACGACGGAACATTCCGTGCGGAAACCTTCCACCGCGTGAGCAATCCGGAGATTCAGACCAACTCCTTCCTGCTCGGCGATGAGCTGGCGGTTCTGCTGACCCAGAGCAACCGGGAACTGGCGCGGACCGAAGTCGTCGCCCCCGGATTCCAGCTGGAACGGCTGGACTCCGTCTCCGGTGACGTTACGATGGAGGAGGGCGTTGTCACCATCCCCCGGAACGGTTTTGCCGTACTGCTCTACCGGCGGGGGTAGGGGCGGAGCCGGTCACGCCTCCACCGTGATCTTCCGGCAGACGACGGTCTTGCGCTTGACTCCATCCCGGTCGGGGAAGTAGAAGTCGCTGTAGAAGATCAACGCGCTGTTGCGGTCGAGCGGAATCATCTCCGGGTTGCAGCAGCAGCCGTCCCAGTCGTGGAAGGTGGGCGGCGTGACCCGGCGGTTGGCCAGGGCGCTCCGGTCGCCGGGCGTCATCACGACCAGCGGTTCGCTCCAGCGGGTGCCGCTCTCATCCTCCGTGGCCTGCACGAAGATGCCGGGCCGGGCGTAGCAGAGCAGCGTGACGCCGCAGTCGAGTTTGCAGAGCCGGGGGAGGATGCCGGTGTCGGCGAATTTCTCCGGCTTCGACCAGGTGCGGCCGGAGTCGGTCGAACGGGAGAAATACATCGGCGCGACCTCCTCGCCGGTACTGCCGTACCAGGCGGTGCGCAGAAACCAGACCATGGAACCATCCGGCATGAATTCGATGTCGCTGTCGCTGAATCCGCCACTCCGGTAGGGATAGCGTTTCCCATCCGCCTCGTACTCCATGTGGCTGTGTAGGCGGAAGGTGTGGCCGTCGTCGTCCGAACGGAACAGTTCGGCGGAGTAGTAGGGCGAATAGAGCCCGGTTTCCGGGTTGATGTGACCTTCGCCGGAAAACGCGGTCACCCAGATCGCCCCGTCCGGGCCGAGCCGCGGATTGCCGCGGGGGAAGAGCGACTTCAGCGTCAGCACCCCCTCGTGTTCATGGACGACCCGCGTGAGGGACGGCCAGTCGAGGGCGACATGTTCCTCGACCGGTTTTGTTTCGCCCGCCGGGACGCGGAAAGCGAGCCACTCCGCTTTTGACAGGCTCTCCGGCAGTCGTTCAACGCGGAAAGCGCGGATCAGTGTCCCGTCGAGCCAGCAGGTCATTCCGTCTGGAATCGGGAGCGTTTTTTCTTCCGCCCGGCGTGAGAAGTCATAGCCGGGGGTGAGCAGATTCTGCGGCGTCACCCGGTATTCCTCCAGAATGGTTCCGGAGACCATCGGGAAGTAGAGCAGATCGCCGTTGGCGAGGCGGAGGCCGCACTGGATGGCCACGGCGGGATCGACCTCCTGCCAGCTTTCGCCCCGGTCGCGGCTTTCGAACCACCGTTTCGGACTGCCGTAGGACTGGATGTTGTCTTCGCAGACGTCGACGGAGACGACCAGCCGGTCGCCGAGGTTGTACGGATGGGGGAACTGATACGCGCCCCACAACTGCTCCTCCGGGCGGATGCCCCGGACGACGACCTGTTCTTTCCCCGGAATCAGTTTTCTCATTCAAGCCTCCCGTACGTTGTTTCCCGATTGTGTGACCATGGATGACGGGAGAAAGTATACCGCGCCGGCGGCGGGAAACCAAGCCGTTCTTTTGTAAATGAAAGGACATTGAAATCATTTTTCGGACATTCGGCCGGGCATCCCGGTTGAAAAATCCGTTGAAATCGCTATAGTAACCCTCGAAACGCGGACAGGCCGGGGAGGGGCGGAAACGATGGATGAGGCGCATGAGAATTTCAACCGGACGGCGAGCCGGAGTGTTGCCGCGGGAGGTGGGCGCTTCGCGGCGGGCGGACTGGAGTTTTCGGTGCTTTCCTGCCAGTACAACGAACTCTCCCCGGGGCTTCGGGTGCCGGAGCACGAACACCCCTATTACTGTCTCTCCTTTGTGGAGCGCTCTTCCATGCGGACCAGCTGTGACGGGATGACGGTGGAAAACCGGGCGGGAAAACGGACGCTGTTTTTCATGCCGCCGGCGGTGTCGCACGCATGCCGTTTCGGGGAGGAGGAGACGCATTGGAACTTGTCGGTCAATTTTCAGATCGGGGGAGCGCACGCGCTGGAGGTGAACGAACGGATTGCCCGCCGTGCGGAAGCGCTCGGTTACGAGATTCCGCTTTCCGGGGAGATGGCGTTTCTGCTGCGGGAAATCCGCCGTCAGGGGATGTCGGAGGCGCCGCTCTCGACGGAGCTGTTGAGCCATCTGCTGGCGGCGTTGCTGGGCGTGGTGATGCAGCAGAGTTTCCCCGAAGCGTTGGAAGAGATTTCCGGGCATGAGGCGTTGCGGGCGGAGTTCCGCCGCGACCGGCTGGAGGCGATGAAGCGGGCGATGTGGGCGATGGTCCGGGATTCCGACCCGGTGCGTCGGCTCGCGGAATGCTTCGAACTGAGTCCCCGCCATCTGAACCGGATCTTCCGGCTGGGCACCGGGAAATCGATCAAGGAGTACCAGAACGAACTTCGAATTGCGAGTGCGTGCGACCTTCTGCGGAACAGCGCTCTGCCGATATCGCTGGTGGCGGAAGCGGTGGGATTTCACCGCCCCGGCTTATTCGCCGCGTTTTTCAGGAAGCATCTCCACTGTACTCCGCAGGAGTACCGAATCCATTCGGAATGAATGCCTTTCATGGCTGAATCCGGAGGAGCGCCCGGACGTCGTCGCAGTGAGACCCGTCCGGGCGGAAGCCGCCGTTGTCGACGCCGTCGGGGCCGACGCTCCACACCTGAATCGCCGGAATGGTACGGAGCTCCTTGTCGGCAATCCACTTCGAAGGGGCGTCCGTGAAGAAGCGTCCCTTCGGGGGCGGGGTGTCTCCCGCTTGTTTCAGAACTTCGACCTGCTGAACGCATTCACCCTTCCGGTAGAGCAGCGGTTTGCCGCTGAAGGGATCGGGCGGCAGGTTGGGGAGGCTCTCCGGCCAGTTGCCGTGCTTCCGGCGATAGAGTTCCGCCTGAATCAGCCCCCGCACCGCCCGGAACCGCGCTGTCAGCCGGTTGAATTTTGTCGCAATGCGCAGATAGGAGGGGATGAATACCGAGGCCAGAAGGTTGGGATGACGGATGGCCGGTGTCTTTTCGGACTGAGAGAGGTTCAGTAGACTGTAGAATTCTGCCAAGCCCGCCATCTCCCGCCGTAAGTACCACCAGAGTTGCGGAACGAAGTTGCGGAGTGCCCGGGGGGAGGCGTGCGAAGCACCGTCGACAGAGGAATATTCTCCGGACGTCCAGCCGTCGCAGGTGTCGAATATGAGAACGGCTTCACTGTATAACACCCGCTCCAGAAGAGGCGGAATCGCTTTTTCCTGTTCCGCCAGTTCGGCGGAGAGCCGGTGCAGCATCGATTCCGGGAGCTTGCCGGATTCCAGCAGCATCTCAATGCCGGAGAGACGGAACTTTTCGCAGACTATCCATACCCGGAGGCTGATCGAAATTGAGTCCTGCTGCAGATAGCGGTTGGCCTGTTTCATTCGCCGTTCGGCGGCGGGTGCTTCGTCGATTCGCCCATCTGCGAGAGCGAAGTAAATCTGCCATAATTGAAGCCGGTTAAATTGCCGGATCCAGTTGAGTTCCGGCAGGCAGATTCCAATCAGTTTCCCCGTCTGGTAGTGGCGCGGTCGCGGCGGCAGCGGATTGCCCGTCTGCGCTTCCCAGGCTTTCAGGGCCTCAGAATATTCTTCAAAGTGATTTCGCCACTGTCTCATTCTTCCGGCAGAGGTCAGCATAAGGTTGGGCTCAGAGTAATAAAAGGCATAATTCTCTTCTTCCTTGAAGGGATCGACCGCGTCATAGCTTTTTTCCCACCGATCCCAGAAGGCGGCATCCGGCTTGCGTCCGTGAAAATAACATTCCGCCAACGCTTCCGCCGTCATCGGCCGCCCGAACCGTTTTGCCAGCTCGGCGGTTCGGCGTGAAACCTCTCCTCCGGCGATCCACGTCAAAAGAGTAAAGAGGAGAAACACCGCCGCTCCTGCGCTCCACCAGACGATCACCCCTTTCCCGAAGAGGGAACGGAGCTTCTCTCCGCTCAGACGGACGAAGAAGAGCGCGGTCAGCCAGTACCAGAGGGCGAGGAAGAGCAGGCCGCCCGCCGCCCATACACTCCAGCCCCATCCGGAGATTCCCGGGAAGCGCGACAGGGCGACCAGGAATTGGATGGAAACAAGACTCAGCAGACACCCGTCGCTGTTATCATAATTGTAACTGAAGGAGAGGGGATAATAGAAAACACAGTAGACGAGAAGAGGCAGCAGCATCAATGTGCCGATGCACCAGGCAAGGGCACTGCCGAAGGCCGGTTTCCACTGGCGGCCGCAGAAGAAGAGCGGCAGGACGCCGGTGAAGAAGAACGCGAAGAGCCATCCGGTACAGATCCCGGGCAGGGATAACCGGAAATATCCCCAGAGGAGCAACGCCACCCAGAGGATGAGTCCGAAACAAACTGCATATCTCCAGAGGCCGGTTTGCCGGGAGAAATAGAAAGCAAATGTCAGGCCGGCATAATAACAGAACAAAAGAAGGAAGAGGACAACTCCAACGGAGAACCCGATCTGTAATCTGAAGCTCTCCTGATCGGTCGAGCCGGAAATGGAGAGCCAGCCGATTCCGAGCAGGAAAATGAGAAGCGAGAAGAGGAGATAACTTCCGAGCAACAGTTGGGTGAGCGCGTAGAAGGCCCCCTGCGCCGGGGCATCCGTGAAAAAGAGCCGTTTTCGTATCGCATTCCAATGCATAACCAGCGTCCTTTCCGGAGGGTGGATTCTCCTGTCGGATAAGATAGCCTGTCAATTGGGAATGTCAAGGCGGGGCTGTTCTGTTTGGAACGGTTTTCTCCCGCTGTTGCAGCAACTTGTGGAATGGGGCCGTGTGACTGAATTTTATGGTTGTTCCCGGTCGGCATATTGCCGGGGAGAGAGCCCGAACAGTTTCTTGAATTCGGTGGAAAAATGCAGTGCATTTCGATAGCCGACCTGCTCGGCGATCTGCTTGACCGGCATGCGATCGGTGGAGAGCAGCAGCTTGGCCGCGACCTGCATCCGGAGCCGGATCAAATACTGGTAGGGCGTCGCGTCGAAATGCTGTCGGCAAAGCCGGATGAAGTGGCTTTCGGAGAGCCGGCAGGCGGCGGCCATGTCGCCGACCGTGATCATGGGATCGGCTAGATGCTCCAGACAGAACCGTTCGAACCCGGCCAGTTGAGCCGGGGGGCGTTCCGGGAGGTGCGGCGCGCGCAGGAACTGGAAGAAGCGCCAGCTCAGCACGCCGTTCTTTCGTTCGGCCTCGCTGCCGTGTTCCAGGGAGAGCGTTTCGAAATCGCGGATGAAGCTTTCCAGAACGGCGACGTTGACCGAAGTGATCGCATCGATGGCGGCAAGCCCCGATTCCCGCAGGAGCTCCGGCAGAAGTTGACCGTTGAACAGCAGAGAGATCTTCAGGCACGATCCATCGACCGCGAAGAACTCCCCGCGCCGCCTGGGGTGAAGCAGAAACAGCTCTCCGGCGGAGAGTTCGTACCCCCGTTCCTCCTGTCGGAACTGCAGAACTCCGCGCTGAACATACTCGACGGAGAGGTGGTCGACGTTTTCCGAACGGAAGTGGGCGCCGCGCAACAGTTCCGTCCGGTGGATTGAGCCGCAGTGGAGCAGTTCGCGGCCCGGCATTCCCGGATTGAGTGCCGCGACATGAAAGTTGCGACGCCTTTTTCGGTAGAAGAAACGATAGGTGTCATTCGATTCGATGAGCGGCGGAGCGTCGGAGTCGAAATTGTCGCAGGATTCCAGAATTCTCATGACGGAATGGGAAGATAAAAAAGTTATTTTCCAGATATATTGCTTTTTTTTTATATTATATTGTACTGTAAATTGTATTGAAAATCAAGTGCTAAAACGATATTTTGTAATAGAACGAAAAGGATTGTTTTATGGATAATGGAACGTGTTGCCGGTTCCCGGAGTGGGGGAGGGAGGTTGTCAGGACCTTTTTCCTGCCTTCTCTCAATTTATTTTACGACTACACGACCGGTGACTCCTTTGAGCACCGTTTCGATCATCTGCCGAAGCCGGAGGAGATTGCCGCCGAAGACCCGGATCCCTGCGGCAGAGGGAGCGGCATGGAGGATTGCCCGCTGCATGCCGGAGCGATGCTCGATGCTGCGATCCGATGCGGTGAATCCGAACTGGCGTCGCGGGTGCTGATCGGTCTGGAATCGCTGGTTATGCGTCACGGCAGGCTCGGATTTGTGGCGCGGGGATTCTCGCCGTTTGCCGGAAATCTCTGTTATCCGAACTCTTCGCGCGATCAGTTCACGCTGGCGGTTTTCGGGGCGTGGCGGGCGTTCTGCTCCATGCCGTCGGCGGTGGATCGTCGGTGTGCGGCGGAGATCCTCCGGAACATCTCCGATTACTGTCTGGAAAACGTTACCGCGGAGAATGACTTCAATCTCGGCCGCTTCGACGGAGGACCGGCCATGGTCTCGCTGATGCGCAGAGGATGCGCGCCCCACGAAGCATTGCGACTGCCGATGTTTCACGCCGCCGCCGGAGTTGCGACCGGAGAATCGGAGCGGATTGCCGTTGCCGCCGCGCTCCTGCCGGAGGCGATTGCGAAAACCCTGGAAATGCGCGATGACGGAGGCTGGTGGGATATCTCGCTCTCTCAGTTCCAGCTTTCGGTCGCGGTCCTGCTGGAGTGCAATGCGTTCCCCGAGGCGGCCGGAACGTTGCGTGAAATTTCACGGGAGATCTGCCGTCTCACCCGGAGGGAGCTTGAGATCCTGCTCGCCCGGGGGGAAGCCGATCCTGCCCGGCTCAATGCGCGGATGTGCGACTGGCGCGATTGTCCGCGGCGTCTGCTGGTCGCTCCGGCGGCCGAGGGCGGCCAATCTTATCGGCATGTAACACTTCCGCAGGAGTATCAGATCGCCGCCGGGATCCTGCGCGGAATCGGAAATCTTCTGACGACGCTCTTCTACGGAAAGGAGGCGCCGTCTCCGGAGGCGGCCTGCCGGATTGTTCGGCTGTTGAGTGCCGTCGACTTTCCGCATTGCAGTTGCGGCGGAACGATTCAGTTGCTGCAAGGGGTGTCGCTGTTTCCCGGACTTGTTCCGTCTTCGATATCCAACAGGAAAGGTGGAAGTTTATGAGAAGGATTTTTACTTTAATCGAATTGCTGATCGTAATCGCCATCATCGCAGTTCTGGCGGCGATGCTGCTTCCTGCTCTGAACCAGGCGCGTGCGGCCGCGCGCCGAAGCAACTGCATGAACAATCTCAAGCAGCTGGGACTGGCATTTCTGCAATACACCGGCGACAACGGCGATTTTCTTCCGCCGGGGCTTGCCGCCGCCTCCGGTACGCGAAAGAATGTCACCTGGGATGATCTGCTCGGCGCCGGGTATGACGGCCGGCATCTCACCGCCGAAGAGCAGCTCGCCTCCGCGCTGACCACGGCCGAACATTCCGGCCGTGGCTCGAAGCAGTATTTCTGTGCTGAAGCGGGCCGCAGCTGGCCGGGTGATTCCGCGCAGTATCCCCGCAGTTACGGCTGCAACAATCAGGAGATTTCGGTGAACGGCACCAGCTTCAAAACCTCGCAGATCCGGCGTTCCTCCCGCTATATTCTGCTCGGCGAGAATCATACCCCCTCCAATGCGCAGGGCAGCCAGTCCTGCTGGAACCTCAAGGAAAATACCTTCGACAACGTCGAAAACCGGGTCAATTACAACCAGGTGCACGGCGGCCGGAGCAACTTCCTGATTCTGGATGGACACGTGCTCAACGATATCTGGTGGAACACCCGGCGGACGTATGGTGAAAGTCTGTGGCGCAAGTGATACGATGTAAAACGATCGAAAGGATTTCAGAATGATCAGACAGTTTCTTCTATACAAGGCTGCGGTTGCCGTCATATCCATGTTCGCCGTGCTTGCGGCGGCGCAGACGCCGGTATTGCCGGAGGCGGTCCGTTTTGCCGAAGACGGCAGTTTCCGGATTGAAGACGCGGTGTTCATGATCCGCGGCTATTCCCGGACCTGGGCGCCGGTCCAGAACTCCTGGTGGGGCGGCCGGGAGAGCGCGGTTTCTCCGGACGGCGTGACGGTACGGGCCAGGATGACTATCGACAAGATCGCCGCCGATGTCACGGAGACGATCCGACCGGTCGGGGAGAACCGTTTCCAACTGGAATTCCGGGCCGGATTTCCGGTGCCGGTCGAGGTGAAATCTCTGCATGGTTCGCTGTCGTTTCCACCGGGGAAGAGTGTGACGGTCGACGGGAGAGCCTTTTCGATTCCCGGACGCAAAGTGCGTCAGATTCTGCTGTCGCCGCAACAGGTGAGGGAGGTGCGCATTCCGCTCGCCGGCGGCCGGGAACTGAAGGTGACCTCCCCGGATGGCGCTTTCGGGTTTTTGATTCAGGACAATCGCAAGGAGGATTGCGCGGAGATCGAATGCCGGTTCCTGACCGTTCCCTCCAAGGGAAAGCTGAAGAGCGCCGGGCTCCGGCTTGAACTGGAACTTCTGGAGGCGCGGATTGTGCCGGTCGATCTCCGGGGGGCCGTGAACGCCGGCTTTGCGGATGAGATTGCCGGGGACGGCAAGGGCGGCTGGACCGATCAGGGGCCGCAGCAGGATCTGCACACAATCCGGCCCGGCTGGATCCGCAGCGGCGCGGTGGCGTTCGAGATCATCGACCCGGCTCAAAATGACGGAAAAGGCACGATTGTGCTCTTCGGCTCCGCCCGGCTTCCCGGTCGGGATACGGTCGAAATTCCGTTGCCGGAGAACGAGATGAACACGGTCAACCTGCTCCACGCTTCCGCCTGGACTCCCGCTGCGGGAGAACTGCAGGGGGAGATTGTCGCCCGATATCCGGATGGATCGCAAGCGTCGGTGCCGGTCGTTGCCCGGCAGGACTGCGGCAACTGGTGGGGGCCCTTCCGCGACCGGAATGCAGAGGTGATCTGGCAGGAGAAGGCCCCCGGCGGAGATACGGAAATCGGATTGTACGCATCCAGTTTCCCGCTGCCGAGACCCGGTGCTGTGAAACTGACGCTTCACATGAAAAGCAACGGCGGCGTCTGGATGATTCCGGCGGTGACGCTTTCGGACCGGCCGATCCGGTTCGGCGCCGTCCGGAAGCCGGAGTATGTGACGCGGGCAGGAAAAGAGTGGGTACCGCTCGATTTCCGCCGGGAGCCGGTTCGGGGCGGGGCATTCGACTTCTCGTTCCTGAACGATGCTCCGGCCGGGAAGTACGGCGCGGTCCGGGTTGCGCCGGACGGCAGACTGACGTTTGAAAACGCTCCGGAGAAACGGATTCGCTTTTACGGTGTAAATCTATGTTTCAATGCGAGTTTTCTCGATGACAAGGCGCTGA
>OIWS01002886.1_pt1 | contig 13214 bp, 12 predicted proteins | sample 1587611 | NCBI WGS metagenome assembly OIWS01 (sample SAMEA3888919, study PRJEB22519) | human gut metagenome | biome: human gut; feature: human-associated habitat; material: faeces | place: Denmark | collected 2010 | reverse complement strand
AGTGCAAAAAGGCTGCTCTATGATAGCCAGCTCTTGTTCGTTAAGTCCGTTTCCACCGTTAGCCTCGCTTTTATATCTTTCGACAAGTTCTTCTTTTGTCGGAAACTCATCCATGGCAAAAGTGCGTTCTTTCCCTGTTAAGAAGTCATGTTCGGCAAAGCCCTCCCCATTAGAACTATATGCAAACTTAACATCAAGCATTTGGGCATAAGTCATAGCTTGTTGCAATCCATGAGAAACAGAATGATTAGCATCCTTTGCCTCTACAATGGCTAAGGGTGTTGCCTTGTTTGCATAAAGCACATAGTCGGCAAACTTAGGTTTCTCTCTATGCACAAGATTGCCATGAAGACTAATTTTACCGTCAGTAAATTTAACCTCCTGTTCCATAAAAATGCTATCCTTTGACCATCCTTTGCTTGTAATGGCCTCGTTGATATAGCGGAACTTGACATCCTCTTCTGTTAAATCTTTGCTTATGCCCATATTCAACTAATATTTTATTATCAGAAGTTCTACAACATATTTACTAAGACAGAAAACTACGAGTTCATTACACTCTTTCGTTCTCGTCCGTAATCAAATCCTTGAGGTCAACTTCTAAAATCTTTGAGATTTCAAGAAGCGTTTCTAAATCGGGTTGGTATTTATTCCGAGCATAGCAATTGACCGTGCTAAAGCTCTTACCTAACTGTTTTGCCAGCCAAGTTTGTGAAATCCCCTTGCTATCTAAGACATCTTTTATCTTGTTTAGTTTCATAAATTCACCGAATTTTGCTACAAATATACATTAAATTTTGCGATAATCATTATAAATTTAACGATTGTTATTTCATGTAGTTATTGTACCTTTACAGCGGAGAAGAGTTATTTGACAGCAAACGTATGCATATTGCAGAAATTGGGACTATTGCCAAATCATTACCTCTATTGAGGTGAAAGACTCATAAATAGCTCATTTTAAGCTATTCAGCAGATTTTAGTGTAATTTTTTGTGAAAAAAGTTGGGAATTTATTTGGTTTTTTGATTACCCCCCCCCTATATTTGCAAAAAAATATCAGAGAAACGACAATGAATGCTACAATTCATAACTTCAACAATGCCGAGAAGCGCACAATTTCGGCTGAAGGACGCATTGTGCCTGTCCTTTCTCTCATTACGACATTCCATTCCCAAACAATAATTATAAAAATCACAAGCACCTCGCAACGCGACGCATTGTCGGCGTTCCGCTAAGCGCGGGTGCTTGTGCCAATATTGGGGCACAGCCCCGAAACATCCGACAAACTTGACCAAACAAAACTAAATTATAGACTTAACCAAACAAAACCAAAACAATGAAAAGGTATCTACTTTCCACTTTCACGATTGCAGCCGCGGCGCTGCTTGTGACATCGTGTAACGATGAGATGGACAACGGCCTGAAGACAGGCGACGAGGGAACCGTGACATTCACAGCGCAACTGCCTTCGGAGATGGGAACCCGTGCGTTTGCCGACGGACTGACGGCGAAACACCTGCAATATGCAGTGTATGAGGCTGGACAATCAACTCCTCTGAAGGTGTTCGGCGACGAGACAACTGTTGTGGGAGAAGCCGAAATGGTCAACCTCAAGAAATCGGTAACACTGAAACTGACTTCCGGCAAATCCTACGACGTGATTTTCTGGGCTGACGCCACAACCGATTCTCCATACACTTTCAATCCGGCATCACAGGAAGTGAGTGTGGACTACAGCAAGGTGAACAACAACAGCGACAATTGCGACGCTTTCTTCAAGAAAGAAACAATCACCGTAAGCGGAAACCAAAGTGTTGACGTCAAACTTACACGTCCGTTCGCGCAGGTGAACATAGGAACCGACGACTTTGACGCCGCCAAGGCTTCCGGACTGGAAGTGACCCAGACCGAAGTTGTGGCAAAAGCATTCGCCACGCTGAACCTTGCCACCGGCAAAGTTTCCGACGAGGCTGACCGCACATTCACTATGAAAGCCATTCCGACAGCATCCGACGGAGAGTTTCCCGTTGCCGGCGGCTACAAATACCTTTCGATGGACTACCTGCTCGTAGGTGCTGACAAGGCGACTGTCGACGTGGCTTTCAACTATGGAGGCCCGCAGAGCCGCACGTTCACAAACGTGCCAGTGCAACGCAACTACCGCACAAACATCTACGGCTCGCTGCTCACAAACACCACTGACTTCAATGTGGTCATCGAACCGGCATTTGCAACCACCAACTACAATCTCGGCGCTCTCTACACAGCTTCGCAAATCGGTGGAGCGGTGACGCTGAGCGACAACGTTGACTTTGACCGCACAATCGCTGTGCAACCAGGCAAAACAATGTCAGTGAACCTCAACGGGAAAACGGTGAAAAACACCACCGACTTGTGGGAAAACCCAAGCGTGCCAAACAGCTGGTCTCTGTTCTCTGTAAGAGGCACCGACAGCAAACTGACTCTTTCAGGCGACGGTGATGTCATCGCCAAAGCCAACGACTGCTACGCTATCGATGTTCAGGGCGGAGGACATCTTGTTATCGAGGGCGGACACTACAACGGCAACATCCACGCAGTCTATGTAACCGAAGGTGTTGCGGAAATAAAAGGCGGAACATTCGAGGTGCAGCAGAAATATCCTGACGCAGAGAAAGCCGATGAGTTCGTGCTCAACTGCCTTGACGAGAACTACAAAAACGGAACAGCGAAAATCATCGTTACCGGCGGCACGTTCATTGGATTCAACCCTGGCGACTGCAAGGCTGAGGGCAACGGCACCAACTTCGTAGCCCCTGGCTATGCATCAATCGCAAACGGCACAGCTGCCGACGGCCGCACCATCTGGAAAGTTGTGCCGGCTGTGGAGGCTACAACAGAAGCGGAACTTGAAGGGTCTTTCAAAAGAGGCTCTGTAACTGCCATTAGTTCAAACATAAGCACAACTACTATTACAACTTGTCATTCAAAGTCGAATTTAGTATTCAAAAACGGTAGCGTTTTAAAGTTAGAACCAACAGAAACAGGCAGCCTATACACATTGAGTGTCCGTAAAAATAGTAATTTGACGATTTCAGGCAATGGCTCTATCATTGCCCCAGTCCTTATTAGTCCCAACCCAACAACATCTCAGGCTGCAGCTATAGAAGTCGGGGTTCAAGCATATTCTGGAATCGTAAACATCTACGACAATGTCACGCTCGAGGGCAACTCAGGAGCAGCTGGCAGCTATGCTTTAAGACTTGTTAATGGCACGGCGAATATTTACGGAGGTCATTTCAAAACAGCAGGAGGATTAAACGAGGACTCTGAATGTATCTATTTAGAAAGCATAAAACCTTATAGAGGGACATATAGACAATGCAACCTCAACATCTACGGTGGCGTTTTCGAGACAACAGGAGATGCTAAATATCTAATCAACTGCAAGGACGAGCCATACAAAGATGGCAAATGCGCCATAAAAATCATGGGCGGCATATTCGTAGGCTTCAATCCTGCCGACAACACTGCCGAAGGCGCACACACCAACTTCGTTGCCCCTGGCTACAAATCGGTAGAGACCACCTACAATGGCAAGCAGGCTTGGAAGGTTGTTAAAGAATAACTAACAGCAAGCATCTAAAGCTTCACAATATGGTCGGCGTCGTGTCTGCACAGGCACGACGCCGATTTCGTTTCATGTCACCGTCGTGCCTCGCGGCGCTCGTCGGCGCGGCTCTTGCTCGTTGTGACGAGAAACACGCCCACAAAAATCATCGCCACGGCAAGCCCCTTCATCACGTTGAACGAGTCGAGCCCGAGACAAACCGTCACTACACACGCCACCACGGGCTGCACGTAGTTGTACATTCCAGCCACCGTGGGACGCAGATTCTTCTGCCCGACAATGATAAACATATAGCTCACAAACGTGGCAAACACCACGATAAACGCCACGGCAAGCACATCGTCCCATCCAAGCGCAAACCAGTCGGTTGCCACAAGACTCGAATATGAGAACGGAAGCGTGCAGAGAAAAGCATAGGTAAACATCCACTTCATCACCGTCACAAGCGAATAGCGGCATATAAAATTCTTGAACAGGACAAGATAGGTGGCATAACTCAGTTGGGCGAAAAGCACAAGCAGGTCGCCAAGTATGGGATGCGCGCCGGCTGCCGTGGCAGTGGCTCCACTGCCCAGAATGAGCATCAACGCGCCCCCAGCCCCGAAAGCTATGCCTGCCACCTTTTTCCCCGTGACCGGCTCACGAAGGAATACGGCGGCAAGAAGCATTGCCCACAAAGGCATACTCGTGGTGATTATCGACGCGTCGGCAGGCGATGACAGTTTGACCCCAAAGATGAAACTGCCCTGATTGAACACTATGGCAAGAAGCGACGCGGCAAACAGACGCAGCATGTCGCGCGGCGACACGTGCTCCGGTTTTTGAAACAGCGACACTGCCCAGAACAGCACCATCGCGCCGAAAATGCGCAAATCGGTGAGCACAAACGGCGTGACCACACCGCCAGCCATAACAACCTTGGCAAGGGGCGACATCAAGCCCCAACTCGTATTCGCCAGCAGCATCGCGCCGTGGCCTTTCCAACTGAATTTTTCCATAATCGGGCACAAAATTAGACATAAATCTATTATTTATACCTACCTTTGCACCAAAATTCAAAAGATGACAGACAAGAGTTATTCTCTCACCATAACAAAAGAACAACTGGCAGAATTGCCCCGAGTGGAGTTTCCCGGTGTAATCAAGGTGGTAAACACCGCCGCCGAGGCACGCAAAGCGGTGTCGATACTGAAAAAATATCCTATCCTCGGCTTCGACACCGAATCAAAGCCCACATTCAGAAAAGGAGTGCCTATCCACGTCTCGCTGATTCAGATTTCAGCCGACGATGTGTGCTTCCTGTTCCGCGTGCGCAAGATTGACGACCTCGAGCCTCTGCACGAAATCATGGACAACCCCGACATTCCAAAAATCGGACTGTCGCTCCACGACGACTTCTCGATGCTCGCCCACAACTACGACTTCCACCCCCAAGGATTCATCGACCTGCAGAAACTTGTGCCCGACTACAATTTCGGCTGCTCAAGCCTACAGAAAATCTACGCAATCCTGTTTGACATGAAAATCTCAAAGTCGCAACAGCTGTCGAACTGGGACGCCGAGACGCTCACCGAGGCACAGACATCCTACGCCGCCATCGACGCATGGGCGTGCATACGCATCTACCGACGGCTGCTCAGCGATGCGTTTGTGCCGGAAGAGTCAAAATATAAAGTCATAAAATCGACCGACAATGAAAACTAAAAAATCCACATGGCTGCCGCTGCTGCTGCTTGTTTATCTGATGGTGATGGCCTACGTAGGCCGCGAACAGGTGGCTGCAGGCAAGTATCTGCAATATTTCGGAGTGATGGGCGTGTCGCTGCTCGTAATCGTGCTGCTGCATTTCACGCTCAAACACAAAGAGCGCCTCAAAAAGCTGCGCGAGAACGATGAAGAATTGCCGCAACGGAGCCGAAAAGAAGGCAACGAAGAAAAATGACCCGTTTATTTTTGGTCATTACCTTTTATATCATTAAATTTGTTCACTTTAGAAAAATCTTATAAAACCTAAAAATATTATGGACAACGAACTCCTAAAACAAGTTACGGAAAAAGCCGAGAAATGGCTTTCTCCTGAATACGACGAAGAAACACGCGCTGCCGTAAAGGCTATGCTCGACAGCGAAGACAAGACAGAACTCATCGAGTCGTTCTATAAAGACCTCGAATTCGGCACTGGTGGCTTGCGCGGAATCATGGGCGCCGGCTCAAACCGTATGAACATATACACCGTTGGCGCCGCCACCCAAGGCTTGTCAAACTATCTGAAAGTGGCGTTTAAGGACCTTCCGGAAATCAAGGTTGTGGTGGGTCACGACGTGCGCAACAACAGCCGCAAATTCGCCGAAATCGTTGCCGACATCTTCTCTGCCAACGGCATCAAGGTGTATCTCTTCGACTCTTGCCGCCCTACTCCGGAAATGTCGTTTGCAATCCGCCATTTCGGATGCCAGAGCGGTGTGATCATCACTGCATCTCACAACCCGAAAGAATACAACGGCTACAAAGCCTATTGGGACGACGGCGCGCAGATGATTGCCCCTCACGACGTGAACACAATCAAATATGTCAACGAGGTGACCGACGTTGCCGACATCAAATTCAAAGGCGACCCGTCGAAGATTGAAATCATCGGAGAGGAAGTTGACAAGATTTTCCTTGAAAAAGTAAAAAGCCTGTCGCTCAGTCCAGAGGCAATCAAGAGACATCACGACATGAAGATTGTCTACACGCCAATCCACGGAACCGGCTTGAAACTGATTCCCCGCTCTCTCGCAAACTACGGCTTCACAAACATCATCGGCGTGCCTGAGCAGGAAGTGCTCAGCGGCGACTTCCCCACCGTCGCTTCGCCAAACCCAGAAGAGCCGTCGGCTATGGCAATGGCCATCGAGAAAGCAAAGGAAACCGGCGCAGAGGTAGTGATGGCTTCCGACCCCGACGCTGACCGCATCGGCCTCGTGATCCGCGACAACAACGGCGAGTATGTGCTCATCAACGGAAACCAGATTGTGATGATTTTCCTCAACTATCTGATGACCCGCAACACGGAGCTCGGCACACTCACCGGCAATGAATACATCGTGAAGACAATCGTGACAACCGAGACAATCCGCACAATCGCCGAAGCTCAGCACATAAAGATGTATGACTGCTTCACTGGCTTCAAATGGATTGCCAACGTGATGCGCGAAAACGAAGGCAAAGCCCGCTATCTGGGCGGCGGCGAGGAAAGCTACGGCTTCTTGGCCGAGGATTTCGTCCGCGACAAAGACTCAGTGTCGGCAATCTCGCTCATGGCTGAAATCGCAGCTTGGGCAAAAGACAAGGGCTTGAACATGACCGACATGCTGATCGACATCTATATGAAGTACGGCTTCTCGCGCGAGAAAGGCATCTCTTTGGTGCGCAAAGGCAAATCGGGCGCAGAGGAAATCATCGCCTTGATGAAACAATTCCGCGAGAACCCACCGAAGGAAATCGCCGGATCGCCAGTGGTGACCGTAAAAGACTTCCAATCGCTCGTAGAGACAAACGTGGCGACAGGCGAGACAAAGAAACTCGACATGCCGGCTACGTCAAACGTGCTCCAATACTACACAGCCGACCGCACGAAAGTGTCTGTCCGCCCGTCGGGAACAGAGCCTAAGATCAAATTCTACATCGAGGTTCACGACACTCTCGCTTCCGCCGATGAATATAAAGCAACAGAGGCACGCGCAGACGAGAAAATCAACCGCATCGCGAAAGAATTCGGCATCACTAAGTAAAAATAGTCTGATATTTATCATAAATAATGGGTTGCGCATGTGTGCAACCCATTATTTTTTTGCCTGTTATATAATAATTCGCCACACTGATGCGTTACTGATATGTATGAACTTTAAACAATATTGCCTATGCAGAAAAACTCTACTCATTTGATTACAAAAGAATGCAACGGAACACAACAATCTTCCGTCAAACCAAGAAAATCAACAATCGAGTTTTTGAAGCAGTTTGCAAGAGCCTACACCTATCAGCAGCAAATGCCATACCAGTTAGGCGGATTCATTGCCAATTAAAACTGCCAATTCAGAAACCTGGCACAACGCTTCCTCCACATGGAGGAAGCGTTTTCCATTAAAAATCACACTTTTCCGTCCAACCGCCGCATTTTCAAGTTAAAAACAGTTTACAATCGTGCATTTTAATTAAAAATTAAAAAATTAATAAATTTAAGAGTCAGATTTAAGATATGTTTCATATATTTGCAATATTAAAAAAAGTGTAAAAACGATGAAGAAAAGTACGATTTGGATATTGACCATCATAATGGCGCTGACATTTGTCGGCCTGTTGTATATGCAGTTCGTATATATGGAGGAGATGGTGAAGATGCGCGAACAGCACTTCTCGGAAGGCGTGAAGCGCAGCCTCTACTCTTTGTCGACAGCTTTGGAGAAAAACGAGACAAAAAACTATCTCGAGGAAGAGCTGCTGATGTTGGAGCCAGGGATATTTGACTCAAACTCATTCCTGAAGACAGACAACTTCATGAACACATCCCTCTCGCAAGAGTCCGACCTCCCGGCAACAAACCGGCGCACTCCCGTAGAGCAGGACAAGCTGCGCAAATTTCAGGAAAACCTGCGCAAGCAATTCCTTTATCAGAAAGGTCTGCTCAACGAAGTGATACTCACCATACTCAACCAGTCGAGCAACCGCCCCATCACAGAGCGCGCCGACTCAGCTATGGTCAACAACTACCTTCGCACCGAGCTCGGCAACAACGGCATTCCTCTCGCATGGGAATATGCCATAGCCGACCGCAAAGGCCACATTGTCTACAAGACTAACGGCTACGACGAAACGGTAGACAAAGAAGACGTATTCATACAGACGCTGTTTCCCAACGACACCGAGTCGCGGCGCAACTATCTATACGTCTACTTCCCCGAGCGCGACAAATACATATTCTCATCCGTACGGTTCATGATTCCGTCGTTCGGATTCACATTCGTGCTGCTTGTAGTGTTCCTGTGCACCATCGTAATCGCATTCCGCCAAAAGAAACTGTCGGAAATGAAAAACGACTTCATCAACAACATGACCCACGAATTCAAGACTCCGATATCAACCATCTCGCTCGCAGCGCAGATGCTCAACGACGACACCATGCGCAAAAGTCCGACGATGATGCAGCACATATCAACCGTAATCAACGACGAGACAAAGCGGCTGCGCTTCCAAGTAGAGAAGGTGCTCCAGATGTCGATGTTCGACCGTCAGAAAGCCACCCTCAAACTGCAGGAAGTAAACGCCAACCAATTGATACAAAACATCGTAAACACCTTCAAACTCAAAGTTGAGAAATACGGCGGACGCATCGACGCCCGACTCGACGCCGAAATTGCCGACGTGAAAGTCGACGAGATGCACTTCACCAACGTGATTTTCAACCTGCTCGACAACGCTGTCAAATACCGACGCGACGACTGCCCGCTGCAGCTCACCGTGGCGACACGCAGCCTTCCGGGCGACAAAATCGAAATCTCGATAGCCGACAACGGCATCGGAATAAAACGCGACGACTTGAAAAAGGTGTTCGAAAAGTTCTACCGCGTGTCGACCGGCAACCGCCACGACGTGAAAGGATTCGGCCTCGGACTGGCATACGTGCACAAGATGGTGACCGAGCTGAAAGGCGAAATCCGCGTGGAGAGCGAATTCAACAAGGGATCGAAATTTATAATTACATTACCATTAATAAATGAATAATCATGGAAGAAAGATTGCGTATTTTGTTATGTGAAGATGACGAAAACCTCGGCATGCTGCTGAGAGAGTATCTTCAAGCGAAAGGCTACAACGCCGATTTGTTTCCCGACGGTGAAGCCGGCTACAAGGCTTTCTTGAAGGGTAAGTATGACTTGTGCGTGTTCGACGTGATGATGCCTAAGAAAGACGGCTTCACGCTCGCCCAGGAAGTAAGAACCGTAAACAGCGAAGTGCCTATCATTTTCCTTACGGCAAAATCACTGAAGGAGGACATCCTCGAAGGCTTCAAAATCGGTGCCGACGACTATATCACAAAGCCGTTCAGCATGGAAGAGCTCGTGTTTAGAATCGAGGCTATCCTGCGCCGCGTGAAAGGCAAGAAAGGCAAGGAAATCACGATGTACAAGATCGGCAAGTTCACTTTCGACACTCAGAAACAAGTGTTGATGATCGAGGATAAAATCACAAAACTCACAACCAAAGAGTCGGAACTGCTGAGCCTGCTCTGCGCTCACGTAAACGAAATCCTCGAGCGCAACTTCGCTCTGAAGACAATCTGGATTGACGACAACTACTTCAACGCCCGCAGCATGGACGTATACATCACCAAACTGCGCAAGCACCTGAAGGACGATCCTTCAATCGAAATCATCAACATCCACGGAAAGGGCTACAAACTCATTGCTCCCGACGTGGAAGCAAAGGCGAAATAAGACAACGCCAACTTAAACCCCAACACAGGGCGGAGAGCTGCAAAAGCAGCTGACTCCGCCCTGTTTGCGTATGCGCCGACGGAGAAACTTCCCCATCGCGGCAAAGCGGCATATAAGCCGGGAAACGGCGCGGCATGCGTGACGGCAGCACACACCTGTTTGGCGAGGAATCGCACAGGCGCATCCAGACTATCGGAGCGCATGCCTGCCAACGTAGCCGATGCGCGAGCACAGCAGAGCGCGCCGGGACTCGACATGCCCCAGCAGCCTGCGTGCCGGAGGTACGCCACTACGGATGAGTCGGCGCACATGCCTATGCCGAGCATATAAAAGATGAGAGACTCACCAAATGGTGAGCCTCTCTTAGTGGCGGGAGCAGGATTCGAACCTACGACCTTTGGGTTATGAGCCCAACGAGCTACCTCTGCTCCATCCCGCGATGTTTCGTTTACGTGTGCAAAGGTAGTAACTTTTTCATCCACCTCCAAATTTTCAGGCATCTTTTTTCACGCATTCCGCTCTCATTTATCATAATCACTTGTTCCACACTATATTACGCACTGAAGTTTTTTCATCGTCGTTTTCGCCATGCTCCACACACACGGCTGAAAAGCCGGACACGACAGCAATTCACCCCACACTTTTTCTGTTCCAAGACTTGCTGCTGAACAAAAAACGGATGCCCGTCAGCACCAATGCCGACGACAGCCCAGTATAAAAAGGAGCGATAAACCACAGCGGCATCAACTCATAACGCCTTATCGACACACCCAACGTTATCATAAACGTCATAATAATCCAACCACGAGCGTCAAAAAAGCCCATCGGACAATTGGAGTCGCCTTTTTGCGAAATCCTACGCTTGTGCTTATGAAACATCCTGCTGAAAACCATATAGTGGAACGCCGCGAACACCGCAACCGCCCCCAGCAACATCAGCACAAACCCGCCCGACACCTGCACCCAGCAGTCTATCCCGATACGCAGGATGTTGACGCCGGCAATTGTCCACACAATTCCGGCCACAACCATCAACGTTTTCCTGCTAACACCAAATCTCATTATCGTGCAATTATAACATGCTACCCCGCGCCAAGCCGCAACAAACACGGCAACGCAAGAATCAGCCAATACAAATATACCAATTTTGTCCAACTCGCCGGACGTTATTTGTGAAAAATCGCAATATCGCGCAATCATCGCCCCGGGGAAGTCGCGTTTGCACAGTTTTTTAGCACAACATTCCGTAACATTCAGAAAAATACCGTATTTTTGTGACAAAATATTTTTAAGAAAATGGCAATAGAGCTAAAACAACTTACAAAACGCAGCGAGAACTATTCGCAATGGTACAACGACCTGGTCGTTAAAGCAGACCTCGCCGAGCAGTCGGCAGTCAGAGGATGCATGGTTATCAAACCCTATGGCTATGCCATCTGGGAGAAAATGCAACGCACTCTCGACGATATGTTCAAAGAAACCGGACACGTCAACGCATATTTTCCTCTTCTAATCCCGAAATCATTCCTCAGCCGCGAGGCAGAACACGTGGAGGGATTCGCAAAGGAATGCGCTGTAGTGACACACTACCGTCTTAAAAACGCAGAAGACGGCAGCGGTGTGGTTGTCGACCCCGCAGCCAAACTCGAGGAAGAACTCATCATCCGACCAACCTCGGAAACCATCATTTGGAACACTTATAAAAACTGGATACACTCATATCGCGACCTCCCTATCCTTTGCAACCAATGGGCAAACGTGTTCCGCTGGGAAATGCGCACACGCATGTTCCTGCGCACCGCCGAATTCCTATGGCAGGAAGGACACACCGCACACGCCACTAAGGAAGAGGCACTCGTGGAGGCTAAGAAGATGCTCGGCGTATATGCCGACTTCGCTGAAAAATATATGGCCGTGCCTGTGATCAAAGGCGTGAAGACAGCACATGAGCGTTTCGCAGGAGCTCTCGAGACATTTACCATCGAGGCAATGATGCAGGACGGAAAAGCACTGCAATCGGGCACGTCGCACTTCCTCGGACAGAACTTTGCAAAGGCTTTCGATGTGAAGTTCATCAACAAGGAAAACAAACTCGACTACGTTTGGGCAACGTCATGGGGCGTATCTACACGACTCATGGGCGCTCTAATCATGACCCACTCCGACGACAACGGCCTTGTATTGCCACCACATCTGGCTCCTATACAAGTGGTGATTGTCCCTATTTACAGAAAGCAGGAACAACTCGCCATGGTTTCTGAAAAAGTGGCAGGCATCGTGGAAGGCTTGAAGGCAAAAGGCATCAGCGTGAAATACGACGACGCCGACAACAAACGCCCGGGATTCAAATTCGCCGACTACGAGCTGAAGGGTGTGCCTGTGCGCCTCGTCATCGGACCGAAGGACTTGGAGGAAAACACGGCAGAAGTCATGCGCCGCGACACACTCGGGAAAGAGACCGTTTCGCTCGACGGAATCGTTGACTACGTTGCAAACCTCCTTGAAGATATCCAAAACAACATCTACACCAAGGCTCGCAACTTCCGCGACTCCCACATCTTCGAGGCGAACTCTTACGACGAGTTCAAAGAGCTTATCGAAAAGGGAGGCTTCGTTCTCGCACACTGGGACGGCACGACCGAAACAGAAGAGCGCGTAAAAGAAGAGACAAAAGCCACAATCCGATGCATTCCTTTGGACGGCGACACAACACCCGGCACCTGCATTTTCACAGGCAAGCCTTCTGAGCGCCGAGTAATCTTCGCAAGAAACTACTAATCGGCAGAAAAATTTCAAAGCGGAGGAGCAAATTTATAACAGTTTGTTCCTCCGCTTTTTATCCCTCAAAACACCCGTCAACAAAAGGATTCCGGTGATTTTTTCTAATTTTTTTTACCGAAAAATTTGCGGGAATAAAAAATCTGTTCTATCTTTGCACTCGCAAAAGCGAAACAACAGCGACTGCGAAAATAGCTCAGTTGGTAGAGCACGACCTTGCCAAGGTCGGGGTCGCGGGTTCGAGTCCCGTTTTTCGCTCAGAGTTTTTTGAATTATTGGCTGGCAACAGCGACTGCGAAAATAGCTCAGTTGGTAGAGCACGACCTTGCCAAGGTCGGGGTCGCGGGT
>OIWS01002882.1_pt1 | contig 13229 bp, 10 predicted proteins | sample 1587611 | NCBI WGS metagenome assembly OIWS01 (sample SAMEA3888919, study PRJEB22519) | human gut metagenome | biome: human gut; feature: human-associated habitat; material: faeces | place: Denmark | collected 2010 | reverse complement strand
CGTTTTCTTTCTCTACAGACCCGGAAAGCGTTCAGAAAGAGCAGGCTTCCTGCTGGCTGACTTATACCAATCAGGAGACACATAAGATCATCCGTGATAATTTAAGCCGTTCTCCTCTGTTCTCAGGAGCGATCGAGGGAACAGGACCAAGATATTGTCCGTCTATTGAGGACAAGGTCGTTCGTTTTGCTGATAGAAAAAGACATCAGCTTTTCATCGAGCCAGAGGGAGAATTTACAAACGAAATGTATGTTGGCGGAATGTCAAGTTCTCTTCCCGAGGATGTACAATATGCGATGTATCATTCTGTACCGGGATTGGAACATGCAACAATTGTGAGAAATGCATATGCTATTGAGTATGATTGTATAAATCCAACGCAGTTAAAGGCATCCTTGGAATATAAAAAGATCAGTGGATTTTTTAGTGCGGGACAGGCAAATGGTAGTTCTGGCTATGAAGAAGCTGGTGCACAGGGTATTATTGCAGGAATTAATGCCGCAAGAAAATTACAAGGAAAAGATCCTTTGATCTTAAATCGTTCACAGGCATATATCGGAGTTTTAATTGACGACCTCATTACAAAAGGAACGAATGAGCCATATCGTATGATGACATCAAGAGCAGAATATCGTTTACTTTTGCGTCAGGATAATGCAGATCTTCGATTAACAAAAATTGGTCACGAGGTCGGATTGATTGACGATAGCCGCTATGAAAAATTATTGATCAAGGAGAAAATGATTGAAAAAGAAATACAACGATTGCAGCATACTACAATTGGTGGTAAAAAGGAAGTTCAAAAATTATTAGAACAATATGGTAGTACGTTATTACAGTCGGGTTCCACATTAGCTGATTTATTAAAGCGACCGGAATTATCATATGATATTTTGGCACCAATTGATGAAGACAGACAGAATTTACCTGAGGATGTCTGTGAACAGGTAAATATTTCCTTGAAATATGAGGGATATATAACAAGACAACAGAAACAGGTGGCACAGTATCAAAAATTGGAAAATCGTAAAATTCCAGAGGATATTGATTATACAAAAGTAAACAGTCTCCGTAAGGAGGCTGTTCAGAAGCTGGACGATCTTCGTCCAATATCAGTTGGTCAGGCATCGAGAATATCCGGTGTTTCTCCGGCAGATATTTCTGTTTTACTGATTTATCTGGAACATTACAATCAGAAAAAACTGTAATGGTTAATTAGTACTTGTATAGATTTATTATTTTTTACCGACTGTAAGAAATATTTACCATAAATATATTGTAGTAGAAATGAGGAATGATATGATTGACTTATTAAGTGATTATTGTAAAAAAATAGAGCTTGATATAACAGATACACAGTTACAACAGTTTGATGATTACTATCGTTTTTTGGTGGAAAAAAACAAAGTAATGAATTTAACGACAATCATAGAAAAAGAGGATGTTGTGTTGAAACATTTCATTGATAGTATATATATCATGAAGTATACTGATTTCGATGAAAAAAAAGTTATTGATATTGGAACAGGAGCAGGATTTCCAGGAATTCCTCTTGCTATTATGAATCCGCAGACTTTGTTTGTATTATTGGATTCTTTGAATAAGCGAATTAACTTTTTAAATGAAGTGTGCAATCTATGTAACTTGAGTAATGTTATTACCATACATGGACGAGCTGAAGAAATATCACGTAAAGAAGAATATCGTGAAAAATTTGATTATGTTGTTTCAAGGGCTGTGGCTAACATGTCTACTCTGTTAGAATACTGTACGCCATTCCTAAAAGTTGGTGGTCAATTTATTTCATATAAATCCGGTAAGGTGGAAGAAGAATTATCCGGTGCACAAAATGCTATGAAAATATTAGGATGTAAATTGAATATTTCTATTGATTTTCAATTGCCAAATACGGATATGGATAGAAAATTTGTTATTTATGATAAAATTAACAAATGCGCAAAAAAGTATCCTCGGCAAGGTGGAAAACCAAGAAAAGAACCACTTTGATAGTGGTTCTTTTTTGAAAAATATGATATACTTAAATGGTGAAATGTTTCACGTGAAACATTTTCTAAGACCGAAGAAAACTGCTTAGGCAGTTCAGTTATTTGGTGATGCAAAGTATGATAATGTCCTTATGAAAAATAAGGAGTAGTGTAGATATGCTCACTTTGATCAATACAATTGTAAAACTATGGAGGAATATATGGGAAGGGTAATCGCAATATCAAATCAAAAAGGTGGCGTTGGTAAAACAACGACAGCAATTAATTTGTCTGCTTGTCTAGCAGAGAAAGGAAAGAGAGTATTAACAATTGACATGGATCCGCAGGGAAATACTACTAGTGGATTGGGTATTGATAAATCAACAGTGGAACATACAAGTTATCAGTTGTTGACGAATGAAACTACAATTTGGGAGGCTATGACTCCTTCAATTGTCCCTGGTCTTTCTGTAATTGCGTCTGAACGTAGTTTGGCAGGCGCTGAAATTGAATTAATTGGAGTTGAAGATCGCGAATTTATTTTAAAAAAAGAAGTTGATAAAGTTCGTGATAATTATGATTTTGTGATTATTGATTGTCCCCCTTCCTTAAATACACTTACCGTTAATGCAATGACAACAGCAGATACGGTTCTTGTTCCAATCCAGTGTGAATATTATGCGTTAGAAGGATTGAGTGAACTAATCTATACCATTGAGCTTGTTAAGGAACGTCTTAATAATAAATTGGAAATAGAAGGTGTTGTTTTTACAATGTATGATGCTAGAACCTGTCTTTCATTGCAGGTAGTTGAAAATGTAAAACAGAATCTTCATCAAAATATTTATAAAACTATAATACCAAGAAATGTAAGATTGGCGGAAGCACCAAGTCATGGACTTCCAATAAATCTTTATGAGCCAAAATCTGCGGGGGCAGATGGTTACAGAAGTCTGGCAGATGAGGTTATAAATCGAGGAAAAGAAGAGGAGTAAATGTTTCACGTGAAACATTTTGCAGAAATCTTTATGAACAGTACTCTTGACATGAAGATTAAAAGAAACTTTAGAGAGTGCAGAAATGGAGAAAAAATGGCTAGAGGATTAGGAAAAGGAATTGATGTTTTAATACCGGAAGTAAAACATTCGACAGGTAAAGACGAAAAGAAGGTTGTCAAAGAAGTTGTCAAAGAAGTTTTGAAAGAAACGAATGAAATTGACATCAATAAGGTCGAGCCAAATGAAAATCAGCCAAGAAAAGAATTTAATGAAGATGCATTACAAGAGTTAGCAGATTCTATAAAACAGCATGGTTTGATTGAACCAATTATTGTTCAAGAAGGTAAAAAGGGTTTTTATCAGATTATTGCTGGTGAAAGACGATGGAGAGCTGCGAGATTAGCAGGATTAAAAAAAGTTCCTGCAATTGTTAAGGAATATACCGATCAAGAAATTATGGAAATTGCTCTGATTGAGAATATTCAAAGAGAGGATTTGAACCCAATTGAAGAAGCAGAAGCATATCAGAGATTAATAAGTGAATATAAACTAAAACAAGATGAAGTCGCTGATAAAGTGTCAAAAAGTCGAGTTGCAATTACGAATGCATTACGCCTTTTAAAATTAGATGAGCGTGTAAGAAGAATGGTTGTTGAAGATAAGATAAAAAGCGGACATGCCAGAGCATTGCTATCTATTAAAGACGGAGAATTGCAATATGAAACAGCTTTGCAAATTTTTGATGGAAATTTAACAGTTCGAGAAACTGAAAAACTGGTCAAAAAATTGTTAGAGGAACCTAAGCCAAGCAAGAAAGAAGATGTAGAAATAAATAAACAATTACAGATTATTTATGAGCAGTATGAAGAAAAATTGAAAAATAAACTTGGTACGAAAGTCAAAATCAATCAAAAGAATAATGGAAAAGGAAAGATAGAAATCGAGTACTATTCTGCTGATGATTTTGACAGAATTATTGAGGCTATCACACAAAAGTAATGGAGGAAAAATAAATGTACTTATTTGAACAATATGGTATTGATATAGGATATGTTGTAATTGGTTTAGCAGGTGTAGTATTATTACTATTGATCATGATAATTGTAATGATGGTCAGAAACCATTTGCTACGGAAAAAATATAAACAGTTTATGGAAGGAGAAAATGGCAGATCATTGGAAAAGGCATTTTCCGATAAGTTTGAAGCGATTGATCAATTGCAGGATGATGTTAAAAATATTAATGGACATATAATAAAAATTACAAAACAATTGACTACAGCATACCAGAAAATTGGATTAGTAAAGTATGATGCTTTCAAGGAAATTGGTGGAAAGTTAAGCTTTGTATTGGTACTGCTGACAGAGGACAATAATGGTTTTATTATAAACTCGATGCACAGTACAAAAGATGGATGCTATACGTATGCAAAAGAAGTTGTAAATGGAGAGGCATTTGTGATTTTGTCAGAGGAAGAACAGCAAGCTTTAGAGGCGGCAAAAGTAAATAAGCCATTACATAAAATAGAAGACTAATATAGAATATTGTATTATATCACAGGGTCCCTCATATTTGAGGGACCCTGTGATATTTAATACTATAATATTTAATGCTTTACTCTTCAGAATCTAGTTGAAACCATAAATGCGGTTGAAAAAATAATATCCCCAAACAATAATCTTGCGACCGGCTCTATTCTTAGACTGAAGAGGAAGTCCAAGTTTGCGATGTGTAATAATACGATAGACTGTCTTGTTTTTGACCTTTAAATAATGCCAAAGTTCATCTCTTTTATTAAGGTTATCCGGGGATCCAGATTTTACTAATAAAGCAGAGCTGACGATCATCATCATTGCAAGGTATTTCATCATATAATTACGTAATTTCTTGTCATGGATCGACATTAAATCCTGTGAATCAATCATCAATTTAGTAACTTTAATTTGTTGATCGATTCGTTTGGTCATAATTGCTTCATTAACAGATTGACCTTCTCGACCTATATAATAACGATAAAGATCAATATTTAGATAATACATCTTCTTAACATATGGAAGAGGCGTATATGCATAAATATTGTCTACATAGAACGTGTGTTCTGGAAGGTGCAAGTTACAATCACGTAGTAACTTAGTTTTGTAAATTATCGAGTGCATCAATAAGTTTTGGCTCATACGAAAATGTTTTACGTCGCTCCAGGTGATGATCTTATTCTTAGGAATCGCCATATTATAATTGATGGCTTTTCGCTTGTGGGCACTTGGCTTTTCATAAACATAGTTGGCAATGATCATGTCCAAAGACATAGATTCTACTACTGACTGACGTAAAAATTTGATTAACTTCAGCATAGCAGTTTTGTCAAACCAATCATCGCTGTCTAATACCTTAAAATAAAGTCCGGTAGCGTTTGCAATTCCCGTATTGACTGCAGAACCATGTCCACCATTTTCTTTATGAATTGCACGAACGATATGTGGATATTTGGATTCATATTGTTGAGCAATAGATAGAGTATCGTCTTTAGATCCATCATCTACCACTAAAATTTCAACATCGTCGCCACCTTGTAAGGCAGACTCTATTGCCTTTGCCATGTAATCCTGCGAATTGTAGCAGGGTATTGTAACGGTTAATAATTTCATAGTTACCTCATTTCTTTATGCAAAACACGAGAAAGAATTATCAAAAATCGACAATTTTCTCCAATACTATAGTAAAATCATAACATGAATATACCCATTATTAAAGAAAAAAATTCTGAAAGTTTTCTGACAAAATAAGAAATTATATTGGATGAGCGAAGTTTGAGTTATAAATAACAAAATTAGTGTTAAAATGGAAATTATATGATACATTAGAATAAAAGAAGAATAATGATGCAAGGAGAAATTTATTATTTGTTGATAAAAATAAGGAGGAGAGCAATGGTAAAAAAGACAGCAAAAGAAATGTTGGAGATAGCAAAAGAAATGAGAAAAAAATCATATGCACCTTATTCGAATTTTTGTGTAGGTGCATGTTTAGAATGTACGGATGGAAAATATATTACCGGGTGTAACATTGAAAACTCCAGTTATGGAGCAACCAATTGTGCAGAGAGAACAGCTTTTTTCAAAGCAGTAAGTGATGGAATAACTCATTTTTCAAGAATTGCTATTGCGGGAGGACAACGAAATGGAGCACTTCAAATATGTCCACCTTGTGGAATTTGTCTGCAGGTCATGATGGAATTTTGTGATCCGGATCATTTTGAGGTGATTTTAGGAGATGGTGAAAATGATATCACATACCTATTAAGGGATTTGCTGCCAAAAGGATTTGGACCAGAAAATATAAAATAGTGTAAGTAAAACAAATAATATTGCGCAAGAGTAGGACAAGATAAAAAAACAGGTTTTACAGGAAACACAGAGAGATGATGAAAAGAGAGGAGAAGAAATATGAATGTGTATGAAATTATTGATAAGAAAAAAAGGGGTTTGGAGCTTAACCAAACAGAAATTGAGTATTTGATCAATGGATATGTAAATAATGAAATTCCTGATTATCAAATATCGGCTTGGTTGATGGCAGTTTACTTTCAGGGGATGACAGATCGTGAACTTTTGGCGTTGACAAATTGTATGACAAAATCCGGTGAAATTGTGGATTTATCAAGTATTATGGGAGTAAAAGTGGACAAGCATAGTACGGGGGGAGTTGGTGATAAAGTTACTTTAGTTGTTGCTCCAATTGTTGCAGCGTGTGGTGGAAAAGTTGCTAAAATGAGTGGTCGGGGGTTAGGATTTACGGGAGGAACGATTGATAAGTTAGAAGCAATTCCCGGCTTGAAAACTGCTTTGGCGGAAGAAGATTTTTTTAATATGGTGAATGAAATAGGATTGGCTGTTATGGGGCAATCTGCAGATATTGCACCAGCGGACAAAAAGCTATATGCGTTGAGGGATGTGACGGCTACAGTGGACAGCATTCCGCTGATAGCATCTTCTATCATGAGTAAGAAGCTGGCTGCCGGAAGCGATAAGATTGTTTTAGATGTTACTGTAGGTAGTGGTGCTTTTATGAAGGATAAAGAAAATGCAGTGCAATTGGCTGAAAAAATGGTTGCGATTGGAAATGGGGCCGGGAAGAAGACGGTTGCAATTTTGACAAATATGGATGTACCGTTAGGAAAAATGGTTGGAAATAACTTAGAGGTAGTTGAAGCAATCGAAACTCTTAAGGGAAGAGGTCCGGAGGATTTGATAGCGGTAGTTGTTGAAATAGCATCGACGATGCTTTATTTGGCACAGATAGGTACAAAAGAAGAATGTATGAAGAAAGTAAAACGAGTTATTGCAGATGGATCTGCACTTGAAAAATTAAAACTTATGGTAGAAAGACAGGGAGGAGACGGCAGTTATATTGAAAATCCGGATCAATTTGAAAAAGCAATATATCAGCATGAGATAATAGCAAATAATAGCGGATATATTGGAAAAATGAATACGGAAGAATGCGGAAAAGCTGCAGTTTTGCTTGGAGCAGGAAGAGAGGTTAAGGATGATCCAATTGATATGACGGCTGGCATTCAATTCAATAAAAAAACAGGAGATGCTGTGAAACAAGGAGATATAGTTGCAATAGCATATAGTTCCTCGAAAGAAAAACTGCAGCAGGGGGTGCAAAAAATTAGTGATATTTATGATATTGTGGACAAGAGACCGCAAGTAGTACCTGAAATTATTGGTTATATTGAGTAACATAAGCATATAAGAGGTAAAAGGCTGATCCGCACGAGATTGGGACGTTAGATGATGGTTATATTGAGTAACACTAGTATATAAGAGGTAAAAGCCCTCTGCTAGTGAGAAGTAAGAACCAAATTAATAAAACTTAGTATTTTTATAAGAGGCCTGAGTGGTTTTTATGGATTTGCCGGTTTCCATTTTATCAAAGAAAAAGATATTATGTGGACTTGTATAAAAAGAATGTCCTTCATTGGAATTGACATAACAGGCGGATATAATAGTTCCATTCTTATCGTAATCAACAAACACACAATCTTTCTTGTTCTGCGCATTTAGCAATACATTTTCTGCAATAATAATTTGTTTTATATTGTGGTGGTGTAGTGTTGCAGTATGGGAGGATGCTAATACTTCTTGGTACTTAAATTGCAGATTGGAAGTAGTATTATTGAAATTCCATGTTGTATTAATCTCGGCAGAATCAACAAAATCGATGTAGGGATTTCTAGAGCACAATTTGTATTGCTGTCCGATTTCTAGGACAGGAAGTGAGATGGAGGAACGATAAGTTTGATCGGAAATATGTTCAAATGAAGAACTTTGGAGCGAGGTAAGTGCAAACCATTTATTGTCCTGTTTTTGGTACAGTGTATAAGGAAGAGAGGAATAGACTTTGTTCGTAAAATTACCATACAATATTGCTGTTTTCGAAACACCCTTTTGAAAAAAGGCAGAGATAGGACAAATAGTATTATTGGTAATAGAGATCTTTGATAGAAATGCTGTCGCTATGGGAGAATGATCCTTATTAAGCGGCTGAATGGAAATATAGTATTTTCCATCCGGCAGACAGATATTATGGGTAGTAAAAAAGGAATTTAGTGCATTGGTCAATTGTACTTGATGAGAGGAAAATGATAGATTGACGAAGGGGATAGTTGTTGATGTGATCTGACAGCCATCCTCTTGATATAAACAGGTTCGAAAGCTTCCCTGTGAGTTATTTATTGTAGAATCAGTGTTTATATAAGAAGATATTGTGTCCGTATTTGCATACAACGATTTAATCTTTGTGGTGGGGATCTTTGATAAATTGCAGTCTATAAATAATTGTTCAGATGTACTATTATTAGGACAGAAAGAAATGGAAATTGTTTGGTAATTACTATATGACAATCGATCATCAGAGAGAGGAGAAGCAGGTGAAACTTCCAAATAATATAATTCATTAGGGGTGTAAGAAGAAAGTTTTATCTGCGATGATGTGTAGGCATCCGGCAAAGTATTATTGCAATAAATACCTTCTTTAATAGTATCTTTATACGTGATTTTGGTATAGTTTTTACGAGAAATATTCGTGTTATAAGAGAACGTGATCATACCGTTACTGTCTGTCAGACCAGAGGTCAAGACAGTGTTAGATTCATCTTTCAGAGAAACAGAAACACCTTTCATATTTTGTTTAGCATTAGCTATTTTGCAGGAAAGACGAAGTTGCTTCTTTTTTAGAGTAATGTTTTGACATAAAACAGTTTGTGAAAGATTAAATTTTTGAGAATAGGAAGTAATATATTCGTCCTTTTGAAAAACGATGATGTATTGTCCGGAGTGAATGTCGGAAATACAGTAATGACCATTTTTATCAGTTTTTGCAGAGGATATATTTTTCATGATTTTATTTTGATCGTTGATTGAGCAAAGAGATACTGTTGTACCAAAAATAGGACGTTGCTCACTATCAAAAACAAATCCCTGTACTTTGTTTGGAGTTAGACGTTCTTTATAGTTTATGGAAAGAGGCTTAGAAAGAAAAGGTGCGGTAATTTTATAAACACCGTTTGCTGAACCATTTCCGGGACATAATTTTTCTTCACTATATTTGTCAAGCTGATATGTAATTTTTTTGCCATCAGAAGATAATGAATCGAAGTGTGCCTGTAGTTTAGGTGTGGTGGAATTTGATTTTCCGGTTAAAGTGATTTTGGAACTGCTTACTTCTTTTTGCAACAATATACGACTGCTGTATAACACAATAGAGTGATTCCATGGGTTGATTGCTGTACGAGTTTTAATAGTGGCGTTTGGCAAGAATTTGCCAGAAATTTTTGATGTTTTAGTCTGTTCGTAAATTTGGACAGATTTATGGAGTGATTTGTATTTCCTGTTTTTACTTTTAATGCGTACACGTATGGTGATTTTGCCAGATTTACGAGTGGTTAATTGCCCTGTTTTTTTGTTGATCTTGGCACGAGATGTTTTACTTAACGAATAAGATAATGTCGATTTTTTGGGACGATTTTTGACTTTTACATAATAAGATTTTCCAACAAATAATTTTTTAGAAAATGACTTGATCTGCGGTTTTTTTTGCTTTGCCTGTGCAGAAGCATTATTATGAAATGCAATAGAAAATAGCAGCAATGATAATAGAAAAAGTCGTCCTGTTTTTTTGAATAGTGTGTTCATAAAATCCTCCAATTCTGCACACTATATACAGAAAAATCTGTTTCAGTGTGCGCAGTGTTAATAATAACGGTAAATAGCAGCTTGCGTATGCACAATGCTTGGTATTGATATTGTCAGTAAATAATGTTACAGGTGGGGAGAGAAACTTGTAACTTTTTGATACTTGCGGGGTCGACAGATGTATCCGAAAGGATAAGTGTTTGAAGTTTTGTCAGAGAGGCAAGGCAATCAATGGATGCTAATTGTTGATTGCCTGACAAATCTAAAACTTTCAGTTGCTTCAAGTTACTGATCGGAAGAAGATCGGTGCAACTATTATCGGATATAATTAAAGTTTCCAGGGTGGTGAGGTTTTCTAATGGTTCTAAGGATGAAATTTTATTTCCACTAAGAAATAATTGTTTTGTATTAGAAAAGTCACTGAGTTCATCAACTGAAGAAAACCTGTTATTTTCACCGTAGAGGATGGACCAGTTTTGCTCTAACATCTGTTCATTACATAATTCAGCAATAGTAGATGCTTGCTTATTACTAATGTCTAAAATTTCGATGGAAGGGCCGGATGCTGTTTTTGCCGAAAAGTTATGTTCGGTTTCGGATTCCGGATATGTATTTTGTGAGGTTTGATTTCGAAAAGGATGTAATAATCTGCTCCCGACAAAAAATAATAGGACAATAGCACAACAGATCGATATTCCTAGAATCTTGTGAATACAAGAAAATTTAAGAAATTGAAATTTAGGTGATCGAACCGGTCTTTGCCTTCGATGAAAGTCGAACCTTATCGGGAGAGTTATGTGTGGCCTCGCAAAATGAAATGGCGAATTAGCTGTGTTTTTGGGACAATTGGTATCCTTTAAGGACGACTTGGCTAGAGATGTGGTGCGAATATTGAAGAATGGTTCCGTAACTTTAATTAATTGGAGATGATAGGAGGAAAGTGCCAATAGAGGATGCAATAATTGTTCTAAATTATCTACAAAACTAGTAACATCGTGATAACGTTGATGAACATCGGTGTGAAGTGCCTTTTGAAAACAAGAATATAATTCCGTTGGATACGAAATTCCATGAGTTTCCATCTTTTTCTGATAATCAGCGTAATCGGAGAGAGATAAAGAGGCAATATTATCCGGAATCATTCCATTGTGAAGCAAACCAAATAGGAGAACGGCAAAGCTGTACAAATCCGATTGAATGGATGGCTTGAAAAGCTGATATTCAGGAGGTGCAAAATGTGGCGTGAAATAATTATCCCAATTGTTTTGAAAAACATATCTGGACGAGGAATAATCACCTAATACAAAAGAACCATCATAATCCACAAAGATATTATCCGGAGACACATCCAAGTGTAATATATTATGCTGGTGGAGAATTTCCAATGCAGAGCATAGTTGGTGAGCTAATGATAGGATATCCGACAAGGAAAGTGCATTTGAATGGATATAGTCTTTAAGAGGCGTGAGCATTGGAAAATAGACAAGACGCCATCCATGCTTTAACTGTATTTGTGATATTGGCAATAGATGTCTGTGCTTAATGTGGGATATGTCAAAATAAAGTTTGTGTTGAAAGTGTTCTTTGGCATATATGGATAAAACTTTAATTTCTCCAGAGTAAATATGCTGCACGGACAGCGTTGCATGACTATTAGAACAACGTATTACAGATAAAATTTTCCAGTTGGAATCGAGTTTGAAGTGTATCATATCAAGTGCTCCTTTTTGAGATATTATTTGATCACATAGTTATCATATGATGGAAAAGCGTATTCCCATCTATGATTACTTCTTAGAAAGAGGAATACATAACTTTATGCTAATAACAGTTTAAGGATCAACCTTTACCGTACATGAAGAAGAATAAGATCCATCTTGAATAATAATATAAAACAATCCGGCAGAGGTTGCATACACGATACCGTCGGTGATATGAAGAGACGAGGAAGAGGGTGTAAACGAAATGGGATGATTTGGGACGGTTGTGTATATTCTTTCTGCTAATGCGATAGAAGTTCCTTTCTTGAGCCGAATATAGTGTATGGCTGGAGTAACAGGGGAAAGAGTAGTGCCGGAAGATACATATTTTTTGGAAGAGGTGGACGCATTATTCGTAGCAGCCGTTTTTCCTTTCCGGGAAGAAGAGCTCTTAGTGGCTTTCTGCCGGCTGGCATTCCGGGAAGAAGAGTTATTAGTGGTTTTCTGCCGGCTAGCATTTCGGGAATAAGAGTTATTAGCGGTTTTCTGTCGGTTAGAATTCCGGGAATAAGAGTTATTAGCGGTTTTCTGTCGGCTGGCATTTCGGGAATAAGAGTTATTAGTGGTTTTCTGTCGGCTGGCATTCCGGGAAGAAGAGCTCCTAGTGCTTTTTTGCTGATGTCGCTTGTGAGAGGACGCAATATTGGTGGCGTCTTTGTGGCTTGTTTTGGGAGAAGCAGTTGTATCGGTGGTGTATCGAATATTAATAGAGCCGGAAGAACGTATATTACGCTGATTATGAATTTTTATAAAATAGCGGTTTTCTGCAATAAAAGCATTGTTCTTGAAATATAAGATATTTTTCTTTCTTGTGGTGGATATAGAGGATCCGTCGCTATTCATGACGGAGATGGAAAAATTAGAGAGATTACTAACTGTAACAGAAAGCGTATTTTTGGTGCGGGAGTAAGAGGACGGCACGGTGTAATAGGCATAAAAATGTTCATAGGCTTCTAACTGAAACTTCTTTGTGCTATTGAATGAAAGAGAAATAGAAGAAGTGAGAGAGTCACCAGCTGCATAGGCAGACATCGGAGTAAGTGCCACAAGGCAGAGTATGAGCGAGAGGTGCAATATCTTTTGAACAAAGGGACAAAGATATAGAAGGTTGATTCGAGACAATAGTTGTTGTATATACTGCATAGAGACTCCTTTCTTGTAATGCAAGTTAATATAAATCTGTGAGTAATGAGTATTGTAATAAAATAATAAGAAGTTGTCTATTGACAAACATTACAAAAAATACAACATATGTTTGTTTAAATACACAAAAAATATTAGATTAAA
>OIWS01002879.1_pt1 | contig 13240 bp, 10 predicted proteins | sample 1587611 | NCBI WGS metagenome assembly OIWS01 (sample SAMEA3888919, study PRJEB22519) | human gut metagenome | biome: human gut; feature: human-associated habitat; material: faeces | place: Denmark | collected 2010 | reverse complement strand
CCCGCCCCACCCGCGCCGAGATCTCCGACGTGGCAAACGCCATCTACGACGGCACCTCTGCCATCATGCTTTCCGGTGAGACCGCTGCAGGCGCTTACCCCGTGGAGGCCCTCAAGACCATGTCCGCCATTGCCGAGCGCACCGAGAACGAGGTGCACTACCGCGACAACCGTCTGGTGGATGCCGGCAACGGCCAGATCAGCGTCAGCGACGCAACCGCGCACGCTGCCTGCCTGACCGCCAAGGACGTCAACGCTTCCGCCATCGTCACGGTGTCCGAGTCCGGCAACACCGCCCGCCTGCTGAGCAAGTACCGCCCCGCACAGCCCATCATTGCCTGCGTCATGAACGAGCAGGTGCAGCGTCAGCTGGCCATCTCCTGGGGCATCACCCCGCTGATGATGGCTCTGGCCCACAGCACCGATGAGCTGATCGAGATGTCCACCAGCCTGGCCAAGGAGAACGGCTACCTGCACGACGGCGAGCTGGCTGTTGTCACCGCCGGCGTCCCCGTGGGCGTGTCCGGTACCACCAACATGATCAAGATCCACATGATCGGCAACTGCCTGGCTACCGGCGTGGGCATCGGCCCTGAGGGCTCTGCCCTGGCCAACGCCACCGGCAAGGCCTGTGTCTGCCACAACCTGGACGAGCTGCGGGCCAAGTTCAAGCCCGGCATGGTCCTGGTGGTGCCCTCCACCTCCAACGAGATGCTGAGCTACGTCCGTGACGCCGCCGCCCTCGTGGTCGAGGAGCCGGGCCTGAACAGCCACGCTGCCATTGCCGGCAAGGCTCTGCTCAAGCCCACCATCGTGGGTGCCGCCGGTGCTACCAGCCACATCCGTGATGGCCTGATGGTGGCCGTGGACTGCGCGCACGGCAGCGTGCAGCGCCTGCAGGCCTGATTTTACCCGAAAGATTGGGAGGAAGTAGCAATGGAACGGATCGCAAGCTTTTGCGTGGACCACACCAAACTGGACCGCGGCATGTACCTGAGCCGCCAGGACGGCGATGTGCTGACCTGGGACATCCGGATGAAAAAGCCCAATCAGGGCGATTACCTGACCACCGGCGCGGCCCACACGCTGGAGCACCTGTTTGCCACCTACGCGCGGAACAGCGCCTACAAGGACGGCGTCATCTACGTCGGCCCCATGGGCTGCCGCACCGGCTTTTACCTGCTCACCCGGGGCCTGACCCCCGCCGAGGCGCTGGCCCTGACCGTGGACTCGTTCCGCTTCATGGCCGCTTTTGAGGGTGCCGTCCCCGGTGCCAGTGAGGTGGAGTGCGGCAACTACCGCGATATGGATCTGCCCAAGGCCAAGGCGGAAGCAGCCGCCATGCTGCCCGTGTTGGAAGCTCTGACCGCTGACCAGCTGCACTACTGATCTCCCCGGAACCTAACATAAGATGCAGAAAAGGCACGTTCTCCCAAAGAGAACGTGCCTTTTTGTAATATCTGTATGAATTATTCCAGTTTGGAATCTTCAGGAAGCCGTCTCCACCCGGGTACAGCGCACCGCGCAGCGGGCACTGCCGCCGGTAGTACAGGTGAAGAGGGTCAGATCCCAGTCATCGCCGTCCGCCTTGCCCACCATCTCTTCGATCTGGGTGGGCTGCAGGGTCTCCACTTTGGAGACGGTGTAGTCCCACTCCCGGCCGTCCATATCCACAAACTGCACCGTGGTGCCTACCGCCAGCCGCTTGACAGGACTGAAATGCCGGGCATAGTTGTGGCCGCAGATGACCAGATCGTCCGTGAAGACCGAGCCCGCGTACCGCCCCGGGGCAATTTTGAGGCCCGGATAGCTCCACTCGCTCATCACGGGCAGGGCCAGCCCGATGGACGGGATGGAGAGATACCCGATGTAATCCCAGCCATCAATGGCGGTAACGGTCATCTCCCGGGCGGTGTCGTCCACCTGGGTGGGCACCAGAAGCTGCAAATGGTTCTCCTGCTCGTCCAGCGTCGTTTCCAGCTGATCCAGCACCTGTGCCGCCGCTTTCTGGGCGCGGCCATTGTCCCACTGATTGTAGCCCAGCAGGCCCAGCGCCCCGGCCAGCAGCAGCGCTCCCAGCAGGATGAGGATGGTTCCAAGTCGTCTTTTCTGCATGGCTCAGTGTTTTTTGCGGAGCAGGATGCCCGCTGCAATGAGGCAGGTGCCTGCCGCCGTCAGCACCGGGATGGGCCAGTTCAGCTGGCCGGTCTGGGGCAGGGTCGGGCGGCCATTCAGCACCCAGTCGTCCGGGTTGCCCGGATTGGGAGCCTTGTTCTTATCCGGGCGGCCGTTCAGCACCCAGTCATCGGGGTTGTCGGCACCCGGAGGGGTGTTCTTGCCCGGTTCCTCGGGGAGATCCGGAGTCTCCGGTTTGTCCGGGTTTTCCGGCGTGGTGGGCTTCTCCGGCGTGGTCGGCTTTTCCGGCTCGGTGGGCTTCTCGGGTTCCGTGGGTTTGTCCGGTTCCTCCGGCTTGTCGGGTTCTTCCGGCACGTCCGGCGGGGTGGTGGGCGTCAGCGTGCCCACCTTGGGCAGAGCGTCCACATCGTAGAGGTACGTGTCCTCCTCCACCAGCGGCACCGACACCAGGAACGGGTTGATCTTCTCATACCCGGTGGAAGCGGTGCTCTGGACGACGAGATACAGGCCCAGCGGCAGCCGTGAGAAGACGGCCTTGCCATCGGTGTCCACGGTGAGCGTCTCCTTGTCGTCCAGGGTCCGGGCCAGGTCGCTCTCCGAGAGATCGCCGAGGGAAACGCCGCAGTTTTCAAAACCATTTGTATAATCGTAGCTTAAATTTCCATTTTCGCGGCTGATGGAGGCCACCTGATACAGGGTCAGCTTGCCGCCCGAGACAGCGCTCCCGCTCTCGGAATCCCGGAGGGTCACGGTGATGCTGCCTTTCCGGGTGAGCTCAATGCTGGCGGCCGTGGCGGCGGCAAAAGCCGGGGCCGCGCACGCTGCCGCCAGTGCGACAGCCAGCAACAGCGCCGCCAGCTGTTTACGAATTTGTTTCATGGGGGTCACCTCTCGTCGTTTTCTCATGTTTGCCTGCTTTCGGACGCTTCCGTGTGGTCACCAGCAGCCAGATCAGCAGCACTGCCAGCATGGGCAGGGCAATGACAGGCGCCGTGATGATGGGGTCGATCCGTGTTGCGTCCGCCGTGACACGGACATGTTTCTGGCTCTCCCGCGTGTTGACACGGTGGCCGCGCACCAGCAGGCGGTGGGTATTGATGCCGTAGGGCGTGCAGGTCATCAGGGTAACGTAGTCCTGCCCCTCTACGGGCTGTAATAGATCCGTCTCGGTGGGGAGGACAATGGAGATCCGGTCCACCTCATAGGTCAGCACCCGGTCCAGCACCGTGATGGTGAACGTGTCGCCCGCTTCCAGCTCGTCCAGATTGGTGAACAGCTTGGCGCTGGGCAGGCCGCGGTGAGCCGAAATGACCGCGTGGGTGCTGCCGCCGCCCACCGGCAGGCTGGTGCCCTCCAAGTGGCCTGCGGCGATCTGCAATACGCTGTCGCCGGTGCCGTGGTAGATAGGCAGCTCCACGCCGATTTTGGAGATGGTGATGTAACCCATAATGCCCGTGCCGGTAATATCCAGCGTTTCGTTGTAGCCGGTAAGCTGATCCGGGCGGTAGAGGGCGTTTTCGTTGGCGGCCACCTGTGCGTTAAAGGCATCGGCGGCGTCAAAGTAGGCGCTGTAATCCGCATCGGTCATGTTGTCCACGTCCTGCGCGTAGCTTGCCACCGCGCGGGACTGGTTGCGCTGGTTGACGTAATCGCTGATGGTGGGGTATAACATCACGGATAGACCCACGAAAAAGACGAGGATCAATATAATGGTGCTTTTGTTCTTTTTCATGGGCTACTCCCTAACGTTATAGTTTCAGGACCAGAGCAGGGGGCTTTACAGCCCCGCTCTGTGCAGGGGAAAAGGAGAGCTTAGCGGTTCTCCATGCGCTTTTTGGTAATGAGCAGGATAGCTGCTGCAACCATCAGGCCGCCGCCGATCACATAGAAGATGGTGGTGCCGATGCCGCCGGTGCCGGGCAGGGTAGTGCCGCGGTGGTTGATAATCTGAGAAGTCAAAACACCAGTGCTAACATCACCAGTGAAGGCATCACCAGACAAGGTAATCAGAACGGGGTTATCGGCAGTTTCGCTATGTGTAGCAGTGACGGTGAAAAGCAACTCTGCCATAGTGTTATAACCAGCAGGAGTTACAACCTCAACCAGTTTGTAATCGCCATCATCAATACCGTTCCACTCGAAATTCATTTTCGTAGCATCAGTAATGGTATAGGTGCCATCCTCATGTTTAGTAGCATTCATAATACCCTTGGATTCCCAAGTAAGGTTACCGCTGGCATCTTTGACATGTTTAAACAGCTCAAAAGCAGCACCGGGCAGGCTATTGAGATCAGGATCGACCTTATTAGCGTCTACTTTATAGGTAAAAACAATGTTTTTGTCCGGGGCAGTTTTGCCGTAACCCTCGCCATTCGGGTTGTTGGAGAATATCAGATGAGCTTGATTCGGGTTGCCGGTAGAACCAAGGACAGCAGTATCATCCAGAGTAGCTTTGTACTCAACAGTGATTACAGAACTGTTGACAGCACCAAGAACCTTTACATCAGTAATCTCGATCTCCAGAGTTTTGGAGGGTGCATCCCAAGTGAGTTTATACTGGGTAGGGGTCAAAGGAGTAGTGTCGATTTTGACAGAAGCACTATCAGCGACATAAGTCAGATTTGTCATGGTATCGACAAACTTTACATAGTATTTATCGTAGTTGTCCAGCTTGCCCAGAGTAGCGGTCAACTTATAAGGAATAATATCGCCGATATCGTAGTCAGCAGAATCCTGCCAGTCAGATTTAACGCCGGTGGTATCATTGATGTCCTTGACCTTCTTCTCAAGGGTGGGGATATCAGTCTTGACCTGAGGAGTTACCGTGGTTGCACCGCTTACCTGCAGCAAGCTCAAATTCTTTGCATCGTGCTTATTGGCAACGTCAGTGGTATCGACGATCAGGTAATAACCAGCGCTCGGCAGGGTTACAGAACCAGTGCCAGTTGCCATAGCTGTGCCGGTAACATGATCAGCAGCGATTTTTGCAAAATCGTACTTTAAACTAGGATTATTGGAGAGCACTTCAGCAACACCTTTTGCATCAGTGCAAGCGCTATAAGCGGCGTTGGCGGTTTTCAGATAATTCAATAAGGTGGCAGTTGTTACATTGTGACCCCAAGTAACGTTTGACAGGGTGCCCTCATTAAGATCACCGGCGAAAATCTGATAAGCTTCAAAAGTGTGGCTCGTGATGTCTACTGCCGCAAACGCCGGAATCGCCATGGCGCAAACCATAGCAACTGCCAGCAGCGCAGCCATGAGTTTTTTCATTGCTTTTTTCATGGAAAAAGCCCCTTTCTTTTCTCTGCCCCTTGCCGCCCCCTGCATTTTGCACAGGGGGTGGAGAGGGGTGTGGTTTGTGTTCGGACTAATGCGTAAACTTTGCGCTGGGCGGGCGGGGTTTAAGCTCCGGGCGTCCGGCAGGGAAGTGCAGTTTAGTCATCTGCCCTCCCTTCGTGTCTGCGCTTGCGGTGGATAAAACTATATGCCAGCGCAGACAGCATCATTGTGCCGCCCACGGCTGTATACGGGAGTGTACCGGTGCCACCGGTAGAGGGGAGCTCGTAATCCTGAGATTGCTCCTTCTCATTGGTAAGATAGAGGTATCCGCCAACGGATAATGCATGATAAGCACTCAGGTCAGCGGGAAGGTTCTCTGGATACTTACTCTTATCACTATCCGGGATATAGAAGTAGTAGGCGTTGTCGGGATCAAGGATATAACCGGCAGGAGGCATCGTTTCCACAAGCTTGAATGCCTGATTACGGAATTGAACGTTATTTTCGTCCATGATTTTGGAAAGGTTATGCCCTTCCCCATCAACCAGTTGACCATCGTCGTCCGTGACGATCTGATTGGTCACCAAAGACCAATCGTTTTTAGTACTGTCCCACGCATAAAAGCTGAACTTTGCACCAGACAGATACAGACCGTTATTGTCTTTATCCACCTTGTAGGCGTATACGCCCTCTTTGGCATTGGCATTCCAAGAGCTGGAAGTGATTTTAACGTTTTGACTATCCGTAACAGAGGTGATCTTTTTGTCCTGTGCCAACAAGGTTGCGGTGTTGTTCAAAGTGATGTCGTGAGAAGCATTAGAAAGGTATCGATAAACCACTGCAAGCGGTTTTGCGTTTGGCAAGGTGAAAGTCAGGCGGTTAATGCGGTTTTCTGTACCGGTGCCGGAACCATAACCGATGGTTTCGTACAGATACGAATACTCTGAAACGGTTAGCGGGCTTCCAAGGGTATTGGTAGCTTTATCGTATTCATACACGGCAACACTGGAAGGCTTGAGCGTGATGAGCTTATTGTTATACCAGGGGTCATAAGTGTACGCAAGATCATCAACAAGTGTCAGCTTGATATTGGGGTTGCCCAGAATTGTCTGCCCATCGGGATTGACAATAACCGTATACTCCACTGTATCGGCAGCTTCACTTACGTCAACCTGCCTGCCACTCTTTTGCACAGCATCATGCAGGCTGTTGTAGGTGATCTCCTGCGTCTGCGAGGCTGTACCCCAATCCTTCGAGGTGCTGTCAGTCACATTGACTTCATTGGTAAAGTTCTTTTGCGTGCTTCCCCAGCTCGCTGGATCGTTGATGGCAGTAGTTACATAAATATTGATCTTTTCATCTGCTACGAGACACTTCAAAAGCTGCAGGGGAATACGCAGCTTAACAACCTGATGATCACCAACAGTGGTGGTTGTAACGGGAATGTCGGGACCATGCCCAGTAGCACCTCCGGATGCATCATTGTTGATCCATGTGTGAAGCTTCCACACACTGTCGTTTTTCTCTTCGCCGTTTTTACCCCAGTAATTGTTGGTTTTGATATCAATGTCCGAAATCTTTACACCGGAGGGGAGCGTGTCGGTAATTTCGATATACTCAAGTCCGCTTTCAACAGCCTTAAAGGCTTCGGTCAAAGTGACTTCGACCTTCCACTCCAGCTTACCATTGATATCGTCGTAGTCGTGGCTGCTGTTAGCCTCGGAATTGGTACGATTATCAAGCTTCTTTACAACTGCATTGCCGCCTGGTTTGTAGGTGTTCGTGCCTTCAAAAGTGTAACCGTTGAAGGTACAGTGATTCTTGAAATCAGTTTTGGTACTGGGACACTCAGCCGTAGTAGAAAAGCTGAATTTCAAAACGGTATCTTTTTGCAAAGGCCGGTTTCCAACAATGCCAATCGAACCCCAGTTTCCAGTGCCGTCATCAGTTTTCGGATGATAACCGTCGGTAACAGTATAATCAGAGTGACCGAGAACACGATTTAATTCAGCATACAGCGCTGTACGCTGCGCAGGCGTGAAATACTGTTTGCACTCGCTGTAATAAGATGCATAATCACACCATTTCCATCCCCCGGCAGGATAATCCTTGTCGATGATCAATTCAACTTCCCAGTTAAGGGTCAAAGTACCATCGCCATTATCGGTAACGCCGGTACCGGTCTTGAAATAGGCGTCCTTGCTGCCAACCTCAACACCGTATTCGGAAGAACCCTTATCGCCGCCCTTGTCGTCCTTCAGGATCACCTTGTTTGTGACCTGCGAAGTGTTATAGGGGTGATCGTCCGTAGTTTTGTAAGTGATGATGTAGCTTGCGGTAGTATCCGTATCAGCGGTGTCAGAGCCAAATTTGTAAGGCAGCGGAACGTCAAAGGAAGTACCTGTCGAGGGAGTAATTGTAACAGTGCCGGTGTAGGCGCTGCCGTTCAACTCGTCGCTCAGGATCCAGTCCTTCATGTTGGCATGATTTTCGTTCAGACTGACCGTCCAAGAGATGGTGCCGTCACTATTTTTAACGCCCTGCTTTTTCACAGTGTTAAAGCTGAAATCTACCGAAGCGTCACTCTCAATCTTTTCATTATCAGAATTTGTCGATTCGACATGGATCTTATTGTTCGTGGTAACGTTGCCGCCCTTCAAATCCGAAGGAAGCACGCCCCAATAGGTCAGCTCGTAATACTCATCTTCGCCAAGCGCGGGCAATGTGCCGGTAAAGCCCTTGTCGTCGGCTTTATAAGTGAGACCGTTGATATTGGCAGGAGTACCGTCTTTCTTTACGACCGTGATGCCCTTTGCCGTATCCAGCTTGATATCGGTCATGATATCTTCCAGCTGAACAGGATTACCGGCTGTACCATAGGTGCTCGATACTTTTACGGTGTACTTTACAGTACCATTTTCAAGGTCATAGTCGCTGGTATACTTTTGGGTGTGAAGATCACCCTTTTTATTGTAATCTTTCTTAATGGTGATCTTGCTGGAGTGGCTATCGTTGAACTTGATTGTGGTTTCCGTGTCGTGCTTTATGTTCATTTCCTTGGCTTCGCCATCGAAAGCCAAGGAACCACTGATTTCAGAACCTTTAGCATTTTTTTGCACATACGCATCGTAGAAAGTAATGGAAACATAACCACCTTCTACTTTGCCAACGCCAACAGCTTCTTTGCTGGAATTATAGACGATGCCGTTTTCTGTAAAATTCTTTAAAGCTTCCGGCAGGGGATACTTGATGGTGTTTAAATCAGAAGACAGCGTGCAGGGAGGCAGTGTGTATTCCAGAACAGCCTGAATCTGATCGTTTTCATCGACATCGGAATTATCCTGAATATCCTGCCAGTCCTCCCAACTGTTCTCGCGATACTGCAATTTTGCAGAGGTAATATTATCTGTGAAATCATGGGAAAGTGGAGTTTCCACCGGGGTCGGTGCTCCCGCCGTCAGTGCGGGCGCACGGTTCGGACGGCTGGCGGAGATGGTGGGCAGCTGGCCGCCGTAGGTGTCGGCGTACTGGGCGGCGGCAACATCCACCACGGCCAGAACATCAGCATCGAACAGCGTTACCTCAGCCACCTTGCCGTCCACATCGCCGGAGATGACGGTCAGCGTGTCATCGTCCACTGCGCTCACGATGCCCACGGTCTCCACGGGCTGAGCGTCAGTCACGGTAGTGGTCTGCGGCTCGACAGCGGGGGAACCCACGCTGGGCGCAGAGGTGTCGGCGCTGTCCACCGGCTTTGCGGCGGGCTGCTCCGGGTTGGCGGTGTCGGGGATATCGGGGAGATCAGGGGTATCGAGGGTGGTCATGTCCTCGGCGGCAGTGGCGGTATCCAACGCAGCAGCGCCGGATTCCTTGAGTTCTGCGCCGTTCTCGCCCTCAGCGTCCATGCTGAACTGGTCGTCCAGATCGTCCGCTGCACCGTCGGCGCTGCTGTCCACAGCCACGGTGCGGGTGACGTACTTATTATAAATAACGATGTCGCCCACATCGGCGGCGCTGCCGTCCTCGCCGTCCAGCAGCCAGTCCATGTCGCTCATGGAACTGCGCAGGGCAAGCACGCTGGCCTCCTGCGGGATAGCGCTCTGGGGGATACCGGCGTACTTCAGGCAGTAAGAGAGGAACATCACGTCCCACTCGCCGTAGGGGTTGCCGTAGGACTGACCGTAGCGGGAGTAGTAGCGCAGGGTCACGCCGTCCGCGGGGTCGATCTCAAAGTTTTTCTCGCTCTGCTCGTAGCCCAGCTGGGTCTGCGCCACGCTGACCAGATCCTCGGCCCAGTTGCCGGTCATCACGGCCTCGGCGTTGGCGGCCTGCCACTCCTCGGGGGTCTCAAGGTCGGCGGAGGTGTCGCTCAGGCAGGCAACGGTGTGGTGGTGCTCCGGCAGGGGGCAGGTGAGCACTTCCTCGTAGCAGGCATCGGTATGGTGGTGGTAGATGGGCTCCACGGTGTCCACCATCGGTGCCAGCGCCACGGGCTCGGCCACAGCCATCGCTGCCAGTGCGGCGCTCTGGATGGGCTCCACCACCTGCTCCACAAGCTCGCCCTCCTCTAAGCCGCAGGTCAGCTCGTACTCAGTGGTATAGCAGCTTTCGTCGTGGGTATGCTCAAATTTGTCGCAGATCAGGCTGCCGTCCTCAGGGTCGAAGCAGTCGTCATCGTGGACGTGCTCTTCCTCCATGCAGGTCAGAGTCTGCACCTCGGTGTAGCAGTCGTCGGTGTGCTCGTGGGGCACAAACTCGATCTGCGGCTCCAGCGACAGCGGCGCGGGCTCTTCTTCAATGGTGGGCTGGCTGGTCGCAGCAGCGGCGGCGGCCAGCTCGTCCGCGTTTTCAAGCTCGCCTTCCTCGTAACCGCAGGTCAGCACCTTGGTGTAGCAATCCGCAGTGTGGGTGTGCTCCTCCTCGCCGCACTGGTACTGCGCGGTCATCGAGATGCCCACGCCATGCAGCTGCCAGTTCACGAACAGGGTGGTGATCATGGCAAGTGCCAGCACAAACGCGGTGTAGCGCCGCAGGGTGTGCCGGTTCTCGCGGAACCGCTCCATGTACGTTTTAAGAATGTCGTTCATAACGGAATACCTCCTCCCGGGGTCAATGGATCAACGAGAAGCTGGACAAGGGCCATATCCTCAGGAAAACCCTGCCAACGATCTGGCTTTTTTCAACGCAGCCTATCACGCTGCTGCGGCTGTCGATGGAGGTGGAGCGGTGGTCGCCCAGCACGAAGTAGCGGTTTTCCGGCACCTGATAGGGGAACCGGATGTCGCATTCGCCCACGGTCAGCGCGTCCACATAGGGTTCGTCCAGCGCCACGCCGTTTACCGAGACCACGCCGTTCACGTCCATATCGATCACATCACCGGGCTGCCCGATGATGCGCTTGAGCAGCAGCTTGTTCTGCCAGTAAAACCCGCATAGCTCGCCGTTTTCAATGTGATTGGATTTTACCAGCAGGATAATGTCCTTGTCATTCAACGTAGGGTTCATGCTGTCGCCAGAGACCTGAAGCACCGGCAAAAACAGCGTAGCCAGCAGCACGGCTACTGCGGCCACCACCACCAGAATATAGATCGTACTGCGCAGCACCCGCTGGTAGCGGCTCTGGTACGCAAGACGCTCACGTTCTGCGGCCACTTCCTCGGTGGAAGGGATGGAAGCGAACCGGATATCGCGTTTTTTCATGTTTCCTCCGAAGGCAGGCCGTCTGTGCTGCGGTACTGGTCCAGCAGCTCGTTGGCCTTGTGGTCAAATGCCTGCCAGCGCTGCTGCACCTCCTGCTCGGCGCGCTCTACCATGGCCTTGCAGTCGGCCTCGGTCTGGGTGCGCTTTTGCGCGGCGGCGGCGGTCATGGCGTCGCATTCCTGCTGCGCCTGCGCTTTCAGACTGTCGGCGTCTGCCTGTGCCTGTTCCAGAATGCGTTTAGCCTCGCTGCGTGCCTGCGAAAGGGTGTTGGCAGCGGTGGCGTTGGTGTCCGCAACGCTGGCCTGTACCGAATGCAGATAGTCATCGGCGGCGGCCTGTGCGGCGGCGAACACGTTGTTCAGCTCCAGCGCGGCCTGCGCGATGGAACCGGCGCTTTCCAGCCGGAGCTGCCGGTCCTGCAGCTGCGCGGTGAGCGCGGCATTCTGTGCCTTGAGCTGGTCCTCGCTCTGTTTCAGCGCATAGATGATCTCTATTAGTTCAGCGCGGTGCATCCGCCGCAGTTCACGATCTGCCATTTGCGTACAAACTCCCGAATGTAAAGATAACGAAATTTCTTTCGAAAATACCGAAAAAACTTAAAGAAAATGCCTGAAAAATCGCTTGTCTCCACGCGATTTGCGCGGCTGGAGAGACCTTTTATAAACTATCTTATTTTAGCACACTCCCTGTAACAACAATATAACAAATCGGACACAAAATCAAGAGATAAAGCCGAAAAAATATCGCAAATTTTTTTATTTTATATGTAAAACACCTAAAAAGAAGGTAATATACCACAGAATTGTTAAAATTTCCCTTCATAATTCTGGGGTGCGAAGTTCTGCGCAGTAATGCGCTGAATCAGTGCGCCTACGAAAAACGGGAGCCGCACTTTTTCGAAAAAAGCGCGACTCCCGTATCCAAACTTTGGGGTGATCCTTTTACTTGCCGAAGCTGCCCAGCAGGCTGTTCAGCGATACAAAGGACTGGTAAATGACGTTGACGTTGTTGATGATGGAGCTTGCACCGGAGAAGATGCGGGCGATGTAGTTGAACACCTTGCCAACGTCCAGAAAGGCCTGATAAGCGTTGCTGGCGCCGCCGTCCAGATAGGTCATCTCCTCGGCTTCGATAGCGGAATAGCTGGCGGGCATTTTCATGGTAGAAGTAGTCATGGTAAGATCCCTTTCTTCAATGGTATCATTGCGTTTACAGCAGTGTTCAGAACATGGTGGCGACCAGCAGAGTAGTAAGCAGGGCACCGGCCACAAGGGCAGGCCCTACATACTTTTGCCACTGGACGGTGGCAGGCTGGGTGGTGGGCTGCGGCACAGTAGAGGTACCGACCTTGGCAGTCCAGTGGGCGTAGATGGTGGCATCGGAGGTGAACACGGTGGAGGTGGTCACCTTGCTGCCGCCCACCGGCTCGGTGTACCAGCCGTCAAAGGTGTAGCCCGTCATGGTAGGCTGCTCAGGCGTGCTCTCCAGCTTGCCGGACAGGTTCGTGTAGGTGACCACGGTAGAGCAGATGCCGCCTTGAGCATCCATACCAATGGCGTACACGTTCTCTTCCTTTTTGCTCCCTGAAGTTTTGTCGGCAGCAAATGCAGCCGGCAGTGCGCAGCACAGCAGCGTGAACAGGCAAAGCCCGACCACCAGCGTTTTCAGGAATTTTTTCATGAGATCCCTCGCTTTCCTTCACAAAGATGGAGACACTGCCTCGCCCGGGTGCAGCCCGGACGCAGGAGAAGTTTCTTCAACTTATTTTTATCACATCCAGTGTACCAGAACCGCAACAAAAAATACAGTCTTTTGAGAAAATAATAAGAAAAATCAAGAAAAAAATAAATTTCACCTTTGCAAGATAAAATTTATGCCCGTGTAGACTGCGCTTTTTGAAAAACGCATCCCGCAAAACTTACCTTTCGTAAAAACATGGCAGGATATGGAAAAAGCAAAACCTTTGCCGCAAAGCCAAAAAAACGACTCAAACCGCCGCAAATGCAGCGGGCAGCGCACAGAAAAAAGCGGCAAAAACGCGGCACACCTCTTGTGGAAAAGCGGAAAATATGTTATACTATCTTGCATGATGCGCCATCGCCAAGCGGTAAGGCAGGGGACTT
>OIWS01002872.1_pt1 | contig 13269 bp, 13 predicted proteins | sample 1587611 | NCBI WGS metagenome assembly OIWS01 (sample SAMEA3888919, study PRJEB22519) | human gut metagenome | biome: human gut; feature: human-associated habitat; material: faeces | place: Denmark | collected 2010 | reverse complement strand
GTAGATTTTCCCGTCGCGGTACACGTCAACGACGAGCCATTCGGAAAGGGCGTTGACAACCGACGCACCCACACCGTGAAGGCCGCCGGAGACTTTATAGCCCCCGCCGCCGAATTTGCCGCCCGCGTGCAGAACGGTATAGACAACCTCCAGCGCAGGCTTTCCGGTCTGCGCCTGAATGTCGACGGGAATGCCGCGGCCATCGTCTAAAACGGTGATCGTGTTTCCCTCGTTGATCGTTACCTGTACATGATGGCAATAGCCGGCCAGGGCCTCGTCGATCGCGTTGTCGACGATCTCATAGACCAGATGATGAAGACCCGACACGCTCGTCGAGCCGATGTACATGCCGGGACGCTTGCGGACGGCTTCCAGACCTTCTAGAACTTGAATCTGGCTGGCGTCGTACTGCGTTTCCACGACTTCGTTTTTCAAAATTTCTTCGCTCATTGGATAACTCCTTTGTGTCTTCTCTGAAGAAGACGGGGTAGTAATAGCTATTTCGTTCCAGAAAAACGGCGCGCTAAGATGGAGGCGTTGTATTTTGTTAAGTACACGCGCGTCTGGCCGTATTCCTGTGTGAGGACGAAGGACTTGGGAAGCTCATCGGTTGCTTCGATGAGACTGCCATCCTCCTGCGCACGCTGCAAAAACTCCCGTGTGCGCTTGGACCACGACGTATTATCGAGGTCAAACACGCCGAGCACCTGACTGGCCCGTACGGCGAGGTCCATGCCGATATCTACGTACATACGAGCCCTCCCGCGCGAATTTCAAATGTTTTTCCAATTTCGGTCACGCGCCCAACCTCGCAGCAGGTGATGAAGACCTGACCGGAGGTGATCTGATTGAGGACGAAGTCCTGCCTTGCCGCGTCGAGCTCGGAAAGAACGTCGTCTAACAGCAGAACCGGCTCTTCACCCGTGTCCCGACGCAAAAGTTCGCGCTCGGCGAGCTTCAGACTGATGGCCGCCGTGCGGGTCTGTCCCTGCGAGCCGAAGGCTTTGACGGGGATACCGTCCAGCAACGCGTCAAAATCGTCCTTATGTGGGCCGGTCAAGCATTGGCCGGAGTCCAGTTCCGCGCGGTAGTGCGCTTCCTGATGGGAAAGGATCTGCTCAAAGATGGTTTTCTTGTCGGCAAACGGGTCCTCTACGGTCGAGACCGTGTGATATTGCAGCGTCAGATTCTCGCGGCCGGCGGAAAAGGCGTTGTGATAAGAGCTTGCTGCCGCGCCAAGTGCCTCCAAATATCTCGCCCGGTGGGCAATGACGATGGCCCCGACTTGCGCGAGGCAGTAGTTATATTCCGGCAGTGGTTCCAAAAGGCTGGTTTTTTCGCGGTAGTCCTTTAAAATGCGGCTTTTGCTGTCAAGCAGGCGGTTATACTCTGCGAGCGCATTTGCATAGCCCGGCCGCAGCTGGCAGAGTGCGGTATCGATGAGCCTTCTTCGCGGCTGGCTTCCGCCCTTTAAAACCAGAAGATCTTCGGGGCAAAAGAGAACCGTTGTCAAAACACCGGGGAGCTTTGCCGCGCTTTTCTGCTTCACGCCGCCAAGATAGAGCTGCCGCGGTCTTCTTCCCGCAAATAATACGGCGCGAACGGACTGCTCCCGGCCCTGCGAAAATACGTCGGCATTCAGGTCCGCAAATTCTGCTCCGAAGCGGATGAGCTCCTGCGTTTTCGTTGTGCGGAAGCTGCGGCCGGTCGAAAGGTAGGACACAGCCTCGAGTAAATTTGTTTTTCCCTGCGCGTTTTCGCCTATAATCAGGTTCACGCCGGGATCTAACTCCAATTGCAGCTGCTTGTAGTTTCGAAAGTCATACAGCCGCAGGCGCGAGAGCTTCATGCTTCCTCCTGCGAGACCGCCCAGACATTTCCTAGGAAGCCGACGGTATCGCCCGGGCGAAGCTTTTTGCCGCGCTGGGTGCAGACCTCGCCGTTAACAGTGACCTGTTCGTTCTGGATAAAGGTCTTGGCCATGCCGCCGGACTCGCAGACGTTGGCAAATTTCATGAAATCCTGCAGCTTAATAAACTCCGTACGGATAGGAATGACAATTGGCTCGCCGGATAGTTTTTTTGTGACACGTACTTTCATGGCTTATTCTCCTGCCTTTAGGCGGACGGGGAGTACCATGTAGCTGTACCGGTTTCCCTCCGTCGGATTCAAAACAATGGGGCTCAGGCCGTTGATCATCTCGAGCGTACACTCGCTGTCCGGCACGGCGCGCAGCGCATCGAGCAGATACTTACAGTTAAAGCCAATCTCCAGGTCCTTGCCGTCTCCCGCAATGGGGCAGACGTCGTACGCCTCGCCGATCGTGGAGACAGTTCGAAGCTCGGCGGCATTGTCTCCAAATTTGCAGCGGACGGGGCTTTTGAGCTTTTCGGAAATGACGAGGCCGACGCGCTCGATGGAGTCAGTCAGACGGCTGACGTTTCCGACCAGTTTTACGGGGTTGTTCTGCGGCAGCACACGCCGCCAATCGAGGAACTCACCCTCTAAAATGCGGCAGACGAGCGTCGCATCTCCGATGGTAAAGAGGATGTGCTTCGAACCCGGATAGAACGTCGCAGGGTCGTCGGTATCACCGAGGATCTTTTCGACCTCCTTCAAGGCCGCTGCCGGGGCGACAAATTTGAGCGTCCGCTCGAGAGATTCCTCCGGGAGGTAGCGGCGCAGCGCCAGACGGTAGCCGTCGACTGCGACGCTTGTGATGGAGTCGTTGTCGACTTCAAACAGAACACCGGTATGGATGGGGCGCGCCTGATTTTCACTGACAGCGAAGATCGTACCGGAGATCATGGCCTTGAGCTCATTTTGTGGAACGCGAATACCCTTTTCGGAATCCACGTCCGGAAGCTCGGGGTAATCGTCGGCAGAGAGCGCAGTGATCGTAAACGATGAGATGCCGCCCTTGATGGAAACCTTGAAGCTCTCGTCAACCTGAATGCTAACGGTGTCGTCTGGGAGCTTGCGGACGATGTCAAAAAACAGCCTCGCGGGCATGACGCAGGCGCCGGTCTCCTGAATGTCGGCGTCAACGCTGACGGTAATGCCTGTTTCCAGATTATACCCCGTCAGCATCACTTTGACACCCGCGCGGATCAAAATGCCCTCGAGTCCCGAAATGGCGCTCTTCTGCGCGACCGTGCGCGAGGCGACGGAGATGGCGGAAACCAGCTGGTTTTTTTCACAGGTAAATTTCATAAAAGGATACCTCCGGCTCTCTTTCTAACAGAAAGAAAGGATAAATTCAGTAGTAAGTAGCAGTAGGGCGTTCGTCTTGTGGAAAAGTCGCGAAACCCTTGCGGGCGTAAGAAAAAATTGTACACAGGGTTTGCAGAAAAATGAGAAGTTCTGCACAGGCTTTTGTGGACAGTTTCGAAAGGAGAGATATCCACATGCAACCTTTCCGTTTTACACAGACGCTTGTGGATAAAAAACTCTGTAAAAATACCCATCCGCGTTTGCGGCAGTTTTTAGAGCTTGTTATTGACGTTTGCTGTGATGTCGCGGATGGTGTCGTTGAGCGGTGATGCGCTGTTTTGAAGCGTCTGCTCGACCTTTTTAAGTCCGTGCATGACCGTCGTGTGGTCGCGGTCAAATTCGCGGCCGATCTCGGGAAGAGACAGGTTTGTCATGGTGCGGATGAGGTACATTGCGACCTGCCGCGCCTCGGCGGTATTCTTGTTTTTAAGTGTGCTTCGGAGCACCTGCTCTTCAATGCCATAGTACTGACAGACCTCGCTTACAATGAGGCTCGGCGTGGGGAGATTTTCGGTTTTACCCTTGAACATATCCTTGATGGCGCGCGCGACGTTCGGAACGTCCAGCACCATCCCGTTAAGCTCCTTGAAGGCCTTGATCTTTTTGACCGTGCCCTCAATCTGGCGGACGTTGTTGGTAATGTTCTCGGCAATGTAGTTGCACACGTCGTCCGGCAGATCGAAGCCGAGATTTACAGCTTTGTTCTTGATGATCGCCATGCGTGTTTCATAGTCGGGCGGCTGAATGTCTGCAAGCAGGCCCCACTCAAAGCGGGTACGCAGACGGTCCTCCAGACGGACCATTTCATTGGGCGGCCGGTCGGAGGTTAGGACAATCTGCTTGTGGCTCTCATAGAGATTGTTGAAGGTATGGAAAAATTCCTCCTGCGTGGAGTCCTTGCCGGCGATGAACTGAATATCGTCGACGAGAAAGAGGTCCGCGCCGCGGTATTTGAGGCGGAACTCGTTATTTTTGCCTTCGCGCAGGGAGTTGATGAGTTCGTTTGTAAACTGGTCGCCCTTGATGTAGACGATGTTGTAGTCCGGGTGGTGCTTATGAATCTCATTGGCGATGGCATAAAGAAGATGCGTCTTCCCAACGCCGGACGGGCCGTAGATAAAAAGAGGATTATACGAATCCGCGGGCTTTTCCGCAACGGCGACGGCGGCGGCGTTTGCAAACTTGTTGCTGTTGCCGACGATGAAGTTATCGAACGTAAACTGCGGGTTGAACTCAATGAAGCGCGGCTTCTTTTTGGACGAGCGATAGGCTTCAATCTCCGTATCGTCGAGCACGACGAGCTCTAAGTCCATGTCGAAGAGCTCTTTGAGCGCGTCTTTGATGTAGGTTTCGCAGCGCGAGACGATCATGTCCTTGCGGAAGACAGTCGGGGAGTAGAGCACCAGCTTCTGGTCGGTCAGCTCCAGAACCTCTGTGTCGTCGAACCAGGTGGTGACGATGGTGTCGGTGAGCTTCTGCTCCATGTGGGCGAGCACTTTCGCCCAGATATAGGTTGAGGAGTACAAGAATAAGCTCCTTTCCGGTTTTATCGTGAAAATGCCCGGGAGTGTCCCATAAAAGGGCATACAAACACGACTTTATTTTAACATGGAAGCTGCTTCTTTGCAAGGGTATACACATTATAAATAGGAATTTCGGGTGAAAAAGAAAAGAGATGCACAAAACCGTGCACCTCTTTTCGAATATTTTCAGTTTTGCTATTATCTATTTTTGTTTTGATAAAAGAATTTTGTAGGGGCGGACGACTCTGTCCGCCCGGCAAATTACATGACCGAAACGCGATAATCTGCGGCGAATTCGCGGCTACCTTGGGCGGGCAGAGTCGCCCGCCCCTACGCAATACGGAAATTCAGTACTCGCGATAGACGGCCTTGACGAGGCCGATAATGCTGCAATCTGTGCCGTCGATGGGGTCATACGCGGGATTTTCGGGGAGCAGCCAGACCTTTCCCTTTTCGCGGCGGAAGCGCTTGACGGTTGCGGAGTCATCGAGAAGCGCGACCACGATCTGTCCGTTTTCGGCTGTTAGCTGCGGGCGGACAACGACTTTATCTCCCGACAAAATACCGGCGCCTATCATGGAATCGCCGCGCACGCGAAGGGCAAAGCAACGCTCATCTCCGTCCCACGGCAGATACCCTTCAATATTCTCTACGGCTAGGATCGGCTGACCGGCTGTGACCACGCCGACGATTGGGATCGAGCCGGAACGGCGCTCTTCGGGAAGCGAGATCGTCCGGTTCTTTTTGCCGTCCATATGGATGAGGCCTTCTTCCTTGAGGGCGTTCAGATGGTAATGGACCGTCGCCGTTGAGGCAAGGCCGACGCCCGCACAGATCTCGCGCACCGAGGGGGGATACCCTTGATTGCGCATGAAGTCTGTGATAAAGCGGAGAATTGTTTCTCGCTTGTCTGTTGTTCTGGCCATGCCGGTCGCTCCCTTCATTTTGTTCAACCAGTATAGCACACTTTGTAAGAAAAATCAAACGTTTGTTTTTATTCTAAGCCTTCAAAGGAAAAGTCCGGGATATAGTCCTCTGTTGCGCTTGTAAAATCCTGCGTAAAGCCGGATTCGATGCCGAGAAATTCTAAGTAGGAAATGGCGGCGTCGTATTCTTCTTCGGTAATTTTCCGGTTATAGGGCGGCAGCTTCTTCGCTTTTCCCATCGGAACGTACTGACTCATGAGGCTGAACAGAACGTCTCCTTTTGGAAAGGTTTCGGCGAACCAGTCGAGAACACCGAGTGTATTGTCGAGTTCTCCCGGGAGCATCAGGTGGCGGACGATGAGGCCGCGCTGCATGATGTCGTCTTCTATGGCGGCGCTTCCGACCTGCCGGTACATTTCCTGTATTGCGGCTTTTGCAGTTTCCACGTAATCGGGCGCGCAACTCAATTTTGCGGCAAGACTTTCATTTGAATATTTCATATCGGGAAGGTAGATATCAATGAGGCCTTCTAATTCCCGGAGCGTTTCGACGCGCTCGTAGCCGCCGCAGTTATAGACGATGGGAACGGGGAGCTTGGGTTTAAGCGCCGGTAAAATGGACGGGAGAAAATGCGTGGGGGTGACGAGATTGATATTCTGTACGCCATCGTCGATGAGCTTTAAGAAAATTTCGCGCAGATGGTCGGTTGTAATTTCTTTTCCGAGGTTTTGCTGAGAAATGATGCCGTTCTGGCAGAAGATGCATTTTAACGTACAACCGGAGAAGAAGACTGCGCCGGAGCCGAAGCTGCCGGAAATGGCGGGCTCTTCCCAATAATGCGCGGCGGCACGCGCAGCGTAAATATGATCCGGCTCGCGGCAGAAGCCGAGTTCCCCTCTTGTGCGGTCAACATGGCAGCGCCTCGGGCAGAGCTCACAGTTTGTATATGAAAGCATGATTTGCCTCCTATGCGTAGTAGCTCTAGTATAGCGAATCCGGGCGCTTTACACAAGCGGGGTTCTATGGTAAAATCGCAAATGAGGTGATAGTTTTATGAAACGAGAATTTGCGGCGATTGCGGTCGCTTTGCTGATTTTATGTGGCTGCAGCGCGAAGAAGGTGCAGGATAGTTCTGCTGCAGCGCCTGCTGAAACGGAGACAACTTCTCAAACGCAGAATGCTTCTTCGGAAGCGCCAATGAATGATGCGGACGCGCCTGTTCATATGGAGACAGTTCCGTCTGAAGAGATGCAAACAAAGCCCATTGCGCCGGAGGCGCATTTTTCGGAGAGCTTTTCGGACGTGCCGTATGAATTTCAGGCAGATCTGGAGGAGGTCGTGAGCATTAGTCTGACGCTTCCTCATTTTACGCTCGATTCTGACGATGCGGCGAATATAATCAATCAGACATTTGTTGACTTGCAGAAGAACTTGCAGAATTATATGGGCACGACTGTTTATGAAACGGCGCAGGCGCGTCATACGATTGGTTTTCTAGAGGGCAGTTACGTGGCGAGTCTTGAAGACGGAATTTTGTCGGTAACGTATACGGTGACAGAACGGTATGCGGATGACGACGGTGCAATCACACATGAAAACGTCTACCGGTTTGATACGTCGAATGGCGAGCGATTGAACGCGTGAAATGTTTCACGTGAAACACGGAGAAAAACGAATGCAGAAAAATGAAGCATACAGTGTAGAAATTACGGGCCTCACCGCTGATGGTGCGGGCGTGGCGCGCATTGTCGGACAGGTCGTGTTTGTGCCGGGCGTGATTCCGGGTGAGAGGTGCAAAATCAAAATTGACCACGTAGGAAGAACATGCGCCTATGGCTCTCTGGTGCGAGTGGAAAAAACGTCCGAGCACCGGGTAACACCGGAATGCGAAAGCTTCGGGCACTGCGGTGGGTGCGTGTTCTGGCACATGGACTACGCTTGTGAGCTGGAGCAGAAAAGACGGCGTGTGCAGGACGCGCTATCGCGCATTGGAGGCATTGATTTTCCAGACTTGCAGATCACGGACAGTGAGCGCATCTATGGCTATCGAAATAAGGTACAGTTCCCAGTGCAAGTGCAAAACGGAAAAGCAGCAGCCGGCTTTTATAAGGCCGGGTCACATACGGTAATTCCAATCACGGACTGCAAGATTCAGCCGGAGGTTGCGAAAACCATCCGTGCGGCGGCGCTTTCTTGGATGGAGAAGGAAAATGTCCCGGCCTACGACGAGCGGACGCACACGGGCCTTGTCCGGCATATTTATCTGCGGTACGGCGCAAAATCTGGGCAGACGCTGGTCTGCATTGTCGCAAACTGTGAGGCGCTGCCTAAAAAGAAGGCGCTGGTGCGGGAAATTTTAGCGGCGGACGCGAATGTAACGGGAATCGTCGTTAACTACAATACAAAAAAGAGCAACGTCATTTTGGGCGAGCGGTTCGAGACGCTCTATGGAGAAGGATACTTAGAGGATATGCTTCTGGGACTCACGTTCCGGCTCTCACCCGCGGCCTTTTATCAGGTGAACCACGATCAGGCAGAGCGGCTCTATGAAAAGGCCATCGAGTTTGCCAGGTTTACGGGAGAAGAGACGGCGCTTGATTTATATTGCGGCAGCGGAACAATTACGCTCTGTCTTGCGCGGCACGTGAAGACGGTCTACGGTGTGGAAATTGTAGACGCGGCGATTCGCGACGCAAAGGAGAACGCCCGGAAAAATGGAATTGTAAACGCTAAATTTTTCTGCGCCGACGCGGGACAGGCCGCCATTCAGTTCGCGCGGGACGGCGTCAAACCGGATGTGATCGTCGTCGACCCCCCGAGAAAGGGCGTGAGCGAGGACGTGATCGAGGCGATGGCGCAGATGAGTCCTGAGAGGATCGTCTATGTTTCGTGCGACCCCGCGACGCTTGCGCGCGATATCGCGAGGCTGCGGGAAAAGGGGTATGAGGCCAAGAGGGCACATTGCTTTGATCTCTTCCCAAGGTGCGCGCATGTGGAGACGGTGGTGCTGCTGGAAAAGACGGGGGACGGACAGGAAAACGCGGATTGCGGAGAAATGAGGTAGAATCAATGAAGAAAACAAAGCTGCCGGTTGCGTGGCTGATTTTTCTGGCGGCTGTCTGCGCGCTGGCGGCGACGGTTTTGCAGTCGGCCCGGAAGACGGAGCAGGAATTTCCCATGGCCGGGAAAAATGTCTCGCAGCTGGACACGGAGCAAATTTTGACCCATATCCGAAAGGCGCAGAGGTGCGGGAAGAATACGGCCTTTTATGTGAACGGAGATAATTTTGAATTGCAGCTGACGGCGGATTTTGAGCTGACGGATGGTGGAACGGTTCGCTTTTTCTATCCCGAGGGCAATACAACCTACAGCGCGCAGCTGCGGATTTTCTCGGATACGGGCAAATTCTTTGTGACGCAGCGCAGCGAATGGGTCCGGCAGCAGACGCAGTATCAGCTGGCGGACTATCTGGATGCGCTGAAGTATTTGCCGCAGGCGGAGATTCGCGCGCGTTTTCCGGACGCGGAAGGCTTCTACGTTTCGCTGACGGAGGAAGGAGCGCCGGAGGATTACGAGGATACGCTGACCTATCGCGCAAGCGGCGCGGGAGAAATCAGCGGCTGGCAAATTCATCTGGCGCTCACGCCGCGGCAGGAGCATCTGCAAATGGGCGAGGAAGCAGCGTCAGCGCAGGAAGCGAAAACGCTGCATCTGTTTTATGAAAACGGAAACTGAGGGAATGGTATGAAGCTGATTCATTGCGCAGATATTCACTTAGACAGTCCCATGCAGACGCACATGACGGCGCGGCAGGCGGCAACACGGAGCGCGGAAGTGCTGCGCTCTTTTGTGCGCATGACACAGTATGCGCGGGAAAACGGCGTGCGGGCGGTCATCATTGCAGGAGACCTCTTTGATGGAGACCGTGTGCGGGAGCGGACGGTAGATGCGGTTCTGGACGCGATGCAAAAAACGCCGGAGGTCGACTATCTGTATCTGCCCGGGAACCACGACGAGGCGGCAGACGCGTTTTGTGACCGGGAACTTCCGGAAAATCTGAAGCTGTTCGGAGACAGCTGGAGAACTTACTGCTATGAGGACGCGGCCGTTTCGGGTGTGGTACTCAGTGAGGACAGAGAAGAAATTTACGAGAGATTGCCGCATGTGGATGGCTGTGTGAACCTTGTGACGCTCCATGGACAAGCCGGCACAAGCTGCGGCAAGGATCAGATCAATTTGAAGCTTTTGCAGAACCGGGGCATTGATTATCTTGCGCTGGGGCACCTCCACACGTATAGCCTGCAAAAGCTCGATGAAACGGGCGCTTTTTGCTACAGCGGATGCCTTGAGGGGCGCGGATTTGACGAGTGCGGGGAGAAGGGCTTTGTGCTTTTAACCATCGAGCGCGGGCGCGTTACCCCGGAATTTGTCCCGTTTTCCTGCCGGACGCTGCATCGGGTGGAAACAGACGTGACGGGCTGTGTGAGAAGCGCGGAGATCTTTGCACGGATGCAGGAAGCTGCGCGGGGAATCTCGCCGGACGATATGGTAGAATTTCTGCTCATGGGCGAAATATCGCCGGAGGCGGATCTTTCTGTTTCGTATCTGCAAAATCAGCTTGCGGGAAGCTTTTTCTTTGCCAAGGTGAAGGATGAGACGAGACTGGCTGTCGAGCCTGAGCGGTACCGGAACGACGTATCGCTCAAGGGAGAGTTTATCCGGCAGGTGCTGGCGAGCGAGCTTCCGGAGCATGAGAAGGCGGCTGTGATTCGTGCGGGCGTGCTGGCGCTGGCGGGAGAGGAGATTTCATTATGAGGCTTCTGCGGTGTCATATAGAAAATTTCGGCGTGCTGTCCGGGTTCGACTATGAATTTGAAAGCGGCCTTACGGTCATCTGCCGGGAAAACGGCTTCGGTAAGAGCACACTGGCGGCGTTTTTGAAGGCGATGTTCTATGGTCTGCCGCGCACGGGGGCAAGAACCGCAGCCAATAACGAGCGCAAGCGGTATGAGCCCTGGCAGGGCGGAAAATACGGTGGATTTCTGGAGTTTTCGCACGGGGATACAAGCTACCGCGTGACACGGTACTTTGGAAAGACGGCAGCGAAGGATTCATTTGAGATTTATGATCTGACGAACCGGACGAAGGAAACAGCGTTTTCGGAAAAGCTCGGAGAAGAGCTCTTCGGGCTGGATGCGGAGTCGTTCGCGCGCAGCACGTTCGTTCCGCAGCTGGCCGCGCGGGAGTTGGAGGCGACGAGCTCCATACGGGCCAAGCTGACAAATCTTGTGGACGACACGAATGACATGAACAATTTCGATACCGCCATGGCTGCGCTGCGCGCGTACCGAAGTGAACGCAAGGCCTATCGCGGGTCAAACGGCGAAATTGACCGGCTAGCGGAGGAGCTTCGCGCGCTGGAGGACGAACGGTTCCGCGCGGAAGGAAAACGGCCGGAATTAGAATCGGTTTTACGGGAGATCGACGCGCAGAACGCGCAGCAGGCGGAAAAGACAGCGGAGCTCGCGCTCGTGCGGGCAGATATCCAAAAGGCCGCGGGGCAGCGGGAACGGCAGCTCAAAAAAGAGAGACTCTATGAGCTGCGCGCGCAGGTGAAACAGCAGGACGAGACGATGCAGGCCCTGCGCGAAAAATATCCGGATGGACTTCCTGCGGCAGAGGAAATCCGGCGGCAGCGGGAGAATGTCATTTCGCTGCGGCAGCTGGAAAAGAGGCAGGGGACGCTGGTACTCTCGATGGAAGACCGGCAGGTGATCGAAGAAGGTGCGCCGCTTTTTTCTGACCGGGTGCGAGTTGCGGACGATCTGGACCGGCTGGAGGCTGGGCAGCGGGAGCTTGCGGCATTGTCGATTGAAAACCGCGCGGCAATGCCGGACGACGAAGCAGAGCAGCTGAAAAGATATACTAAAATATTCCATATTGGATTGCCGGACGATGCGGAACTATCGGAAAAGCAGCAGGACTGCCGCCGGATTGCGGAGCTGTGCGCCGTTCGAGACGCAAAGCAGGCGCAGAAAAACGAGAAAAAGCGACCCGGCTCCGCGAAAATCGCGATTCTGGCGCTGCGTGCGCTGCTTTTGCTGGCAGGAATCGGCTGCTTGGTTGCGGAAAAGCTCTCTCTTGGGATTGCGGCGGTTGTACTGGGGGCGCTCAGCCTCGCCGCGGCGCTTCTTTGGAAGAAGCCTTTGCAAGCGGAAGACGGTGCGGATGAAGAGATGCAGCAGATCGAGCAATTGCAGGCCGGTGTGACAGCATTTCTGATGCAATTCTGCCCTGACGCTTCCCGGCCGGATGAGCAGCTGGTGCAGCTGCGGCTGGACAAGGACGCGTATCTGCGTCTGCGCGAAAAGGAAGAACGTCTGGCAAAGGAGCGTCAGGAGCAGCAGGTACAAATCGATGCCTTGACGGCGGAGATCCGCGCGATTCTCACCCGTTACGGTCTTGCAGATTCGGAACAAACGCTCTCGCAAGCAATCCGAGCGCTGCGCGAACGCGCTTCGCAGTATGCGCATGTACAGGAACGCGCGCAGCAGCTGGATGCAGAACGGCAGGATGCGGAGCGGCAGGCTCAGACGCATACGGATGAGCTTGCGGCGTTTTTTGAAACGTACCGGTTATCCGGGAAATCAGAAGAGCAGCTGCTTGCACAGGCGGAAGACGATTCCCGTGCGTTTGCGGCGGCTATGACGGCATTTGAGACGGAACGCGCGCGACTGGCGGACTATTTGAAGGAAAACGCGGAGATCGCCGCAGACGACTCGCAGGAGCAAACCTTAAGTATGGCTGCGCTTCAGGAAAAGGAGGCGCAGACGCAGCGGGAGCTGGACGCGCAGGAGGTACTTCTCCGGCAGCTCCGGCAGAGACGCGACAGCTTGCGGCGCGAGATTGAGAAGCTTCCTGCGCTGGAGGATGAGCTGGCAGAGCTGGACGAGACGCGCAAAGCGCTTCAGAAGCAGTGCGAGCTGGCCGATCTTACAATGGACTATCTCACGCGGGCGAAGGATACGCTTGCAAACAGCTATGTCGGCCGTGTGGAGCAGGGGTTTGTGCGGTATGCGGATGCGCTTCTCGGGGAGAAAATCGGGCATGTGATGCTGGACCGGGAACTGCGGCTGTTCATCGACGAACAGGGCGCGGCGCGCGACGCGGCAAGCTTCAGCGCGGGAACAGTTGACGGCGTGATGCTGTGCATGCGGCTGGCGCTGGTGGACGCGCTTTTCCAAAAGGAGCAGCCGTTTTTGCTGCTCGACGACCCGTTCGTGAATCTCGACGACGAGGCCACTCGCCGGGCGCTTTTACTGCTCCGGGAGATCGCAAAGACGCGGCAGGTCGTATATCTGACGTGTAATACGGCGAGAATCTAAAACGGGTGCAGCAAGGAATTTACCCAAATGCGTAGGGGTCGATGCCCACATCGACCCATTGGGCAATTTCGAATTCGCCAAAAATTTTCGTTAAAATGGTCTCATCCGCCGGGACGATGTGGGCATCGTCCCCTACGAGCCTTACGGAAGCTTTCTCCAAAA
>OIWS01002852.1_pt1 | contig 13362 bp, 8 predicted proteins | sample 1587611 | NCBI WGS metagenome assembly OIWS01 (sample SAMEA3888919, study PRJEB22519) | human gut metagenome | biome: human gut; feature: human-associated habitat; material: faeces | place: Denmark | collected 2010 | reverse complement strand
GCTGCGGGACAAAAATATGGTCCAGGATGGCGCGCGCCGTCGGTCCGGCCACCACCCCATCCCCGCCGCCGTTCTCCAGAATCAGCGCCATCGCCACCTTCGGATGCTGATAAGGGGCAAACAGGGTGTAGAAGATATGGTCGCGCAGACGCACCGGGATCATTTTGGCGTTATAGGTCTGGTTTTGCTTCAGGCTAAAGACCTGCGAGGTCCCGGACTTCGCCGCGATCTGATACGGCGCAGTATGAAACAGCTTATAGCCGGTGCCGTTGGGCTGATTCGCCATCCCATACATGCCGTTGCGCACAATGCCCCAGTACGGCGATTTCGGATCGCCTACCTGCGGCAGGTTCGCCGGCTGCTGATAACGTTCCACATGGTTGCCCTGCTTCATCGAATAGAGCAGATGCGGATCCTGTACTTTACCATTGTTCAGCAGAGTGGTAAGCGCCTTCACCATCTGGATCGGGGTGGCGATCCAGTACCCCTGGCCGATGCCGACCGAGATGGTGTCCCCCTGATACCAGGGCTTTTTATGCACCCGCTGTTTCCACTCCCGGCTGGGCAGCACCCCGGCGTACTCCTCATTAAGGTCGATGCCGGTGGACTGGCCGTAGCCGAACTTGCTCAGCCATTCATGGATCCGGTCAATGCCCATCTCGAAGGCGACCTGATAGAAAAAGGTGTCCGCTGACTCTTCGATGGCTTTAGTCACGTTGAGCATGCCGTGGCCGGTTTTCAGCCAGTCGCGGTATCGGCGTTGCGTGCCCGGCAGCGTCCACGTCGGCGCCCCGAAGAAGGTGGTGTTCGGGGTGATGACCCCAGCGGAGAGCGCCGACAGCGCCATATAGGGTTTGACCGTCGAAGCCGGAGGATATAGCCCCTGGGTGACGCGGTTGATCAGCGGCCGGTCCGGATTCTCCAGCAGCGATTTATAGGCCTGATAGCCGATACCTTTGACGAACGGATTAGGATCGTAGCTGGGACTGGAGACCATCGCCAACACGCCGCCATCCCGCGGGTCGACCACCACCACCGCCGCCCGCTGTCCCTTCAGCACCGACTCAATATACTGCTGGAGATGAAGGTCGAGAGTCAGATAGAGGTTTTTTCCGGCCACCGGCGGCACCTCTTTCAGTAGACGCACCACCCGGCCGTGGTTATCCACCTCCACTTCCTGATAGCCGGTGGTGCCGTGGAGCGCTTTTTCATAATAGCCCTCGATGCCCTGCTTACCGATATTGCGGTCGGCGGCGTAGTTCTCCTCTTCGCCGTTTTTCGCCAGCCGCTGCAGATCGCTGTCGTTGATTTTCGACACATAGCCCACCACGTGCGCCAGCTCTGCGCCGTAGGGGTATTCCCGTTGTTGGTAGCTCTCCACCGTCACGCCGGGGAAACGGAATTCGTTGACCGCGAAGCGGGCCACCTCCACATCGCTGAGGTCTGACTTGAGGGTGACCGCTTTGTAGCGGCTGGTGTGGTGCATATCGTCGCGAAAGCTGGCGATGTCGTCCGGCGTCAGGTCGACGATAGGCGTCAGCTGCTGCAACAGCGCGGCCATATCGGGAATTTTGCTCGGGATCACCTGCAGGCGATACAGGGTGATATTCTGCACCAGCGGAATACCGTTGCGATCGAATATCAGCCCGCGGCTGGGGGCGATGGGCAGCATTTTGATGTCGTTCTGGTTTGACCGGGTCTGGTAAAAATCGTGCTGCTCCACCTGCAGATGGTAGAGGTTAACGATCAGCACGCCAAAGCAGACCACCACCAGCAGAAAAGCAATTGCGGCCCGGCGGATAAACAGCATCTCTTCCGCGGAGTGGTCGCGAATTTCATCTCTCAAAAGGGGCATTAGCGGTACATCACCTGAATCACTGGAAAAGCCAACGGCGTAACGGCCGGGAAGCATAGCCTTATCGCAGCGTCAGCCCTACTGAAAGGTTGCTAATGATCTGGCAGAAATGTTTCAGCATGTTAGAGGGATCGTTATTCTTAACCTTGCCCGTGACGCGTCAGGCTATATTCACAATGCCCGACGCGTCGGCGCAGCTCACTGTTCTGCGCGGGCCGCCACGTGGGAGGTAGCCGACTTCCCTGAGGTATAGATTAAGTACAGCGCGAGGGCCAGACATATCACCGCCGCCAGTCGCGCCGGCGAGAACGCCATCGTGCTGTTGCCCAGCCAGCCAAAGTTGTCGATCAGCAGGCTCATCGTCAGCTGGCCAAAGATCACCGCCACGGTGGCCGTAGCGGTGCCTATCCGCTGCACCGCCAGCACCATAATGACGATGTAGGGCACGCCGCAAAATGCGCCCAGCAGCTGCCACTTAGGCACCTGTAGCAGGTTTACCGACGTCGCTGGAGCAAAAAACAGGATCAGCAATCCCGTCACCAGCGCGCCGGTAGCGAAGGTTAAAAAGGCGCTGCGCAGCACCCCCACCTGGCTGCCAAGACGGCCATTTATCGCCGCCTGGACGCTAAGCAATGCGCCGCCGCACAGTGCCAGAATGATCACTATCGTATCCATTTCCCCTCCTTAACCCAGAGCCACCAGCAGTAACGCCGCCATAATCAACATCAGCGCCATGGCGCGCCGCGGATCGATTTTGCGCCGTGGGCTGCCGAATAACCCGTAATGGTCGATCGCCAGGCTTTTCGCCACCTGACCCGCCAGGATGCCGATCATGGTCATGGCAATACCAATCACCGGCGTCGCCATGGTCAAGATCACCACGTACCCCGCCCCCAACAGACCGCCGGTGAGTTGCCAGCCGGGCAGAGAAAAGAACGACGGGCTGCTACGCGGGCTGAAAAAGAGCATCAGAAAAAAGGTTAACACTGCGCCAATCCCAAAGATGCTCATGGTTGCCCACAGATCCCCCACCTGGCTCGCCAGCGGCCCCAGCAGGCCGGCCTCGACCGATAATCCCATGCCGCCGGCAATCACTAATAAAATGAATAATAACGCCATTACTGCGCCTCCTCTGTACAACAGGCGGCTGAGGATAAAACAGCGTGCTGATGCGATAAACGGTATAATGCAGAAAACACTATTGCAGGAATTGCACAGATGGCCGATGCCAGCAGCGTCGATTTTCGCGCCCTTCAGCTTTTCATCGCGGTTTACGATAACCAGAGTTTTTCCGTAGTGGCCCGCCGCGAAGGGGTCTCTCCCTCGTTGATCTCGCGAACCATCCAGCAGCTGGAAGATGCCCTCGGGCAGCAGCTGTTCTACCGCAACACCCGTGCCGTGGTACCGACCGAAGCAGGACGCCTTTTCGCAGCGTCCGCCCGGGAACTGCTGGGACAGTACGCCGACGCGCAACGGGCGTTACAGGATCGGGCACAGGTCCCCGGCGGACTGGTGCGGATCAATGCGCCGGTCTATTTTGGTCAGCGGCATATCGCCCCCTGGCTTCCGGAACTGGCGGCCCGGCATCCCAAACTGCAGTTTGACCTGATGCTGACCGACGATTTTATCGATCCCCATCGCGATGCGACGGATATCCTTTTTCGCATCAGCAGCCTGCCGGACGCGGGCTATCACGCCAGAGTGTTTGGCAGCCAGCGCTATTACCTGACCGCCTCCCCGGAGTATGTTTCACGGTACGGCAGCCCGACTTCGCCGGAGGCATTGCATCAACATCGCACGCTGGTGTATGGCGGTTCGCAGGGAGCCAACCGCTGGCTGTTTCGCCAGCGCGAAGAGGCATGGGTGCACTATCCGTTGACCCCGCTCATGACCTCGAACAATGCCGATGCCCTGCTCACTTCAGCCATCGGCGGGATGGGGATCGTGTTATTTCCCGACTGGATGGTCAGCGAAGCGCTGCACAACGGGACATTAGTCACGCTGATGGATCGCTATTCGGCGGCCATCAGCCACACGCCATCGTATATCGCGGTGATTTATCCTTATACCCGCCATCCCTCTCTCAACGTGCGGACAGTGATTGACTATTTTGCCGACGTGTTTGGATCGCCGCCCTACTGGCAGCGCTAATGCGAGTTTCGTAGTAAAACTTGTCATATCTCAAACAATTAGCATTCCTTCGCCCAGCTTGACGCGGATCGTTTCCTTTGCCGCCTCGTTACGGCTATGGTTACTAATGAGGTTAATCTCAATCTCCAGGCCGACACGGTCCCACCAGGAGGTTGCCTAACCCTTCATTGAACGGAAATAGCTATTAAATCCGTAGATTCATTCAAATATCGCTTATTGGTAGCAGTGTATATCGTAACGGCATTCACAAAAGCAAACGGAGCCTGATATGAGCACGTCTAACGACCCATCCAACAATGCATCCCCCGGGAAGTGCCCTTTCCACGCCGAGACGCCAAAACAGAGCGCCGGCAGCGGCACCGCCAACCGCGACTGGTGGCCGAACCAGCTGCGTGTCGATCTGTTAAACCAGCACTCCAATCGCTCCAACCCGTTGGGTGAGAATTTTAACTACAGGGAAGAGTTTAAAAAGCTCGATTACTCCGCGCTGAAGGCTGATCTCAGAGCGCTGCTGACCGATTCGCAAGAGTGGTGGCCGGCAGACTGGGGTAGCTATATTGGCTTGTTTATTCGTATGGCCTGGCACGGCGCCGGCACCTACCGCACCGTTGACGGTCGCGGCGGCGCAGGTCGTGGACAGCAGCGCTTTGCTCCCCTGAACTCCTGGCCTGACAACGTCAGCCTCGATAAGGCCCGCCGTCTGCTGTGGCCGGTGAAACAGAAATATGGCCAGAAAATCTCCTGGGCCGACCTTTACATGCTGGCGGGTAACGTCGCTCTGGAAAACGCCGGCTTCCGCACCTTTGGCTTTGGCGCCGGTCGCGAAGACGTCTGGGAACCGGATCTCGACGTCGACTGGGGCGATGAGAAAGAGTGGCTGGCCCACCGTCATCCGGAAAGCCTGGCGAAACAGGCCATCGGCGCCACCGAAATGGGTCTGATTTATGTCAACCCGGAAGGTCCGAACGCCAGCGGCGAGCCGCTGTCCGCCGCGGCGGCCATTCGCGCCACCTTCGGCAATATGGCGATGGACGATGAAGAGATCGTCGCGCTGATCGCCGGCGGCCATACGCTGGGTAAAACCCACGGCGCCGCAGAAACCAGCCACGTCGGCGCCGAGCCGGAAGCCGCGCCGCTGGAAGCGCAGGGTCTGGGCTGGCACTCCAGCTACGGCAGCGGCGCAGGCGCGGACGCCATCACCTCCGGTCTGGAAGTGGTCTGGACGCAGACGCCCACCCAGTGGAGCAACTACTTTTTCGAAAACCTGTTCAAATACGAATGGGTGCAGACCCGCAGCCCGGCTGGCGCGATCCAGTTCGAAGCCAAAGACGCGCCGGAGATTATCCCGGATCCGTTTAACCCGGAGAAAAAGCGCAAACCGACCATGCTGGTCACCGACCTGACCCTGCGCTTCGACCCGGAGTTTGAAAAAATCTCCCGCCGCTTCCTCAACGATCCGCAGGCCTTTAACGAGGCGTTCGCCCGGGCGTGGTTCAAGCTGACCCACCGTGATATGGGGCCAAAATCCCGTTACCTCGGGCCGGAAGTGCCGAAAGAAGATCTGATTTGGCAGGATCCGCTGCCGGCAGCGACCCATCAGCCGAGCGCGGAAGATATCGCCAGCCTGAAAACCGCCATCGCCGGCGCCGGCCTGTCGGTCAGTGAGCTGGTCTCGGTCGCCTGGGCGTCCGCCTCCACCTTCCGCGGCGGCGATAAACGCGGCGGCGCTAACGGCGCGCGTCTGGCGCTGGCCCCGCAGAAAGACTGGCCGGTTAACGCCATCGCCAGCCGGGTGCTGCCGACCCTGCAGGCGATCCAGCGCGCCTCCGGCAAAGCGTCGCTGGCCGATATTATCGTACTGGCCGGCGTGGTCGGCGTTGAACAGGCGGCCGCTGCCGCCGGCGTCAGCGTCAATGTGCCGTTTACCCCAGGCCGCGTCGACGCTCTGCCTGAGCAGACCGACGTCGAGTCGTTTGATCTGCTGCAGCCGCTGGCGGATGGCTTCCGCAACTATCGCCGTATCGAAGGCGGTGTCTCGACGGAAACCCTGCTGATCGATAAAGCGCAGCAGCTGACGCTAACCGCCCCGGAAATGACCGTGCTGGTCGGTGGCTTGCGCGTACTGGGCGCGAACTACGACGGCAGCAAACACGGGGTGTTTACCGACCGCGTCGGCGTGCTCAGCAATGACTTCTTCGTTAATCTGCTGGATATGGCTACCGTCTGGAAAGCGGCCGATGATAACGCGGAGCTGTTTACCGGCAGCGACCGTAAAACCGGCGAAGCGAAGTACAGCGCCACCCGCGTGGATCTGGTGTTTGGCTCCAACTCGGTACTGCGCGCCCTGGCGGAAGTGTACGCCTGCGCCGACGGGCAGCAGAAGCTGGTGCATGACTTCGTTGCCGCCTGGACCAAGGTGATGAACCTCGACCGCTTCGACCTGTAATCCCCTCGCCCCGGCTCCCGCCGGGGCGTTTTTCTTATACCGCCCGCGGCAGCTGTTGCAGGCGACTCCGCGTTCGTTGAATATCCTCCAGTTCCACCCCTGCCACCAGCGTCTCCAGGTCGCAGCGGGTCACCAGCAGCAGGCGGATCTGCTTTTCATACAGCACATCAATCACATTGATAAAGCGCTGCTGGGCCGCCGGCCCCACCGTAGCCAATGGCGGCACCTCGTCCAGTAGCCAGACGGCATAGCTTTCGCAGAGCGTCAGATAGTCCATCACCGCCGTGGCGGCCTGACAAAGCTGGGTAAAGGTGAAGTGCAGCAACGCGGGCGACGCCGCGGCCGCCAGCAGCGTGCGATAGCCTACCGTCAGCGAAACCGGTTCGCCAGGCAGCGACGGCAGGTCATACAGCTGACGCTGTTGTGCATTCGGATTAACCCACATCCGCCCGCTGCAGAAGGCGTTATCCTGGCTCAGATGCCGTTCGCGATAATCCTCCTCGCCGTTCAGCGCCACCACCGTTAGATGGGCGCGGATCAGCGCGATCGACGGTAAAAAGCGATCGTGATACAGCGGATTGGGCAGCAGCATCTCCGGTGGGTAGTTTGAGGTGGCCAGCAGCACGATACCGTGTTGAAAGAGATGTTCCAGCAAGGCTTTAATCAGCATGGCGTCGCCGGGGTCATGCAGATGAAATTCGTCGAAGCATAGCAGGCGGCAACCGGATGTCATCTGCCTCATCACCGTCTGCAGGTCGGGCGCTCCGGGGGCATTCAGCCGCTGGTGCAGTTCGCGGAAGAAGTGATGAAAATGGACCCGCCGCCTGGCGGCGAGCGGCAGGCTGGCGAAAAAGTGGTCGAGGATAAAGCTTTTCCCTCGCCCGGTACGTCCCCAGACGTATACCCCCTGCGGCCTGCCTGTCGTGGACACCAACTGCTGACCGAGGGCGTCAAGGCGGGCGATGAGTGACAGCTGATCGTCGTCCAGCGTCAGACGCGCCCGCGCCGCCTGCTCGGCCATCACGCGGGTAAAACGAAAATCAGCCGTCACCTCTGTGGGACCAGATTCCGAGGGTACACATCCATTATTTAACATTCTTATAACCTCCTGCGAGGAGGCCATTCTAGCCGCTTTCCCGCGGGATGGCGAATCGCGCGACGAGCGGCCGTTTCCGCTGCTCCGCCGCCAGCCCTACGCCTCTCCGACACGCCAGTGCACCAATGTGACGTTCTGCTGAACGCCCATCTGCGCCATAATTTGCGCCAGCGTTTTTTGGTGCTGCTTATGGCTAATCAGCTGCGCGCAAATCTCCAGATGGTCCGCGGTGTCCGCCGCCGCCGACTGCAATCCCTGCAGGGTAAACCGCTGCTGCTGCGCAATATTCAGCAACAGCTGACGTACGGCATTTTCATGTTCGCGCAGACAGGTGACGCGTAAGACATAGCGTTTCTCTTCGTCACCGGCCCCCGGCAAGGCATGAATGCGCTGCGCCGCCTCGCGCAGCAGGATATTGGCGCACAGAATAATCAGCGTAGCCGCCGTCGCGTTCCAGAACTGTCCCAGGCCGCAGAGTACGCCGATACCGGCCGAACACCACAGCGTGGCGGCGGTATTGAGGCCGCGGACGTTCATGCCATCACGCATAATCACCCCTGCCCCAAGGAAGCCGATACCGGAGACGATCTGCGCTGCAATACGCCCCGGGCTGTCCGGCGAGGCCGACATCGCGCTGAGAATAAACACCGCCGCGCCAGTGGCCACCAGGGCATTGGTGCGTAAACCGGCCATACGTTGTCGCCACTGTCTTTCCGCGCCGATCAGCGCCCCCAACAACATTGCCGCGAGTAAATGAGTCATATAAGGAAATACCATCGCGCCTTCCTCCAGAAAACAGAAAGCCAAAAATTACAGATGTAGCGCTCAGCCGCGCCGGGCGATTAGCCGGTGGATGATGGTGGAGGAAATAAGGGTCTGGAAAACATAAACATAACGCTGCCTCTCGCGCTCAATGGCGCATAAATTATTGAGGGAGGCAATCCGGAACTGAGAGATTGCTGCCCGCCGGGATGGCAAGCAGCGAAATGATCGCGTTAGCTTGCCGGAAAATCGCAATAAGGGTGACTGTCCAACGTATGACTCCTGAATAAAAGTGGGCACATTATAGCCCTGGGTAATGATGGGTAAAGCACGAAAACGCCGCCGGTGACGATTCGTTTAGTTTGTCTTTCGCGGGTCCTGCGTAGCGTGACATCGCCAGGCGACTAAAATGCCGTCAGCGGTGATTTACTTCAATTCCGTCGCTGGGATGCGGCGAAAACCAGCATGAATATCATCTTTATGTCTCCCCAGCGCGATCTTACGCTAAAGAATGTCGCTAAGGCTAAGGATTAAAAATTTAAAACTATTAACAATCAATTAACATTAGCAGGCAAACCATTCTTCCTGAGGAACACAACACCATGTCTACCACCCAGGTTCTCGGCGAAACGCCCTATGCTTCGCCAGGACAACCGCACGCCAGCTTAACCGGACGCATTGATGCGCTGCCCGCCTCATTTGGGTTATGGTCGTTTATTACCCTGCTCTCACTTGGCGGCTTCTTTGAGCTCTACGATCTCTTCCAGACCGGGTATATCAGCGCGGGCCTGCTGGCGGAGGGCATTTTCCACACCGGACAGGCGGGCATCTTCGGCATCGCCGACCAGGCGGCCTTCGCCTCCGCCACCTTTATGGGGCTGTTTATCGGCGCCAGTCTGCTGGCGCCGCTGGCGGACAAACTGGGCCGCCGCCTGACCTTTATGGTGGCGCTCGCCTGGTACGGTCTTTTTTCGCTGCTGATGGCGACGCAGAGTAGCGCGGAAGGGGTGATCTTCTTCCGCTTTCTGGTGGGGATCGGCCTCGGCATTGAGCTGGTGACCATTGATACTTACCTCAGCGAATGGGTGCCAACCCATCTGCGCAATAAAGCCTTTGCCTTTGCCTTCTTCATCCAGTTCCTCTCGGTTCCGGCGGTGGCGCTGATGTCCTGGATGCTGGTGCCGACCACCCTGTTCGGCCTCAGCGGCTGGCGCTGGGTGATCATCTTTGGCGCACTGTTCTCGCTGGCGATCTGGTTTATCCGTAAAAAGCTACCGGAGTCAGCCCGCTGGCTGGAAAGCAAAGGGCGGCATGATGACGCGCATACGGTGATGTGTGAGATGGAAGCCCGCTGCGGCCTGACGCCGTCGCCGAAGCATGCGCATGCGGCACAGAGCGTCGTCAAACGCGGCACCTTCCGCGAAATCTGGGCGCCGCAGTATCGGCAGCGCACCCTGATGCTAATGGTGATGAACTTCTTCCAGGCGATCGGTTTCTTCGGCTTTGGCAACTGGCTGCCGGCGCTGCTCTCCGGTCAGGGCGCCAGCATCACCCATAGCCTGCTGTACGCCTTCTTTATCACCCTCGCCTATCCGCTGGGCTGTCTGTTCTGCACCCGCTTCGTGCATCGCTTTGAAAACAAGTGGCAGATTGTCCTCTCCGCGCTGATGACCGTTATCTTCGGCACCCTGTTCGCCCTGCAAAACAGTCCGATCCTGTTGGTGATCTGCGGGTTTATGATCACCTGGTCCAACGCCTGGCTGACCATCAGCTATCACGCCTACCAGGCCGAGGTCTTCCCGACCCATATTCGCGCCCGCGCCGTCGGCTTCTGCTACTCGTTCAGCCGGCTCTCGACCGCGGTGACCAGCATTCTGATCGGCATTATTCTGCAATACGCCGGCACGCCGGGAGTAATTAGCTTTATCGTCGTCAGTATGCTGATGGTGATGCTGTCGGTGGGGATCTTCGGCCCGAGAACGCGGGGCATTCGTCTGGAGAATATCTGATGGCGGTCGCCGCCGAGGGTGCCGGCGGCGACATATTTTATCAGTTGCGATGTTGCAGCTGGCGCTGAACCTCAATAAGCTCCGCGATCAACTCCCGCGCAAGCATAGAGGTCATTATATGATCCTGGGCATGTACCAGAATAAGATTAACCGGTACTTTGCCACAGCCCTCATCCATACCGATAAGCATGGTTTGTACATCATGCGCGCGTTTTGCGGCATCTGCGGCGTCCTGCATCAGCCTATCAACGTCCTGCCACACTCCTTTTCTGGCGGCTTGCAGCGCCTGCATCGCCAGACTGCGGGACTCACCGGCGTTAATGATGAGTTCCATGACGGTTGCTTCCATATCCATACGGTTTCCCTACTTGTTGAGTGAATGACGGCTGTTGCCATAGTTAATATTTGTGATGTGTACTGCAGGAGGGATAAAAAATTGTCATTAAGGCTTGTAACTTCTGGACAGCATTAAGCGGCGCCGCAATACCACTTTTACCAACGGTCCAGCATCACCGGGGCTATATTGACACTCTCCCATCAGAGGGGCGTTTAGGCATTTTAGTGACAAGCCGCCAGGTCGGCGGCCCGGCCTCAGCCAAATATCCCCTGCGCCTCGGCGAAGCATTTTTCCGCCAGGGTCGAGACTGGTTCCTGCTGGCGCATAATCAGCGCCAGCTGTGAATCAACATGGGTTTCGGCGATCGGCAGAATTTCAAGATTATCGCTTAGCGCTTCGAGGCCGTTGTTAAGCGGCATAATGGCGCAGCAGATCCCCGCCTGCACCGCCTGGATAATCTGAAACGTCGAATCACTTTCAAAGACATACCTCGGCGTTAGCCCTTTGGCCTTAAAGCTGATTTCAATCGATTCCCGGTAATACATCCCCTTGGTCAAAAAGCCGAGGGGCAGCGTCGCCAGCGTCTCCCATCCCGGCGTCCCGGCGCTGAAGTCGAAATGGCGTTTATCGTGCAGGAGCCCCATCCGGGTTTGCGGCAAGCGAGCAATCTTGAACTGACCTTCATCCAGATGCAGCAGATAACAGATCCCCAGATCCAGCTGATTACGGCTGACGCCATCGATAATCTGCTCCGAGGTCATCGACAACAGGCTGAACTGCAGCGCCGGATATTTCTCCGCCAGGGGTTTAATCAACTGCATCGGATTGAGGCTCGCCAGCGGCACCATACCGACCCGCAGCTGGCCGACCATCTGCCCGCGACAGATGGCCGCCTCTGCCGCCAGGCCGTCATGAGCGGCCAGCACCGCCCGCGCCCAGGCCAGGATCCGCTCTCCCTCCGGGGTAAAACCTTCAAAGCGTTGGCCGCGCTGGATCAGCGTCAGGTTCAGCTCCTCTTCCAGGTTACGAATGCGCATGGAGAGCGTCGGCTGGGTAATATGACAGGCCGCCGCCGCCTGGCCAAAATGGCGCGTCTGATCGAGCGCGATCAAATACTTGAGTTGCTTAATATCCATTCTCTTTCCCGTTTGAACCCCGCCGTTCACCCCCGGGGCCGCGCACAGGTTACCAGAATGTTAGTTTCGCTAGCGATAAATTCAAGCGAGGACACCACGAGGTGCTGCGGGGCGCAGGACGGCGCGACGCCGCTCTGCGCTATACCTTTTTAGCGCCCGCCGGCCAGCGGACGGATCTCTTTCGAGCGCAGCGTCAGGCGAACGGGAACCGACTTATACGAAGGGGTGCCGCTCTCTTCATCGAGATAGTTCAGCGGCACCAGCACGTTGGCTTCCGGATAATAGGCGCCGACGGTGCCCGGCGCAATGCCGTAGGCCACCACCGTGATATCTTCCAGCGTCAGCGCGCTTCCCGGCAGCGCGGTATGGATATCCACCCGATCGCCATGCTCCAGACCCTGGGCGGTCATATCCTGCTCGTTCATAAACAGCACGTCGCGGCGGCCAAAGACGCCACGGTAGCGGTCATCCATCGCGTAGATGGTGGTGTTGTACTGGTCATGACTGCGCAGCGTCACCAGGCGCATCACGTCCTCACCCTCCACCACCACGTTCTCATGCACCCCTTTAAATACCGAGAACATGGCTTTACCGGTGGCGGTAGGCCAGATGCGCTCGGTCGGCGGCAGCGGCATGCGGAATCCTCCAGGATGGCGAATGCGCTGGTTATAATTCTCGAACCCTGGAATGGTCTGTTCGATCAGATCGCGAATGCGATCGTAGTCTTCCACGAGGTACTGCCAGTCCACTTTGCTGGCGGGCAAGGTGGCCTTCGCCAGACCGGCGACAATCGCCGGCTCCGAGCGCAGCATCGGCGAGGCGGGCTTAAGCTTGCCCGACGAAGCATGCACCATCGACATCGAATCCTCGACGGTGATCGACTGCCGGCCGCTGGCCTGCAGGTCAAGCTCGGTGCGGCCCAGACACGGCAGAATAAAGGTCTCTTTCGCCGTCAGGAGATGTGAGCGGTTGAGCTTGGTGCCGACGTGAACGCTGAGCTCAAGGCCGCGCATCGCCGGGAAGGCGCGTTCGTGGTCTGGCATCGCCACGGCGAAGTTGCCCCCAAGGCAGATCAGCGCTTTGGCATCGCCGGCGATCATGGCCTCCAGGGCCTTTACCGCATCGTGGCCATGATGCCGCGGCGGCGTAATCCCCATCACCCGCTGCAGGCTGTCGAGGAAAGCCGCGGAGGGTTTTTCGCTGATCCCGACAGTGCGGTTACCCTGGACGTTCGAGTGACCGCGCAAAGGACAGATCCCGGCCCCCGGCTTGCCGATATTGCCGCGCATCAGCAGCAGGTCGGCAATCAGACGCACGTTGGAGGTGCCTTTGTTATGCTGGGTGATGCCCATACCGTAGGTGACGATGGTGGCCCTGGATTTGGCGTAAGCCGCCGCAACCTGGGTCAGGGATTCGCGCGTCAGGCCAGACTCCTGTTCGATGTCCTGCCAGCGGGTGGCGTGGAGGTCATCGGCGAAGGCGGTGAATCCCTGGGTATGTTGGGCAATAAACGCGTGGTCGAGCACATTGCCCTGCTCCTCCTCCAGCTGCAGCAGCGCTTTGGCGATCC
>OIWS01002851.1_pt1 | contig 13364 bp, 10 predicted proteins | sample 1587611 | NCBI WGS metagenome assembly OIWS01 (sample SAMEA3888919, study PRJEB22519) | human gut metagenome | biome: human gut; feature: human-associated habitat; material: faeces | place: Denmark | collected 2010 | reverse complement strand
GGAGGTGCATTGCATGAATATGGCTCGTTATGAGCAGGAAACCATTATCAACTTCAACGAGGAAGAAAAGACCGCCGGTATTTACACCCACAACAAGATGCTGCGTCAGAAGCTGGCAGCACTGGCGCGGGACAGGCCGGAGGACTGCAGGCTCGTCAAAGCGTCCCGCAGCGGACGGGCAGTTGACTACACCATTCCAAAATCATGGATAAAGATCGTACCGCCTCGGATCGCAAGTGAAGCGCAAAAAGCAGCTCTTGCAAGGGCTCGGAAAACGGCAAGTAAGCCGCTATGACCCCTGCGCGCGCAGCGTTTCAACAACACCTGTCTCGTGCCGAGGGTAGTTACACCACCCACAACACAAAAACGCTGAAAATAGCATATAGAAGGAGGACACGCACATGAAAAAAGCAACTGTCACCGTCACCTTTGACGATGAGAAGCTGGGCGCACTGGAGTTCTCGCTCCGCAAGGAACACTCCTCTGTGCAGGAGCACTTGGAGGATGCGCTGAACGCTCTGTATGAAAAAACCGTACCGGAGCCGCTGCGGGAGTATCTGGACAGCAAGGCCGCTCCTGCAGCGGTGAAGCCCAAGCGCCCGGTCAAGCCCGCCGCACCCAAGCCGCAGAGCAGTGAGCCGAAGCCTGCGGCTGTGAAGGAGGGCAACTGAGATGGCGGATCATGTAGACATCACACTGTGGATCGACCGGCGTTGGAAGGATGCCATCGAGAAGCATCTCAAGGATGAAACCCTGCAGGAGCATCTGGAGGATGTGCTGGATGAGCTTTGCAACCAGCTCCCAGAACATGAGTACAAACGCATCAGTGCCGAGATCTACGCAGAGGATGCCGCAGAGCGTGAAGCGAGGGAGGGTGCACGCACCTACGCCGCCTACCATGTGACGGAGCACGGGCAGGAGTGGTACTTCAAGACCTCGCCCGGTGAGGAGCTGTTGGTCGCCTGCAAAAAGCTGCGCGGCTATGTCACCGCAGAGAAAGGCACTGCGCCGGACAAATTTATCGGAATGTTTTTCGGCGGGCAACCCATCACAGCAAAAGAGTTTGACGCCCTGACCGCTGTACGCATGGAGAACACCGGCAAGGTGCGCGGCGTGTTCGATGTGAACTTCGACAAGCGGGAGTTCTCCGCCGTACACATCATGGACGGCTGGCGAACCTGGGCGATGCGGGATGTCTCCCCGTCCGTCTACCATGCCACAAGGTCGCGCTTTGCTTCGGCGGATGAACAGCTCTCCAAACTATTGGAGCTGCTGGATGGCATGGAAATCACCTCGGCGGGACATCTCTCCGCGCGGATTTTTTCCTTCAGTGATGAGATCATGATGGATGAGGACGGTAAACTCAACTTCTATGTGGACGCAGATTTTGATGTGGACGCCGCCTTCGGAACCTTCGTCCTCACGGACAAAAACGATGACTGGCTCAACATCTATGCCAACTACGACATCGCGGAGGATAGACCCTGCGACACGCTGGAGCTGTGCCTCTGCAAAGGAGATGGCTCCGAGGAGAGCTGGAGCTATCCGCTCAACGCAGCCGAGCAGGAAGTGCTGATGCGGAAGATGGAGGAATTCTGTCAGCAGCAGACCGGCATGAGTCTCCGTGTCTACGCGCAGCAGTTCCGCGAGGAGCAGATGCAGGCACCGGAGATGCAGCTGTAACCACCGTGTCCGCCCTGTGAGCCGCTGTGTGCGGCTTTGGGGGCGAGAGCGGCATCCCTGTACCCCGGACAGGCATCGGCGCTGTTTGCCCCCCGCTTTCGCCCCGCCTATGGGGAACTGTGCTGGGAACCTGCCTGTTCGATAAAAGCACAAGATAAAGGCCCGGTGTCGTTTCCGCCCCGGACCGGCCACAAAGCCCCGCAGTGCGGGGCTTTTCAGCGTTCGGAGTTGTAGGCGTTTTCACTGGATTTCAAATGAGTTGTAGGCGCATTTTCCGAAAAACTACCGCGTCACAGGGGGTTGCGCCCACAACAAGCGACATCAACAGAAAGGACGGCAACTATGTCAAAAGAACAGATGACTATCCGGCTTTATCCTGAAACGCGCAGACAAATGGATAGCTGGCTGGAAGAAAGCAACAGCAAAAACCGAAACGAATTCGTGGAAAAGGCTCTGCGCTTTTATATGGGCTATCTCGGCACGGAGAATATTACCGAGTATCTCTCGGACGCACTGGTGGCAACGCTGCGTGGGATCATCGCAGACAGCACCAACCGCACCAACAGCATTCTCTTCAAGTGCGCGGTGGAGCAGGGCATCATGGCGCACACCATCGCCGCCCACTTCCGGGATACGCTGGAGGATCGCCGCGCCCTGCGCGGGTATGTGGTGGACGAGGTAAAACGCACCAACGGTCAGATCAGGTTCGAGGATGCCCAGGATGTCCAACGGCAGCTGCCGGATGACACATGGCGAGATTGATATTTATCTCGCCCTATATGAAGGGCGGCAGAGATTCTGCTCGGCTGGCCCACCGCACCCGCTACTTCGCCACCCGTGAAGGGGTGCAGCTTCTCAAGGATGACAATGCTCATCTTCCTACCACGAAGAAACAGCAGCAGTACATCCGGCGTCTGCTCCGCAGCTTCCCAGAGGCGAGGGAGCTGCCGGAGCATGAGAACTATGCAAACATACCTAATCGGCAGAATGCCTTTGAACTCATCGCGCAGATCCACGAGGACTTCATTGAGCCGATGGATGACCGGGAAAACTATCTTGACTATGTCGCAAACCGTCCCGGCGTAAAAGCGTTGGGCGAACACGGCCTGTGGGATGCCCATGGCAAGGTCCCGTCGCTGGAGAATGCCGTGGCAGAGGTGGCGCGGCACACAGGGAATGTGTGGACGCCGGTCATCTCCCTCTCCCGCGAGAACGCGGAGCGGCTGGGTTATACCGACCTTAAAAACTGGCAGGAGCTCATCAACGCATCTATCACCGACATCGCCAAGGGCTATAAGATCCATCCGGACCGCCTTCGCTGGTACGCGGCTATGCACGAAAAGGAGAAGCACATCCATGTTCACATGGTGCTCTTCTCAACCGATCCGAAGGAGGGCTACCTCTCCCGGCAAGGTATCCGCAGCATCAAGTCCGCGCTGGTCAGCACGATCTACCGGAACGACCGCCTGCACATCTACGAGAAAAAAGATCATCAAAGAAGTATTCTACAACAGGAAGCAGAAGAACAGATGGCTTCTCTAATAGGGCAGATGTCGACTGGTACACTACAGAACGGCAAACTGGATCTGCTGGTGACAGACCTTGCCCAGCGGCTTCAAGAAGTTAGTGGCAAGAAAGTCTACGGTTATCTGCCGCCCCGTGTCAAGCGCATCGTGGATGAGATCGTGGATGAACTGGCAAAGGACGAACGGGTGTCGTCTGCCTATGCTCTATGGCAGGATCTCCGAGAGCAGCTTTGCACTGACTATGATCAGACACCGCCGCAGCGTGTACCGCTGTCGCAGCAGAAGGAGTTCAAGGCCGTGCGCAACATGGTCATCCGGGAAACGCTACGACTCTCGGAAATGCACTTTACCTTCGAGGATGATGCCATGCAGGATGAGCCGGAGCCGGAAGAACCGCCTGTTCCTCCAGATCCAAGTGCGGAGCAGATGATCTATCAGCGGGCTCGGTTTTACCGCAGAGCAAAAAGCATATTAGATGCTGTGGACACAGATCCCAGCGAGAAGTCAATGGCATTGGTCACACTCCACCGTCTGTGGGAGGAGGGCTATACCATCGCGGCACACCAGCTGGGAAAGGCATATCGGGACGGGCTTGGCATATCGATTGACCGAAAAGCAGCGGCAGAGTGGTTTCAAAAATTGGCAGAAGCCGGAAATACTTGCTCTGCATACGCGCTGGGTAAACTGCTGCTGGAGCAGGAGCAGAACTCACAGGCCATTCACTGGCTGCGGCAAGCAGCGGAGCAAAACGATCCATACGCGCAATACCGGCTTGGCAAGCTGCTGCTCACCGGCGCGGAGGGTGTGCCGAAGGATGTAGATGCGGCCATTCAGCTTCTGAAGAACTCTGCTGCCCAGGGCAATCAGTTTGCCCAATACACGCTGGGAAAGCTCTATTTGCTGGGACAAGAGGTGCAAGTGGACCGCGAAGAAGCTCTGCGCTATTTCGCACAGTCAGCGGCACAGGGCAACCCCTACGCTCAATATTTCATTGACCATCAGGACGACTTCTCCGGTGCGGCGGCGGGAACCGCTATCCTTCGGATGCTCCATCAGATGAGCCGCATTTTCCGCGAGAACGCTGCCCAGCCTGCCATCTATGCAGGAATGCAGATCGACAAGAAGCGTCGCCGCAGATTGCAGGAGAAGCGCATGGCAATGGGACACAAGGCGGATGACCATGAGGATCGCGGACTGACGCAACAGACACAATAAGGGAGGGACTATGTCAAAGTACATTCCGTTTACAACCGAGCAGAAAGAACGAGCCGCATCGGTGGACTTGGAGGAGTTCCTCCGCCGCCGAGGAGAAAAGCTCATTACCTCCGGCAGGGACAAACGCCTTGCCAGCGACCACAGCATCACCATCCGCGGATGCGAGTGGTACGATCACGCCAGCGAACAGGGCGGCAGAGCCATCAGCTTCGTCAAGCAGTTCTATGGACTCAGCTACCCGGACGCCATGTCTCTGCTCCTCGGCGACGATCTGGGTGGGAGTTACCCTGCGGCAAGGGAGAAGGAGCCGGAGCCTGCAAAGCCCTTCACGCTCCCAGCGCAGAGTGAGTCCATGCGCCGTGTGTATGCCTACCTGCTGCAAAAGCGTTGCATCGACCGCGAGATACTCAATGCCTTCGTGCGCAAGAAGCTCATCTACGAAAGCTGTGAAAGATCCAGGGACGGGACAAAGGAATACCACAACGCCGTGTTCGTCGGATTCGATGAACACGGCGTTCCCCGTCACGGGCATAAGCGCGGGCTGTATACCATGGGGCAAAGCTATCGCGGCAACATTGAGGGCAGCGACCCGCGGCACAGCTTTCACTATCTCGGCGGTGATGACACAATCTATGTCTTCGAGGCCCCTATCGACCTGCTCTCCTACATCTCCCTTTTCCCGGAGGGATGGCAGGAGCATAACTATGTGGCCTGCTGCGGGACATCTTCCATTCCTGTGATGGAGATGCTGCGGCAGCTCCCCCAGCTCCGGCAGGTGTACCTCTGCCTGGACAATGACGCTGCCGGTCATGCTGCCAGTGAGCGTATGGCGAAGCTGCTGGATGAGCGTGGTATCTCCGCAGAGCGGCTCGTACCGCAGCTAAAGGACTGGAACGACGATCTCAAGGCAGAACAGGAAAACAAAATGGAAAGGAGCGAGCTATGCCAAACCTTCTGCTGACAATGTGGGACACGATCAAAAGCTCCAACATCGGGATATTGGTCGCGGCAGGGCTGGGGATGTTCGCCATCATCGGGGGACTCTCTATGCTGTCCTACCACTATACACTCAGCGGCATCAAGTCCCGCACCGTGGGTGACGGACAGCACGGCACGGCGCGTTGGGCGACCGATAAGGAGATCCGCCAGACCTATGCCCACGTGCCGTTCAAGGTCAGAGACTGGCGCAAGGGAGTAAGCCTTCCCACAGAGCAGGGACTGGTGCTGGGCTGCAAGGGCAAGAAAGATGAACTGACCGCGCTGGTGGACAGCGACGATATCCATTGCTTGATGATCGCCGCCTCCGGCGCGGGCAAGACGGCATTCTTTCTCTATCCCAACCTTGAATATGCCTGCGCGTCCGGCATGAGCTTTCTGGCGTTGGATACCAAGGGTGATCTCGCCCGCAACTACGGCTCTATTGCCAAAAAGTATTACGGCTATAAGCATATCTCCGTTATAGACCTGCGCAACCCCACCCGCTCGGACGGCAACAACCTGCTGACGCTCATCAACCGCTATATGGACATCGCCAGAAAACAACCGGACAACCTCGCCGCCCGCGCCAAAGCCGAAAAGTACGCCAAGATCCTTGCCAAGTCCATCGTCAGCCCGGAGGGAAACTCCGACCACGGGCAGAACGCCTTCTTCTACGATGCGGCGGAGGGCTTGCTGTCTTCCACGATCTTGCTGCTTGCGGAGTTTCTGCCGCCGGATGAGGAACACCCGGAGGAGCGACGGCACATCGTGTCGGTATTCAAGCTGGTGCAGGATCTGCTGGAGCCGGCGCGTGGTGCGCGGGGACGCTCCCGCTTTCAGCTGCTCATGGATAAGCTGCCGTCCGAGCACAAAGCGCGCTGGCTGGCAGGCGCCGCACTCAACAGCTCCGAGCAGGCCATGGCATCAGTCATGTCCACGGTGCTGTCCCGGCTCAATTCGTTCCTCGATAGTGAGCTGGAGCAAATTCTGTGCTTCGACAGTGCCATTGACGCCGAGATGTTTGCGGCGGAAAAATCCGCCATCTTCCTCATCCTGCCGGAGGAGGATCAGACGAAGAACTTTATGGCGGGCTTGATGATCCAGAACCTCTCCCGTGAGCTGTTCGCAGTAGCGGATGAGAACGGCGGCAAACTGAAAAACCGTGTTATCCTCTTTTGCGATGAGCTGGGGACCATGCCGCCCTTTGATATTTTGCCGCTTTTCAGTGCTGGACGCTCTCGCCGCCTGACGCTGGTACCCATCATCCAGTCACTGGCGCAGCTGGAAAAGAACTATGGCAAAGAAGGCGCATCCATTCTGATGGACAACTGCCAGGATGTGATCTGCGGCGGCTTTGCGCCCAACAGCGAGGCGGCGGATGCCTTCTCCAAAGCCCTCGGCAGCCGCACGGTGCTCTCCGGCTCTGTGAGCCGCGGAAAAAACGATCCCAGCCAGAGCCTGCAGATGATGGAGCGCCCTCTGCTGACGGCCGATGAGCTCAAGTCGATTCCCAAGGGCAGCTTCATCGTGCAGAAGACCGGATGCCACCCCATGCGTACCCGCCTGCGCCTGTTCCTCGAATGGGGCATCACCTTCGAGGAGGAATACCGTGTGGAGGAACAGGCAGCCAGAAGGGTCTATTATGCCGATCAGAATTCGCTGACCCGCGCCATCATGCGAAAGTATCCGCCCAAGCTGCCGGAGCAGCAGACCAACCGCTCCGTTAAGGGCGAGGGACAGCTCCACGACACGCCCGTGCAGGAGATGGTGGTGGCGGAGGACATCGACTATGACCGTATGCCGCACAAGCGCGCCCCTTACAATCTTCCCCGGCAGGAGGTGGATCGGTGAGCTTCTTTGACAGCATTTACGCCGACACGCTTCTGCCGCCCAGGGCTGTATCCGTCTATATGTACCTCAAGGATCGGTCCAATCGTGCGGGAAGCTGCTGGCCTGGTATCAAGACGATTGCGAGAGATATGAATCTCTCCCGCAGTACCGTCAAGCGGGCCCTGGCGGATTTGGAGCAGCACGGCTATCTCGCCAAGCTGCCCCGGTATCGCCCCAATGGGAGCAACACATCCAATCTCTATACGCTGAAATAAATGAAAAGTGGATCGTACAGCGCCCTGGTACGATCCACTTCATTAAGCCAAAAAACAAAAATCTCCACGCCAAGGGGTAACTATACCTGTTTGCTGAACCGAGGAGGGGTTCAATATGAACCCACCGGAACAGCCCACTCTATCGGAGGCTTAAGACAGAGAAAGAACAAGAAGGGAATACTCTTGACCTGCAGGTTTCTTCCATTTAAGTGTATAGTGCAACAGAGCCTGTGTTATACAACGAACCCCCCGGCAGCCGACCGATGGGTGATTGTTTCAATCAATTATGGTGCTGAATTTGCCCGCCCCCGTGGATGCAAAAATGCGAGGGTCTATACACCCGCCCCACTTGCCGAAACCCGCTCATTCTGAAGCTGCGCCTCTTTTATAGGCGACACACTCTCCGTATCGTACAATACCCTCATGGACAAGCTACAAAAAACGATACGGAGGATAATTTCATGAACGAGCTGCAAGCCTTTGAAAAGCACCTGCGTGAAAACGAGAAAAGCCCCGCCACGATAGAAAAGTACCTGCGCGACGCCCGCGCCTTCCTGTGCTGGCTGGACGGGCGTGAGCCCACCAAGGAGCTGACCGTCTGCTACAAGGCGGGTCTGACCGAGCGATACGAGGCCGCCAGTGTCAACTCCATGCTGGCGGGGATCAACAGCTACCTGTCCTTTTCCGGCCGCGCCGACTGCCGCGTGAAGCCCCTGCGCGTCCAGCGGACGCTGTTCGGGAGAGAGGAACGGGAGCTCTCCCGCGAGGAATACGCCCGCCTTGTCCGCGCCGCGGGCGGGGCGCAGATCGGCGTTGTCATGCAGGCCATCTGCGGCACGGGCATCCGCGTCTCCGAGCTGCGGCACATCACCGCCGAGGCGGTGCGGGAGGGCCGCGCCGCCGTCCGCAACAAGGGGAAAACCCGCGTGATCCTCATTCCCGCCGCGCTGCGAAAGCTCCTGCTGGGCTATATGAAGAAGGCCGGCGTCACCACCGGCAGCGTGTTCCTCACGAAAAATAAAACGCCGCTGGACCGCAGCACGGTCTGGCGGCGCATGAAAGCCCTGTGTGAGCGGGCGGGGGTGGACCCGCGCAAGGTCTTTCCCCATTCTCTGCGGCATCTGTTCGCCCGCGTTTTTTACAGCGTGGAAAAGGACCTGCTGCGTCTTGCGGACATCCTCGGCCACGCCAGCGTGAACACCACCCGCATCTACACCATGGAAACCGGACGGCAGCACATGAAGCTGCTGGAGCGCGTCAGCCGAACACTGCTCACATAATGGTGATTCTGTTGCGGAATAGTTGCAACAACCCCATATTACATCTACATCATAACAGAGACCCAGTATCATTAGCAAGAAAAATTTGAAAAACCCAGCGAAAAAAGTCAAAAAACGATAACGGCAACAAGGCCGGATGAAAAAATCTTCTCTCCCGGCCTGATTTTATGCGCCATTTTTACCCTCTGTTCCGCCGTTTAGGGTCTACGCTGTTGGCGGCAGACACTGCGATGCAACAGAATCACCATTCTGTTGCCGCGGAAGTGTACCGCAGGAAAAAGGGGGTGGGCGTAGGAGACGAGTTAAGGAACAGAAGAATTGCAGCGACCATATTAACCGATTAGAAAGAAAACGGAGGAACAAGACCATGAGAAAAAGACTTCTCAGCATCCTGCTGCTCTGCTGCATGGTGCTGACGCTGCTGCCCACCGCCGCCTTTGCCGCCGGCGGTGTGGATATTAACGAAACGAACTTCCCGGATGAAAAATTCCGGGAGTATGTCAAGACTAAATTTGATAAAGACAACGATGACATCCTTTCTGCGGATGAGATTGCCGAGGCGAAGGAAATCTCCGTGGAAGGGAACCCCATAACATCTTTTAAAGGCATTGAGTATTTTACTGCATTGACAAGTCTCGAATGCAGCAGAACTAAATTGACCTCCTTGGATACCTCTCATAATAAGAAGCTGGGATACCTCAGGTGTAATTATATCCCAGACTTAACCACTCTGAATGTCAGCCAAAACACAGAACTGAAAGTTCTCTACTGTAACGATAACGCTTTGGCTGATTTGAATCTTACCAATAACTCTGCGCTGGAAACGCTCGAATGTGGAGACAATGAATTAACAACCTTAGATCTCAGCAAGAACACAGAGCTAAAATATTTCGGCTGCTTCAATAGTAAGTTGAGTTCTTTGGATCTTACCCATAATACGAATTTGGAAGAGCTCCATTTCGCTGGAAACAACGTGTCCACCTTAGATGTCAGCAAAAATACAAACCTGAAGCAGCTTAGGGTCTTCAGTAACAAATTGATCTCTTTGGATACCAGCAAGAATAATACTCTACAGGTGTTGGAGGTACAGGATAACCCTCTCACCTCCATGTACTTAGGGGATAGCGGCCCCGCCATACCAGAAGTAACATTTTCTAACCGCCCTTATCCCATCGAAGTTTCCACCGCAACAAAAACCTTTGATCTCTCCCAGCTGCCGGGCTTTGTTGTGAGCAAAGCCAGCGATTGGACGAATGGCAGAGTTGACGACAATATTCTGACAGTCGGCGAGAATGCCGCTACTGTGACCTATACCTACGACTGCGGTGAAAGACAGGCGACATATGGTGAGCCAGCAACGACGGGAAGACTGATGATGTCATGCACCCTCCAAATCAAATGGGAGGATGCACCCAACAAGCTTACCGGCACGGTGAACATCAACGGTGCGCCGAAGTTCGGCGAGACCCTCACCGCCAATGTGACCGACACCAACAACACCGGCACCCTGACCTACCAGTGGTACCGCGAAGGCAAGACAGACCCCATCGGCACGGGCGAGACCTATACACTGGTGCAGGCGGACATCGACAAGGAAATCACCTGCAGGGTGAGCAGCAGCACGGAGACCGGCACGATCCAGGCAACCGTGGGACCCGTCGAGAAGGCGGACGGCCCCGCCGCGCCTGTCCTCGAGCTGGATTTCAGATCGATCAACATGATCAAGGTGAAGCCCCTTGGCAACGCCTATGAGTATCGCATAGACAATGGAGCTTGGCAGAACCTCGACTATTTCGAAAACCTGCAGCCCGGTAAGGAATACACCATCACGGCTCGGGCGAAGGAAACTGCCACCCACAAGCCCGGCGCGGTCAGCGCACCTCTTACCGTTGCCACGCTGTTTGATATGATCCCGGATGACCTAAAGGATAAGTTGACTGCCGTTGTAAGTGCCTACAAGGCTGAATATGACGGCAAGGAGCACGAGGCGGTCATTGTGGATACCACTAAGCTGCCCACCGGCTGGACCATCGCGGGTCACACCGCGGGCACCGGAAATGACTTCGTGCCCCAAATACCGAAGATTCGGAATGTGTCCGGTTCTAACCTAACGGTAAAGACCAAATTTACCCACTCGGACTATGGACAGAGTCTTATTGTCTATTCCTATCCCGAGATCACGCCCAAGCCCCTGACCTCCGACATGATTGCCGACATCCCTCCGCAGCACTATACAGGGCATCCCATCCATCCCACGCCCGAGATCAAGGACGGCGACATGGTTCTGGTGAAGGGCAAGGACTTCACCTACAGCTACGATACCAACACCTCGCCGGAGCAAGGCGGCAAGGTGACCATAAACGGCATGGGCAATTACAAGAGCACAGCCTTCAAGACCTTCACCATCGTCTCCACTATTACAGAAGATGATCTTGCGGGGCTCAACATTCCCGCAAACCTTGTCACCGTCAAGTGCCAAACAACCGGCGATAGCAAGGCATACGGGGCAACTCCCGACGGCTTTGACTTGAGCAAATCGAAGCCCTACATGGATAACGGTGTTTTGAAGGCTATCGTCCAGCTCAATTTGCCCGCTTACAAGGCCAAGTACGATGCGGACACCAAAAAAACGCACGAAATTGCAGATTTGGGGGGAAACCTCGTAACGACCTTCACCCTGAAGTATGTCAACGACAAGTGGGAGCTGGATGGCACTTTTCCGAATGTTATCATTTTGGTGAAATGTGACGGCCAGCATCCGCAGACTCCGCCGTATCCCACGGAGGAGAATGTCAGCGGTCTGGGTGATCAGATCGTCGCGGTGCTCTGCAACAATGTTCCGACCGGTCAGCAGTCCGGCAAGTATTACGGCCTGATTGGCGGCGGCTTTACCTCAACAGCTCCCACGCTCAATGCGGATAAGGTGTACGAAAGCACCATTACCCTTATTCCCTCCGCGTACTGCAACCAGTTCAGTGGCGACACGGGCATCATGCACAAGGTGCTCTCCACGCAGACCACCGATGGGCTGAAGTTCGTAGTGAAGTACGACAGCGCCAAAAAGATGTGGAAGCCCGCAGAGGGAGTTAAGCAGATGGCCATTTGGGTAACGTGCGACAAGCATGAGATCGACACACCAGTCCCCACCGAGTTCACCATCACCTTTAACGGCAACGGCGGCACACCCTCTGTCGGCAGTATGAGAACTACCAATCAGAAGCTGACCTCTCTGCCCACCGCAACCCACAGCGGCAGATACAGCTTTGACGGCTGGTACACCGCGGCAAGCGGCGGCACAAAGATCACGACCGCTACTGTATTCTATGAAAACACCACTGTGCACGCCCACTGGACCTACATCGGCGGCGGTGGCAGCAGTGGCGGCGGTGGCGGCTACACCTACCACACCATCAGGGCGATCTCCGGTTTGAACGGCTCTATCTCTCCCTCCGGCTGGACCTCCGTCCGTCACGGATGGGATCAGACCTTCACCATCACCCCGGACAAGGGCTACGCCGTAGCCAAGGTGCTGGTGGATGGTAAGAGCGTGGGCTCTGTGAAGTCCTACACCTTCAAGAATGTCACGAAGGATCACACCATCGAGGTAGTCTTTATGAAGGCAAATGGTAACCCCCAGACCGGCGTGTTCGTGGATGTGCCGGAGGGCAGCTACTATGAGGAAGCGGTCGACTGGGCAGTGGAGAGGGGCATCACCACCGGCACGGGCAATAATTACTTCACGCCGGATGGCATTTGTACCCGTGCACAGGCTGTGACCTTCCTGTGGAGAGTTGCCGGAAGCCCCACACCCAAAACAGAAGCAATGGTCTTTGAGGATGTGCTGGATGGCAGCTACTATTATGAGGCCGTCCTGTGGGCGGTGGAGAACGGTATTACCGTTGGCACGAGCGCAACGACCTTCAGCCCCGAGCTGACCTGCTCCCGCGCACATATTGTGACCTTCTTGTGGAGAGCGGCCAATTCTCCCTCTGCAAGAACGGTCAATCCCTTTACCGATGTAGCCACGGACGCCTACTATATCGACGCTGTGCTGTGGGCGGTCAAGCATAAGATCACAGCCGGGACGACGCTCTCCACCTTCAGTCCTGATGAGGGTTGCACCCGTGCGCAGATCGTGACTTTTCTGTACCGTGCTCACAGCAAGTAATTAGGGATGACGTATGCACCCGCTGAAATGCTATCACCTCGCGGCAAGCGAGATGGATTTGTATAAGCTATTTCATGGAAAACCTTCAGAGAGGGCTAAGAAAGGAGATCGGGTCCTGCTTATCAGAACGATCCAATTGACAGCAGACCTAACGGTGACTTGCCCCGTAACCTTTCTAATGCTGCCAGACATTCAGTTTATCACGGAGCCCTTTGCGCTGCGCACGGCTTGGGAAGATGACAGAAGTTCTGCGGTGCTGTGCTTTCAATCATGCTCGAAAGCAGAAAGCGTTCTCTCCCTTCTGTACTCTCACGAATGATTCTATTGGCAGCAGATAACTCTTTATCCGCAACGAGCAACTGCCAGATCATCCATACGCTGGCATAATTCCACAACAGGCAAAGGACAG
>OIWS01002850.1_pt1 | contig 13368 bp, 12 predicted proteins | sample 1587611 | NCBI WGS metagenome assembly OIWS01 (sample SAMEA3888919, study PRJEB22519) | human gut metagenome | biome: human gut; feature: human-associated habitat; material: faeces | place: Denmark | collected 2010 | reverse complement strand
TTGCCAAGCGCTATCACCTGATCCTGATCGAGGATGCCACCGAGGCTCTGGGCACCCGCTGCACCACCGGGCCGTATGCCGGCAAGTTTGCGGGCACCATCGGCGACATCGGCTGCTACAGCTTCAACGGCAACAAGATCATCACCACCGGCGCGGGCGGCATGGTGGTTTCCAACCATCCCGACTGGGCCGAGCACGCAAAGCATCTTTCTACCCAGGCCAAGGCGGATGAGCTGCAGTTTTTGCACGATGAGGTGGGCTACAACTACCGCATGACCAACGTGCAGGCCTGCTTGGGCCTTGCCCAGCTGGAAAGGCTGGAGGGCTTTGTGGAGACCAAGAAAGCCCGCTACGACCAGTACAAAGCTGCTCTGGACGGCGTACACGGCCTTCGTATTCTGCCGTTCAAAGAGGAATCTGACGGCGTGCGCTCCAACCACTGGTTCTACAGCCTGTACCTGAAAGATTCCGGCCTTGACCGCGATACCGTGATTGCCAAACTGCAGGAGCAGGGCATCCAGACCCGCCCGGTATGGGCCCTGATCAACGAGCAGGCCGACTACCCCAAAAACGAAGCGTACGCCCTGGAAAAAGCCCAGGACTACCGCAAGTACATCGTCAACCTGCCCTGCTCCACCAACCTGACCGAACAAGACTGCGAACGCGTGATCGCGGCAGTTAAGAACCTGTAATTTGAGTTAGGAGGGAGGAGCTAGAAGTTAGGAGTTATTGGTGTGCGCTGCCGCGCGCAATTTTGGATATTAAGTCTTTCACCTTTTTCAAAATTTGCGGCGTAAGCCGCACTTTCAACGCCTAACTCCTACTTCCTAACTCCTACCTTCCCAAGGGGGTATTTTACCTGAAAGTCGAAGAACTTTTTATTTCGGAGTCCTGCACGGTGCTGGATACGATGAAAAAGCTGGATGAAACGGGCCAGCGCATCCTGTTTATTGCGCCGGAGGGCAAGCTGAAGGCCGTTGTGACAGATGGGGATATCCGCAAGTGTATCCTGCGCGGCGGCGCGCTCAGCGCCCCGCTGACCCAGGCTGCCAATTATCACCCCCACAGCCTGCCGGTGGCCGAGCGCGGCCGCGCCCGCGCCGAGCTGCAGCGCCTTGGCATTGATGCCCTGCCCATTCTGGACAAGCACGGCGTCATCACCGATATTGTGTTTGCGGGCGGCGTGGATGTGGACAACCGCAAAAAGGTGGATATCCCCGTTGTGATGATGGCGGGCGGCCTTGGCACGCGGCTGTACCCCTACACCAAAATTCTGCCCAAGCCGCTGATTCCGGTGGGGGAACAGCCCATTGCCGAGCTGATTTTTTCCCGCTTCCGGGATTTTGGCTGCCGCCATATGACGATGATTGTCAACTACAAGCGCGGCATGATCAAGAGCTACTTTTCCGACCTGGAAAAAGACTATACCGTTGACTTTATTGACGAAGATGTGTTCATGGGCACCGGCGGCGGGCTCTGCCTGCTGAAAGGGCGGATGGATTCCCCGTTTTTCTTTACCAACTGTGATACCCTACTGGACCTGGATTACGGCGACCTGTACCAGTACCACAAAGCCCACGGCAACCTGGTTACCATGGTATGCGCGTTCAAGCACTATGTAGTGCCTTACGGTGTTGTTGAACTGGGCGAAGACGGCGGCATTGCCGCCATGCGGGAAAAGCCGGAGCTGAACTTTTTGACCAACACCGGCGTTTACGTTGTGGAGCCGCGCGTGGTGGAAGAGATGAAGATGGGCGAAGTGATCGGCTTCCCTGATGTGATCGACCGCTACCGCGCCGCCGGTGAAAAAACCGGTGTACTTGAAAATCCCCAATACCGCGATGTGATAGCAGACGACGGCAAGAAGGACGCTTTTTCGGCGGTGCTTTCGCAGCGTGTTGGCCGCGAGATAGCTGACAAGAGAGGACACCGCCAGCAGTCCGCACCCCCACAGAGCCGCTGGAGCGCCGTCCCAGAGGTAAAACACCAGACTGGCCGCCAAAAGCACCCAGGTTCGCTCCTTGGGCAGCAAACGGCAGACGCAGACGGTGACGGTCAAAAAGGCCAGAAAGGCCAGAGACTGCACATTCATTTCAGGCCGGACTGATTCAGGCGGTTGAGCTGGCCGTCCGCCGTGCTGAGGACTTGGATCATACCCTGGCTCCGGCCAGGGAAGGCGCTGTTGACCGCCTCGTGGGACAGATCCGGGAAGGCGGCCTTTTCACGGGACAGTTTCGCCAGCGCACGGGCGTAGTCCGTCCGGGCCAGAGAGGCCCCGGCGGAGGCGGCGCCTGCAGCGCAGTCCTCCTCGGGCAAAGCAAAATAGGCGGTGCTGCCTCCGGCGGCCCGGTGGAGCAGCCGGTAAAGCAGGTAGATGTGGCAGCCCAGACTGTCCGCCGCGGCGTTGATGGCGTCCTTGTCTCCCAGCTTGCCCAGCAGACCGAACAGCACGCCGCTGGCGCTGGTGATGAGCTTGCCCCGGAGGGTGGCCAGCACGCTGCCCTGAAGCACATTGCTCGGCTCAGCGGCGTTTAAGATCTCTTCGGCAGTCAGCATACTGCCGTCCCGTGCCAGCGTCCGACCCAGCATATAGTCTGCGGAGACGTGATAGTAGTCGCAGACCTTGGACACAAAGGCAAGGCCCGGCTCCCGGATGCCGTTTTCATAATGGCTCAAAAGGGCCTGAGACACTCCCAAATCCGCAGCGGCCACCCGCTGAGAAACCCCCCGCTCTTTCCGCAGCAGGGACAGGGTTCTGGAAAATTCTGTTGCCATGGATACCCTCCGTGAAACAGCCGGGGCGCTGCCCCGGCTGAATTGATTCAATACACAGCGTATAGTTTAACAGAAACGATACTGTAAGTAAAGAGATTTTCCCGGAAAAACAGAAAAAACCGGCGCATTTTCTGCGCCGGTTTTCCGATCATTCAGATATTCCGTGTTCAAAACAGTCCCACCTGATTGGGAAGTACATCGCCGCCGATGCTGCGGAGCTGGCGGTTGTTGACCTCCAGCAGCCGGTCGGTGATGGTCATTTTCCGGAGGATGTCCCGGACGGTGCGGTCCAGCTCCATGCCCTCCCGGTAGTCTGCCGGGAAAATGAAATCCACCCGTCCGTCCGCCAGCAGCTTTTCCACACCCTGCCGGTTGCTGGCTTGATAGACGGCGATGGCCTGTCCGCCGTAGGCCCGCATCATTTTCATACAAGGCACGTCGGAAAGACCGTCTCCCATATAGATCATGTTGGTAAAGGGGACCCGCTTGGAATCGTCCGGCATGGAGTCGTTCAGTTCCTTATCCCGGGACACATCCAGAATCCCCTTATTGATCCTGTAGACAAACTGGGTCTTATTGGTAAAGTTGACGTCCAGCTTGGGCCAGCAGGCGTCGCCATTTTCGTTGTAGTAGAACTCGCAGGCATAGATCTCCCGGAATTCCTGAGCGATTCCGCTGCCCTCGATGATCTCCCGGAGACCGGAGGAAATGACATAGTGCTCCACCTGAACGCCCAGACTCTCCCCAAAGGCGTTGATCCGGGCAAACCACTCCCGGACGCCGGGGAACAGTTGGATGGACTCACCGCAGTGGTTCAGGAAGGCCCGGTCCAGCTTGATATTCTGCGCGGCGCACTCCTGGATCATGGTGTACATATAGGCCAGCAGGCCGTCCATCCGGTTTTCCCAGCCAAAGGCGTTGGCCCTGCCCCAGAATTCTGCCGGGGTATACCCAAGGGAGGGGATGAAGGCGTAGTCCTCCATGTCCGTGGTGCACAGAGTCTTGTCGAAGTCATACAGGAAGGCGATGATCGGCGCTTGCGTTTCCATATAGCTACCTCCTGAAAGAGCAAAAAGCGGCCTTACAGGCCGCTTTTTGTCAAGTATTGTAATTACGGCCGAATTTCAGTTCGTCCAGATTGATCTGGCGTGTGCTGGAAAGGTCGGGAAAATCCCCAAAGGGGTCGCTGGTGTCAGCGGCGGGATCCGCCGCTTCGGCAACAGGCTCAGACACTTCCGTATGGGTCTCCGCCGTGTCGCCGTCCTCCGGCGCTGCTTCGCTGAACGCGGCCATGACGCTGTCCTCGATCTCCTGAACGGAGTCCTCCGGTTTGGCTTCCTCCTGAGGCAGCTCCACCGGGGCCTGAGGCAGCTCATTCAAAAGCTGGATCTCCTTATCGCACACAGCCCGGACGGCAGCAGAGAACTTCTCCAGCTCCTCCTTGCCTTTCCGCAGACGTTCCTCCGCGGCGGCAGCCTCGTTTTTCAGGCAGTTGATCCTCAGCTTGGCGTCGATCTCCGCCTGCGTCATCATCTGATCCCGCTTCTGTTCGGCTTCCTTCACAATGGAATCCGCCATCCGCTGAGCGGTGAGCAGGGTGGCCCGCATGGAATCCTCGGTGGCACGGTATTCCTCCACCTTCTCCACCAGAACCTTCAATTTGGCTTTCAGCGCCGCGTTTTCTTTGTAGAGAGCGGTATAATCGTCAGTCAGCTCATCCAGAAATTCGTCCACCATGGCCATGTTGTAGCCGCCAAAGGACGCCTTGGCAAAGGAATGGGTCGAAACCTCCTGAGGTGTCAGCATATCCAATATCCTCCCTGCTTAGAAATATAAGCCGTTGCTTTCCAGCTCATCGATGAGATCCCCCTCCAGCTCCACGTGGTAAGGCGTGATGATGTAGGTGTTTGCGGCAACCTTTTTGATCTTGCCCTCGCCGGCATAGGCCACGCCGGAAAGGAAGTCGATGAGCCGCCGGGCCACATCCTTGTTGGTGGATTCCAGATTCAGCACCACCGTCCGCTTGTCCTTCAATTGATCGGCGATCTCCGAGGCGTTCTCAAAGCGGTCCGGCTTCACCAGCACCACCTTCAGCTGCGTGGTGGCATGGATGTTTACCACCTTGTTCCGGCGATCCTCCGCTTTGTTGCGGCGGTCATCGAAGGAGCGCTCACGGGGTTCCTCAAAATCCTCATATTCCTCATCCTCGTCATCATAGGGATGGGTCAGCTTCTTCAGCTCGTCCAAAATACCCATAAGCCAAAACCTCCTGCAATCAAGTGGGATAATACCGGGCACCGAAAATCGCGGTGCCCACACGGACCATGGTGGCGCCATTTCGGATAGCATCCTCAAAATCGCCGCTCATGCCCATAGAAAGGCACTTTAATTCATTATGGAACAATTTCTCGTTGATGTCAACATAAAGTGCCCGGACTTCCTGAAAATAGCGAATATTGGTGTCCCGGTCGCTGTCTGCGGGGGGAATCGTCATCAATCCTCGGACCCGGACATGGGACATGGCCTGAGCTGCTCTGGCGGCGTCCTCCAACTGAGCAGGGGCAAAGCCGCTCTTGGCCTCCTCACCGCCGATGTTCACCTCCAGAAGAATGTCCTGAACGATGTCCTGCTTTTCCGCCTCTTTTTCAACGGCTTCCAGCAAGGGGAGAGACCCCACGGATTGGATCAGGGCTACCTTGCCCACCACCTGCTTGACCTTGTTCCGCTGGAGATGACCGATGAAGTGGAGCGGCGCGCCGTCATAGGCGTTCTGGCTCATCTTTTCCGTCATCTCCTGGACCCGGTTTTCGCCCAAAACGTCGATTCCGGCGGCGATGGCCTCCCGGCAGGCGGCGGCGTCATTCATCTTGCTGGCGCCTACCAGCGTGATCTCCTTGGGGTCCCGGCCGCATTCTCCGCAGGCGGCGGCGATCCGCTGACGGACCTCCTGAATATTTGTCTGAATGGACATAGAACATCCCTCTCTTTCTTTATGAAACAACTTTTCCGTCATACAGATCCCGTGCGGCAACGATGATCTCGTCACCGGGCCGCAGCCGCAGCTTCTCCGTGGAGCCGGCAGACCGGACCACAGCGTAATCGTCACCGGTGAGCAGCACCTCTACCGGCTTGAACCGGGCCTTTGCGCCGGAGACGCAGTAAACACCGGTGACATTGACCTCCTTGCTGGTGGTCTCCTCGGTCTCCGGGTCCTTTTCCGTAACGGTCTGGGTGGCCACACGCAGCGCAGCCAGAGGGACCCGCAGTCCATCGGTGGTATCCAGAATGATCTCGGCGCTCTGGCGGCGCAGGAGCGTCAGTTCCTGCAAATATGTATTCCCCTGGAAAGTCACCACACAGCGGCCGTTTTCCTCCGCGCCCACGGACAAAAGCGTGACCGACAGGTCCCGGTCCACATTCTTGGTAAACCGGAGGGACAGGCTCTCTCCGGTTCCCAGACGGTTCTGGCGGGTCTGAAGGGTCTGGGCCTCCTGTGCGGAGACCACGCCCACATAATACCAGTTGTCCCCCAGGATCAGCTTTCCGGTGTTGGCGGGGATCTCGGCAGAGGACAGCTTATTCAGAGCACTGGGAGTCAGCGCGGACAAACTGTCCGGCGTCAGAACGGATTCGTAGCCGTCCACCACGGCGGAAAACAAACCGGACCGGGGAGACCGGATGGTCTTTACGGAGTTAGCAGCCTGAGACCGCAGGGTTTTCAACTGATTTTTCAATTCCTGCAGCTGCCCACTGAGATCCTCGGTGCCGGAATAGGTATAATCCCGCTTGAGGACCAGAGACCGCAGCTCCTGCCCCCGGCTCTCCGCCGCGTCCAGCCGTCCCGCCGCCACAACGGTCCGGTAATCCAGCAGGGACCGGGCGATCTGGCTGTCCAGCTTCAGCGTGACCTCCGCGCCCAGCATGGATTCCTGAGCGTATTCCAGCTGCTCGATGCGGTTATTCAGGGTTTCGATCTCGTTCTGCCGGTCCAAGGACGCCTGATCGGCGTAGACGGTGGCCACGGCCCCGCCGGTGCCGACCCGCTCGCCCTCGTTTTTCCGCAGCCGCATAAGGCCGCCGGCATCGCCGGTGAGCACCTGCTCCTGCCGGACCACATAGCCGCTGATGTCCACCGTATCCTCCACCTGATAGGTGTAGGCCAGGGTGGTGGAAAAGGGGTCGCTTACATAGCCGTAGATCTGATAGCCGAAATAGGCCAGCACCAGAAGGGTGATGACCGGCGTGAACAGCTTGCTTACAAAGGATGATCGATTCATGTACGCCTCGTATCGTTACAGGGCAGCTTCCTCCTCACTTTCCCGCAGGGCCACCGGACGAAGGGGGACCACTGTGGAAATGGCGTGTTTGTAAATCACCTGCTGCCTGCCGTCGCTTTCCAGCACCACCACGAAGGGATCGTAGCCGGTAACGGTGCCCCGCATCTGGAACCCGTTCATCAAAAACACGGTGACGGGCAGCCGCTCCTGCCGAAGACGCAGGAGGAAGAGATCCTGTAAATTGATTTTTTTCTGCATAGTATTCCGCTCCTTCTTTATTTGGGAGCGGCTGTGCCAGCGGTACGCTGTCTCTGTCGGTCGATGACCGCCGCCCCTGAGCTTATCCTAAGCCAGAAGCGGTCAAAATTTCTGTCGAAATCTGGAGGGCCCGGGCAAAATCACGGTCTTTTTCCCAATAGATCCAGTGAATAGCCGGATTCCGCCGCAGCCAGGTGAGCTGGCGCTTGGCATACTGCCGGGAGCGGAGCTTGACCAGCTCCAGTGCCTCCTGCTCCGTAAGGGTCCCGTCCAGCACGCCCAAAAACTCCTTATAGCCGATGGCCTGCATGGCGGTGGCATTCCGGGGCAGCCCCATGGCCAGCAGAGCTTGGACTTCCTCTAAAAGCCCCTCCTCCGCCATCTTGTCCACACGGCGGTCGATGAGCGCCTTCATGTCGGCCCGGTCTGCGAATTGCAGGCCGATCCATACTGCGTCATACCGGGGAGGCAGTTGGCGGGTGGCAGCATTGTGGGCGGAGATGGTCTCGCCCGTTTCCAGATAGACCTCCAGCGCTCGGAGAATGCGCTTGGTGTCGGCGGGATGGAGCCGTGCGGCGCTTTCCGGGTCCACCTGCCGCAGCTCTGCCAGCAGCGGCTCAATGCCGTCCCGGTCAAACCGGGTCTCCAATTCCCGGCGCACCTCTCCGCCGGCGTGTCCGCCGGCGAAGCCGTGTCCCCGGATCAGGGCGTCCATCCACAATCCGGTGCCGCCCACCAGAATGGGCAGCTTCCCCCGGGAAAGGATGTCATCCACGATGGGCGTGGCCTTCGCCACGTATTCTGCGGCGCTCCACTGTTCGCTGGGCTCCGCCACGGCGATCATGTGGTGGGGAATCCCCTGCATTTCCGCCTCCGTAGGGGCGGCGGTGCCGACGGTCATGCCCCGGTAGATCTGCATGGAGTCGGCAGAGACCACCTCTCCGTGAAAGCGCTGGGCCAGCAGAACGCCCAGTGTGGTTTTGCCGCAGGCGGTGGGGCCTGCGACGCAGACGATCTTCGGTGTCACACGCCGTCTCCTTTCTGATGTGTCAAGCGCAGGGGCAAATGTTCTCAGCGGTGATAGAGCCGCTTGGTCTCATACTTCGGTTCACAGCTCACCCGGACACCCAGACGCTTGAAGATTTTCAGATCCTCCTCGCTGATGATGACGGAGAAGTGGGCCTCACTGTCCCGGAGACCGGGCAGCTGCCGTTTGGCAAGGTCCGCCAGCGGGTTGGTCAGGGCGGAGATCGCCAGGGTCAGCAGTACCTCATCGGTGTGGAGTCGGGGGTTACGGTGATCCAAATAGGTGGTTTTCAGATGGCAGACAGGCTCTAAGACCTGCTTGGAGATCAGTTCAAACTGATCGTCGATATTTCCCAAAGCCTTCAGAGCATTCAGCAGCAGCGCCGCCGCAGCCCCCAATGTCCCGGAGGTCTTGCCGGTGATGATCCGGCCATCCGGCAGCACCATGGCGCCGGCGGGAGCGCCGGTGGCTTCCGCCTTGTCCAGCGCCGCTGCCACGGCGGGGCAGATCTCCGGCGTCACGCCGGCCTGCTGCATCACCAGCTCCAGCTTGCGGACAGTCTCCTCCGCCCCCTTGCCCTGGACCAGCTCGGTTTTCGCGGTGTAATACCGCCGTAGGATCTCCATACGGGAGGCGGCGCGGCATACCTCGTCGTCTACAATGCAGTTCCCCGCCATGTTCACGCCCATATCCGTCGGACTCTTGTAGGGGCACTCGCCGTAGATGGTGCGGAACATGGTCTCGAGCACCGGGAAAATTTCAATGTCGCGGTTATAGTTGACGGTCGTCACGCCGTAGGCGTCGAGATGGAAGGGGTCGATCATGTTCACGTCCGCTAAGTCTGCCGTCGCAGCCTCATAGGCGAGGTTTACCGGGTGCTTGAGCGGGAGGTTCCAGACGGGGAAGGTCTCATATTTGGCGTAGCCCGCGTCAATGCCGCGCTTGTGCTCCTGGTAGAGCTGGCTCAGGCAGGTCGCCATTTTGCCGGAGCCGGGGCCCGGCGCGGTCACGACGACAACGGGGCGGGAGGTTTCGATGTAATCGTTTTTGCCGTAGCCGTCGTCCGAGACGATGAGGGGGATGTTCGAGGGGTAGTCCGCGATGGGATAGTGCTTGTAGACGCGCACGCCAAGGTTCTCCAGCTTATGCTGGAAGAGCTCCGCCGCGTGCTGGCCGCGGTACTGGGTGATGACGACGCTGCCGACATAGAGCCCGATGGAGCGGAACGCGTCAATCAGGCGCATAACGTCCATGTCGTAGGTGATGCCGAGGTCGCCGCGGCGCTTGTTGAGCTCGATATGCTCAGCGCAGATGGCGATGACGATCTCCGCCTGATCTTTTAATTGCAGCAGCATTTTCATCTTGCTGTCCGGCTCGAAGCCGGGGAGCACGCGCGAGGCGTGATAGTCGTCGAAGAGCTTGCCGCCGAACTCCAGATAGAGCTTGCCGCCGAACTTGTCGACGCGCTCGAGAATTTTCTTCGATTGCAGCTCAAGATATTTCTGATTGTCAAATCCGATCTTTGTCATATACTACCTCTGTTTCTCTGTTCCAATGCGAGGGTGGTGCGAAAAAAATCAAACACCCGGCCATAATAACTATCGTCTGATATGATACCTTGAATCGGATGAGAATGCAACTGTCTCCCGCCTTGAAAATAAGACAAAGATTCTGCCCCTAATTTTACGGTTTTCCACAAGAATTTCAAAACCGGGGGAAACTTGACTTCACGGCCGAAAAACGATATACTTATATCAATATAATGGGTAATTATCCCCAGCAAACGCACGAAAACTGGTGAGGAAACGCAATGAAAAAACAGCAAGCCTATGGCAACGACAGCATCTCCGCGCTCAAGGGCGCGGATCGGGTGAGAAAGCGTCCGGCCGTCATCTTTGGCTCCGACGGCTTAGACGGCTGCGAGCACGCCGTATTTGAAATTTTATCGAACGCGATTGACGAGGCGCGCGAGGGGCACGGCGATCTGGTCATCGTCACGCGCTATGAAGACCATTCCATCGAGGTTGAGGACTTCGGACGCGGGTGTCCGGTCGACTGGAACGAAAAAGAGGGCCGGTACAACTGGGAGCTTGTGTTCTGCGAGCTCTACGCGGGCGGCAAATACGACAACAACGCCGGCGGCGACTATGAGTTTTCCCTTGGTTTAAACGGCCTCGGCGCGTGCGCGACGCAGTATGCCTCGCGCTATTTTGACGCCGTGATCCGGCGCGACGGGTTTAAATACACGCTCCACTTTGAGCGGGGCGAAATTGTCGGGCAGCTCAAAAAGGAGCCCCCCGACCGGAAAAAGACCGGCTCCACGTTCCGCTGGCTTCCCGATCTCGACGTGTTCACGGACATCAATATCCCCAAGGAATACTACAAAGATACGCTCAAGCGGCAGGCGGTCGTGAACGCGGGCGTGACGTTCCGCTTCCGCAACGAGACTGCGCCCGGGAAGTTTGAGACGACGGACTTTTACTATGAAAACGGCATTCTCGATTATGTCCGCGAGCTGACCGAGGATCAGGCGCTCACGATGCCGCAGTTCTGGGAGGCCGAGCGCAAGGGCCGCGACCGCGAGGATAAGCCGGAATACAAGGTGAAAATTTCGGCGGCGCTGTGCTTTTCCAATAAGATCAACCGCCTGGAGTTCTATCACAACTCGTCGTGGCTCGAGTATGGCGGTGCGCCGGAGAAGGCGGCCAAAAACGCCTTCGTCTACGCCATCGACGCGTATCTCAAAGCGACAAACAAATACACGAAGTCGGAATCGAAGATCACGTTTCAGGACGTGGCCGACTGTCTGGTGCTGGTGACGAACTGTTTTTCGACGCAGACCTCCTATGAGAATCAGACAAAAAAGGCGATCACGAATAAATTCGTGCAGGATGCGATGACGGAGTTCTTCCGGGAGCGCCTGCATGTGTATTTCATCGAAAACAAGCAGGAGGCCGACCGCATTGCCGACCAGGTGCTCATCAATAAAAGAAGCCGCGAGTCGGCGGAAAAACAGCGGCTGAACATCAAAAAAAAGCTGACAGGTAATCTTGATATCTCGAACCGCGTGCAGAAATTTGTCGACTGCCGCACGAAGGATGTAGCCAGACGCGAAATTTACATCGTCGAGGGCGACTCGGCCTTGGGCTCGGTCAAGCTCTCGCGCGACGCGGAATTTCAGGGCATTATGCCCGTGCGCGGTAAGATTTTAAACTGCCTGAAGGCGGACTATGAGCGGATTTTCAAGTCCGATATCATCACCGACCTCATCCGCGTGCTCGGCTGTGGGGTGGAGGTGCAGACAAAGAAAGCGAAGGATCTGACGAGCTTTGATCTCGCGAACCTGCGCTGGAACAAGGTCATCATCTGTACGGATGCCGACGTCGACGGCTACCAGATCCGGACGCTCATTCTCACCATGATCTACCGTCTATGCCCCACGCTCATTGAAGAGGGGTATGTGTATATCGCAGAGTCGCCGCTTTATGAGATCAACTGCAAGGACAAAACGTGGTTTGCCTACACCGAACAGGAAAAGGGCGAGATTTTAAAGAATCTCGAGGGCAAGAAGGTCTCCATCAACCGCTCGAAGGGCCTTGGCGAAAACGACCCGGAGATGATGTGGATGACGACGATGAACCCGGAGACCCGGCGGCTCATCAAGGTCATGCCAGAGGACATGGCGCTCACGCAGCAGGTGTTCGATCTGCTGCTTGGAGACAATTTGCAGGGAAGAAAAGACCATATCGCTGAAAACGGATATAAATATCTCGATCAGCTCGATGTATCGTAAGACGCAGAACGAAGGACGAAGGAACTATGGCGAAGAAAAAACAACCGGATGCGCCGAAGCGCATGGACCCGCACGTGCAGGGACTGCGGGCGGAGGTGATGGAGCAGCCCATCTGCCAGACGCTTGAGCAGAACTACATGCCCTACGCGATGTCGGTCATCGTCTCGCGCGCGATTCCGGAAATTGACGGCTTTAAGCCGTCTCACAGAAAGCTGCTGTATACGATGTACAAAATGGGGCTTCTCACGGGAGCCCGGACGAAATCGGCGAACATTGTCGGCCAGACGATGCGATTGAACCCGCACGGCGATCAGGCAATTTACGAGACGATGGTGCGTCTGGCGCGCGGCAACGAGACGCTGCTTCACCCGTTTGTCGACTCGAAGGGCAACTTCGGCAAGGTCTACTCGCGCGATATGGCCTACGCGGCGTCCCGTTACACGGAGGCAAAATTAGACCCCATCTGCTCCGAGCTCTTCCGGGACATCGACGCGGACACGGTCGACTTTGTCGATAACTATGACGGCTCGATGAAGGAGCCGACGCTGCTGCCAACGACGTTCCCAAACGTGCTGGTGTCGGCCAACATGGGCATTGCGGTCGGCATGGCGTCCAACATCTGCTCGTTTAATTTGCAGGACGTGTGCCGGACGGCCATTGCGCTCATCAAAAATCCGGACGCAGACCTTCTTGATACGCTGCCCGCGCCCGATTTTCCAACCGGCGGCGAAATTCTGTATGATGCCGCTGAGATGCTGCAAATTTACAACACCGGCCGTGGGACCTTCCGCCTCAGAGCCAGATGGCGCTATCTCAAAGAAGGGAACATGATCGAAATCTATGAGATTCCGTACACCACGGCGACGGAGATCATCATGGACAAGGTCGCAGAACTGATTAAAGCCGGAAAGATCCGCGAGATTGCCGACATGCGCGATGAAACGGACCTGAACGGCCTGAAATTAACGATCGATCTGAAACGCGGCGCAGAGCCCGAGAAGCTCATGCAGAAGCTTTTCAAAACAACGACGCTGCAAGACAGCTTCGGCTGCAACTTCAACATTCTCGTCGGCGGCATGCCGCGGGTCATGGGTGTGCGCGAGATTTTTGAGGAGTGGACGGCGTGGCGCTGCGAATGCGTCAAGCGGCGGGTGTACCACCAGCTGCAAAAGAAGAAGGACAAGCTGCACCTTCTCAAGGGCCTTGGCAAAATTCTTCTCGATATCGACAAGGCCATC
>OIWS01002845.1_pt1 | contig 13391 bp, 12 predicted proteins | sample 1587611 | NCBI WGS metagenome assembly OIWS01 (sample SAMEA3888919, study PRJEB22519) | human gut metagenome | biome: human gut; feature: human-associated habitat; material: faeces | place: Denmark | collected 2010 | reverse complement strand
ATTGAACGCGAAGGGGGCTCTTTGCCCCCTTCACTCTTCCCTCGCGGCTCTCTCACGGAACTGCCTTTTATCGTTTTTCAACAGTCTCACGGCCCCTGCCATCCGGCAGGGGCCGTTTTTTGAAGGGATGGAACAGATATTTTCGTGCGAAGAATCATTTCGATGCTTTCCAGCCCCTCTCCGCCCCAGTGTGCGCACTGGGGCACCTCCCCCCACTGGGGGGGAGGCTTTCTCCGCTGCGGCGGGTGGCGCCCCCAGTCTGCGCGTTGCGCAGACAGCCCCCTCTGCAAGAGGGGACCTTAGGAAGATTTGGGTGCGTTCCGGCCCTCTCCGCCCCAGTGTGCGCACTGGGGCACCTCCCCCACTGGGGGAGGCTTTCTCCACTGCGGCGGGTGGCAGCCCCAGTCAGCTTTTGGCTGACAGCCCCTCTTGGCAGAGGGCCTTTAATTCGGTGCGCATCTTAGATATAATTTCCCGTTCAGGGTCACGGGATCAAGCTTTGGGAGATGGTCGATCAGGGGGAGGGGCTGGGATGGATCGTATGGGAGGAGGTCGGGCGGTGTGAGGGTGAAGGTGCTCTGCGGGGTGATGGGGACGGTGCGGTTGGAGACGCGCGTTACAAGTCGCCAGGCATCGCCCTCCGGCAGGAAGGGTCCGAGCGGACACCCATCGCAATATAATCGCGGGGCCGCCGGGCCGGGCACGGCACAGCGCGCGTCGATGGCCCAATAGAGGCCGGCTTTCGTGACGCGGCACTCCCCTGCTCCGTTTGCAAGCTCAAACAGCATAAAAACCGCCTCCGCAAGAGTCTATGCGGAGGCGGCGCGTTATATGCCGGTGAGGCCGAAGCTGACGGCGATGGCAGAGTCCACCTGGTTCATGACGCTCTCGTCGGCGTGGCCCATGTGCTCACGCAGACGGCGCTTGTCGATGGTGCGGATCTGCTCGAGCAGGACGACGGAATCCTTATAGAGGCCGACGTCGTGGCCCGCGAGCGAGATGTGCGTCGGGAGGCGTGCCTTGCCGGTCTGGCTGGTGATGGCGGCGGCAATGACAGTAGGAGAATGCTTGTTGCCGGTATCGTTCTGGACAATGAGCACGGGGCGCGTGCCGCCCTGCTCACTGCCGACCACCGGGCTGAGGTCGGCATAGAAAATATCGCCGCGTTTCACGTTGGTATCCATTCGCTTCACTCTCCGTGGAAAAGTAGTAGGCGCGGGATGGGCCCGCTGTCTACCGGTATTCTCCCACGCGGCGGGCGGAATTATACCGCCCGGCAAAGCTCTCATGCCATACTATGCCGCGCGATCAGACAATGTACTGCAGGATCTGCGAGGGTTTGCCATGTTCCGTGTAAAAGCGCGGGATGCGCTTGTTGACGGAGCAGACCACCTCATAGGAGATGGTGCCGAGGGCGTCGGAGACGCGCTCACAGGGCAGGAGCGCGCCGGTTTCGTCGTAGCCGAAGAGCGTCGCGGTATCGCCGACGGCGGCAGAGGGGATGTCGGAGACATCCACCATGCACATGTCCATGCAGATGCGGCCGACGACAGGGGCGTCTTGCCCGTGGATGCGGAAGGAGATCTTCCCCGAGAGGGCGCGCGGGAAACCATCGGCATAGCCGATGGGCAGGACGGCCAGACGCATGGGGTGCGGCGTGGTAAAGGTACGGCCGTAGCTGACATCGGTTCCGGCGGGGACATCCCGGATCTGGGCAATGGAGGTATGCAGGGACATGAGGGGCCTTAAGTCCAGGATCCCGGCGGTGTCCGGCGAGGGGGCGAGGCCGTAGGTTGCGACGCCGGGGCGCACCATATCGAGCGCGAACTCGGGATAGAGGATCGTGGCGCCGGAGGCGCAGCAATGGCGAAGCTCCAGCTGGATGCCGGAGGCCTTCAGCTCGTCCAGGAGGGCGGTGAAGCGGGCATACTGCGCGCGGGTATAGGCGACGTGCTCCGGCGCTTTGGAGTCGGCGACGCTGAAGTGCGTGAAGGCCCCTTCGACATGGAGATGGCGCAGGGCGCAGACGGTCCGGAGCTCGTCCGGGGTCTGCGGGGCGTCGTAGGCGAAAAAGCCGATGCGGGTCATGCCGGTATCGAGCTTGAGATGGACGGTGAGGATATAGTTCGTGCCGGAAAGGGCAGCCTCGAGCGCCTGAGCATACTCCAGGGAGTGCACCTCCTGGGTGATGTCCATGAAGACCATGCTGTCGGCGTATTCGGGGGGCGTATAGCCGAGGATGAGAATGGGGGTACGGATGCCGGCACGGCGGAGCTGGATGGCCTCTTCGAGGTTGGAGACGGCGAGGTAGGCCGCGCCGAGCTCGCTGAGGGCCTGGCTGATGGGGACGGCCCCGTGGCCGTAGGCGTCGGCCTTCATCACGCCGAGGAATTTGCAGCCGGGATGGACGTGGGATAAGATGGCGTTGTAGTTATGTTCCAGGTCGTCGAGCGAGACGTCGGCCCAGGTTCGTTTGAGCGTTTTCATAGCAGTGCCTCATGTAAAGGTAAAATTTTCGATCCCGGCGGTGAGCAGAAGTTCGCCGTCGGAGGTGAATTCCGCGCGGATGGGCAGGTTTTGCTGAAACCAGACGTCGATCTGGAGCTCCTCCCGGCCGTAGCCGCTGCGGTAGGTGGCGCGCCAGGTCTCCCCTTCCGGGCCAGACCAGGCAAGGTAGCCGCCGGCGAGGGCGTCCGTCAGGAGCCAGGGCGCGCAGAGGGGCGTGAGGCGGCCAAGATCGGGGAAGCCGAGCTCGGCGCCGTCGTAGGTGAGCGTGAGGCCGTCTGTGCCGACGTGGGCGCAGAGGCCGGAGATGGAATCCGGCGCGGTAACGGTGAGGTCAGCGCCGGAGGCGAGATCCGCCTGGCAGCGGAGGGAAAACTGTGCCGCCTCGTCGCCGTAGTTCAGCGTCAGGTCCGCGTCGAAGGCGCAGCCGCCGGATTGGAGCAGCGCGGTACGGAAATCGAGGGGCGGCTGGGCATTGGAGCTGCGCGCGGTGCACGCCTGAAGCGGCAGGAGCAGGAGCATCATAAGTACGGCAAGGATTCGCCGCAAGTCAGGTTCCTCCAAGGTTCATGAGAAGTCGCGGGAGGGTGTTCAGTACGTCCTCGGGCAGGAGGCTGTATTCCCCGACGCGCTGCGCGGCAAGGTCTGCCGCCGCGCCGTGGAGCCAGGCCGCGCCCGCCGCCGCCTCGAGCGGCATGACGTGCTGGCCGAGCAGAGAGACGATCATCCCCGCGAGCACGTCGCCGCTGCCGCCGGTGGCGAGGCCGGGATTTCCGGTCGTATTGCGGTAGACGTTGAGACCGTCGGTGATGATGGTACGGTGGCCTTTGAGGAGCAGCGTGCTGCCTGTTGCGCGGGCAATGCGGATTGCTTCGGCGACGGGATCGGCGCACAGCGGGTCGCCCCCGAGGCGGAGAAATTCGCCGCCGTGGGGCGTGAGGACGATGGGACAGGCGCTCTCGCGCAGTACATCCTTATGCGCAGCGAGGGCATTTATGCCGTCGGCGTCCAGCACAAGCGGGACGCGGCAGCGGCGGACGAGCTCTGCACAGAGCGCCGTCAGCTCCTCCGAACGGCCGAGGCCGGGGCCGAGAAGCACGGCGTCGAGGCCCGGGAGGCGCGATTCGATTGCCGGAAGGGCGGCAAGACTGAGCCGGCCATCGCCGTCGCACGGGAGGGGGAAGACGATTTCGCTGCCGGCGGAGGCGGCGACGATGGGATAGATCTTCTCGGGGACGCCGAGATAGACGAGGCCCGAGCCGGTACGCAGCGCGGCCTTTGCGGCAAGTCTGGCTGCGCCGGTCAGCCCTTCGGAGCCGCAGAGCAGAAGCACCTTGCCATAATCGCCCTTATGCGTGTCGCGCTTGCGCACGGGAAACAGCGACTGCACGAGGCGGAAATCCGTCCTTTGGGCGAGCCAGAGCGGTTTTGCCATCGAGATCTCCCTCCTTTTTTGTTTATTATATGCCATTTGGGGCGGACAGTCAAATATCCCTTTTGCGTGGATCGCGATTCATAAAACTGTGGAGCGGCTTGGCAGGCGGCGCTGCACCGGCCCAAAACGCAAACGTTGAGGAAAAGGATCATTGCGATATTGCTGATGATCGCGATGACGGTGTCTTTGGCCGCCTGCGGGGAAGATTCCGGCCGCAAGACGCAGAAAGCGTCCGGGGAAGCAGCGCGTCGTGCGGAAGCGGGAAATTTTTCTCTTGCGAAAATGGCGGTATTATGCTAGAATGGCTCTGATATCGGAAATGCAGGGATCGGGTTGTCCGGATTTCGTCTCGCCGCTTCAGAGAGGGCAGCAATGCTGGGAGCTGTCTGCGGCAGAAATTTGGGGCCTTCGCCCGGGAGCTGCGCGTCTGAAACCGTAAGGATGTCTCTGAGAAGTAGGACGTGCCGGGTGACGCCGTTACACGTTGGAGTGCGCCATGGAGGATGAAAAACGGGCGGGTGCCGGTTTTGGAAGCTTCTCCGGGCGAATTGCGGGTGGTACCGCGGAAGCATGGTCTTTCGTCCCCTTTTGTGGGAGGAAGGGCTTTTTCTTTTGCCTTTGCGGCACTGATCGATTTGTAAATTACGAAAAAGGAGATTTTCGTCGTATGAAAGAACAACTGGAAAAGATCCGCTCGGAGGCGCTGGCAGCGCTGAACGAGGCGAAGGATTCCGCCGAGCTGGACGCGCTGCGCGTGCGCTTTCTCGGGAAAAAGGGTGAGCTGACGGCAGTGCTGAAGATGATGGGCAAGCTGTCGGCCGAGGAGCGGCCCGTGATGGGCCAGGCGGCCAACAATGTCCGCGCAGCCATTGAGGAAAAGCTCGAGGAGACAAAGGCTGCGATCAAGGCCAGGGCGCTCGACGCGCAGCTGGACGCGGAGGCCATCGACGTGACCATCCCGGGCAAGCCTGTGGAACTGGGCCACCGGCACCCGATGAACAAGGCGCTCGATGAGGCGAAGGACATCTTTATCTCGATGGGCTTCAAGATCCTCGACGGGCCGGAGGTTGAGCTGGCCGACTATAACTTCACGCGACTGAATATTGCAGAAAATCATCCGTCCCGCGACCGCAGCGACACGTTCTATATCACGGAGGACGAATCGGTGCTGCTGCGCACGCAGACCAGCCCGATGCAGATCCGCGCGATGGACGAGATGAAGCAGCCGCCGATCCGGATTCTGGCGCCGGGGCGCGTGTACCGCAAGGATGAGGTGGACGCGACGCACTCCCCCATGTTCCACCAGATCGAGGGGCTTGTCGTGGACAAGGGCATCACGATGGCGGACCTGAAGGGGACGCTGGAGACGCTCATCAAGGCGATGTATGGCGCGGACTCGGTGATCCGGTTCCGCCCGCACCACTTCCCGTTCACCGAGCCGAGCTGCGAGGTCGACGTACAGTGCTTCAAGTGCCGCGGCGCGGGCTGCCCGACGTGCAAGGGCGAGGGCTGGATCGAGCTGCTGGGCGCAGGCATGGTACACCCCAAAGTACTCGAAAACTGCGGCATCGACCCCGAGGTCTATTCCGGCTTTGCGTTCGGCATTGGACTGGAGCGCATGGCGATGCGGCGCTATAAGATCAGCGACCTGCGCATGATCTTCGAAAACGACATCCGCTTCCTGTCGCAGTTTTAAGGAGGGCTGAACGATGAATATTTCTAGAAACTGGCTCAAAGAGTTTGTAGATATCCAGGCGACCGACCGTGAATACGATGAAATTATGACCATCGCCGGCCAGAAGGTCGAGACGACAACGCGCATGGACGCCGAGATCAAAAATGTCGTCGTGGGCAAGGTGCTCTCGATGGCGCGGCATGAAAACTCCGACCACATGTGGGTCTGCATGGTGGATGTCGGCGCGGGCGAGCCCGTGCAGATCGTGACCGGCGCGCAGAACGTCCACGAGGGCGATCTTGTGCCCGTGGCGCAGCACAACTCGTACCTCCCCGGCGGCGTGCATATCACGAAGGGCAAGCTGCGCGGCGTGGAGTCCAATGGCATGCTCTGCTCGTTCAAAGAGCTGGGGCTGACGCAGAACGACGTGCCGGAGGCGTATGAGGACGGCATCTGGATTTTGAACAACGAGGACTGCACCGTCGGCGAGGACATCAACCGCGTCATGGGGACGGATGATTCCATCGTCGAATTTGAGATCACGAACAACCGCCCGGACTGCTATTCCCTGCTGGGTCTGGCCCGTGAGACGGCAGCGGCATTCAATGTGCCGATGCATCACCATGAGCCGGTCGTGAAGGGCGGCGCGGAGGGCGAGCTTTCGGCGCTGCTGGATGTGGAAGTGCCGGCGGAGGATCTCTGCCTGCGCTATTCGGCCAGAATGGTTCGAAATGTGAAGATTGCGCCGAGCCCCAAGTGGATGCGGCAGCGGCTGCGCTCGGCGGGTATCCGGCCGATCAACAACATCGTCGACATCACGAACTATGTCATGGTCGAATACGGCCAGCCGATGCATGCCTTCGACTATCGCTATGTCAAGGGCGGCAAGATCGTCGTCCGCCGTGCGGGCGAGGACAAGGCGCTCACCACGCTCGACGGCAACGTCCGGCAGCTGCAGCCCGACATGCTCGTCATCGCGGATGAGACGAAGCCGGTAGGTCTGGCCGGTATCATGGGCGGCGAGAACAGCGAGATCGTGGATGACACGGTTGACGTGGTATTCGAGTCGGCCAACTTCCTGGGGGCATCGATCCGCAAGACGGCGCTGGCGCTTGGCATGCGGACGGACGCCTCGGCGAAATTTGAAAAGGACATCGACCCGATGCTGACCATTCCGGCAGTCAACCGGGCGTGTGAACTGGTCGAGATGCTGGGCGCAGGCGAGGTTTTGGACGGCGTGATCGACGTTTTGAACTATGTGCCGGAGCAGGTGACGCTGCCGCTGGAGGCGGAGAAGATCAACGCGCTGCTGGGAACCGAGATCCCGGAGGATGATATGGTCGAATATCTGCGGCGCGAGGAAGTCCCGGTCGTGGACGGCGTCGTGCAGGTTCCCTCCTGGCGGCCCGACCTTCGCTGCATGGCGGATCTTGCCGAGGAAGTGGCACGGTATTACGGCTATAACCGGATCGAGACGACGCTGATGCGCGGCGCGACGACGATGGGCGGCTATTCCGAGACGCAGAAGCTGGAGAACGCAGCGGGCGCAGCGGCGCGCGCAATGGGCTACAGCGAGATCATCACCTACTCCTTCGTCTCCCCCTCCACGTTTAACGCGATCCGCATTCCGGCGGACTCTCCCCTGCGCAAGACCGTCAAGCTCATCAACCCGCTGGGCGAGGATCGCTCGATTATGCGGACGGTCATTCTGCCGAGCATGCTGGACATTCTGGCGCGGAACTTCGCGCTGAAGAACAAGGGCGTGAAGCTCTATGAGCTGGGCAAGATCTATCTGCCGGTTGAGGGGCAGACGCTTCCGAACGAGCCGAAGCGGCTGATTTTCGGGACGTATGGCGAGCATGAGGACTTCTTCTCGATGAAGGGTGAGATCGTCGCGCTGCTGGCGCAGCTGAATGTGAAGCCCGCGACGTTTGTTGCCGAGAAGCAGAACCCGAGTTATCATCCGGGGCGGTGCGCAAACATCGTCATTGACGGGAAGGTCATGGGCGTGCTGGGGCAGATTCATCCGCTGATTGCCGAAAATTACGGCATTGGCGTGGAGGTTTATGTCGCGGAGCTGGACTTCACGGCGCTGGAAGGCGCGCTGGAGCCGGAGCGCGTGTTCCACAGCCTGCCGAAGTTCCCGTCCGTCACGCGCGATCTGGCGCTGGTGTGCGACGAGGCCGTGACGGTCGGCACGCTGGAGGACTGCATCCGGGCTGCGGGCGGCAAGCTGCTGCGGAAAATCGACCTGTTCGACATCTACCGCGGCCCGGGCATCGCGCCGGGCAAGAAGAGCGTGGCCTTCTCGCTCGAGCTGCGCGCGGATGACCGGACGCTGACCGACGAGGACTCCACCGGCGTGGTGTCGCGCGTGCTGGAGGCTCTGCGAGCGGAGCTTGGCGTCGTGCTGCGCTGAATATCACGGCCTCCACCACCATATACTGTGTCAAGCTGAAATCTGTAACACAAATGAAATGTTCCACCTGTTTACAAGATGCGGGAAGTATAGTATGATGGTGACAGAAAACAGCAAAGGAGGCTGCACGGCATGGATGACAATACGATCAAATTTGTAGTTCCCGATGACACGACAGAAGAAATGAAGGCGATCCTCACGGCGGTATATGGCGCGCTGAGCGAAAAGGGCTACAACCCGATCAATCAGATCGTTGGCTATCTGCTCTCGGAAGATCCGACCTATATCACCAACTATAACAATGCGCGCAGCCTGATCTGCAAGCTCGACCGCGATGAGCTGCTGCAGGAGCTCGTAAAGCATTACCTGTTTTCATAAGGCAAGCGACTAAAACCTACCCGTAAGACGCTTACGGGTAGGTTTTTTTAATACAAAGACGGCGGGTATCCGGCTTTCGAGCAGGATACCCGCCGTCTTTATTTCTTATCGTTCTGCTTACTGCAGGCCCTTGCCGGACTTGACTTTGTCGAACTCCTCCGTGATCTGTGCATCGGGCTCTGCCGTGCAGAGGGAGACGATGACGATCACGAGGACACTGAAGATGAATGCGGGCAGCAGCTCATAGATGCCGAACATGCCGCCGAGGGGCTTCAGAACCAGCTTCCAGAAGAAGACCATCGCGCCGCCCGCGACCATGCCGGCGATCGCGCCCTGATAGGTCGTGCGCTTCCAGAACAGGCTCAGCAGCATCAGCGGGCCAAAGGCCGCGCCGAAGCCGGCCCAGGCAAACGAGGTGATGCCGAAGATGGTGGAATTGGAGTTCCAAGCGATCGCCATGGCGACGATGGTGATGATGACGAGCGTGATGCGCGAGCACCACATGACCTGCTTTTCGGTGGCGTCCTTCTTGAATACGCCGCGGTAGAGGTTCTGGCTGACGGCGCTGGCCGAGATCAGCAGATAGGAATCAGAGGACGAGATGGCCGCGGCCAGGACACCCGCGCAGGCAAAGCCCGCGAGGATGGGCGGCAGATAGGACGTCGCGGCGTCGATGAAGATGTTCTCCGCGTCGTTGTTGGAGAGGTAATCGAGCCCCGCGACGCTGCGGCCGACGACGCCGATGAACACGGCGGCGGCCATGGAGATGACGACCCAGATGATCGCCACGCGGCGGGAGCGGCCCAGCTCATGCTCCGAACGGATGCCCATGAACCGGAGCAGGACCTGCGGCATGCCGAAGTAGCCAAGGCCCCAGGCCAGGCAGGACGCGATGGACAGCACGCCGTAGGGCTTGCTGGCGCCGAAGACATTGACCTCGGTGGTCGACGGGGTGGCCGTGCGGACCATGGAGAAGAAGCCGTCGATGTTCTTCGCGTTATTGATGACCGTATGCAGTCCGCCTGCGGACACGACAGACAGGACGAGGATCAGCACGAGGACCGTCACCATCACGACGCCCTGCATGAAATCGGACGCGCTCTCGGCCAGATACCCGCCGAGGAAAGTATAGGCCAGCACGAACACGGCCGCGACGATCATCATGCCGCCGTAGGAGAAGCCGAAGAGGTTCGCAAACAGCTTGCCGCAGGTCGACAGGCACTGTGCCGCGTAGACGCTGAAGAAGATGATGATGATCAGCGAGCAGATCGTCATGATGATCTTTTTCTTCTCATGGAAGCGGTTCGAGAAGAAATCCGGGAGCGTGAAAGCGTCCACGGCGATCGAATAGCGGCGCAGCCGCTTGGAGACGATCAGGAAGTTGAGATATGTGCCGATGGCAAGGCCGATGCAGGTCCAGCCCGCGTCGGCAAGCCCCGTCCAATACGCGAGGCCGGGCAGGCCCATCAGCAGATAGCCGGACATATCCGAGGCCTCCGCGCTGAATGCCGTGACCCACGGGCCGAGGCTGCGGCCGCCGAGGAAATAGGACTCCGCGTCCTTGTTCGCCCGTCCGACAAAATAGATACCGATCCCCACGACTGCGGCCATATACAGGACCATGGCCAGCAGATGCTGCAAATTTGCTCCGCTCATACTGTTTCTCCTTTTTCTCTCCCCTTGACACATTACGTTTTATCATGTATAATATCAAGGAATCGCATAACATGCGCGTATGATATCACGTTAAAGTGAAAAATGCAAGAGGAAATTTTCCATGGATACGAAGAAATATGAGGTATTGGAGAAAACGGTTGAGCTGTCGTCGCTGACGAAGGCTGCGCAGGAGCTCGGACTGACGCAGTCGGGCGTCAGCCATATGCTTGCCGCCATCGAGGCGGAGCTGCAGCTGCCGCTGCTCAAGCGCACACGGACCGGCGCGCGGCTCACGCCCGAGGGCGAGCAGATGATGCCCTACATCCATGAGATCGTGCGGCAGGAAAAGCTGCTGCGGCAGGCGGCGGCCGCGCTCCACACGCTCGTCACCGGCAAGATCCGCATCGGCACGTTCACGAGCGTCGCCACGCACTGGCTGCCGGCGATGATGATGCAGTTCCAGCAGGCGTATCCGCAGGTGGATTTTCAGCTGTTCAACGGCGATTACCACGATATCGACACCTGGCTCGGCGCAGGGAGCGTCGATCTGGCGTTCACGACGCTCCCTGCCCGCCCCGGCTGCAGCTGTGTGCCTTTATATGAGGATGCGCTGGCCGCGGTCCTGCCCAAGGGGCATCCGCTGGCCGCAGGTCCGGTCTGCCCGGTGGAGGAGCTGGCAAAGGAGCCGTTCATCTCGCTGCTGGAATCCTCCAACCACGATGTGCGGCGCGCGTTCCGCGCGCTGAGCGTCAGGCCGAACATCCGCTTTGAGACAAAGGACGACTACGCCGTCATCGCCATGGTCCGGCAGGGGCTGGGCGTGAGCATCATGCCGTCGCTGCTGCTGCGCGGCAACACGGACGGCGTGGAGATCCGCCCGATCGATCCGCCAGCCAGCCGCACGATCGCGCTGGCCGCCGCCTCCGATGCGCCAGGCCCGGCCGCCAGCCGGTTTGCGGAGTTCGCCGTCAAATGGGTCAGGGAAAACACATAAAAAACGCGCCCGGAGGTTTTGAGCCGTCCGGGCGCGTTTTTTGTTGGGGTGTATCTGAAAACTGACGATGTGACCGGCAGCGAGGAATTTTCGCGCTGGGCAAGACATTTTTTCGCAGGAATACTGACTTCAAGGAAAAATGACGCAGCACAGCGTGAAAAGGCCCGCTGTCCGGGTGCGTTGGCAGTTTTCAGAGACACCCTAGATCAGGCGTTTTCCGCCAGCTTTTCGCGTGCCTGCTTCAGCGCGGTCGCCAGCTGGTCGGGACAGGAGGTCTCTTTCATGCCGCAGTGGATGCCGTCCAGCCGCTCGATGACGGTATCGATGTCCATCCCCTCGACAAGCTTGGAGATCCCCTGCAGGTTGCCGTTGCAGCCGCCGATGAATTCGATATTCCGGACGGTCTTGCCGTCGACGTCAAACAGGATCTGCTGCGAGCAGGTGCCTCTGGTTCTGTAGGTAAAATGCATGATGGTTTCTCCTTTTATTCTGTTCGATCATTGACCGATGGTTTACGGTTCCAGTTCTCCGTCCCGGACGCGGAGCACCTTGGTGAAGCTGTCTAAAAACTCCGGGGAATAATTGTGCATGGCGACGATCAGGATGTCGCACGGCAGCTGCGCGATCTGCTTTTCCAGCTCGACGCGCGTTTTTTCGTCCAGTCCGGCAGTCGGCTCATCCAGCATGACAAGACTGCCCTGCCGCCAAAGCGTCCGCGCAAGATCGAGCCTGCGTTCCTCGCCGCCGGAGAGCGCGTGCGCCTCCCCGCCGATCGCTGCATCCATGGACGCGCCGCGGTCGGCGTACCATTCGGAAAGGCCGGCAGCGGCAAGGGTCTTTACAAGCGCTTCATCCTGCTGCGCCGTGCCGGAGAACATGGTGAGATTGTCGCGGATGGAGGCGCTGAAGACGAAGGTCTTCTGGGCCAGCAGCGTGACCTGCCGGCGGAAATCCGCGTACCGGTAGGCATGGCAGGGGCGGCCGTTGATGGTGTATTCGCCTTCCGCGCCGCACATGGCGGCCAGCACCTTCAAAAGCGTCGACTTCCCCGCCCCGCTCTCGCCGAGCAGCGCGATGCGGTCGCCCTTCTGAAGTGTCAGATCAATATGCTTTAAAACTTTACGGTCATCTTTACGGCAGGAGATCTCTTTCAGGCTGACCGTTTCGATCTGCGTCAGCGGCTGGCTGCCCCAGCCGGACGCTTCATCTGTCGGCTCGTCCAGGAAGGCAAGCACGCGCTTACAGACCGCCGAGGCGGCGATGGTCGAGGAATAGCGTTCGCTGATGATCTGCACCGGCCCGGCGACGAGGTTCATGAGGCCCGCGAAGGTGATGAGCGCCGGAAGCGTGATGACGCCGCGCGCAACGAAAAACAGGCCGAGCACCCACGTGCCGAGCACGACCAGATTGCCGCAGCCATACGCGCCCGCGTACAGGATCCTGCGGATGCGGCGGGAGCGGAGCTTTTTCCGGTAAAGATTTTCGTTTGCTTCGTCATGGGCGCGGTTGGCACCGGAAAAGGCGTTGAAGATTTTCAGCTGGAAAAAGCCAGAGAAGATCTGCGTGATCGCCGTCAGATAGCCGGCCTTCGCCTGCTGCTCGTTCTCCTGATACGTCTGCAGGCGCTTTTCCGTCAGCTTGGGAAACGCGGCGGTCAGCACGCTGACGGCAATCATGATCAGGGTCATGACCGGCTGGATGGCAGCGGCCGAGGCGACCGCGAGCAGGAAGCAGCAGATCTGAAAATAGATCTCGCCCAGAGACGCGACGTAATCCTGCTGGATGGTGTCGACGTCATTCTGCACGAGAGACAGGCAGGCGCCGTTGTCTTTCTCGCTTTTCTGCATATAGCTGAGCGACTCGATCTTCCGCACGGCGTCGGCGCGGAGGTCCCGGCCGACGCGCTGGACAACGATATCGCGCGAATAGTCCAGCAGAAAGGCGAAAAACGTCTCAACGCAGAGGTAAACCAGCGTCACGAGCGCGATCTTCCACACGCGCGAGATATCTCCCTCCATCGCGCTGTCGGCGAACAGGCCGAGCAGGAACGACATGAGGACGGACGAGACGGCCGCGAGAAGGTTGGACACAAGAAACAGCACGACAGACGTGCAGTTTCTGCGGAAATAGCGTTTCACAGCGGCCTCCCTTTCTTTCTTAGTAATACTTGATCTCCGAGCGGTGCGCCTGCAGAAGACCGTCCAGATATTGCTCGACGTATTCGGTCATCTGCTCCGGCGGGTTCACCTTTGTAAATTCCAGCCCGTGCTGCTGGCAGTATTCCTGCCCGAGCGTATCGCGCAGTCTCTGCCGCAGCATCCTGCGGGGA
>OIWS01002841.1_pt1 | contig 13406 bp, 9 predicted proteins | sample 1587611 | NCBI WGS metagenome assembly OIWS01 (sample SAMEA3888919, study PRJEB22519) | human gut metagenome | biome: human gut; feature: human-associated habitat; material: faeces | place: Denmark | collected 2010 | reverse complement strand
ATTCTTCTTACGTAAATAAAATCCAAATAAGGAATCTGCTGCATGATGCTGTATCTCTTCATTCTCATCATGTAGTGCCAGCTCATACCATGCGTTAATCTGCTTATCATATTTTTCCTGATTCGTGCATTTATCCGTTATTCTTCTTGCATCAAGCATTACCGCAGTCTGCCAGATAAGCATGTTACAATTCGGATATTCCTTTATAAGTCTCAATGCCCATTCATAAGTCTTTTCATAGCCTTCTTCTGAAAACATCCTGTCCATCTTCCTGATAATTTCTTCGATTTCAGTATCTGAAAGTTTTTCATGAAAAGAAAGTAATGTATCAAGTGAAATATCAAGCAGTCTTGCAATTGGTGCCAGCAGTTCAATATCCGGCTTGGAATTACTATTCTCCCATTTGTTTACAGCCGGTGTCGTCACGCCTAATCTGTTTGCCATCTCCTCCTGCGTCATACCAGCTTCTTTTCTGTATTTTTTTATAACAACGCCTATATCCATTTGCTTCATCTCCTAAAAAATTCAAAAGCTTTTGTATACTCAGCATATCAGATTCATATAGATTGCTCAATTGAACAGTGTTTAATTTCTATTCAATTTAATTAACCAGTAGGAAATGTTGCATGATTAATCTGATGTTTTGGCTGCCTTGATACTTCTTAGGTTGACGGCTAGATACGCATTAGAGATGTCTCCATCCAAATGCTGTTCTAGCAAGTAACTTTTCCCTTGAACCCTTTGTTTATTATATGTGGGGCGCTTTTCGCCCCCAAATAGTGAAAGTGGGGGCACTTTCTGCCCCCGCTCAGGAAATATTGCTAAAATTGCGCCAATCTCGACAGTAATACCCATAATTCTGTTAGCAACGGTCGATACCTCCTTCCGTAAAAATGGGCATAAAAAAAACAGATTTCTCCAGACATAAAAAAAGCACCAACCATTTCTGATTGATGCTTTCAAATTATTTTGTTTTTATAAATCTGTTTAATTGCGTATCCACATCTCGTCCACCATACATAACACGGATAATCGTAACCACTTGTGTATCATCATCAGGGATATATAGAACAAGATAATTGTCTACCGGCGCTACGCGCAACCCTCGACTTTTCCATGGTTCCAATTCATATTGTCGATATCTCTTAGGCATATGATCAAGATCCATAATACATGCTTCAAGCCTATCAAGCTGACCACTTACATTTTCTGGTGTCTGCAATTCAAAAGCAATGTATTCGAAGATTCCACGAAGGTCTATCTCGGCCTAATCTGAAATCACGATATAATAAATCATAAATTGTAATCCTTGCGGATATTAGTAAAAACAGATTTTGCTGATCTAGTATGACCAGACTGCATATCTGCATGTCCTTTCTCTCATACTGGTTTAAGTATATCAGATTCATTAAAATCTGTCAGAAAAACTGTCTTAATTTATGAGACCATTATAGCTAATAATAAGTCTCTATTTTTCAATAACTATTGCAAAATTACATGTTGTTTAAGAAAATATTTTAATTTTAAAGATAAAAAATTCTTCATCCTGCAATGCTTTATATTCCATATTGTAATTATTCAGAATATTACTTACAATATATAAACCTAATCCATTACTATTTTCCTTATTTAAATCAAATTTAACATCAAATATTTTATCCATATTCGAAATTTTATTGTTACCGTATGTATTCTCTATATATAACCAATCATTAACTATCCCAATATTAATTACCCCATTTACATCAGTATATTTTACCGCATTACTAATCAAATTAGATAGAATAATCTTTAAAGCTGTTTTTCCTATATAAATATTCTCATCTAATATATAATTATTGACAGTTATTTTCTTTTGATTTGCTAATATTTCATACTTTTTTAATATGTCTTCTAATGTATCATTTATTTTCAAATATTCTTCATCATTATTCAAATTTTCTATAGAATGAACTGATAATATTTGAGAAATATTTTTTGTTAAACTATCAACGATTTCAATACATTCATTAATATAAATATCTCTTTCTTTATATTTTCCAATATTGTATTTCATGTTTTCCAGTATTATTTTAAGACTAGCAAGAGGAGTTTTAAGTTCATGGGATGCGCCTTTAAAAAAGTCATATTTTAACTTTTCTAATTTTAAAATTTCTTTATTTTTAAATTCCAAATCGTCAATTGTTCTTAATAAAGTAGAATACAAATCATTAATTTGTTGTTTTAATTCTCCAACCTCATCATTAGAGCTAACTTTTAAACGCGTTTTTTTATCCAGTTTCATCATTTTATCAGTAACAATTTTTATTTCTTGTAAATTATTTTTTATTGATTTTGCATAAATTAAAGAAATAATAGCAGAAAATAAAATTGATATTAATAATGAATATGGTAAAAATTTAAGGCTTAAATCTTTCGCATCTCTTTGCATATCAGCTGTAGAAACAAATTGTAGATTTATTTTTTTACCATCATTAAGTTTTATTTCTCTTTCTTCAATTATCAGAGAATTACTATCACTTTCTAAATTAACATTTATATTATCTTTGATTTGTATTTCATTCTTATTATTCTCTTCTTTTATAAATGCTTTTATTTCACTACTTTTCGAATAAAGCTCCAAAGTTTGTTCTATATATTTTATTTCTTTTCCATTCATATTACTAGAAATTTCATTTGCAATATTATAAATCTTTTCTTTTCTCGTCTCCAAATATGTTTTAGGAAAGATAAAAAAAACTAATGAATGAACTAATATAATTATTATTCCAAGAACAGAAAATATTTGTATGAACATTTTGGGAAATATCTTTAATTTTTTCATTTTCTCTCCAATTTATATCCTACATTTCTTATAGTAGTTATACAGTCTAATTGTAATTTTTTTCTAAGTTCTTTTATATATACATCTATTACTCGATCATAAGGAGTTTCTTCGCTATCTTTCCATACATAATCAATAATTTGCATTCTTGTTAACACTTGTCCATTATTATCCAATAAACATTTTAATACTTCTAGTTCTTTTGCATTTACATCTATTTCTTCACCATTTATTTTAGCTGTATAGCTATTAAAATTAACCGATAGATCCTTATATTCAAACTTCTCTAAATGTCCATAATTCTTCTTAATTAAAGAATCTATTCTAGCCTTTAAGACCGGCAATGAAAATGGCTTTTCTATATATCCATCTGCCAGATTAGTAAACGCATCAATTTTATATTCTTCATCACTAAATGCAGTCAAGATTAGAATTGGTAAATTGCTTTTCTTTCTAATTTCTTTCAATACTTCTAAACCATTTATAAAAGGTATCTGTATGTCTAAGATAACCAGATTTATATCGCTATTAAATTCTGACAAGGCTTCTCTTCCATCTTTAGCTTGAATAACAGTATATCCAAATTCTGAAAGATATTCACTTAATCCCTCTCTTATCATATTATCATCTTCAACAATTAATATTTTCATGTATACCTCCACTTAAGCCTATTCGCTTATATTGTACAGCATATTATTGGATATTTAAAAGCAAAAAAATTTTTGGTGCTAAAAAGCACCAAAAATTTTATTTATTGTCAATTAATAATTCTTTTGGATTCCTTCTTAATATATTGAATGAAGAAATAATCAAAGATACAAGAAGTACTAAACTCATAAATATAACTACATAAAATATGAATTTAGGTAATACATTTATATCTAAACTTGATAATGTCTTGTTAAATCCTTCAGCTTCTGCCCCACCACCTAATTGGCTAGATGCAGATTGTCTGGCAATTTGTTTAGCTATATCACCAGTAACCTTATTCAATATATTATTCCCAAGCTTTTCAGCTGTATACCTAGCTAAGAAATAAGAGCCAACATATGCGGGGATTGATATAAATACCATCTCAATCAGGAATTGACCAAAAATTTCTAATTTTGATATACCTAATGATAGTAATACTGCTATTTCCTTCTTTCTGGCATTCATCCATAATAATAATAATAATGAAACTACAACTCCTGCAAATATTAATGAGCCAGCAAATAATTTATTTGAAATTGAGTAGATACCTGATATAGATTGTTGTAATGCAGGATAATTTGATGAACTTTTAATCAAACTATATTCTCTCCAATTTATATCTAATTTCTCAATCTCTTTTATTACACTATCAAGATTCTTATCACCTTTTACAAAGAATGTTGCATCCTGGTATACAGCTGTATCTTCTGTATTACCATAAACTTTAGCAGCTGTATGAACATCAGTGATTAATGTATTTTCGTATAGTTCCTGTGCTGCACTTACTCCACCGCTATTATGCCCATCGAATAGACCTTTAATTTCTACTTCTACTGTTTCATTTGCACCTTTCTCATTATCAGCATCAAATAAATTAGATTTTATTTTTATCTTATCTCCAACTTTAAGATTATTTTTTTCAGCTAAATCTTTATGCATTAAGATTTTATTTTTATCTTCATTTTCTAAATGCTTTCCTTCTACTAATTTATATGCTTCTGATACAAATTTTGTTTCTTTTGATGAGTCGTTAACTCCGGTTAACATCACTGTTCTTTTAAAATTCTTCGCTCTTTTAGGCGATTGATTCGCAAGAGTCTCTTTAGTTTCAATAATATCATAATCAACTAAATCTGCAACACTGTTTATTCTTTTTACATAGGAGTCTATACTATCTGTTTGAGCTATCTTTTTAATATCTTCACCTTTTACATTTCCTCCACCTCTAGGTGTTCCTGGATTTACTTGTCTATTTATCTCCATAGAAAAACTATTTGTTATATTAGCAAATGTTTCTTTTGAAGCTCTGTCCGTAGCATCTTTAATAGATAAACTTATAAGACTTAAAGTTGACATAGCCAAAATAACTAACATAATAATTATTGATTTTAAGCTTTTTCTAGTTATATAAGCAAATGCATTTTTTATCATTATTCAACCTCCAAATTCATTTTATTTTACTTTTTTTAACTTCTTACCACTTAGCTCTAAAATGATATCCGCAGAATCTGCTGCTTCCTTACTATGTGTTACAACTATTACACATTTATTCCTTTCTTTCGCTAATGTCTTTAATATATTAATTATTTCTCCGGCAGTAACACTATCCAGATTACCAGTAGGCTCATCAGCCAGTATTATTGGAGCATCTGATACCAATGCTCTGGCAATAGCTACTCTTTGCTGCTGTCCACCAGATAATTTCATAACATTTCTTTTTATTTGTTTTTTATCTAAGCCTAGTTCAAACAAGATACTTTCATCTGCTGATTTATTCACTAATCTAATATTTTCAATCGGCGATAAATAATCTATTAAATTATAGTTTTGAAATACTAAAGATATATTATTTTTTCTATGATTACTATATCCTTTCTTTTGTATATCTTCATTCTTAAACAATATTTGTCCTGTTTGAGGTTTATCGAGTCCAGCAAGTAAGGAAAGAAGTGTAGATTTTCCTGCTCCTGACTTTCCTACTATCGCATAAAACTTCCCAAGTTCAAATTTTTGATTTACTCCTGACAAAACTTTTTCTTTAGAATTGGCATAACTATATGATACATTCTTTATTTCTAATATTTCCATCATTTTCTCCTAACTTATTTTTGATAATATTTCTTTAGGCTTCTTGATTAATATTAATGAAGAAGCAAATACAACTGATAAAACAATAATACTTATTAATATTAAATAACTTTGTCCAAGTGTTGTAATATTTAACATAAAACTATCATTTATTAAACTTCCACCAGAAATCATTGAGTCCTCTGAGTTAACGATTCCACCTGCAATTACTTTTAGTAATACATTTCCTAGAAATAAGGAAGATATTATACTTGGTATCGATATGAATAATAACTCGAATATAAATTGCATTATAATATGTATCTTAGATGTTCCAATAGATAAAAATATACCTATTTCATAAATTCTTTCTCTTAACCATAGAATCAAGATTAATGAAAGAACAACCATCCCACCTAACATAATAGAATAAGTCATTATTTTTATTATGTGTTTTATTCCACTCACTGACTCCAAAGACTCTTCAAACGCATTAGAATCTTTTTCAACAAAATACTTTGACTCATCAATTTTAAGCTCTTTTAATTTGTTTAAGGCTAAGTCCGTAGATTCTGCACTACCAGAATACATTAAAATTTTATTTGCAATTTTATTATTTTCTGATTTATTTAATATCTCTTGACTTGTTGAATAATCTACAAACACCATATTTTCGCTAAAATCAGAAGATAGCCCTGTATATGTTTCATGTTTTTTACCAGAAAAGATCCCTATAATTTTAAATTTATGACTTTTTATTTTCCCACTTTTTTCAATATCTAGTAATTCAAGATCAACTTCATCACCTAATTTTAGATTGTTTTGTTTAGCAAATTCTTCATGAACAATAATTGAATCCTTATCATTTTCTCCTATATTTTTACCTTCTTTAATTGTAAATACTCCACTACTAAATAAAATATTTCTTTTAGTATTATTTGTAGCTTCGAGTGAAACAACATTCTTAAATTCGTCAGATAAATCTTCTCTATTTATTCTTTGTTCTCCGCTAACTACTTTAGCATCTTTTAGCTTTGCTAATCCATCATATTGAATTATTTTTTCTTCAATTTCTTTTAATTTTTCAATATCTTTAAATTCATTAACATTAAAATAGTTACCATCTTTTCTTGTTATTGATATTGAAGAATTAGAACTTTCATATAAAGCCTTTTCTATTTCATCGCTTGATTTCATTATTGTTAAACAAGAATACAAGCAAGAAAGAACTATAGTTAATATGATAAAAATTATTAAAGTTCTATTTCTCTTTCTTGTAATATATGCTATAGCATTTTTTATCACTTTCCTAACTACTCCTTTCTATTTTCTTACTCCATAACTAATTGCATCTACTGGACAAGCATTTTTTCATAAATTATTCCTCCTTTATTTTTTACACAATAGCATTTTATAGCTACTTTTAATATCATTCTACACACCTTTTATGAAACGTTGATGAAATATAATTTTCTATTTTTTCTACACTTTGAATTATACAGGAAGCCAGTCTGTAATTTGGTGGTATCTTTGCCAATCTTGACAGTAATACCCATAATTCTGTTAGCCACGGTCGATACCTCCTTCCGTAAAAATGGGCATAAAAAACAGATTTCTTCAGGCATGAAAAAAGCACCAACCACTCTGATACGATACCTCTGAAGTAGACAAGGTAAATAACCAAAATCTACTTTGGAGGTATTTTTATGGGAAGAAAACCCAAGTGTACGATTGAAGAAAAAATTTCTGCTGTCGAGGATTATCTGAATGGAATACGTTCTGTCTCTGAAATTATGGTAGATTTATCTATAAAAAGTACACGAACTATAAGAAACTGGATACTGGCATATCAAAATGGGGGAATAGAAGCCCTCTGCTCTGTTACAGCTAACCATTCCTATTCCAGTGAATTTAAAATTGAAATGGTTCGGAAGTATATCAACGGGGAAGGATCGGTTACCGATTTATGCGCCAGATATGGAATTCCTTCACATGCAACACTACAAAAATGGATTTCGTTGTATAATGCCAATAGAGAACTTAGGGATTATGATCCCAAGAGGGAGGTCTATATGGCAGAAGCAAGAAGAAAGACAACGCTAGCTGAACGTAAAAAAATCGTCGAATACTGTATTACCCACAACCGGGATTATAAAGGAACAGCTTCTCTATATGATGTTTCTTATAGCCAAGTGTATTCATGGGTCAGAAAATATGATATTGCTGGAGAAGATGGTCTATCCGATAAACGTGGACACAACAAAACGGATGATGAAGTTGATGAACTGGAGCGGCTGCGCCGGGAGAACCTTCGACTAAAGCGCCAACTTGAAGAAAAAGATATGGTGGTGGAACTGTTAAAAAAAGTGAAGGAATTCGAAGGGATGTGAGGCTTGGAAAACTACGGTTTGAATCAAAATATCAGGCAATAAAATATTTTTACGAAAAAAACAATGGAGTATCAACTGGATGTGCAAACAATTGGGCATATCACACGCTGCTTACTATAAATGGCTGCACCGGACAATTCCAGAGCAGGAATCCGAGAACACAAAACTGGCAGAACTGATAAAGGAGTATGACGAGCGGTTCGGACATATCTTGGGATACAGGCGGATGACAAGCTGGATCAACCATTTCAATCACACCAGCTACAGCAAAAACAGAGTTCACAGAATTATGAAGAAGCTGGGAATTCATTCTATTATCCGTAAAAAGAAGAAGAAATACCAGTCGTCCAGACCGGAGACAACAGCGGAAAATAAGCTGAAGAGGGAATTCAATGCAACGAAACCTAATGAGAAATGGGCTACGGATGTTACGGAATTCAAGGTTCCTGAGACTGGCAGGAAACTATATCTCAGTGTCATCATTGATCTATATGATCGATTTCCAGTTGCGTATGTCATAAGCGGAAGAAATGACAATAAGCTTGTGTTTGACACATACGATAAGGCTCTCAAAGATAATCCGGATGCCAGGCCGATTTTTCATTCTGACAGAGGTTTTCAGTACACGAGTAAAATATTTCAGAAAAGGCTTCGTGAACAAGGCATGGAACAGTCTATGTCCCGTGTTGGACACTGCATTGATAATGGTCCTACTGAAGGATTGTGGGGGATTATCAAATCAGAGATGTATTGTATGTATAAGATAACCGATGAGGTATCTTTACGTTCGGCAATCGACAAATATATAAAGTTTTATGCCGAAGAAAGACTGCAGGAAAGATTCCATTGCAAAACGCCACTGGAAGTACGAAGCGAAGCATTATCGGCGGAAACCCCGACACAATATCCGATTGCAGAGAACAAAAGAATAGAAGCATACAAAGCAAAGTGGTGTGCATAAACGTCTAATAACATAAATATCCGCCACACTGAGTCAAATGTGGCGGATATTTATAAACTTATTTTAGATTTTTTACTTGTCTACTTGACAGGGGGCTGATCACTCTCTGTTGAAAGTGCTTTTTATATATCTTCTGATTACAATTCAAAATGTATTTTAACTATATCATTTAATTGTCTGGATATATCTGAAAATGGTAAATTTAAATCCAATGTTTTAACTGATATTTGATTACCACTCATCTGATATACATTATCTGGTTGAATATCCTCATCTGTCTTTGCATATAGCAACATTCCTGAAACTTCATGTTCTTGCTGTCTAAGTTCATAATCTTTGTTTTTTACATATGTAAAAATCTGATACAAATTATTAGAATAAAGTGTATGTTTGTCATATTTCACCTGAGTTGTATGTGAATAATATTTTGCATCTATGATGAGTACTGTATTATCTTTTTGCAATGAAATATCACTCTGCATAATTGGAAGCAATGTATCCTCTCCATTATCCAACTGCCATGATATTCGGGACGCATTTACTGAAAGCTGTGGAAATTCTTTCTTATAATATTGAAGAATAAATTTCTCATATAAATAACACATTCTCTGCTCATCTATAAAATCCATTAGTTTTGTATTACCATATGAATTGGTTTGAAGTAGTCCTTTTACAACTAAATAACATATAGAAATCATCATTTGATATGTCTGATTCGTTCTATTGTATTGAATATTCCAATTAACAATATTTAAATCAATCAACTCAACATCTGCAAAAAATACCATAAGTTTTTTTAGTCCTTTTTTTCGTTTTGCCGAAATGTCTGACTTTAAAAGCAAATGCACTGTTGATTTTAAAATTCTGTTCATCAATCCATTCACTGAAAACTCATCATATGAACACACCATCTGACTCTTTAACATTGTCTGAGTTTTTACAGACTCAGAAACATCTATCTTCCCTCTTAACAATGAAAGCTCTTCTGTTCTTCCAATGTATTCTTTTTGTAATCCGCGTTTTAATTGCGTTGCAATACCCTTTACCAATATTGCTGCCATAAGTTCTGCAATATTATCAAATTTTTCTGTAGCAATGCTTTTATACCCCTGTTCATTCAATACACTAAACGAATATGAAAGCATATAATATATATTCTGTATTGGTATCACCTAATTGCGCTCCTTAATCTCTCGCTCCAATCATGTACTTTGCCCGATTCATCAAACCAATATTCTTTTAGCAATGGAATAAGCTCGTATTCAACTATTCCATATAACCATTGTTCATTAACATCTTCTTGTTTTAAATTACAAAAATAGCTATGTCCAATGCAGAATCCTTCTCCTAAAGATTCATCTGCTAAAATAGAATTATTTAAATTCTGTACACAATTTATAAGTTTATCAAATTTTTCGTTATTAATTGATTTTTTGTATTCAATAAACCCTTCTGTATCAAATCCCGGCTTGATATCAAAGAATGCAAATCTTCTTCGAAGTGCATAATCAAGCATTGCAAGACTTCTGTCAGCTGTATTCATCATTCCAATAATATAAACATTTTTAGGTACTGCAAATTTTTCATCTGAATATAAAAGCTGCAACTCACTTCCACGTTTGTCTTTTTCAATCAGCATGAATAACTCACCAAATATTTTACTGAGATTTCCTCTATTTATTTCATCTATAATGAAAAAATAATCATTGTCACTATCTATTTCTGCTTTTTTACAGAAGTTATAAAACGCACCTTTTTTTAATTCAAACCCAGAAAGTGTTGGTCTAAATCCCATAATAAAATCTTCATATGAATAACTCTGGTGAAACTGAACCATCTTTACACGCTCAACATCTTTAACTCCCATTATGGAATATGCCAGTCTTTTTGCTACATATGTTTTACCTACACCAGGTGCTCCCTGTAAAATTATATTCTTTTTATTACAAAGAACCCCTGTTAATCTATTATAGTCTTCCTCTGACATATAAACATCTTTTAAGAAATCTTTTCTTGTATATTCAGGATATACAATTTCCTTTTCATCTTCATCATCAATATTTTCAAATAAAGAATCTAATTCCTGCACTAAATCAGTATATGGAGTAATATCTGCCAGCATTTTTTGTGGCAATTTCTGCTGAACTGACCATAACCCTTCATTTATCCAATTGATTTTTCTAACATTTCTATATTCACTATCACAATCTGAATCATAACTATAATCAGATTCTACTATACCCTTTCCAATAACACTGCTATTTCCTTTTTTAACAAAAATTATATCTCCAATTTTAATATCATGAGCAAACTGCCATAATGTATTAGATAAATTTATGTAAGAACTTTCATTGCCATATACCTGCTTAAGTTGCTGCTTTATTTCATCTTTAGTATTAAATATTTCTAAATCTCCTATTTTACCCCAACCCAGAAGCATAACTTCTCTATCACAGCACTCTTTCCATTTCTCAGCTCCCTGCCCAGGGGTATAAAGCCAATAGTGCACTGTATCTACATCACTATCAGAAAATGTATTTTCATCATCTTTTCTTCTCTTCTGTGTATCTGCAACAACATTTTTAAATATTTCCGACGCTAATTCGTCTGTCATTTCTACATTTTTTCCTGCATCAGTAAGTGTCCATATACCATAGACACTTTTATCAATATATCCTGTTTTTACCAGATAGCTTCTTGCAAATGCCACTTCATTTTCAAATTTATTGGCATTATTTTTACCTCTTTTAATGCTTATCTCTTCATCTGTAAGCTTTTCATTTTCTACAATTTTTTGTCTTGCCTGTGCAGGTGTACCTGAACCACCTAAATCCCGTAATGCCTGTATCAATGGTTTGAACCATCTTAAAAAGTAAGCCTTAGATGCTTTTTTATCTTCTGATTTTAATTCTTTATTCACTCTTTCAGATTCTATCCATGCATAATACGATAATTCTGGGAAAGATTTATATTTACATTCTGCTGATTCAAATGTTTTTTGACATATATCTCTTATCTCAAGATATTCTTCTGCATATGGAACTTTATTTAATTTTTTATTTATGGCAGTTACAAATTCATCTGGCATATTATTGGTATCTATCATATACCAGCGATTTCTAGAATCAAGGTTAATAAATGTATATGGTCGTATCCAATATAATCCAATTGTTATATTCCATTTAATACATCTCTGCTCATGCACTATATTGTAATACTCTATAAACCTTTGACGATTCTCTTTACTATCTGATTCCGAAAAATTTATTGCAGCCTCAAATAATTCCCATATATTATCTATATCACTGTCATTTCTTTCATCTATGAAACTATAGAATGTAGCTTTTAAATTATTTAATACTGGAACCCCATCAAAATTAACCGGTATATTCGCAGATATTTGAAATTCTGAAGCAATACCATTAAGAATTAATATACGATTATTATTAGTTATACCTTTATTAAACAAACCAAATACAGTGAACGGATCAATGTCTGTGATTTCGTCATCTTTCTCCAATTTTGGAACACTTATACCTATATTGTCATAAATACTATATATTTTATGTATTAATTCTTCTCTATTATCTTTAAATGTCAATAATTTGGTTGCAAATTCCGTATAATAATCAATCCATTCAAAATTCATGTTAAACCCCTCTCGTTAATTAATTTGTCCAAGCAACTTCATCATCCCACTGAATCATATTCTTATTTCTTTGCGTTTTCTTCCAACTCTAACATATACTTATCAAAATCAGACATAAACAATCTGTCCTGAACAACTCGATATTTCTCAAACTCAGTCTCAGCATGAAGCTTTGCAATCTCAGCAGACACCTTACCTGCATCCTGCAAAATCCCATAATCAAACATTTCAATAAAACTATTAAGACGCTTTTCCCAATCCTCCATAGTCAATGGAATATGCCTCAGTGTCATATTTTCAGCGAAATCTAAATACGCAGTAACCATACGATTTAATTGTTTCATTTCATCCTGACTCAAATAATTTTTAGCAATTGTAACATCACTTTTCTTAATTTTTCCTTCAGGAGCATCTGCCCAAGTAGTTAATCCCATATGTTCTTTGGTATGGTCTGCTCTTTCTACAATCAGCTCTGATGCTGTATGTCCATGAACCGCAAAATGCATCTTATTCTGAACAGTAGCATAAAATCTCTTTGTTGCAGCTGAATTTTTATCATAATCTATTGCAGTAGCATAAAGGTCTGTAATTTTCTGATAAAACTTTCTTTCACTTGCTCTTATTTCGCGAATGCGCTCTAACTGCTCGTCAAAGTACTTTTCTGTCAGATAAGTTCCTCTTTTTAACCTTTCATCATCCATAGCCCAGCCTTTGATGGTGTAGTCCTTAACGATATTGTTAGCCCATTTACGAAACTGCACTGCACGCTCATTATTCACTTTAAATCCGACTGCGATAATCATTTGAAGATTATAATGCTTG
>OIWS01002840.1_pt1 | contig 13410 bp, 6 predicted proteins | sample 1587611 | NCBI WGS metagenome assembly OIWS01 (sample SAMEA3888919, study PRJEB22519) | human gut metagenome | biome: human gut; feature: human-associated habitat; material: faeces | place: Denmark | collected 2010 | reverse complement strand
TCAAGCACCACACCGCCATCTGCGAGGGCCACTACAAGGACATCCTCAAGGAAGCATTCACGACCTACCTCGGCTACGACTGGGTCGACATCGACTGATCTGCAGACACCCCACGCCCCGGGCGGCATTGCCGCCCGGGGCGTTCTTTGGATATTGGCAGCCTACAGACCGAGCGCGTGCAGCTCTTCGGGGGTCAGGGGGCGGTAAGCGCCGGGGGCGAGGGCGGCGTCGAGCCGGACAGGGCCGATGGCCCAGCGCTTGAGATAGAACACGTGCGCGCCCACGGCCTTGACCATCAGCTTGACCTGATGCTTGCGCCCCTCCGTGATCCAGAGCTTCCCGACCGTGACCGGACGGCCGGGATTTTTCAGATATTTCTCCCGGAACCGCTCCGGCAGGTACGCTTCGCTCTCGCCGATGGTGGTGTGCGCGAGCAGCGCGGCCCGTGCCGGGCGCGAGAGCGGCTGGCCCTCCGCGAGCACGACGCCTGTCTCGAGCTGCCGGAGGGCAGCCTCGTCCAGATGGCCGAAGGCGCGGTATTCGTATTCCTTTTCCACGTGCCGCTCCGGACGCAGCAGCCGCACGTCGAGCATCCCGTCGTCCGTAAACAGCAGCAGCCCCTCCGTGTCCTTGTCGAGCCGGCCGACCGGATGCAGCGTCTGCTGCAGCGCCTCCGGGAAGCAGCGCATGACGGTCTCGCACCGCGCGTCCCGCCGGGCGGTCAGAAGCCCGCGGGGCTTGTTGAGCATGTAATACTGCGCCATCCGATCCCTCCTTCCGCTTTTTTGACCATCATACCGGAAGCGGCGGCAAAATGCAAGAACGGCGTACAGGAAATGACGGAAGCGATGCGAAATCCTGCAAAAACGGCCGCCGACCGCTGGCTGAATTGTGAAAAAAGCAGAATTTATGAATTTTTGCAGGAACACTTTTCAAAAACACGTTTCTGTGATAAAGTGTAACAAAAGAAAAACCGACCGGAAGGAAGGACCAACCATGAAACTGACGAACCACGGCGTTTTCCTCTGCGGCGGCGTGCCGCAGAGCAGCGCTTCCATCCGCCCGGAGGACGGGCGGCGGCTGACGATGGCCTACCGCATCCTGCAGGCGCACAACCAGTCCGGCGACGAGAAAAAGCTCCGGATCCGCTTTGACGCCATGCTCTCGCACGACATCACCTATGTCGGCATCATCCAGCAGGCCCGGGCCAGCGGCATGCGGGAATTTCCCATCCCCTACGCGCTGACCAACTGCCATAACAGCCTCTGCGCCGTCGGCGGCACGATCAACGAGGACGATCACGTCTTCGGCCTGTCCGCGGCCAAGAAATACGGCGGCATCTACGTGCCCGCCAACCAGAGCGTCATCCATTCCTACGCGCGCGAGCAGATGGCGGCCTGCGGCGCGATGATCCTGGGCTCGGATTCGCATACGCGCTACGGCGCGCTCGGCACCATGGCCGTGGGCGAGGGCGGGCCGGAGCTTGCCAAGCAGCTCCTCCGGCACACGTGGGACGCGGACCTGCCCGAGGTCGTGCTGGTCTATCTGACGGGCAAGCCCCGCCGCGGCGTCGGCCCGCATGATGTGGCGCTCGCGCTGGTGCAGGCGACGTTCGCCTCCGGCTTCGTCAAAAACCGCGTGCTGGAATTCGCCGGTCCCGGTATTGCCAGCCTGCCCATCGACTTCCGCAACGGCATCGACGTCATGACGACCGAGACGACCTGCCTGTCCTCCATCTGGCAGACTGATGAGGAGACGAAGAGATTCTTTGAGATCCACGGCCGCCCGGAGGCGTATCAGGAGCTCGCCCCCGGCGACGGCGCGTATTATGACCGCATGGTCGAGATCGACCTGTCCGCCGTCGAGCCGATGATCGCTCTGCCGTTCCACCCGTCGAATGCCTACCCCATCCGGGAGTTCCTCGCAAACGCAGAAGACCTGCTCGCCGGGGTCGAGGCCGAGGCGAAAAAGCGCTGGCCGAAGGCCGACGTGCACCTGCTGGGTAAGATCCACGACGGCGCGGTCTGGGCCGACCAGGGCATCATCGCGGGCTGCGCGGGCGGCATGTTCGACAACATCGACGAGGCTGCGCAGATCCTGCGCGGCGGCTCGATCGGCGATAGCTATTTCTCCATGAACGTCTATCCCACGTCCGTGCCCGTGAGCCTTGCACTGACGCGCATGGGCGTGACGGCCCAGCTGCTGGAGACCGGCGCGATCATCAAGCCCAGCTTCTGCGGCCCGTGCTTCGGCGCAGGCGACGTGCCCGCCAACAACGGCTTGTCCCTCCGCCATACGACGCGCAACTTCCCGAACCGCGAGGGCTCGAAGCCCGGCGAGGGGCAGTTCGCGGGCGTGTGCCTGATGGACGCGCGCTCCATCGCCGCGACGGCGAAGAACGGCGGCCGCATCACCCCGGCCGACGCGCTGGACTATGAGCCGGAGCGCCACCCGTATGCCTTTGACGAGACCGTCTACGCCCGCCGCGTCTACAACGGCTTCGGCCATCCGCAGCCCGAGACGAAGCTCATCATGGGCCCGAACATCACCGACTGGCCGAAGATGTACGAGCTCGGCGAAAACCTCCTGCTGGAGCTGGCCGCCGTCATCCACGACCCCGTGACCACGACGGATGAGCTCATCCCGTCCGGCGAGACCTCATCCTACCGCTCGAACCCCCTGCGGCTGGCGGAGTTCACGCTCTCGCGCCGCGTGCCGGACTATGTGCCGCGCGCAAAGAAGATCGCCGCGCTCGAAGCCGAACGCAGAGCTGATTCTTCTCCCGAGGCGCTGCGCGCCGTGCTGGCGCACTTTGGCGACGCCGACGCGCTGATGAAGACCACCCAGTTCGGCTCCTGCGTGTTCGCCAACAAGCCCGGCGACGGCTCTGCCAGAGAGCAGGCGGCCTCGTGCCAGAAGGTGCTGGGCGGCTTTGCGAATATCTGCTACGAATTTGCCACCAAGCGCTACCGCAGCAACTGCATCAACTGGGGCATGCTGCCGTTCACGCTGGATGCGGATACGCCGTTTGATCATCAGCCGGGCGACTGTGTCTTCGTGCCGGACGTGCGGAAGCTGGTCGGGCAGGGGAGTGAGGACTTCCCGGCTATGGTCCTGCGCGCCGACGGGAGCAAAACGCCCCTCGTGCTGCACGTCCGGGGCCTGACCGATGACGAGCGGGAGATCCTGCTCGACGGCTGTCTGATGAACTACTACGCCAAGCGCGGATAAGGAGAATCGCATGGAAAAGATCCAAATGAAAACGCCGCTCGTCGAGATGGACGGCGACGAAATGACCAGAGTCCTCTGGAAGATGATCAAGGACGAGCTGATCTGCCCGTTCGTCGAGCTGAAGACCGAGTATTATGACCTTGGCCTGCTGCACCGCAACGAGACGAAGGATCAGGTCACCGTCGACGCGGCGCTGGCCACGCGAAAATACGGTGTGGCCGTCAAATGCGCGACGATCACGCCGAATGCCCAGCGGATGGCCGAGTACCCGCAGCTGACCGAGATGTGGAAAAGCCCGAACGGCACCATCCGCTCCATCCTGGACGGCACGGTCTTTCGCGCGCCGATCCTGCTCGATTCCATCAAGCCTGTCGTGCGCAACTGGGAAAAGCCCATCACCATCGCCCGCCACGCCTACGGCGACGTCTATAAATCCGTGAGCTTTGCCACCGACGAGCCCGGCGAGTGCACCATGACCTTCCGCGGCGTGTCCGGCAAGGAGCAGACCGTCCTCGTCCAGAAGGTCGACGGCCCGGCCGTCTTCCAGGGTGAGCACAACAAGGAATCGAGCATCCGCTCGTTCGCCAAGGCCTGCTTCCAGTATGCCATCGACACGAAGCAGGACCTCTGGTTCTCCACCAAGGACACCATCGCCAAGGTCTACGACGGCGCGTTCAAGCGCATTTTTGAGGAGGAATACGAGCAGACCTACAAAGCGCAGTTTGAGGCGCTGGGACTGACGTATTTCTATACTCTGATCGACGATGCGGTCGCCCGCGTCATCCGCAGCCGCGGCGGCTTTATCTGGGCCTGCAAGAACTATGACGGCGACGTGATGAGCGACATGGTCTCCACGGCCTTCGGCTCGCTCGCCATGATGACCTCCGTGCTCGTCGCGCCGGACGGCACGACGGAGTATGAGGCCGCGCACGGCACGGTCACGCGCCATTATTATAGGTATCTGCAGGGCGAAAAGACCTCGACCAACCCCATGGCGACCATCTTCGCCTGGACCGGCGCGCTGCGCAAACGCGGCCAGCTCGACGGTCTTGCCGACCTTGCGGCGTTTGCCGATAAGCTCGAGGCCGCGAGCCTCGACACCATCCGCGCAGGCGTCATGACGAAGGACCTTGCCGGTCTCGTCGAGGGCCCCGCGCCCAAGGCCGTCACCAGCGAAGACTTCCTGCACGCCATCCGCGCGCGCCTGGAGGCGTAAGAATGATCAGAATCTCCGCCCGGCGGCTTGTCCGCCGTGCGGGGACTTTTTTACGCATTTTGTGCGGCTTGCATATTGTCATTTCGGCGCGTTGTGTGCTAAACTGGAATGTAAAATTTTAAGAGGTAAAAATAGCACAGGAGCGTGAATTATGAGTCAGGAACCGAAAAACAAGGAAGAGGGCTTTATGTACAAGTTCGCCAGCTTCATCGTCGACAAACGGAATCTGATTTTTCTGATCGTTGCGATCGGGCTGGTCTTCTCGGTCTTCTCCCGCAGCTGGGTGCAGGTAGAAAACCAGCTGTCCGCCTACCTGCCGAAGGAGTCTGAGACGTACAAGGGCCTGCACCTGATGGAGGACGAGTTCACCACCTTCGGCACGGCCAAGCTCATGCTGGTGAACGTCTCGTATGACGAGGCGCAGGCCGTCTCCGAGCAGATCGCGGATATTGACGGCGTGCAGGGCGTGAGCTTTGACGACACCAGGGATCACTACACCAACGCCTCCGCCCTCTACGACATCACCTTCGACTATTCCGAAGACGACGACCGCTGCGAGACCGTCATGAACGACATCGAGTCCGCCCTTGACGGCTACGACATGTACGTCTCCGCGACCTTCGGCGATACCGCGTCCAAGACGCTCGCGCAGGAGATCGGCGTCATCGTCATCATCGTGGCGATCGTCGTCGTGTCGGTGCTGGTTTTGACGTCGCAGACGTATGCCGAGGTGCCGGTGCTGCTGCTGACGTTCATTGCGGCGGCAGTCCTGAACATGGGCTCGAACTTTTTGCTCGGGACGATCTCGTTCGTGTCCAACTCCGTCACGATCGTGCTGCAGCTGGCGCTGTCGGTCGACTACGCCATCATCCTCTGCAACCGCTATAAGGAGGAGCATGAAAAGCTTCCCATCCGCGAGGCGGTCATCGTCGCGCTCAGCAAGGCCGTGCCGGAGATCTGCGGCAGCAGCCTCACGACGATCGGCGGTCTGGTGGCCATGCTCTTTATGGAGTTCCGCCTGGGCTTTGACCTCGGCATCTGCCTGATTAAATCCATCTTCTTCTCGCTCTTTGCCGTGTTCTTCCTCATGCCCGGCCTTCTCATGCTCTTCGGCAAGAAGATCGACGCCACGCGCCACAAGAACTTCGTCCCGAAGATCCCCTTCGTCGGCCGCTTCGCCTACGCGACGAAGAAAATCGTCCCGCCCATCTTCCTCGCGGTCATCATCGTGGCCATGCTCTTCGCCAACAACTGCCCGTACGTCTACGGCTTCAGCTATCTGAAGACCACCAAGCAGTCCGCGCAGCAGATCGCGGACAATATGATCGATACCACGTTCGGCTCGAGCAATATGGTCGCCGTCGTGGTCCCGGCAGGGGACTACACGTCGGAAAAGAAGCTCCTGGACGAGCTCGGGACCTATGACGAGGTCGACTCCACCCTCGGCCTTTCCAACGTGGAGGCCATGGGCGGCTATATGCTGACCGACGCGCTCACGCCGCGGCAGTTTTCCGAGCTGACGGACCTCGACTATGAGGTCGCGGAGCTGCTCTACGCGGCCTATGCGGCCGACGGCGGCAACTACGGCAAGATCATCGGCGGCCTGCCCAAGTATTCCGTGCCGCTCATCGATATGTTCACCTTCCTCTACGGCGAGATGCAGGACGGCTATGTCTCGCTCGACGCCGATATGACCCAGACGCTCGAGGACGCCTATTCGCAGATCACGAACGCGAAAAAGCAGCTGCAGTCCGACGACTACAGCCGCATGCTCGTCTATCTGGACCTCCCCGTGGGCGGCGATGAGACCTACAACTTCCTCGACCAGATCCGCGCCGTCGCGCGCAGCTATTATCCGGACGGCGACGTGTACGTCGTGGGCGATTCCTCGTCTGAGCAGGACTTCAAGGCCTCGTTCTCGCGCGACAATGTCGTCGTGTCTGTCCTGTCCATCCTGATCGTGCTGGTCGTTCTGCTGTTCACGTTCAAATCGGCCGGGATCCCGGTGCTGCTGATCCTGGTCATCCAGGGCAGTATCTGGATCAACTACGGCATCCCCACCATCACGAACAGCCCCCTGTTCTTCCTCAGCTATCTGGTCGTCTCGTCCATCCAGATGGGCGCGAACATCGACTACGCCATCGTCACGACCAGCCGCTTCATGGAGTTCAAGGACAAAATGCCCAAAAAGGACGCCATCATTGAGACCATGAACCTCGCCTTCCCGACGATCATCACCTCGGGCCTCATGATGGTCATCGCCGGCATCCTCATCGGCCAGATGACCTCCAACGCCGCCATCGCCGGTATCGGCGACAGCCTCGGGCGCGGCACCATCATCACGATCATCATCGTCATGTTCATCCTGCCGCAGATCCTGCTTCTTGGTGAGAAGGTCATCGATAAGACCTCCTTCGACGTGCCCACGCCGGTCTCGCAGCACCAGTCCTCCGGCCGCGTGCGCATCGACGGCATGGTCCGCGGCGAGATCCGCGGCCAGATCCACGGCATCGTCCACGCCTATGTCGACGGCGACGTGAACATCAGCCTGCTCTCCGGCCAGACAGAGCCGGACCCCGGCGAGGACACCGACCCGGCGCCTTCGCCGGAACCCGAGGCGGAGCCGGAGCCGGAACCCGGTGAAGAAGCCGCCTCGCAGGACGAACAGCCGCAGGAAAAGGAGGCTGAAGCACATGAAGAATAAGCAGAAAGCCGCGCTGCGGCTGCTCGCGGCGCTTCTGGCGCTGACGCTGCTCGCGCCGCTCGGCCTGACGGCCTCGGCGGCGGACGGCCCGGATACCATCTACATCGATTCCGCCAGCGATTTTGTGAGCTTTGCGAAAAGCTGCGCGCTCGACACCTGGTCGGCCGGAAAGACGGTCATCCTGCGGGCGGATATCTCTCTGGCAGGGATGGACTACACGCCCGTGGCCGCCTTCGGCGGCACGTTTGACGGCGGCGGCCATACCATCTCCGACCTGAACCTCACCGGCAGCTACAGCCCCGCGGGCCTGTTCGCCGTCATCCTGTCCGGCGGCAGCGTGGAGGATCTGAACGTGGCCGGTTCCGTGGCCGCGGCGGGCGACAAGATCGTCGCCGGCGGCATCGCGGGCGAAAACTACGGCCGCATCGTCTGCTGCAGCTTCACCGGCATGGTGCAGGGCAGCGCGCAGATCGGCGGCATCGCGGGCGTCAACCGCGTCTCCGGGCAGATCATCAGCAGCACATTTGACGGCAAGGTGCAGGCAACGAACGCCACGGGCGGCATCGCAGGCCTGAACGAGGGCATCATCCGCCACTGCACGAATACCGGCAGCATCAACACCAACAACGTCGACGCGTCGCTGAGCCTCAGCGACATCCAGATCGACACGACGCTCGATCTTGCCAACCTCACCACCTCGCAGACCTTCCGCACCACGACCGAGACCGGCGGCATCGCCGGGACCAACACCGGCTTGATCGCGGGCTGCAAAAATACCGGCACGGTCGGCTATGAGCACGTCGGCTACAACATCGGCGGCATCGCAGGCTCGACGAGCGGGTATCTGCGCAGCAATACGAACGAGGGCACCATCCTCGGCCGCAAGGACGTCGGCGGCATCGCCGGCCAGGTCGAGCCGTACGTGGCCGTGACCGTGTCCGAAAGCACGAAGGACCAGCTGCAGACCCAGCTGCAGGACCTCAGGACCCTGACCGACCGGGCCACCGCCGACGCAGGCGGCGCAGCGAGCACGCTCGGCTCACAGCTGGCCGGGATGGGCACGTATCTCGACGGCGCGGCCAACGCGGCCAATAACCTCCGCGCCACCGCAACGATCGACGCCGGTGCGCTGGCAGACGGCAGCGTGACCGGCGGGGCCGACCTCACCGTAGGCGACGCCTCCGCTGGTATCGGGGCCGCCATCGGCGCCGGAAAGGACGCGGACCTCACCATCGACACACACCCGCTGGAGATCGGCAGCAGCACGTCCGCCGGGATCGGCGCGGGCGTGGGCGGCTTTGTCGACCCTTCGGATCTTTCTCTCTCCGGCGGCACGGACGGCAGCGGCGCGCTCAGCGCCTCGCTGCAGATGAACGCCGACGCCTCCATGCCGGAGCTGGCCTCCGCCCTGAGCGGTATGGGCGCGCAGATGCGCGCCATCGGCTCGCAGGCGGCGAATCTCTCCACGACACTGCAGAACGACGTGCAGGCCATCAGCGATAAGCTCGGTGAGATCAACGACACCGTCTTTGCCGCCATGGACGAGCTGGAAAACCGCGACCTCGTCACCGACGGCTCGCAGACCGACCCGGACAGCATCACCCTCGGTGCGGTGCGCGCGTGCGAGAATACCGGCACGGTGCAGGCCGACCGCAACGTCGGCGGCATCGCAGGCGCGATGGGCCTGGAATACAGCGTCGACCCGGAAAGTGACGTGAGCCAGAGCCTGTCCTCTTCGGAACGCAAGCAGTACGAGCTGCGCGCGCTGCTGCAAAGCTGCGTCTCGACCGGTGCCGTCACGGCCAAGAAGGACTGCGCGGCCGCCATCTGCGGCCGGATGGACCTCGGCCTTGCAGAGGGCTGCGAGGCCTACGGCAGCGTGGAGAGCCAGAGCGGCGACTATGTCGGCGGCGTGGCGGGCATCTGCAGCGCAGCCATTGAGAAGTGCTACGCAAAATGCGAGCTTTCGGGCGGTCGATACCTCGGCGGCATCGTCGGCAGCGGCGTGACGGACAGCGTCACGGGCGGCGGCAGCACCGTCTCGGGCTGCACCGCGCTCGTCCGCATCGGCGCGTATGAGCAGTACGCCGGTGCGATCGCGGGCAGCGACGCGGGCGCGTTCGCGCAGAACCGCTTCGTCTCCGACGCGCTCGCGGGCCTGAACGGCAGGAGCGTCGCCGGTGCGGCAGAGCCCATCGCCTACCGGACGCTCATGGAAGACGAGGCCCTCCCCGACGCCTTCCGGACGTTCACCGTGCAGTTCGTCGCGGACGGAAATGTCCTCAAGACGGTAGAAGTGAACTACGGCGAGTCGCTGGACGAGAGCGCGTACCCCGACATCCCGGCCGTGGACGGCCAGTACGGCGTGTGGGATCACCCCACGCTCAACTCCATCACCTTTGACACCACCGTCACGGCGGAATACCATACCTGCGTCGACGCCCTGCCGAGCGACGCGCAGCGGGACGACGGCCGCCCGGTCTTCCTGGCCGAGGGCGCCTTCTCCGATACCGACCGGCTGCAGGCGCAGCCGCAGGCCATCACCCCCACCGCCTTCGGTGAGATCTCCGCCAGCGTCCCGGAGGCCATCCGGAAGTATTTCCAGAACATCTCGGACGGCCACGCGCCCGCGGCGCATGTGGCGAAGTCCGTCATCGAGCAGTGGCAGCTGCGGCTGCCGGAGGATGGGGCCGACACGCACACCATCCGCTTCCGCGTCCCCGACGGGCAGAAGGGCACACCGGATATCTACCTCATGAACGCCAACGGCGTCTGGCAGAAGGCGAAAACGACCAAGATCGGCAGCTATCTGAGCTTTGAGGCCTCCGGCCAGACCGTGCAGATGGCGGCGCTTTCCACCTTCCCCGTCTGGTGGGTGTGGATCGTGCTGGCCGGGCTCACGGCGCTGCTGGTGCTGCTCATCATCCACCTGATCCATAAGCTCGGCAAGACCCGCCGCCGCCAGATGCAGGCCCTGCGCAAGGCCATGCAGGACGAGCAGAACGCGAATGACGCCGCCATCGGCGTACCCGACCCCGACGCGCAGCCCGTGCCGCTCACACCCGAACAGGCAAAGAAGCGGAAAAGCAGGCGCCGCGTCTGGCTGATCGTGCTGCTGGTGCTCGCCGCCGCGCTGACGGCCGGCGTACTGATCTACCGGGCAAACCTCAAGAGCAGCGTCGACGCGCTGCTGCTGCTCAAAAATCTCTCAGCCCGCAAGGAGCTGGATATGGATGCCTCCGTGCAGATGGACCTCGGCGACGAGACGCTGCAGACCGACGCGCATCTGTTCCGCACCCAGGCGGACGGTAAGACGATCCTCTGCATCGAGGAAAACGGCGTGCGGCTGTATTATTACGACGGCGCGATCTATCTGGAAAACGGCAGCGCCTACCGCACCAGCGGCCTGTTCCCGGATTATTCCACGCTCGGCGAGCATCTGCTCGAGCTCTATAACGCCACGGACGTGACCTACGCCCGCGAAAGCGGTGAGGAGGTCTACTCCGTGACCGCCTACGGCCAGGACGCCGCGCAGGCGCTCTCGCTGCTGACACCGACGATCGCGGACTCGCTCTCGGCGGTCGACAGCATCGACCTCTGCATGCACGTGCAGGACGGCGAGATCCGCTCGATCGAAGCCTCCGGCAGCTGCGAGGCGCAGGACGCGGGCGGCGTGACCCAGCCGATGAACGTCTGGGCGGAGCTCACGATCCAGCCCGACGTCCAGACCCCGCACAGCGTCCCCCAGGCCGTCACAGACGCCATGGCGGGCGGCGGCTATCAGGGCAAGCTCGAGCTGACCGAGGACCTGCTGCGCGTGATCTCCGCCGTGTCGGAGCTCGGCAAGCGCGACCCGCTGGCCGCCCGCGTCGGCCTCACCGCCAACTGCGGCCCGGTGATCTTCAATACCTCGCTCGACTACTTCCGCACCACCGAGAATGGCCGCAGCGTCAGCGGCATCCGCGCAGGCAGCGTGGAGCTCTGGTTCACAGGGGAGAAGGTCCTGACGAAGGACGGCAAGACGGCCTCGGCCAGCGAACAGGCGCTCACCAAGTGCGCCGATCTGCTCGACATTGCCTACCGCGCCTGCCTCGAGGGCGGCGTGACGAGCACGCAGACGGAAAACGGCTATACCTACACGCTCACCCTCAGCGCCGACCGGACGCGCCAGGCCGCCTGTGCCATCGCACCGGACGCGGAGAAGCTGAACGTGGAGTATCAGCCCGGCACGATCAGCCTCGACGTGCAGGACGGCAAGGTCACGGCCCTGCGCGTGGAGCTCGGCGGCAGCGTGCAGGTCGCGGCCGTGGATACCCAGGCCTCCCTTGCGGCCCAGTTCACCTTCCGCAGCGATCTGACCGCGGAGGACGTCCGCGTCCCCGCCGCAGCGCTGGAAAAGCTGTAAAAAACGCAGAAAACGCCCGGTATGCAAGGCATACCGGGCGTTTTGCGATTATTTTTCCCAACGGTCGATGAGTGCCTGGATCTGTGCGGTGAAGCGGGTAAGATCCCGGTTCGGCCGCTCCTTGCACCCCTGCGCGACGAGCAGCAGCCGCTGTGCCGCGGCGATGAGCGCGTCAAAGACGCTCTTCTTGCGCGCTGCGCCCTTTTTGGCGATGGGCCGGCCGGCAGGGAAGGCGGTGAGCTTCCCGGCCGCCAGATCGAACTGCGCGCCCGAGAACGGCGCGATGGCGACATACCCCTTCTGCTGCAGCAGCGCCTGGAAGGCCTCGCAGGCCTCGGTGTCGCCGTGGTTGATGAAGACGACCTCGGGCTTGCGCTCGAACGCCTCGACCCAGTTCAGCAGCCCCTTCTGGTCGGCGTGGCCGCTCGTGCCGTGCAGCACGGCGATCTCGGCGTTCACGGCGATATCCTCGCCGAACAGCCGGACCTCCTTCACCCCGTCGAGCAGCGCCCGGCCGAGCGTCCCCTTCGACTGGTAGCCCGCAATGAGGATGATGTTCTCCGCCATCCACAGATTATGCTTCAGATGGTGCCGGATGCGGCCCGCGTCGCACATGCCGCTGGCGGACAGGATGACCTTGGGCCGGGAATCGCTGTTGATGGCCTTGGAATCCTCCGCTGTGAGCGCAAGCTGCAGCCCCGGGCACCAGATGGGGTTCTGGCCGCTTTTCAGGACCTCCTGCGTCTCCGGGTCAAAGCAGTCGGTATCGCACTGCAGAAAGACGCTCGTGGCCTCCTCGGCCAGCGGGCTGTCGAGGTAGACGGGGAAGCCGTCGTGGCCGTGCACGAGCTTCTTCTGCTTGATCTCGCGCAGCAGGTACAGAAGCTCCTGCGTCCGGCCAACGGCGAAGGCCGGGATGATGACGCTGCCGCCGCGGTCAAAGGCCCGCTGCAGCACGTCGGTCAGCTCGGCGCGCACGTCCTTGGGCTTGTCGTGCAGGCGGTTGCCGTAGGTGGATTCCACTACGAGATAGTCCGTCTCCGCGACCGGCTGCGGGTCGTTCAGGATCGGCTGGTCGATGTTGCCCACGTCGCCGGAGAAGACGATCTTCTTCTCTATGCCGCCCTCCTGCAGCCAGAACTCGATGCAGGCCGAGCCCAGCAGATGCCCGATGTCGGAGAACCGGACACGCATCCCCTCCGCGATCGGCACGATCTGGCCGTACCGGCAGGGGCGGAAGAGCGAGGCCGCGCCCTTCGCATCGTCCACCGTGTACAGCGGCACGACCGGCGGCTCGCCCGCGCGCTCGGCCTTGCGCGTTTTCCAGGCGGCTTCAGATTCCTGGATGTTGGCCGAGTCGCGCAGCATGACGTCCGCCAGCGCGCAGGTCGCGGGCGTGGCGTAGATCCTGCCCCGGAAGCCATCCTTGTACAGCTGCGGCAGCAGCCCCGCGTGGTCGATGTGCGCGTGCGTCAGAAAGACGGCGGCGACGTCCTTCGCAGCCACGGGCAGGGGAATGTTCTCATAGACGTCCACGCCCTGCTCCATGCCGCGGTCGATCAGGTAGCTCTCGCCACCCAGTTCCAGCAGCGTGCAGCTGCCGGTGACCTCGTGCGCTGCGCCGACAAATGTGATCTTCATAGCGGATCCCTCCTTTTTTATCAGTATAGCACAAACTGCCGGAAGTGCAAATACGGCGCGCCGCCCCGCCCGAAAAAATATTCCGCGTTTTTTCAAAAAGTTCTTGACTTTTTGGCGCTCTTCGTCTATAATCAGCCTTGCTGTTTGAGTTGCTGGTATAGCTCAGCCGGTAGAGCAGCTGATTTGTAATCAGCAGGTCGGGGGTTCGAATCC
>OIWS01002839.1_pt1 | contig 13414 bp, 16 predicted proteins | sample 1587611 | NCBI WGS metagenome assembly OIWS01 (sample SAMEA3888919, study PRJEB22519) | human gut metagenome | biome: human gut; feature: human-associated habitat; material: faeces | place: Denmark | collected 2010 | reverse complement strand
GTACCTTGATGGCCCTTTCTCAGGGCAAATCGTTCCAGGAGTCCATCTGTACTGGCGCAGCCTTTGGCTCTGCCATGGCCTCTACTGACGGAACGGAAATTCCGCCGCGCGCACTGGTAGAGGAAATCCTTTCCAAAGTGACATGCCGCAGCGTATAATTACAATAAAAAAGCACCCAGTTGGGTGCTTTTTTATTGTTAAGTTACAGCAGCAAACCGCCCGTACAATCCACAATAGAACCCGCCATCTGAGAAGCTTTGTCTGAAAGCAAGAAGGCTGTTACATACCCCATCTCTATCGGGGTGGCGTATTTTTGTGTCGGAATCATTAGTCGTTTACGCTCTGCCTCCTCTGTGCCCTTATCATAATCGGTGCCGTGCGAAATGACATAGCCCGGTAAAATGGCATTGAAATAGATGCCATGCTTTGTCATTTCATTGGCCAATCCCTTGGTGAGCATCAGGCCACCGCCCTTGCTGGCCATGTAATGCACGTTGCCCGAGCTATTGGTAGAGACGGCCGATTTACTCAATACATTGACACAGCGCCCACCTTTCTTTTCTTCTAGGCAATGACGAATGAATGTCTGGCTGGTAAGAAACAGTGCCGTCAGGTTGGTGTCCATAAAACGATCCCATTCGGTTTTGGGCATTTCCTCAATGGGTACCTTTCCCATAACGCCTGCATTGTTCACCAGAAGATCTACCCCACCAAAGATCTCAATGGCTTTATTGAACACCTTATCGATCTCCTCTTGGTAACGGATATCTGCCTGCACAGCAATCGATTTTATCCCGTATTTTTCTTCCATGCTATGCGCAAATGCTTCGCATTCTTCCGGCGCAGAATGGTAATTGATGACCAGATTGGCCCCTTCCTGGGCCAATACTTCGCTGATGCCTGCTCCGATACCCCTCGCGCCGCCTGTGATGATCGCCGTTTTTCCACGTAAACCTAGATCCATCTCTGTTTCCCCTTTCACCTAAAATGAATAGTTTATTTTAGTATAGCATATTCCGCTATCCAATCATCAACCAGAAAGGAGAAAATACACATGGATCATAAAAACGAGCATGATTTCGTTTCCCCACCCTATCCTCCCATTGATCCAAAACCGAATCCGCACTATGCGCAAATACTGATGGAGGACTATGCAGGTATCGTTAGTGAGCTTACCGCCATCACTAAATACGAATATCAATCTGTCGTGCTGATGAATACTTTTCCTCACTTTGCCAAAGAGCTTTCCAAGATTGGCATGGCAGAGATGCATCATCTCCATATTTTGGCGCAGCTCATCTTTAAGCTTGGGGGCGATCCACGCTATCGCGCTCATTCCAATCCAACCATGGGACATTTTTGGAGCGGACAAAATGTAGATTATCAATGCGACTTTCCTTCACTGATCTATGAAAACATCCAAGGAGAAAAACAGGCGATAGAGAATTATCGTCGTCATCTATGCCTTATACAGGATTCATCTGTACAGAAAAATATCCGGCGCATCATCCTAGATGAAGAGCATCATATTCGCATTTTCTGTCAGGCCTTGGCCCTTTGGCAGCGTGGTGCGCTTTCCTGACTCTACATCCAAAGGGCCTTCGGGCCCTTTTTTATTGTGTACCGAATCAAATATCATATATAATAAGATGATTTATAGGAAGGGGGCGCCGTATGCGCAGAAACGAATTTGAAGTAAAGGATCTCCAGGAGATTCGAGCCTTTTTGCAACACTGCCAGGTATGTCGTTTGGCTCTATGTGATGGCGGACAACCGTATCTCATACCGTTGTCCTATGGCATGCATTTTGATAAGACGGGCAATTTGACTACCTTATACTTTCATAGTGCGCAGGAAGGAAAAAAGCTTTCTTTCCTATCTGCCAATCCACAAGTATGTTTTGAAATGGATGATTATGTTCAAATTATTCCCGCAACACAGGCTTGTGGCTTTAGCATGCGGTACGCCAGCATCATAGGAAGCGGCCGAGCCACACTGATAGAAGATCTCAACGAGAAGCGAGTGGCCCTTGCTTCCCTCATGGCCCACTATGCTCCAAATCAGCCCTGGCAATTTCCTTTGCCCGCACTACAAAAAACCTGTGTATTCTCCGTTGCTGTGAAAAATCTTTCTTTCAAAAAACGCATTTGACTGGCCTAGAAGATTGCTGGTAAAACAGGCATAAATATGCTAAAATTTAAAGAAACATATATAATGGGTAAATTATGGGGAGCTTTGGGGGAATCTCTATGAATGAAAAGGAACTGCTTGTTTTCATTCCTGCACACAACGAGGAAGAAAATATTGAAAAGGTCATCGAGGATCTTGAAGAACACTGTCCTGGGCTTGATTTTCTTGTCATAGATGACGGTTCTACGGACCATACCGCGGAAATATGCCATCAGAAAGGGATTCCCTGCATGTCGCTCCCTGTAAACTTGGGTTTGGACGGTGTTTTCCAGACAGGCAATAAATTTGCCTATCTGCATGGCTATAAAGCGGCTATGCCCTTTGATGGCGATGGCCAGCACAATGCCCGCTATATTCTTCCTATGCTCCGTAAAATGCAGGAGGGAAACTATGATATTGTCATTGGTTCCCGCTTTCTTCATAAGAAAAAGGGACACAGCCTCCGTATGATGGGATCACGGATCATCAGTGCTATCTTTCGTTTAACGACCGGTAAACGCTTTACAGATCCTACCAGCGGTATGAGGTTGGTAAATCGCAAGATCATGCGGCAGATTGCTTTTGATATGAACTGTGGCGCTGAGCCAGATACCTGGGCCTATTTTGTTCGTAACGGTGCAAGGTTTATTGAGGTACAGGTGGAGATGAATGAACGCGAGGCTGGGACAAGCTATTTTACACTCATGAGTTCCATCCGTTATATGCTGCGCATGTTTGTTTCCATCTCATTTATCAATCTATTTCGTAGGCGGAGGGAAGAAGCCATATGATCGCCTTAAAGCTTCGTATCGTACTGATTCTAATGTCTTTATTGATACTAATCTATGTCCTATACAAGATCCGAAAATCCAAATTGAATATCACAGACTCCATCTATTGGGTTATTTTTTCGGGGCTTTTGCTGATTTTGAGCCTTTTCCCTCAAATTCCGTACTTTTTTTCTCGACTCTTAGGGATAGAAGCTCCCTTTAGCTTTTTGCTGCTGTTCTTCATAGGGATGATTTCTCTAAAGCAATTTTGGATCACCATCCGAATCTCTCAATGGCAGCAGAAAACAAACCAGATGGCACAGAAAATTGCTATGGATGAGTTTGAGAAAGAGGAGCAGCGCCATGGATGAATTTTCCCATACCTTTGTGGTCTGCGCCTATAAAGAAAGCCCTTTTTTGCGCGACTGTCTGGTTTCTTTAACAAAACAAACGCTGCCGGCCCGCATTCTGATGGCTACTTCCACGCCCAATGACGCGATTCGTTCCTTGGCAGAAGAGTTTGGTGTGCCGCTCTTTATCAGCGATAAGCCAAGCGGAATCGGCCGAGATTGGAATTTTGCGGTTTCTTGTGCAGAGACGGATTTTGTGACCATTGCACATCAGGATGACGTCTATCAGCCAGATTATCTTAAAACACTACAGGAATACGGCCAAAAAGCCAAAGATCCCTTGATCCTTTTTACCGACTATGGAGAACTTCGGAATGGGGCTGTCATAACAGAAAACAAAAATTTAAAAATCAAGCGTATGATCAATGCTTTGATTAAGCCCAAACTGTTTTGGCACAGCAAGTTCATGCGCAACCGGGCGCTTTCAATCGGCAACGCGATTTGCTGCCCTTCTGTTTGTTTACACAGGTCCGCCTATCCGGATTTTCGGTTTGACGAGTCCATGGCTTGTAGCTTGGATTGGGATGCGTGGAATCGTTTGGCACAGAAAAAAGGCTCTTTTGTGTATGTGCCGGAAATCTTAATGCTACATAGAATTCATGAGGATTCAGAGACAACCAAGCAACTAGAGGCGGACGGGCAACGTTTTCAAGAGGATTACGCCATTTTTCGTCGTTATTGGCCAACCTTTATTGCAAAATGGCTGATGAAAAAATACGCCAAAAGTGCCGACAGCAATCAAATATAAAAATCAAAAAAGCGCAACTGATAAAAAACCAGCTGCGCTTTTTCTTTTTTGTTTACTCGGCCTCTTCAGAGAATTGGCTGTTATATAGTTCGGCATAAAAGCCGCCTTTGGCCAATAGCTCCGCATGCGTCCCCTGCTCTACGATGTTGCCTTCTTTCATCACAAGAATCATTTGATGGTGGACAACCGGTGCGCAATGATAAAGCTGGTACGGCCCTTCATCAGCGTTTCCATCGCCTTTTGTATCAAAACCTCTGTACGTGTATCCACAGAACTGGTAGCTTCATCCAAAATCAAAATGGGCGGATCTGCCAACAGCGCTCTGGCAATCGTTAAAAGCTGCCTTTGCCCTTGTGAAATATTGGAGGCCTCCTCATTCAATTCGGTATCATATCCCTCAGGCAGTGTACGGACAAAGTGATCCACATGGGCAGCCTTTGCCGCCTGTTCAATCTGCTCATCGGTAGCGTCTAGTTTTCCATACGCGATATTGTCTCGAATGCTTCCGCCGAATAACCACGTATCCTGAAGAACCATGCCAAACAACGAACGCAGATCTTCCCGGCTCATATCCTGGATATTGACGCCATCTACCCGAATGGCGCCGCTATTGACGTCATAAAAACGCATTAACAGGTTGACCATGGTGGTTTTACCGGCCCCAGTCGGCCCCACAATCGCTACCTTTTGCTCTGGCTGTACCGTTGCATTGAAATCTTTGATGATCACCTTATCTTCGTTGTAGCCAAAGACAACGTGATCAAATTCCACTTTCCCTTCCACATGATCCAGTTTTACCGGATGCTCACTTTCTCTTGGCTCTTCCTCTTCATCAAGGAATACAAAGACACGCTCGGCCGCCGCTATGGTAGATTGCAGCAGGTTAGCCATATTTGCAGTCTGGGTAATGGGCTGGTTGAAGTTGCGAACATACTGGATGAACGCCTGGATGTCTCCGATCTCTACGATTTGCTTGGTTGCAAGATAACCGCCTAACACACAAACGCCCACATAGCCCAGGTTGCTGACAAAATTCAGCACCGGCATCATCAAACCAGACAGGAACTGCGCCTTCCATGCATTTTGGTACAGCGTATCGTTGAGTTCATGAAACTCATCCAAAGAATCCTTTTCGCCGTTGAATACTTTCATTACCAAATGGCCGCCGTACATTTCTTCTACATGACCATTTAGATCTCCCAGCGCATTTTGCTGGCCAACAAAGTTTTTCTGTGAATGCTTAACAACAACACGGACAACCAGCATGGATACCGGCAGCACTAGCACGGCAACGATTGTCATCGTGATAGAGATGCTGAGCATCATAATTAGTACGCCTAAGATCGTCGTAATCGCCGTCACCAACTGAGAAATGGATTGATTTAGCGATTGGGCAACGGTATCCACGTCGTTCGTGATGCGGCTTAATACATCGCCATGGCTGGTGCGGTCAAAATATTTCAGCGGCATTCGATTCATCTTAGCAGCAATATCCCGCCTTAAATTATAGGCTACCTTCTGCGATACGCCGGTCGTTACAAAGCCTTGGATATAATTGAAGATAGAACTCAAAGCATATAAGCCTACCAGCCACAGCAGAATATTGGCAATGCCGGAAAAGTCAATGGAAGGTCTTTGATCAAAGCTCATATCCATCAACATATCTGTCTGTGACTGGCTGAGCATTTCTCTTTGCTCCTGCGGCATCAAATCCATTAGGTCTGCGCCTGTGGTGCCCTTCGGCAACGTCAGGCCCTCTGGAAGCTGTTCTGTAACTTTATCGTAGACCATTTGCTGGCTGATGCCTTCTACCAGCTTATTGGTAGCGTTGCCTAGTATCTTGGGCCCAATGATGGTAAATACCGTACTAGCAACGGCAAACACCAGCATCACAATCAGAGAAAACCAGTAAGCGCGGATATACCGCATTAGCTTTTTGAAAGTTCCCTTAAAATCTTTGGCCTTTTCCGCAGGCCTGGCCGCTGCCGGCCCTCCGCCCATAGGGCCTCTTTGAGGACGACGATTACTCATGCCAACTCCTCCTCTGAAAGCTGGGACAGCGCAATTTCCCGGTACACATCACAGGTTTTCATCAGTTGCTCATGTGTTCCCTTGCCAGCAATTTTTCCTTCATCCAGCACAATGATCTGCTCTGCATCCACCACCGTACTGATGCGCTGTGCCACAATGATCATTGTGGCTTTGTCGATATTATCTTTCAACGCTTTTCTCAGCGCTGCATCTGTCTTAAAATCCAAAGCAGAAAAGCTATCGTCAAAGATATAGATTTCCGGCTTTTTTGCCAATGCCCTGGCAATGGACAGGCGTTGCTTTTGCCCACCCGAAACATTGGTACCGCCCTGGGAAATAGGGGTATCCAGTCCTTCCGGCAGTCGTGAGATAAACTCTGTTGCCTGGGCTATATCTGCTGCTTTCCAAATTTCCTCCTCTGAAATATCATGCGCTCCATACGTGATATTGGAACGGATCGTCCCGGAAAAGAGGATGCCTTTTTGCGGCACAAAGCCGATCTTATCGCGGAGGCCATGCTGAGTCATCTGCCGTATGGGTATGCCGTCGATACGGATCTCTCCCTCCGTGGCATCATAAAACCTGGGCAGTAAGTTTATGACGGTGGATTTCCCACTGCCAGTGCCTCCGATGATGGCTGTAGTTTCTCCCGGCTTTGCTGTAAAGGAAATGTGTTCCAGCGTAGGCTCCTGTGCACCTGGATAGCAGAACGTAACGTCATCAAATTCTACCAGGCCCTGCACATCGCTATGGTCCAACGGCTGTACGGGATCCAAAATAGTAGGCTCTGTTTCCAGCACATCGGCAATACGGCCAGCCGATACCGATGCACGCGGGATCATGATGAAGATCATCGATACGATAAGGAAAGAGAACATGATCTGCATAGCATACTGCATAAAAGCCATCATATCGCCGACCTGCATGTTGCCAGCGCCCACTGCATTGGCACCAACCCAAATGATAAGCACCGTAGTTAAATTCATCAGCAGCATCATAACGGGCTGCATAATGACCATCAAACGGTTGACAAACAGGCTGGTCTTGGTTAGATTCCTGTTAGCCTCGTCGATCCGCTTTTCCTCATAGGATTCTGTATTGAAAGCGCGAATTACGCGCATACCCGTTAGATTTTCTCTTGTAACAAGGTTCAGCTTATCCACCAGACTCTGCATACGCTTCATTTTGGGAAGGCCCACAGAGAATAAAATCCCCATCAATACAAACAGGCACAGCACCGAAGCGGCAATGATCCATGTCATAGAGGGGTTCTTTGCAATCGCCTTGCTGAGCCCGCCAATTGCCATAATAGGCGCCAACACAATCATGCGCAAAAATATGATCATCACCATCTGAACCTGTTGCACGTCGTTGGTGGTACGCGTAATGAGCGAAGCGGTGGAAAATTTATCAAACTCGCTCAGAGAATAATTTTCTACCTTTTCAAAAATGGCGTTGCGCAAATCGCGTGCATAGCCTGTGGCCACCCTAGAGGCCAAAAAACCAGCGGCAATGGTACAGACAGCGCCTACCAATGCGATGGCAAGCATTTCAAGCCCCGTAGAGAGAATCACGCCGTTATCACCTAGCAGCACACCCTCATTTACAATTTTAGACATGTAATCCGGCAGCTTTAGGTCTGTCATCGCCTGCACAAACACAAGCGCCAAAACAAGCAGTATCTGCCAGATATAGGGTTTTAGGTATTTTACGATTCTTCGCATTTTACAGTTCCCCTTTCTTGCTGCTTGTGATAGGTTTGTTCAACTTCCAACGCTTTATTCAATAAGCTCCGCAGCTGTTCACTTTGCTCTTCGCCCAGCGCCTGCATAATCTGCCCCACCCGCTTCAGCATTTCGTTTTCTACTTCTTCCAGCCCAGCCCTTCCCTTTTGCGACAGTTCTACCAGAATACGCCGTTTATCAAGATGATCCATCGTTCTGAGAATCAGTTCCTTTTCTTCCAGCGTGTTCAAAATCGCCGTGATAGCTGGGCGTGAGATCCCTAGTATCTCTCCGATTTCGGAAGGAGACAACGCCTTTTTCCTATGCCCGTGAGCATAGCATACACAGCCCAATGCCATCAGCTCGCTTTTCCTTAAATGAAACGGCGCACACTGAGGCCTTAAAAAGCGGTTTACATGCGCAAATCCGCGAATGAGCTCAAAGGCCATATCCTTATCCATCTCTGCGGTTCACCCCACATTTAATTCATTTGGTTAATTATTTTATAATTGTACTATTTCCCATTTGAGTGTCAATGAATTTCTGGTTTATTTGCGAAATTGTCAAATTGCGGCCATAATGCACAAACATATGTGTTTTTACCCACCAAAAAAGCACCCATATAGTTTGGGTGCTTTTCTTATGTTGTCTTAACCCACCACTGCGTCGCTCCAAGCAATGATATCATCCAATATCTTTTGAGATTCAAACACATCCTTGCCTTTGGCGCCGCCGTAGAATTTGATTTTGGGCTCTGTCCCCGAAGGACGCACACAAACCCATTGATCGTTTTCCAGCGTATAATACAGCACATCAGAACATGGGAATCCATCGATACCGGGAGCATAATCCTTGTTTTCTATCACACGGCTTCCGGCTATCTGCTTCGGAGGCTGTTCACGCAAAGTGCGCATGATTTCCTTGATTCTTTTCGCTCCCTCCATGCCTTGCAGCGTATAGGATTTCACACGCTCTGCATGATAACCATACGTTTTCAGCAAAAGATCAAGTTCATCCAATAACGTTTTGCCTTCTGCCTTTGCTTTAGCCGCCGCTTGGCACAGCAACAGAGATGCAATGACAGCATCCTTATCACGAACAAAGGTCCCTGCCAAAAAACCATAGCTTTCTTCAAAGCCAAAGATAAACTGATGCTCTTGCCCATACTGTTCTATCTTTTCGCCAATGTATTTGAACCCTGTCAACACATTATATAGCTTTACGCCATATGCATCCGCCATGCTCTTGGCCAGCTGTGTTGTGACGACGCTCTTCACAATAAAATCGTCTTTTTGCAGCTTATCCTGAGCCTTGAGATCCCTAAGGCGGTTATTCAGCAGCAAACAGCCAATTTGATTGCCCGTCAAAGGCACATACTCGCCTTCGGCATTGCGGATCGCGGTACCCATGCGGTCTGCATCCGGATCGGTTGCTATGACCAAGTCCGCCCCACATGCCTTGGCCTGTTCAATGGCCATTTTCAGCGCATCGACTTCCTCTGGATTGGGCAGGCGTAGCGTTGAAAACTCTGTATCCGGCACACACTGTACCTCCACAGGATGCACATCTGTAAACCCTGCCTGCTTCAAAACAATCTGAACAGGCTTGGCCCCGGTTCCATGCAGCGGAGAATATACCACCTTCAGCTGCTTTCTCTCCTCTTCCGTACAGGAATCCTTCAGCGTCATCACATTTTCTACATAAGCAGAAAGTACCTCATCGCCTATCATTTTGATCTTGCCCTGCTCTATAGCCTGATCAAAATCCATTCGCTGCACATCCAGCTCCGCAACGCCCTGCATTTCCTCCGCAATGGCTAGGGCCATCTGGTCCGTAATCTGCCCGCCTTGCTCATTGTATACCTTATAGCCGTTGTATTCTTTCGGATTGTGGCTGGCTGTCACGACAATGCCTGCATCGCAATGTAAATGGCGTACCGTAAACGAAAGAACCGGCGTCGGCATAATTTGATCAAACAAATAAGCCTTGATGCCGCTTTGCGCCAATACGCAAGCCGCTACCTGCGCAAATTCCGTGGATTTCCGGCGGGAGTCGCAGGCAATGGCGACCCCTGATTTCAATCCTTGCTTTTTTAGATATTGTGCCAAGCCTTGGGTTGCTTTGGATACGGTATATACATTCATCCGTGCACACCCAACGCCTACCTCCGCGCGCAATCCCGCAGTGCCAAAGGAAAGCTGCTTATAAAAGCGCGATTCAATTTCCTTTTCCTGATGTCTGATAAGATTCAACTCTTCCATCAGATCCGGTTCGCTGACCTTTTTACACCAAGCTTCATACAGTTGGTCAATGTCCATGCTACACCTCATATTGTTTTCGATTGTTATTATCTGTACTATATCATTTTTATATTTACGCCGCAAGAATCCAGCTATTTTATAAAATATTTGTCTTTTTTATGTTGAAAATAAGGCATATATTTTATATCATAATTATGGATAGAAAATTAAATATAATTTTGTGTTATAAATCAAAGACACAAAAGAAGGGGGAAATTTATATGAAAAAAAGGATCGGTTTGACTCTTTGTGTTTTTTTATGGATCGCTGCTATCAGTGGATGCACTTCACCTTCCGAGTCACAAAAATCCTATGTCGATGCTGCCGAAATTGCCAATGTTTATGCTTCTCCAAACAATTATAAAGGCAAATATATCGAGTTGACCGGAGAAGTATTTACTGATCCTGAAAAAGGCTCCGCTTCTGTTTCTTTCCAAATGTTTCATGATGTAGAAAATTCCGAACAAAATACAGTTGTTATCTGTCACGATGCTTCCCTAGAGGTCAAAATAGGAGATTTTGTTAAAGTAGATGCCAAAATAGATGGATCCTTCTCCGGTACCAACGCGTTTGGCGGAGAGGTCAGCGCGTTGCAAGTCACTGCCGACACAGTAGAGATTTCTTCCTATGCGGAAATCATCGCTCCTGCTATAAAAACTATCGAGCCTGCAGATGCCATCAAAGACCAGCATGGATGTGTTGTGGAGGTTACAAAAATTGAAATTGCGGAAAACGAAACGCGAGTATATGTGACAGCTACCAACAATTCGGATAAAGAAATGACCTTGTATAGTTCTAATGCCAAGCTGCTTCAGGGATCTAAGCAGATCGAAGAAACCTACAACTTCGATGCAGATTATGAGGAAGTGCAGTCAGAGATTTTGCCGGGTATGAGTTCTTCCGGTATCATCTTATTTGATCGTATAGATCCTGATACTGCATTCCAAGTCTATATCGAAGCACACAACGACAATTATCGGTTGGATTTTGAGCCGTATACCTTTGATATCAGCATAGCTGAATAAGCAAAGCAACAAAGCCTCTTGCATCCGCAAGGGGCTTTGTTTAATATTCATTTCTGATAAAAAACATACAATTAAAAAGCCCGAAAACACAGCGTTTTCGGGCTTTTTTTGATGGTACCCCCTCAGGGACTCGAACCCTGGACACCCTGATTAAGAGTCAGGTGCTCTAGCCAACTGAGCTAAGGAGGCATGTCCAACAATCGAGAAAAAACACGATTGTTTTTTTGGAGCGGGTGATGGGAATCGAACCCACGTAGCCAGCTTGGAAGGCTGGAGCTCTACCATTGAGCTACACCCGCAATCAGTGGAGCGGTAGACGAGATTCGAACTCGCGACATCCACCTTGGCAAGGTGGCACTCTACCACTGAGCTACTACCGCATAATAGCAATTGGTGCGGGCGAAGAGACTTGAACTCCCACGCCTGATGGCATTGGAACCTAAATCCAACGCGTCTGCCAATTCCGCCACGCCCGCGCGTTTGCATCAGCAACGTTGTTAATTTTACTCACTTTTCTTGGATTTGTCAACCACTCTTTGCCAGTTTTTAGATTATTTTCTGCAAAACCATTTTTGTCAACCAGATATGCTCTATCCTATGCCATGCGCCATAATCCTATTCCGTTTCGCTTTAAGTTAAGAGAAAAGCAAAAACCCGAAACAGAGCGTTTCGGGTTTTTTGGTGATCCATCGGAGACTCGAACTCCGGACACCCTGATTAAAAGTCAATCTAAAATTCCTATGTTACTGTATTTTTTGAAAAATTACGACTTTTTTACGACAGTTTTTGTTCTATATAAGCCCTAAATTAGTCTTATATATCCCCTCCATCTATCGCGCTCTTTTGCCCCTCTTAGCCGATAGGGATAACTGCTAAATCACACCCAAGAGCTGTGGCAACCTTTAAGAGAGTATCAAGCTGTGGTACGACTTTCTTACTCTCTAGTCTAGCGATTACAGGCTGAGTAAGCTTTGCTGCCTTTGCCAATTCCCTTTGCGTAAGACCTTTAGCCTTTCTTCGTTCTATAAGCTCGTCGATAATGGCAACACAGCTATCTGGCAACCGCTACACCCCCTACAGCTTCGCCATGTTCGTAAAGATATTCAGGGGCAATATCAATATCGCCGTCATTCCAGACAGTTACCCCATAGTCTATATAAACAGAATCAAAAACGGCTTTATCCTTTAGTGGTAAAAAAGCTGGAGAATCCAACTCTTTTGCAAAATCAAAAATTTTGATTTCCCCATTGCTGAATCTCAGCCATAGTTTATAGTTTTCAAGAGGCCTTACACCGCTTACCTTTAAGGGCTGTTTTTGTTCTCCTGCATACGCGATTCCATTTTTAATATACATGTGTGGTCCCTCCATCATCTTAACGGCTCTATCTTGCCAAACGGGATATTTCTTACCGCATTATTCCAGGCAGCATATAATTCATCTTCATGGATGGCCGCCCATGCCTGGACAAGCTTTAATTGTTTTACAGGCAGACTTCCGGCCAGCAATTCTCCATCTACCCCTACAGACGCTTCATATTCGGCATAATACACATGAAAATGTGGCTTATGGTGTTGATCGCTGTCACTGTAAATCATCTTGATAATAATGTTAAAAAATCTGCATAGCTCGGGCATTTTGTCCATCTCCTTTATTGCAATATCATTATACCAAATTTGCTATCAAACATCAATCACAAATTGGCCCCCTCTTGGGAATATTTTGACACATTCTTTACTATTTTATATCAGTATTCATAGTTTCTTTATTTCCTCTCAAGCAGTTTGCTGTAATATTCAAATATATCCTTGTCCTTTATCACCCTGTATCCCGATTCCCATGGTTTTAGCCCCGCCCTGGCGCGTTGAAAAGGTTCTTCGCTATATACGATATTCGTTAATTGATCTTCGTCAAACCTTCCATATGTGTACCAAACGGATTCTAATATCCTATCAATACGTTTATCATATATTTTTATTTTTCCATCACGTTTTGGTATTTCATATGGGCGAAAGTTTTTGTATCTCTCATACAAAGTTGGCAATTCGGCCCCATCGCCCATCCTTGGAAAGTATCTTCAAAAAGCTTGTGTTTTATATTCTCATTTTTGTTCAAGAAAACAAGTGACCAAGCATAGGCGTAATAACAGAGTATTTGTAGTTTTAGCAGCGTCATAGAATCTTTATATAAGAACCAGTTTACTACACTAAAGACTCCCATATCAAATCTTCCTCCGGGT
>OIWS01002835.1_pt1 | contig 13436 bp, 6 predicted proteins | sample 1587611 | NCBI WGS metagenome assembly OIWS01 (sample SAMEA3888919, study PRJEB22519) | human gut metagenome | biome: human gut; feature: human-associated habitat; material: faeces | place: Denmark | collected 2010 | reverse complement strand
GCCAATACCTTCCAGGTTTTCTCCACTTCATCCTGCTGCTCAACGAATCCCATTCTCTCCAATTCGCTAATCAGTTTTTCCACTATCTCATCATATGATTTTTTCTCGCTGAAGAGTTTTCCTGCCAATTCTTTCAGTTCCATATCGCAATTGATTCTCACCACGATATCTGCCGCAGAGAATACCAAACCAGATCCAAAGGCAGAATTATAAGTCTTCAGAAAGGTGAGATAATCTATCCACTTGCTCACCGCTTCCAACTTGCGCTGCAAATCCACCTTCGTTTCCTTGCGAGTAAAAAAGAAATAACCATCACCCGCTTCCAGATGAAAACCGATACCATTGTAATATTCATCATATTCAGTCTGTTGCTCTTCTATAGCATCATAATATCGCTTAATTTTCGTCTGAACACTATTGTTGGAAATAAATCCGCCTCTGCTCAGAATATTAAAGATTTCTTCTGTATAGTTCAATTTATTCATTGTCCTGTCTTCTTTTATCGTAGAAAGAATCGTATTTTTATCTCGGAAGTATCACAGGATATTCCACTCCGTCAGCCTCTGCATAATTGCCTGTAAATTTCAACTTATCCACATATTGCGAAGCTATCTGGCAAAAATATACAAGTTTATCCTCCCTGCTTTGTTTTTTATCATATTGATAATTCATCACGAAGGCAAAGAGATGGGTACTCGATGCCGAAAAGGCATTATAGATTTCCTGCAGATTCACAGCCTCCAACTTCAGTTTGTTACCTTTAAGATAATCATCCGGGATAGGTTCTGCAAGACTATCCAGCCGTCGTCCCTTTCTCTTTTTTAGTTTTTCAGAAAGAATATTGATACATTGCAAAGCCTCATCGGATGTACGAAGATTATCTATCGACAACTTGATGTAATACTTAGGTTGCGGTTCCATCCAGACAGCATTTCGACCAGCAACGACCTGTCTTACATCCGTGGCTTCCTCCCACCGAAACTGATCTTTCAGATATTTCAGTTTCTTCACCTTTTCGAAGATGCGATTCTGATAATCTATCATATTGAGGTATTGGATGATTTGGCGTTCTATCTCCAGGAGATTGTGATAAGACTCGTTGAGTTGCAAACGCACATCATTCACTACGTTTTTCATCTGCACATCCATCGCCATGGAGAAGAAGACATGTTCGGTATCTATCACCCGTTCACTCTCGGTGATGAGTTGTGATATATTCTTCATTTTCTCGCCCAGTCGCTGGAGTTTCGATTTCTTGATTTCGTAATTAGGCTCATTCTTATAAGTATTATCCATATTACGCTTCAGGTCCAAGACATTGCGAACGGTAGCCAAAGCTATCGTCTTCAGACATCGGCGCACTTCCTTGAGATACTTATATTTGCGAGTTTCATTATTTTCCTTGAGATAATAGTCGATATTCTCCTTCAAGACAGAGATATAATCACGTACCGAAGAAACATTGATTTCCTCATTCACTTCCAGGACATCCTCAAAGAATTTCTGATACACGTCCTCCATCTCCAGACAGTCGCCCGTATCACGAATCACCCCATTCTCTATCAGGAATCGAATTCGTTCCTCCTTGTATTCAGTCATTTCCAGAGCATAGTCATAACGAAACTGAAGGGAATGTCGCTTCGCAAACATTTCCTTCAGCAAAATCTTTTCTCGCTCAAGCGTTCTGATCAGTTCATCTATAGATCGGAAAGTTCCCATTGGCCTGTCTATTTAATATCTATATATCTATTTTTATTTTTCAGCAGAAAACATTTTCACTCAGCCACCCTTCTCCAATCAATCAATCCTTTTCCCAAATCATCCAGTTCTATGGCAAGTGCAATCACTTTGCGCTTGTCTGCCTTGAAAGGTTCTGTATATAGCTTGGCTTTTATCTGTTCTGTTGCAGCATCTACACCGCCATTATTGCTTAATTTCAGTTCCAGAACATACACAAAACCAGTAGTTTCTACCACCATATCGATTCTGCCTGTAGCAATCATTTTTTCTACTTCCACCCTGCACCCGATAGCATTAAATATGCTACTCAGAATTAGGCGGTATCGCTCTTCCATATCCATGCTCGCCAGTTTCTTATTGCTGTAAGGAACATCGGCTATGAGAGCTTTCAGACATTTCATGACTTCAGGAAGATTGCCAAGCTTCAGGGAGTACAATAACATATTTTGAGTAGATATTACTTGGGCATTCGTTTTCAATGTCAAGGCAGGTAATACTATCTTATAGAGAGCCTTGCGAACTTCATTGTTTGGGATGCCTAACAAATAAATCCCTTCCATATATCCTTTTATTGTGAGATAACCAGACTGATAGAGGAACAGTTCTGCTCCACCACCTGTCACATCAGAAGTCTCTAATGTATCATTGTCTATAGGACAATTCTCAAAATCTTTCATTCTAATTTCTATATTGTCCACAAACTTAGGTAGCAGCGAGGTCGCCCCGGAAGAAGCCCAATAGTTCTTTAAATCAGAATCAGAGAGGGCATTGATGAGACTGAATGGATTGAATACACCTACCATGTTTTCATGACTGAAATGATAACCGTCATAGTAAGTTGTCAACTGTGTTACGGCTTCTTCAAAAGTCCATTCTTTTTTAGCTGCCAATTTACTAATTTCAGGCTTAAAATCACGGAGAGCTTCTTCTTTGGTAATACCGCAGAGAGCTGCATATTCAGGATTAAAGCTGATGTTACTCAAGTTGTTGAGCACAGAGAAAAGGGAAATCTGTGTAAACTTAGTGACACCCGTAATGAAGACAAACTTCTCGTATTTGTCCTGTGCTTTCAAGACGGCAAACACTTCTCTATAGACACTTGTGCACGCCTCGTGCTCAGGAGTCTTCCAAGAATGCTGCAATGGAGAATCGTATTCATCGATAAGAATTGCTACTTGCTGGCCTGTTTTATTACAAGCAGTTTCTATGATGTTCTTAAATCTTACAGCAAGTGAACTATCTGGACGTACAACTATTCCATACTCCGTTTCAAAAGTATGGAAAGCATCATCCAAATAGCTTCTTACACTTTTTGGCTCTGCACCAGCCTGACTCATGTCGAGTCTGATAACAGGTCGCTTCACCCATTCTGTCTCCAACTCCATGATTTTCAAGCCCCCAAAGAGTTCCTTCTTTCCCATGAAATAGGCTTCAAGTGTATCGACAAGCACAGACTTACCAAAGCGGCGCGGGCGACTCAGGTAATTATACTTTTTCCCTCTATTGGCAAGTTGCCAGATGATATCAGTCTTATCAACATAAAGGTATTCGCCTTTTCTAATTTCTTCAAAAGACTGGATGCCTACAGGCAATTTTCTATCGTTTGTCTCTACCATAATTACTCATCATTATTTCTAAGTGCAAACTTACATATTTTTTTTTGAATAAAATGCTTGTTTGATAAAAAAGTTGAAATTACAGTATTTTTTTCCAAAATCAAGTGTTTATCTGCATATATATCATGAGAAAACCTTGTGACAAGCCGATTGGGAAAGTAGGTATCAACTTAGATTCTTCAAAGGGTAATATTGAGGATTGGGAAATCAAAGGAGAATAAAAGAAATCGCCCTGAAAAGGCTCAAGCATTTCATTTCCAAATAGAGATGAATGCTCAGCCTTTTCAGGGCGATTAATTATTTATAGAGGGATTAGAGATTATTCCCAGGAATCCCAGGAGTCAATACTACCCCAGTGCTCCTTGGCAGTATCTGTTCCTGGAGTTCCCATTTCTGGAAAATCAGTTTTCGTGTCTCCAGTATTGTTTCCACCTTCAGTATGCGACAAACTTGCCAGCAAGTTTTCCATCGATAATGGAGCACAATTTATCTGTGGCTGTAAATATACTTTTTTATTCATGATTATAATCGTTCTTATTTAATATATTTCTTACCATTAATGATATAAATACCACTTGGTAATGACTGGAAGCTACTTGCATCCTCACTTACCAGCTGGCCATTGATATTATATACTCTGCTATTAGCAGGCATCAATTCACCATCAGCAGTAATAATCAAATCTTCAATGCCTGTTGTTTCGCCATCGTTACCATCAGTAATGCTACTGGTACTGATGCTCAACATCACAGGTTTAGCTCCTGCAGAAAGATTAGCTTTCAGGAAGCCACGGAAACCTTTGACAGTTCCAGAAGCAGCAGAATAAGCCTTGAACTTACCATCAGAAGCACCGATGAAGTAATCGTTCTTTACGATACTCATGGTGTTGTAACTTGATGTCCAAACATAACCATTACTCTTGCACCAGTCATTTGGTTTAGTATTTTCAATGGTAACGTATGGATAGTCAGTTACATCTGCAGTATTGATGCTCTCAACATTCTTAGTTGGCTTGATAAGGAATGGCTTACCAGCAACTATCGTATTGTAAGCATGACGTACGAAGTATGCCTTGCTGCCCTCAATATGGTCGAAGTAGAGAATCTGAGTACCGTTCTCACGGCCAGACTTGTAAGTGTCACCAAAGATAGCATCTACCTGATGTACGTTGAGGCTGAAAGGAAGGACACAAGTCGTCCAACGATTAGCTACCATTTTACGTGCAATCTTCACCTGTGCCACATGACCCACTGCAGTTTTTTCAACTTCATTGTTTGCAGTTGCATCGTCAGCATTATACGTTACCGGATCAACTTTTGTTTCATCCTCGTCGAATGAGAAACCGTAGAAGCCTATCTTTGAACCGAAGTTGTAGAGATAGTAGGTCTTACCAGCCTTTACATTGAATGTATAGGTAACAGGTGAGTCTGCCAATACGCACCATCCATGAGCACTCTTGTCACCTGGATGGTTTGTGATAGCATTGTTGTTAGGCATGATATCGGCTGAAAGAGCACTTGGATAAACGTTGTTTTTGAAACCATCCTTTGTCATCACGAAGCTTTCAAGACCATCAAAATGGTTGGCTATTTCTGCTTCCGTTGGGGCTTTGCCTCCGTTCAAGTCCCACCCGTATTTAGTCAAATCGTATACTCCGCCAGTAGGCTTACCATTGGTAGATTCGATGTGGGCAGTCGAAGTTACGAAGTTGCCAGCTTCATCCATTATGAATACACGGCGCTGAGGTCTGTACTGATATGTTTTTGTACCATCTTTTTCTGTCTTAGCATCGAATGCACCATTCTGGAAGATGTGTGCAGTTACCTTACCGTTGGTCTTAGGATTGAATACCAAGAACGAACCAGAGCAAGGAACGTTGAACATTGGATCCACTACCTTGTTTGTGTATGTCTTGAAGTCAGCACTTCCGATGGTAGTTGTCTCAGGCATGGCATTGGAGCCATTCTCCTGACGAGCGTTCTTGTTATTGTTGCAAGTCACATAGTAGTCGAAACCTGTCAACTTCCACTTGGCTTTAGCTGATGTTGTATCCCACTGATAGCTGTTGGATAGCTTTTCAGGATTTTTCTTGGTCTGATCGAGAATATTTGTGTCTGGTGTTCCGTCGTTAGGGAACATCCATCCACCGAGTGTTACAGACAAGGTCTTGTCTTGGTTCCACATGGTGGTGTGGTTGCCGTACTTCACTTTCTTGTCACTCTTGACACGATATAGTGCTTTGTCGTCAACTTCTACAGTTATTAAAGCTGTGGTGCTTTCTAAGTTGTCACCAGTGACAACAACACGGATATTCGCAGTACCTTCACTGACTGCTTCAATCTTTCCTGTTGTGACATCAACTTTTACGACACCAGGAGATGTAGAGAACCAAGTCACTTTATATTCTGTATCGGCAAGAGTAGCATTTCCATTTTTAACCGTCAAGTCTGGTGCTTCATGTGTAGTACCAGCATACATTTGAATGCTTGTTGGATCAGGAATAACACTGATAGTCTGATACTTGCTGTCCACATTCAAAGTGAATTCAATAGGATCAGGACTATCATAGACATCACTATAGTCATTTGTACCATTAGGATCTGGTGTTGCACTTACTGTAACAGTATATGTACCTGCTGTGCTTGGAGTGAAATTGAGTGTACTGTCTGTTACACTTGAGGTGTTGCCTGTAGGTGTAATAGTGTAAGTGTATATGAAATAACTGCTAACATCTTCACCATCGTGAATCAGAGGAACAGTGATAGTTCTATTTTTACTATCTTGGTGCAGATTGATGGTGATATCCTTGAATGAATCCAAGAAAACAGGCTTAATCTTACCTTCTGATACCGAGTAAGAGAACTGAAGAGTACCTGCAATATAATTGCTTCCAAGTGATGCTGTTGGAGTTGCAGTAACGGTAATGAGGGATGTTCCCTTAATAAATTCTGTGTTTTCAGCATTTTTCTTAACTGAGAATTTTCCCGTCGCCTCAACAGTCACATTGTTGTCTCCACTAACAGCATAAGACAAGGTGTAGTCCTGACCTAACTTCAAGAGTTTGTCATTATCTCCATAAACCTTGATGACAGGCTGCTCTTCTTCCGCATCTGTGGTGTTGATAGTAACATCCATTACGGAAACGTTGAGTGGAGAAGGGGCCTTTACGCTCAACTGATAAGTGGCTGTAGTTCCTTCATAAGTGTTTGCATCTTTTGGAGTAACGGTTGCTGTGATGGTTGCGATACCTAAGCTATTAATTGTAATGGTATTACCACTCAGAGTAGCAACTTTCTCTGCATTCGACTTGTAAACTACAGTGTATTTGTCTGCAGTAAGAGTTGTCTCTCCAGCTATAACAGTCAAAGTTGGCAAAGTCACGGTTGTTGTTGTGTTGACTACAACATCAGCATTGCGCTCGAAAGAAGCTGTCAGTCGTGTCTTATTAGAAGATGAAGCAGGGCGCTCTACCTGAAGACTTGTCAAGCGAGTAGTACCACCACCATAGCGACCCAAATAGAGTGCATCGCAATCTTTTTCAATGGTATAAGTAAATTTTGAACCACCATCAGCAAATTTTGCCAAGACATTTGACTTAAAGATACTGCTACCATTTACATCAGAATAAATAATCACACCAGAAAGATTCTTGCTATCGCAATAGCCTTCCAGCGTAATCACATCACCTGCTTTGAAGCCACCAGTCTTTGGTTTGATAGTGATGTACTTTCCGTCCTTTGCACTGAAGTTGCTGCTAAACGTTATGACTTTATTAGCAGTTGTACAGTTTGTTCCATCAGTAGTTGTACCAATAGAGCCTGTGAAGTCGTAGATAACCCCGCTTTCGGTTGGGGTAACTGGAGTTTGCTTTTTCTCTACCTTAACGGCAAATGTAGCAGAAGCCTCTTTATACTTGTTTGTATCTGTAGGCTTGATGGTTGCAACGATGTTTGTTTCACCTTCACCAACAAAGCTTACCTTACCATTCTCTACCTTTGCTACTGCATTATTGTCAGAAGCATAGGTTACAGTATAGTCGCTTGCAGTCAAAGTGGTCTTGCCTGCCTTGACTGTAAGAGTAGGAAGATTTTGTGCTGCATCACCTTCTGTGGCAGAGATCGTTGCAGAAGAGAAAGATGCAGTTAGAGCTACCTGTGTGTTGGCACGGGTGATCTTGATGGCTTTAACATAGACAGAAGAGGCGTTTTTGTATAGATAGAAAATTTCCTTTCCGTTCAAAATATCGCTCACAGTAACACTATAGGAAATTGTTGATTTGTCAGAACTTATATTGTTAAGTGTGATACTCTTGCCATTCTCATCTTTTACTACAATGTCTTTTGCACCCTTGGTACTATTGATAGAGATAGATATTACATCACCTTGTTGAAGTCTATTTCCTGTAAGGGTTACCTTAATATATTTAGAAGGGTTGTCTATCTTGTAACCGTCATTACTGAATGCGCCTTTCTTTTGATAAGCTATTTTTCCACCATTTGTTTCTACATCAGATGTTGATGTATTGCCTGTTGTTGGAACATCGTAAGAAAACAGAACGGTTGAAGTTGTTCCATTATCACTACCACCATTATTATCTGTGCTGCCATTATCAGTATTTGAGTTACTTTTGGTAGTTACATTTGTTGCGCTTGTCGTAATAGTGTTACCATTAGCAGTAGCTATGCAGTAATAATTTCCACTTTCTTTTGGAGTATAAGTAGCAGATGTGGCATCGGCAATTTTTGCATTATCCTTATACCACTGATAAGAAACGGTACCATCACCATAAGCAGTAGCATCAAGGGTTCCTGGAGTAGTAGAAAAGTCATAGCTTGGAGCCAAGTCGCGAGCAAAGAGAATCTGCTTGCTGTCTTGGTTCTGGTAAGCACGCTCGTACTCAGTAGCAGCCATGATGAAGCCACCGAGAACCTTGCCCTCGGTATAATAGTATTTACTTGTTGGGTCAGAAGAAGTAACTACTTTCGCATCATTACCATTCAGGTAATAATCATCATTTCCCGCACGACTATTTGTCCCTCCAAGACCAGCAGAAGTACAGCTATGAACCAACTGAATCGTACTGTTGTCAGTATTGTCATAAACCATAAATTGATTTACCAATCCTTCGTATGCTTTCTTTGCGATAGGCTCGTAAGTTGCTTTGTCGAGAAGTCCGAGACGGATAGCTTTGAGATAACCGGCAGTAAAGATAGAAGAACAAGATGCCTCAAGGTAATTACCAGTAAGTGAAGCTGGAACCTTATCCATCACCTGATACCAGCAACCTGTAGTTTCATCTTGATATTTCTTGATTCCTTCAGCAAGGCTTGTCAAATAACCTTTGAAAGTATTGTAGTAAGTATTGTTTGTTGGCATTATTTCGAGAATGTCAACCAATGCGAGGAAATACCAAGCGTTAGCACGCCCCCAGAAGGATGCAGAGTGATAGATTCCTTTTTCCTTGCTGATGCCTGTCCAAGAAGTAGAAGCTTCATCACCAGGATTAGCAGTAAAACCATGATAAAGCAAACCTGTAGTTTTGTCGTAGAGCTGCGCCCATGTGATAGAAAATTGCTTTGCAATAATAGCCCAGTCATTGTCGGAAATATTATTTGTCTTGCCTGTATGTTTGATAATCTGAGCAAGCAAAGCTGGTCCCATATACTGACCATCACACCACATCTGGTCTGTATAGTCTGTAGATTTGTGGAACCATCCGCCAAACATCGACTTCTGAACATCGTTGGCATTAGTGTTGTCCAATGCGCTATTCCCACTACCTATAACATAAGTTGAATTATAGGTTTTCATATGACCGATAACATCAGAAATTGCTTTTGTTGCAACTGTTTTTGCATCGGGGGACATTAATTTTCCTGCAAGAATATGAAAATACATCTTGGCAGCATTCATGTTGTCAAGAGTCATATCCGTATTTGCATAAGGTGTGCCAGTAGCATAACCTTGTGCTGCATAGAACCAAGGCTTTGACCAATCAAAATCTTGATAGAAATCGGCTGCTTCAAGAGAAGCTTTACCTACAAGACCTGCTACATAGTCGAAAGTTCGAGTAACTTCAGTCTTTCCATCAAGTTTGTACCAAATAACGGTTTTGGTATTGGTTCCATTATTGTCGTAATAATCAAAACCGAACTTCTTTTGATTTCCATAGAAATCATGCGCACGTGAATTAATCGCCCACTGCGAATAGCGGACGCCAGGATTGAATTGTACACTCCCATTAGTATCTGCAGCCTTGACTCCTATGGCACAGAAGCACAGGAGCATTAGGGAAAGATACAAATAAGTGAAACCGCCCCCCCATCTCGAGAGGTTACGGGACATACGAGTTAGGTGTCTCATTTACTTTTTGTATAGTTTTTGTTGAATTATTGAGTTTATAACATCATCTTGATTATATCAATTATCATGATGGAAAAGCACATCCCTGCGCAATTCCGACTGCAAAATTACAAAAAAACAGATTATAATATATTTCAAATACGTTAAAAGAATACGTAATCGTTTACGAAAACGTAACATTCACAAGATTAAAAACTTACAAAAAAGGGAATGACCGAAATTCAGCCATTCCCTATATTCTAAAATTCCACAATATTTTCTGATTATTCCTCAATAATCCCCATTACAGTGCCACGCTATCTGAGGCATTATAATTCCACACTTTCCACGCGGAATTTGAGCAAGCCTGCAGGTACCTTCACCACTACTTCTTCGCCTGCCTTCTTACCCAAGAGAGCCTTGCCGATAGGAGACTTGATGGAGATTTTGCCATTATGAAGGTCCGCCTCATGAGGATTGACGATGCTGTAAGTCATACTGCAATTGGTGGAAAGATTGGTAATCCTTACCTTGCTCAACAGACCTACAGTATCACTCTTAAGACGGGACTTGTCGATGACACGGGCATTCTCCAAGACCTTCTGCTTGAAACTGATCCGGCTCAACAGTTTACCCTGTTCACGCTTGGCAGCATGATATTCAAAGTTTTCACTGAGGTCACCCTTGTCACGAGCCTCAGCGATAGCATCACGCACGGCTGGCAACTCCACGTTCACCATGTGCTGAAGCTCGGCTACGAGTTCGTCATAGCCTTCTTGAGACATATATTCCATAATCTTCTAAACTTATATTTTTTCTATCGTTCTTATTGACTGATTATAATTCTGGGGTGCAAAGGTACGGGGAATAAATGGAAACACAAAGAAAAATTCCACAAATATTCGCATAAAAGACTTAAAAATGGGTAACTTTATTTGGTCAGCTTTGTTTTTATCCCTATTTTTGCACCCCATAAACAGTTTATCATCTTGCCATCATCTATCGCTGATACATGGCAAACAAAACAAACAGACAATCATGAATATCAAAGAGAATTATCAGAAATACGCAAACCAATATGCTTCGGAGTTGACTGCCCTGAAGCGCAAGAACACGGGATTTATCACAGGCGAACTGTTGGTTTTCGGAGGCATCCTAAGTTTCCTGATCTGCTATTTTGCATGCGATGGCGACACCCGTCATTTTCTGGTGGGAGCCGTTCTGTGCCTGGCTGTCTATTTCATCATCCGCCGCATCGACGACCGCCACAAGGAGAAGATAGAACAACTGGCTGCTCTGCTCAAGGTCTATCAGAATGAAATCAAGGCCTGGGAGGGTGACTTCTCTCCTTTTGAAACAGGCGGACAGTATCTGAACCCGCAGCATTCCTATGCCTTCGACCTCGATGTCTTCGGCAAGGATTCCCTCTTCAACCGCATCTGCCGCACCATCACATCGGGCGGTTCTGACAGATTAGCTGCCAACCTCACGCGTGAAACCCCTCTCTCTCTCGAGGAAATTCGTAAAAGAGCAGAACTGCAGAGGGAAATCGCAGTACCCGACTGGCGCATGGACTTTCTGGCACTTGGCGAAAGAAACTGCAAGAAGATAGATTCAGCAGCCGTGGCTGAGGCGATGCAGAAAGTTTCCCAGATGGAAGTACCGGGATGGTTTGGTTCTCCGATTTCACTCGTCCTCGGTTGGCTGGCGATCATCGGCATCATCGGTTCTGTCATCCTTTCTATCTGCTCCATCATCTCCATCAACATCCCCCTGTGGTGGGTCATGCTGCAGTACATGGTGGTCTTCTTCGTTTGCAAGCAAACCCTCGACAAGATAGACAGTAATGGCGGTAAGCTCCGTCATCAGCTCATCGCCTACTCACAGATTCTCCGTCTCATCGCCCAGCGCAATTTCCAGAGCCAGTTGGGCAGGGAGATGCAGGAATCGCTCGCCGATGCACTGCCTTCATTCGCCCAACTGGAAAAGATACTGAAGGGTTACGACCGACGGGGCAACTTCCTCGGTCTGTTCTTCACCGATGCCTTCATGCTCAGCGACTTCTTCCTGGTGCGCAGTTTTCTGAAATGGAAGAATACCTATATGGTGAAGATGGAGGAATGGATGAACGTGATCAGCGAGATGGATGCAATGGTTTCAATGGCCGACTTCCGATACAATCATCCCGAAGCCAACGAACCAGACCTGCAAGAATTGCCAGAAATCATCTTCGAGGGAAAGAACCTTTATCATCCTTTCCTCGGTGCCAAGGCGGTGAAGAACGATTTCACGGTCAAGGACGGCAACTACTATATCATCACGGGAGCCAACATGGCGGGCAAGAGTACCTTCCTCCGTTCGTTGGGCGTGAATTATATCTTAGCGATGGCAGGAATGCCTGTCTTTGCCGATCATCTGAAGATTTCCCGCTTCAGAATGTTCTCCAGCATGAGAACCACAGACGACCTGACGCATGGCATCTCTTACTTCAATGCAGAACTGATCCGACTGGAAGAACTGTTGAAATTCTGCAAGGGAAGTGCAAGCGGTGAGAGAAGCGAGAGACTGAAAACCCTCATTATTCTCGATGAAATTCTGAAGGGCACCAATTCGCTGGACAAGTTGAACGGTTCCAGAAAATTCCTCGAAGCCATCGCCAAGTTGCCTGTTAGCGGCATCATCGCCACCCACGACCTGGAATTATCCAAGATGGAGAATGATCCGTCGGGCAAGTTCCACAACTTCTGTTTTGAGATAGACTTAGGCACGGATGTCACCTATACTTATAAGATACAGCGAGGCGTGGCAAGAAACCAGAATGCCACCTTCCTGCTGAATAAGATTCTGGAGAAAAACTCGGACGCAAGGTAGGCTCTGTAAAAACGGCAGGACAGATGAAAACCGAATACAGGGAAGTAATAAGTCTGCTCCACAATGGGTATTCCGTTCGAGATGTGGCGAAGCTGAGTGGTAATGGTGTGAGTACGGTACAACGAGTGAGGCGATTACTAATAGTACAATCACCGCAATAAAATTATCGATTTTACGTTCTTTTCAAAGAAAGGATTTGTGCAATAGTGGCTTAAAGGCTAAAGGCACTACCTTTGCATGCAACAATAAACAATACATTTAAGGTCACAATTTGTGACCTCAAAAAAATAGAAATATGGCGAACAACATAAATAACAATAAACCAGTCGCAATTTGCGACCAGTCTAAAATGGATGTCACAAAATGCGATAACCATGAACTTGCAGGTAATATCGAACCTCTAATAAAAGTAATTAGAGGACAACAAGTTATGCTTGATAAAGATTTAGCAATACTATATGGGGTAGAAGCTAAAGTTCTGAATCAGGCTGTTAAACGCAATATTGAACGCTTCCCTAATGACTTTCGGTTTCAATTGACAAAGGAAGAATGTTTAAGGTCACAAATTGTGACCTTAAACGAAAAACAAGGTCAACACCTCAAATATATGCCGTATGCTTTTACTGAACAAGGCGTGGCAATGCTTAGTAGTGTTCTCCGTTCAAAAACAGCCATTGAGGTCAATATACAGATCATGCGAGCATTTGTTTCCATGCGCCATTTCATGGTGAATAATGCTTCTATGTTCAGCCGCTTAGAAACAATAGAATATCACCAGTTGGAAATTTTACAGCACCAACAAGATACAGATAAACACTTGCAAGAATCCGACAAGCGTATAGAAGAAGTGTTCCGTAGATTGGACGA
>OIWS01002833.1_pt1 | contig 13470 bp, 9 predicted proteins | sample 1587611 | NCBI WGS metagenome assembly OIWS01 (sample SAMEA3888919, study PRJEB22519) | human gut metagenome | biome: human gut; feature: human-associated habitat; material: faeces | place: Denmark | collected 2010 | reverse complement strand
GGTCTTTATTTACAGAGGGTGATTCTGCCATATTCTTATGCTTTTTTTAACATCGGCAACAGAATTTCCGTACCTGCCGGTATATTTCTGTAGCCGTTCAAATTATTAAATCTTGCAACTTGCCCCACCAGGAGCGGGTCGCCGTAAACTTCGTAACAAAGGGCAGACAATGTCTGTCCTTCTTTCAGCACGACCCCTCTTTTTTTCGGATTTCTGATCCTTTTCTTTATTGTCTGATAAGAAGCCTTCAGATATACAATCTTTCCGATCTCTTTAAAATGTTCCATCGCTTCTTCACAGTAAATGACACTTCCGCCCGGTGAGATCACCGCATGCTCACACTGAATATCCCGGTTGACCTGATTCTCAATCTTAAGGAATCCGTCATCTCCCACCTCTGCAATGATCTCCCGGAGCAGCTTTCCTTCCTGTTCCTGTATCAGAAGGTCTGAATCAATAAAGTTCATTCCAAGCCTCTTGGCAACTACAATACCGACCGTACTTTTCCCTACAGCCGGCATCCCGATAAATATAAGATTTTCTTTCATATGTATTCTGTCCCTTCCTCCCGGTCACGCTCTTCCTTTTCAGGACTGTTATCTATAATATGATGTTGGGGTCAAAAGCCCCCAACTATGATGCCTACGGATTGTTCCGTGCTTTGCACTCCCACAATCCTCCCAATTATTCGCATATCGTGGGATTGTCATCCCACTTTTAGGCTCATATTGGGGCGGGTCCCAAGGTCTTTCATCCACTTATGAGCAAGCTCATGTGGATTTAGACCTTTTGACCCTGGCATCTATAATATAAGCGGATTATAGCACATAATTCATATTTCATACAAGTATACCGCCAGGCTGATCCTCCGTTTAAACGGTCTAAAAACTGCCGTTTATATAAAATTGATTCCGTGTCCTGCGATTCCGGCATCTTCGATTGTACAATTCCTGATATAACATAAGCTCGATCAGATCTTTCAACTGTGCATCTTTTTCAATTTCAAGATATCTTTCCTCATTTTTTCTTACATTTTCATAAATTCTTCCGCACATCATCCGTAATTGCAGCCGGTCCGGATACTCATCATAGATGACACTGTTCCCATATTCCATCCGGTCACATTCCTCTTCTATATAAGGAAGAATCCTCTTTGCAAGAGCCGGATAAAGGCTCTTCATATATTCCAGATCCATTCTCTCCACCCGTTCATCATCATAAGCAAGCGGCATTGGATAAGCCATATAATAAGGCAGTTTCTGATTCATTTCATTCACTCCCGGTCTGACATTATATTTCACTATATGCAGAATACAGCCAAACGTTCTTTTATGCCAGCGGGGCGGTAGACAACACTTTCACCGGTTCACTCAGATATACCGGTGACAGTGACTTCATCTCGACCAAACATAAGGGACATGGACTCGGCACGCAATCGGTGAAAATCATCGCAGAAAAATACCACGGTATATGCAGACTTGAATCCAGGGACGGAATGTTTTTCGCTTCCGTCATGTGTCAGAGAGAATAAAAACGGGAAAGCCTTATTCGCTCTCCCGTAAAATATTCAATATCTCAAGTCTTGTTCCGCCAAGTCCGATCACATCATCCTTCTGGATCACTACCGGTCTTGTCACCGCTTCCCCGTTCAGATAAGTGCCGTTCCTTGATCCTTCATCTTTCAGATATAACTTATCGCCTCTGTGAACGATCACACAATGCTTCTTGGATACTCTTCCATCTTCTGATAATGAAAGATATCTTTCATAGCCCTGTCCCGACTCTGCTCTTCCGATCCCAATATTACTGTAAAAAATAAAACTGTACTTTGTCCACGAATCCAGGTCTTCCAGGATTACTTTCCACTGGCGGCGTTTTTTCCGCTCTTTTCTCTGCTCTGCCTGCACCCTGCGTGCTTCTTCCCGACGTGCCTGTGCATCCTGCTGCCGCCCGTTCTCTGCACCCTGGCTGCTCTGCCGTCCACCATCTGCTCTTTTCCGTCTCTCTCCCGGCTGCTGTGCTTCTTCTGCATTTCCCTGGCTCTTCCGCTTTTTCTTTCTGGCTTCTGCCCGCTCCGCAGCCTCCTCTGCCTTATTTTTCTTTATACTGAAAAATGTTCCGCTCAGTAATGCAATACATCCGATCACCAGTACTGCCATTACGACCCAATACCACATATGATTTTCTCCTTCCCATTCTAAATCTAAATGGTACTATATTTTCCTCTTCAGGGCAAGTATTATATAACTTTTTTGTCGAAAAATGTCATACTTCTTCTCTTCTTCCCGACAGAAAAAAGGTCAAATTGGGTATACATTTTTCCAACTTCTTGGTATGATATAGATTGTGAGAGTAAACCGCAACTAACTCATTTAACAGACCACAACAAAAAGAAAGAGGAGATCCTATCATGGAAAGAAACGAACCATGCTGGTGCGGCAGTGGCAAAAAATACAAAAAATGCCATATGCCCATCGATGAAAAAATACAGCTTCACGCAGACCGCGGGGAGATCGTCCCATCAAGAGCGATCCTCAAGACCCCTGCACAGATCGAAATGATCCGCAAAAGTGCTGATCTTAACACAGCGGTTCTCGATGAAGTAGCAAAGCACATCCGTATCGGAATGAGTACCGCTGAGATTGATGAAATTGTCTACCGTTTCACAACGGAGCATGGAGGAATCCCGGCACCTCTGAATTATCAGGGCTTTCCGAAAAGCGTATGCACCTCACTGAATAATGAGATCTGCCACGGAATCCCGGATGAAAATATCATGATCCAGGACGGAGATATTATTAATGTAGATGTTTCTACTATTTTAAATGGATATTTTTCAGATGCATCCCGGATGTTCAAGATGGGAAATGTCTCTGAGCGTGCCGAGCGTCTTGTACGTGTTACGGAAGAGTGCGTCCAGCGGGGACTTGCAGCCGCAAAGCCATGGGGACATCTGGGCGACATTGCCGATGCCATCAATACGCACGCACAGGCCAATGGTTATTCCGTTGTAGAAGAGATCGGTGGTCACGGGATCGGACTTGAATTTCACGAAGATCCTTTCGTAAGTTACGTTACACCAAAGGGAAGTGAGATGCTCCTTGTTCCGGGTATGATGTTTACCATCGAGCCTATGATCAACGAAGGCAGTCCTGACTTTTTTGTGGACGAGGATAACGACTGGACAGTCTATACGATCGATGACGGTCTTTCCGCACAGATCGAGTACATGGTACTGGTAAAGGAAGACGGCGTCGAAGTACTGACCAAATAATAAAAACCTGGCAGGAACTCGCTCTGCGTATTTTCTGTGTTTTAATATCTTTATCGCATCATCTTAACATTTACTAAATTTTTTAAAAATTTTACTTACTTTATGGTAAATTATCACAAAAAATAGTATAATGAAATGGAAGTATTATGAAAGAGAGGGCTTTATATGAAACAAGATAACATGTTGGCTATGATTTTAGCAGGAGGACGTGGTACAAGACTTCACGACCTGACAAAAAAAGTGGCCAAACCGGCCGTTTCATATGGTGGAAAATATCGTATTATTGACTTTCCGCTCAGCAACTGTGCAAATAGTGGTATTGACATTGTCGGTGTCCTCACTCAGTATGAATCTGTTCTCCTCAACAGCTATGCTGCTGCAGGAAGAAGATGGGGACTCGATGCAAAGGATAGTGGAGTTTACATACTTCCTCCTCGTGAGAAAGCAGATACAGGACTTGATGTATACAGAGGAACTGCCGATGCGATCTCCCAGAATATCGACTTTATCGATTCTTATTCTCCGGAGTATCTCCTGATTCTTTCCGGAGATCATATTTACAAAATGAATTACGATAAAATGCTTGAGTACCACAAAGCAAATCATGCTGATGCAACGATTGCAGTCATTGAAGTACCAATGAAAGAAGCCAGCCGTTTTGGCATTATGAATACAAATGAGACAGGCCGTATCGTAGAATTTGAAGAAAAACCTGAGAAACCAAAGAGTAACCTTGCATCCATGGGTATTTATATCTTTAACTGGAAGCTTCTTCGCAAGATGCTTCTTGCTGATATGAAGAATCCTGAATCCAGTCATGATTTCGGTAAGGATATTATCCCGACCATGCTCGCAGATGAAAAGACGCTTTTCGCCTATAAATTCAAAGGCTACTGGAAAGATGTAGGAACCATCGACTCCCTCTGGGAGGCAAATATGGATCTTCTGAACAAGAATAATGCACTGGATCTGAACGATTCTTCCTGGAAAATCTATACAGAAGATGTCACTGCTCTTCCACAGTTTATCGGTGCTGATGCTGATATTGACAGAGCTTTCATCACACAGGGATGTGTCATCAACGGAACTGTTAAGAACTCAGTTCTCTTTACAGGTGCAAAAGTTGCTGCCGGTGCAAAAGTCATTGACAGCGTCCTGATGCCGGGTGTTGAAGTAGCTGAAGGTGCAGTCGTAACCCGTGCACTTGTTGCCGATAAGGTAAAGATCGGAAAGAATGCCGTAGTCGGCAGTGCAGACAGTGAGAATATCGAACTGGTTGCAAAACGTGTAAAGGGGGAAGAGTAAGATGAGTAAAGCATTTGGAATTATTAATTTCGCAGGAAATGACGTACAGGTAAATGGTATGCTGGATTATCGTCCGATCGGAGCTTTTTCTTTCCTCGGAAGATACCGCGTGATCGACTTTCCTATTTCTAATATGAGTAACAGTGGGATTGATGTAATGCAGGTTTACGTCCGCAGAAAACCTCGTTCCCTCGTAGAACATCTCGGAACAGGACGTCATTACAACATCAACTCCAAGCGTGGAAAGCTGAACATTCTTTTTGCAGAGACCATTGAAGAGAACAATGTCTACAATACAGATATTGCCGCTTACATCGAGAACTTTGACTGCTTTGATGAGATTGATTCCGAATATGTAGTCCTTGCACCAAGTTATATGATCTATACAGCAGATTATAATACATTCCTTCAGTCTCATATTGAATCAGGTGCAGATATCACACTGATGTATCACAGCGTAGATAATGCAAAGGATCATTTCCTGAATTGCCATGCACTGGATATCAACAAGCAGAAGGGAGTTCTTTCCATTGAGCCGAACCATGGAAATACAAAGAGCAAAAATATCTTCATGGATACTTATGTAATGAAGAAAGCTCTGTTCCTTGAACTGGTTCAGAAGGCTCATAAGCTTTCTTCCATGTATACACTTGCTGATATCGTACGTGAAGAATGTGAAGAACTGGATGTTCGTGCTTATTCTCACCGTGGATTCTTTGCTACGATCACTGACTTCAACAGTTATTATGAGGCAAATATGGAACTGATCAACCTCAAGAAAGCAACAGATCTTTTCGATGATAACTGGCCGATCTACACCCGTACAAATGATTCCTGCCCGACGCAGTACTTTGATGGAAGTGAAGTGAAATCTTCCGTTATTTCCAACGGCTGCCTGATCGAGGGTACGATTGAAAATTCTGTTATCGGACGTGGCTGTATCATCAAAGAAGGAGCAGTTGTTAAGAATTGTGTCATCAATGCCGATGTAGTCATCGGAAAGGGTGTCCATGTTGAAAATCTTGTAATAGACAAGCATGCACGCCTGATCCGTGGAAAGCGTGTCATCGCAGCACCAGAAAAACCGGGATATATCAAGCGTGGCGACCGCCTGTAGGGCAACTTTGATCCATTGATCATTTATAAAGATTATTTTGTCAGCAAGACTTTTGTCTTTACATAATAAACCTTCCAAAGAAACCCGCTGCTTCATGGAACTTCCATCGCAGCGGGTTTCTCATAATTTATCTCTTTTCTTCTCTACTCTTTTGAACTTTCCGATTCTTTCTGTAAATAACCGCCAGTCCTTTCAACAACAGATCATCATCCAAAATAATCTCTCTCTTACAATGCGGCACAATCTTCTTCGCAAGTCCGCCTGTCGCAATCACGGTGGCCTCCCCTTCCAGCTCATCCTGCAGTCTGTCAATAATTCCATCGATCGCTGCGGCACTGCTGTAGATAATTCCACTCTTCATGCATTCTACCGTATTCTTTCCTATGATATGCTCCGGTGCTTCAATCCCAATCCCTCCAAGCTGGGATGCACGAGCCGTCAGTGAATCCAGTGACACTCCGATTCCCGGATAGATCATTCCTCCGATATAATTTTTATTTTTGTCAATCACACTGACTGTATTGGCTGTTCCAAGATCCAGGATCAGAAGCGGTACAGGATATTCTGCGATCCCGGCTACTGCATTCACAACCAGATCACTTCCAAGCTGTGCCGGATTATCCATACGGATATTGAGTCCCGTCTTAATCCCTGCTCCTACTACCAGCACTTCTTTCTTGAGGATCTTTTCAACTGCAAGCTTTACAATATTCGTGATCTGCGGAACAACCGAGGAAACGATCCCGCCCTCTATATCACTTCTGTGAATATGATAGATATCCAATACATTTTTAATATCGATCGCATATTCCAGTTCGGTCTTCGTACGCACTGTGGACAGACGTTCCACAAATAAACATTCATCCCCGTCGATACATCCCAGTACAATATTTGTATTTCCTACATCAATCGCTAATATCATTTTTCTCCTGCCCCTCTCTGAAACTCAGGATACGGTCAAGGATCTCTGCCGCTGTATCCTCTTTTGACATCTTGCCGAGCTGCTCATCCCGATCCTTCGTGATAATCGTTACAATGTTCGTATCACCACCGAATCCGGCACCTTCCACCTTCAGGCTGTTCGCAACGATCATATCCAGGTTCTTTTTCTGCAATTTCCCACGGGAATTTTCAAGCATATGCTCCGTCTCCATGGAAAATCCGCAGAGGAACTGTTCTTCTTTCTTATGCATTCCAAGATAAGCTAAAATATCGTCCGTACGCTCCAGCTCCAGTGACAGATTGTCTCCCTTCTTCTTTACTTTCTCATCACTGATATATTTCGGACGGTAATCTGCCACAGCCGCCGCTTTTATGATGATGTCCTGTTCAGCAGCCCGTCCTGTCACTTCATCAAACATCTCCTTCGCTGTCGTAACCGGCACAACCTTCACAAACTCCGGCTTCTTCAGTGCTGACGGTCCTGTGACAAGCGTAACCTCTGCACCTCTCTGCATGCAGACCCGTGCGATCGCATATCCCATCCGTCCCGTAGAATGATTCGTGATATAACGAACCGGATCTACCGCCTCCTGCGTCGGTCCTGCGGTCACAAGAACTTTCAGTCCTCTCATGTCCTTTTCCCGTGCCACTTCCTTTAAAATATACTCTAAAAGAAGCTCCGGCTCAGGCATCTTTCCTGCCCCTGTATCTCCACACGCAAGATAGCCGACTGCCGGTGAGATTACTTCATAACCATAATATTCCAGTTTTTTCAGATTATCCTGCACGATGGGATTCTCGAACATATTCGTATTCATTGCCGGTGCAATGATCTTTCTGCATCTGCATGCCATCACCGTTGTTGTCAGCATATCATCCGCAATTCCACCGGCAATCTTCCCGATCACATTCGCACTTGCAGGTGCGAGCATGACAACATCTGCCTTTTTCGCCAACGATACATGCTCCACACTATATTGAAAATTCCGGTCAAACGTATCAACCAGACATTTATTTCCCGTCAGCGTCTCAAACGTGATCGGATTGATAAAGTTCGTGGCATTCTGCGTCATCAGCACATGCACATCTGCGTCCAGCTTCTTTAATGCACTGGCAAGCGATGCGATCTTGTATGCTGCAATACTTCCCGATACGCCTAACAGAACTGTCTTCCCCTTCAGCATCGAGTTTTCCTCCTTTTGTCCGCCTCTTCCAATATTTACGCTTTATTATAGGGCATTGAATATGAAAAATCAACGGCTGTGTATAAAACTCCCTTCCCAGGGAATGCTGTTACTGTTCCTGAATTTTCTGCTGGTGAAGATCTCTTTCTGTCGCAGATCCAGAATCAGAAACAGCAGTCAATATCAGTAAATCAACAAATCACAGGAGGTTTTTATCCATGGACGAACAGACCCGTAAACTTTTAGAAGAGTGTACATCAGGATGCAAAATGGCTGTCAGCAGTATTCAGCAGATCCTTGAATTTACTCAGGACTCAGCACTCCAGAAAATATTGAACAAATACATCGAACAGCATACACACCTGCAGCAGACAGCAGAAAGCCAGTTGTCAGCAGACGGTTTTGAGCCAAAAGATCCGGGAATGCTTGCTTCAGCATTTTCCTGGTTTACAACAGAAATCAAGCTGGGCATGAACTCTGATAATTCTGAGATTGCCAAGGTTCTGATCGATGGATGCAGTATGGGGATCAAAACCCTGGGCGAGCGTGCCAATACACTCTGCCAGGCAGATAAAAGTGCTGATTCCATTGCCCGCAGGATCATAAAACTTGAAGAAGAAATGATCCGTGAACTGGAGCCGTTTTTATAACTTGTCCAATCCTCGCCTTTCCGATATAATATAATTTGGAGGATTTTATATTATGATATGCAAATGACGAATCGTTTTTTGTTATATCTGACTAAGGAAAGAGAGGAAAAAGTATGAAAAATGCAAAATTTGCAGGTGTCCAACGGCTTCTGTCTGCTGTATTTGCTGCTACGGTAGCACTTACTTCTGTGCAGATCCCGGTCTACGCGACACCTCAGACGCAGGCGGCAGAACAGACCAGCCAACTGGTCAATATTGCCGGTGACTGCGAAATTACTGTCCCCAGTTCCCAGAGTGGCTATGGTGCGGAACGTATGACTGACGGAGACAGCAGCACAATGTGGATTCAGAACGATGGAACATGGCCGAGTACCGTGTCCTTAAAATTACCCGCCGATAATACAAAGCGGATCAAAAAAGTCGTATTAAAATTTGAATCCGGTCAGAGTGCGTGGGGAGTTGACGTAACGCTTTCTCATGCACTGAACAACGTTACCAGTGACCTGGTTATAGATAATACTGCCACGGTCACATCTTTCGATGACGGTTATGAATTTACTTATGATACTGCCTTAAGTTTTACGCATACCTTCATTGAACTGTCAAATCCGACTAACAATGGTGCTGCCGGAGGATTCTGGCCGGCACTTGCAGAGGTGGAGATCTGGGCTGAAAATGAAAGTGGTGAGGAGTCTCTTACCAATGTAGCCCCTGCTGCAACGATCACCTCGGTTGGCGGAGATTACGGCACAAAAAGCAACCTCACAGATGAGGACTATAGTTCTCTCTATGTATTTAATGGTGGTGGAATGTCCACTCTGCCAGACGGTGCATGGATCGAAATGGAACTGGATCGGGAATATCCTGTCAAATCCATGGAGGCTGCTTTTGAGCATCTGTCTTCTGACGAAAACAATTTCCAGTTTACCTTCGATATCTATGGGAAGAGTTCAACTGACACGGAATGGCAGACACTCTTTGCCGGAGTGAATGCAACCCGTCTGGATGACGGCTATCTTCAGACACTGACACTGGATTCCATCAAAAATCTCAAATCGGTCCGCATCGTCATCACCAGCATTACCAATACAGCAGGTGATCCATGGCCGGCACTTGCGGAATTTAAAATTTTCGCTGATACAAGCGGTTCCGGTTCAGAGGATACGGAAAGTATCGCCTATAAAAAGCCGGTTCATACAAATGCCGGAGGAGTTGTCTCCCGTATCAATGATGGTTCTACCATCAATACATGGACGGGTGAACGTTATCCGGCTTATGTAGATATTGATCTGGAGGCCAATTATAAGCTGGATGAGATTCAGGTTTATACTCCTTCTGCCGGTTATTCCCAGTATTCTGTCTATACTAGTATGGATGGACGGGATTTTGAGAAGTTAGCCGAAAAGTCTGACAAAGAAAACTGCCCTGCTAAGGGGGAATCTTATCAAGCAAATAAAAAAGAAGCACGAATCGTACGTGTCTATGTGGAATATCAGTCTGAATCCTCCAAAGCACTGATCAACGAGATCCGTGTGCTTGGAACTCCAAGTGGTACAGCTGTTCAGGAGACTCCTGCAGTACAGGTTGAAGATTTTAAAAACTCTGCATACAACGTAACTGTTACCGATCAGGATACGATCAATGAAGTAAAGGGAATTATTGAAAGAAGAATCGGTGCAGCTTATAAAGACTGGTTTACATTTGAACTTGCAGATGCTGCAAATGGATATGACTATTATGACCTTTCCCAGAGCAACGGAAAGATCCATATCAAGGGAAATAACGGTGTATCTCTTGCAACCGGTCTGAATTATTACCTGAAATATTACTGTAACGTCAATATTTCCCAGGTCGGCGATCAGGTCACCATGCCGAAAAGCATTATTCCGGTTGAAAGAACGGTACATAAAGAAACCAAATTCCCGGTTCGTTATTCTTATAACTACTGTACCCTCTCCTACTCTATGGCTTTCTGGGGCGAAGAGGAATGGAGAAATGAGTTAGACTGGCTTGCACTGAATGGTGTAAATGTAGTTCTTGATGCCACAGCTCAGGAAGAAGTCTGGAGACGTTTCCTTACAGAACTTGGTTATACTCATCAGGAAGCCAAAGATTTCATTGCCGGACCTGCCTACTATGCATGGGCCTATATGGCAAATCTTTCCGGTTATGGCGGCCCGGTTCATGATACCTGGTTCACTGAGAGAACGGAGCTCGCAAGAAAAAATCAGCTTATCATGAGAAAGCTCGGCATGCAGCCTGTCCTTCAGGGATATAGCGGAATGGTGCCGGTAGATATTACTTCCAAAGATCCTTCGGCAGAAGTGATCAAGCAGGGAACCTGGTGTTCTTTCCAGCGGCCAAGTATGCTGAGGACAGACAGTGAGTCTTTCACAAAATATGCAGCACTCTTCTATAAAGTACAGAAAGAAGTTTATGGAGATTCCGCTCATTATTATGCAACAGACCCGTTCCATGAAGGTGGAAATACCGGTGGTATGGATTCCGCTGTTATTTCGCAGAAAGTCCTTGCAAGCATGATGACTGCTGATCCTCACGCAACCTGGGTGATCCAGTCCTGGCAGGGAAATCCGACAACGGCTCTGCTTCAGGGATTAGGTGACAACCGCAATCATGCTCTTGTTCTGGATCTCTATGCGGAAAAGACACCTCACTGGAATGAGACCAACCCTGGTTACTACGGTGGTGCAGAAGGCGGCGGAGAATTTCTGAATACTCCGTGGGTTTACTGTATGCTGAACAACTTCGGTGGACGTCTCGGACTCCATGGACATATTGATAATTATGTTGAAGGAATCGTAAATGCCTCTAAGCAGGCTGAACATATGGCAGGAATCGGTATCACACCGGAGGCATCTGTAAACAATCCGGTTCTCTACGATCTTTTCTTTGAAACGATCTGGGCTGATGACGGAAATAACTTACAGAAGATCAATCTTGATGAATGGTTTAAAAATTATGTAACAAGACGTTACGGTGCAGACAGTGACTCCGCTTATCAGGCAATGGAAATACTGCACGACACCGTATACAATCCTGCATACAATATGAAAGGACAGGGTGCTCCTGAGTCTGTTGTAAATGCCAGACCGGGACTGGATATCGGTGCAGCTTCTACATGGGGAAATGCTGTTGTTGATTATGATAAGAAAAAACTGGAAAAAGCAGCCGAGCTGCTCCTTGCAGACTATGATAAGCTGAAGAACAGTGCCGGCTATCAATATGACCTTGCCAATGTACTGGAACAGGTATTGTCCAATACGGCTCAGGAATATCAGAAAAAGATGGCGGCAGCTTTCCGCTCTGGTGATGCGGAAGAATTTAGTACCCTTTCCGATAAATTCCTTTCTATTATTGATATGGTAGAAAAAGTAACCGGAACACAGAAAGAATTTCTTGTCGGTACATGGATCAACGGTGCAAAGAAACTGGCAGAAAATTCCGATGATTTTACAAAAGAACTTTACGAACTGAATGCCCGCAGTCTGATCACCACATGGGGAAGTTACGACCAGGCAATCAGCGGTGGACTGATCGATTATTCCAACCGTCAGTGGGCCGGTCTGACCAACGATTACTATAAAATGCGTTGGGAGAAATGGATCACTGAACGTAAAAAAGAACTTGCCGGAGAATCTTATACCAATTACTCTGCTCAGGACTGGTTTGAGATGGAATGGGCATGGGCAAGAGGTACAAATAAATATTCCGGTACTCCGAATGGTCTTGATCTTCAGGGACTCGGAACCGATGTCCTTGCTAACTACTCACTCACCAATATGCCGAAAGATCCTGCCGAGGATGATTCCAGAGATCTTCCGCTTGAAGGCATGACTGCTACAGCAGGAAGTGAACAGGCAACGACCGGAAGTGAAGGACCGGCATCCGCTGTACTGGATCAGACTACAGGTACGATCTGGCACAGCAAATGGAGCGGTGATGCTCGTGAAAATCTCTGGATCGATATCGCTCTTGGAGAGAGTAAGACGGTAACCGGACTGCGTATGCTTCCAAGATCCGGTGGTGGGAATGGAACTATCACTTCCTACCGCATCGAGATCAGTAATGATCACGGCAAGACTTATCAGGAAGTTGCCACGGGTACATGGAACAGCAGTGACAGTTGGAAGATGGCAGAGTTCCATGCCATCCAGGCTACCAATGTACGCCTCTATGCGGTAGAATCTGTATCAGACACCAGCAATATTTTTGCATCAGCAGCCGAGATTCGTATCATGGGACCAGCTACTGCAATCGTTCCGGCAGAGGAAACTATAGTAAATATCGCAACTCCTTCTAAAGAAGCAGATCTGTCATCTGCACAGGCTGCAAAGGAAACTGATAAATACACCGTCTCTACAGTCTGGAAAGATGCAACCGGAACAACAGTAACGGCTATATCAAAGGATAAGAATGCGACTCATGACTATACGGCGAAGATTACTCTCACCCCTGTCACAGGATATTCCTTTGACAAAACCAGTGTACCGGATACATTGACATTGAAACTCAACGATCAAAGAACCGTTGAAGCTATTCCGGTCACAGACAGTGTTCTCAATGATGATGGAACTGTCACAATTACTTACCAGTTCAGCAATATGTTCCAGGGAGGCTCATTACGAATGGATCAGTCTTCTCCTGAAAAATCTACGAACATGAGATTTGGATATGACTTTAAGTTACCGGAAGCTTCATCCGAAAAAGATGAGATTAGCTTTAAAGGCTGTACCTGGTATTATGGAGTAGCTGAGGATGACTTAAAGAATACCTTCTCTCCAGACAAAACAAACTTTATAACGAATCCTGATAAAAAAGGAGCTGAATACTACAGATCCAATATCGTATTCACAAATCTTTCATCCGGTGCTTATAAACGCTCTGTATATGCCAGAATCCTGGTAAAATATACAGTAAATGGAAAAGAACGCAGTGTGATGGGAACATTTGTAGATTCAAGATCCGTCAGCATGATCG
>OIWS01002821.1_pt1 | contig 13506 bp, 7 predicted proteins | sample 1587611 | NCBI WGS metagenome assembly OIWS01 (sample SAMEA3888919, study PRJEB22519) | human gut metagenome | biome: human gut; feature: human-associated habitat; material: faeces | place: Denmark | collected 2010 | reverse complement strand
GAACTGGAACGCACTTTGATGGGGTTAGGGTTCGTGCGCGAGGATTTCGACCGTCCTACCCGTGAGTTCAGCGGAGGATGGCGTATGCGTATAGAGTTGGCCAAGTTGCTGTTGCGACGGCCCGATGTGTTGCTGTTGGACGAGCCTACCAATCATCTGGATATAGAAAGCATTCAATGGTTGGAAAACTTTTTGAAGACAAGTGCGGGAGCCGTTGTATTGGTGAGCCACGACCGTGCATTTATTAATAATGTGACCAATCGTACGATTGAAATATCTTGCGGGCATATCTATGATTATAAAGTGGCTTACGATGAGTTTGTGGTATTGCGCAAAGAACGTCGTGAGCAGCAATTGCGTGCATACGAGAACCAGCAGAAGCAAATTCAGGATACGGAAGATTTCATAGAGCGTTTCCGTTATAAGGCTACCAAGGCTGTACAGGTGCAGAGCCGCATCAAGCAATTGGAAAAAATAGTTCCTATTGAAATTGATGATGAAGATAATTCAGCCTTGCGGTTGAAGTTTCCGCCTGCCATGCGTTCCGGCAATTATCCGGTCATTTGTGACGGGGTGAAGAAAGCATATGGCAGTCATATCGTTTTTCACGATGTGACTTTGACTATTAATCGAGGTGAGAAGGTGGCTTTTGTCGGAAAGAATGGGGAAGGTAAGTCCACTTTGGTGAAATGTATAATGGACGAAATCCCATACGAAGGTAAACTGACCATCGGGCACAACGTACAGATTGGTTATTTTGCTCAGAATCAGGCTCAGATGTTGGATGAAAATCTGAGTGTCTTTGATACGATTGATTATGTGGCAAAAGGGGATATTCGTTTGAAGATTCGTGATATTCTGGGAGCATTCATGTTTGGAGGTGAGGCTTCTGATAAAAAAGTAAAGGTACTGTCGGGTGGGGAGCGGAGTCGTCTTGCCATGATAAAACTTTTGTTAGAACCGGTGAATTTCCTTATTTTGGACGAACCTACCAACCATCTGGATATGCGCTCAAAGGATGTATTGAAAGAAGCTATCAAGGAATTTGATGGAACGGTGATTGTTGTTTCTCATGACCGTGAGTTCTTGGATGGACTGGTGACCAAAGTTTATGAATTCGGAGGTGGAGTAGTAAAAGAACACATTGGCGGCATTTATGATTTTTTACAGAAAAAGAAAATAGAGAGTCTGAATGAGTTGCAGCTTTCGGCTTCTCCTACTGTGTCTGCCACTAAAAAGGAAGAACCCGAAACGGTCAGTGAGAACAAATTATCTTATGAGGCGCAAAAGGAATTGAATAAGAAAATTCGCAAATTGGAGAAACGAATTGCGGATTGTGAACAGAAAATAGAAAAGCTGGAAACTGAGATTGGCGAGGTGGAAGCTGATATGGCTACTCCCGAAGGTGCATCGGATATGGCTTTGTATGAAAAGCATCAGAAACTGAAAAAGGACTTGGATCAGACGGTAGAAGAATGGGAGGCCGTTTCTATGGAATTAGAAGAGATGCAGGGAAGTTAAAGTATGTATCATATATATAGAATAAATGAAAGCAAAACATTATTTACCAATGGCTGTATTGGCTCTGGCAGTAGCTGCCGGATGCGACAGTAAAAAGGAAGCCGTCATGACTTCGGGTATAGACTTGACAAATTTGGACACTACGGCTGTTCAAGGAGCTGATTTTTATCAGTATGCTTGTGGCGGATGGATGAAGAAACACCCTCTGACCAATGAATATTCCCGTTTTGGCTCATTCGATATGCTTGCTGAAAATAATCGGGAACAACTGAAAGGATTGATTGTGGAAATTGCTGCCGGGCAGAATGCGCAAGGTACAATAGGTCAGAAAATAGGGGATATCTATAATTTGGCTATGGATAGTGTGAAACTGAATGCGGATGGAGTAACTCCTATTCAAGCTGATTTGGAAAAGATTGCTTCAGTGAAGGATAAATCGGAAATAGTTCCTTTGATGGCGGAACTGGCTCATAGCGGTGTATTCCCTTATTTCAGTTTCTATGTGGGTGCCGATATCATGGACAGCAAGAGCAATTTGTTTCAATTGTATCAAGGGGGTATCAGTCTGGGTGAAAAAGAATATTATCTGGACAATGATGATGTGACTGTCAATATCCGTAATAAGTATAAGGAACATATTGTAAAGATGTTCCAATTGGCTGGTTTTGATGAGGCTGCCGCTAAAAAGAAAATGGAGGCTGTAATGGATATCGAAACCCGTATTGCAAAAGCTTCTTTCAGTGCGGTGGAACAGCGTAACCCTGCGGCCAATTATCATAAAATGTCTTTGGATGAATTAAAGAAAGAGATTCCGGGCATTGACTGGGATGCTTTCTTGAATGGTATAGGCGTGAAAGGGGTGACTGAACTGAGTGTTTCTCAAGTGGAGCCGATTAAAGAGGTTGAGAAAATTATCAATAGCTTGCCGGTTGAAAATCAGATCGCTTATATGCAATGGAGTCTGATAGACAGGGCTGCCGGTTACTTGAGTGATGATTTGGTGGCACAAAATTTTGATTTTTATGGAAAAACACTATCCGGCAAACAGGCTAACCAACCTCGTTGGAAGCGTGCTGTAAGTACTGTAAATGGAGTACTGGGTGAAGCGGTAGGTCAGATGTATGTGGAGAAATATTTTCCGGCAGCCGCAAAAGAACGTATGGTGCAGTTGGTAAAGAATCTGCAGACCGCATTGGGAGAACGTATTCGGAATTTGGAATGGATGGGTGACAGCACAAAGATTAAAGCTATTGAGAAGTTGAATTCTTTTTATGTAAAGGTAGGCTATCCTGATAAGTGGAGGGATTATACCGGTTTGAATATTGAAAAAGATTCTTATTGGGCCAATGTGAAGCGTGCTACAGAATTCGAACTGGATTATATGTTATCCAAGGCAGGAAAGCCGGTTGACAGAGATGAATGGGGAATGACTCCGCAGACTGTCAATGCATATTATAATCCGACCACGAATGAGATTTGTTTTCCGGCAGGTATTCTTCAATATCCGTTTTTTGACATGAATGCTGATGATGCATTTAATTATGGAGCTATTGGCGTGGTTATCGGTCATGAAATGACTCATGGATTCGATGATCAGGGACGTCAGTTTGATAAGGATGGTAATTTGAAAGATTGGTGGACAGCCGAAGATGCCAAACGTTTTGAAGAACGTGCTCAGGTAATGGTGAATTTCTTTGATAGCATCCAGGTTTTGCCGGGACTCAATGCCAACGGTTCTTTGACTTTAGGTGAGAATATAGCCGATCATGGTGGTTTGCAGGTTTCTTTCCAGGCGTTCAAGAATGCGACAAAAGATGCTCCCCTGCCGGTAAAAGACGGATTTACTCCGGAACAGCGCTTCTTCTTGTCATACGCCGGAGTGTGGGCTGGCAATATCCGCGACGAGCAGATTCGTTTGCAAACAAAGTCTGATCCACATTCATTGGGCAGATGGCGTGTGAACGGAGCACTCCCTCAAATAGGTGCATGGTATGATGCTTTTGGCATTAAAGAGGGGGATCCTATGTATTTGGCTCCTGAAAAACGTGTCTCTATTTGGTAAGCTTTGTATGTAAAAGATAATAAGAAAGCATGGTAATTGCTGAGAATTCGGCATTTACCATGCTTTCTTTTTGGATTTTACATGATAAACACCTATTTTTGTGCCCGATGAAACGGAGACGATACATAGCATGGGTATTGATGTTGGTCAGCATTATCATGTTGACAGCATCTGTTCTGCCTCATCATCATCACCGGGAAATTCTTTGTTTGCAGCATGATATGACTTTGTGCGGCTGTCAATGTTCCGTGCAGCATCAGCAGCATAATAATAGTTCTGATGAGAATCATACATGTAATGCCGGATGTGTGACCAAGTTTAAAAGTGTAACTCCGGATCGGGCCCAAGACAGTGTTTCTCCTGATTATTCGTTTTGTTTGCTGTTATATACGGTGACGGATGTATTGGCGCTTTCATTGCGGTTGACAGAACACAACACATTACCTTATAATTACTATTTAGAAAAACTGCATTCTACGTGTCTTCCCCACGTAAAGGGGTTGCGTGCTCCTCCTTGCGATGTTCTTGCTTAACAGATAGAAAGTTTATCTTTTTATCCGCAACTTTGTTGCATTTTCTTTACACTAATTTTGCATTTAATAAAAAGTAAGAACAAATAATATCATCATGAAGAAACTTATTTTTATGGGAGTCTTAGGCTTGTTCCTCTTAGGCTCTTGCAACAGTAAATCGGGTCATGATCACGAAGGACACGATCATGGAACGGAGGAAGCACATAATCACGACCACGAAGGGCATGACCATAATCACGAAGGGCATGACCATGAAAAAGAAAACCACGACCATGAGAATGAAGGTCACGAAGGGCATAATCATGAAGCGGAAGCTTCTGCAGCCGGACATTCCGATGAGATAATTCTGGCTCCAGAAAAAGCAAAAGCAGCCGGGGTAGAATCGGAAATAATCCGGCCTGAATCATTCCGTCAGGTGATAACGACCAGCGGTCAGGTGCAGGCAGCACAAGGCGATGAAAGCGTAGTAGTCGCCAATGTAGCCGGTGTGGTTTCTTTCCGCCATCCGGTAACGGACGGTATGAGTGTGAGCAAGGGGGCTCCCATTCTGAATATCTCTGCTGAGAATATGCCGGACGGAGACCCTGTAAAACGTACCCGTATCGCATATGAAACCGCCAAAAAAGAATATGAACGTGCCGCCAAGTTGGTAAAAAGTCAGATAATATCGCAGAAAGATTTCAATGCCATTAAGGAGAGTTATGAAAATGCATTATTGGCATACGAGGCTATTTCAAAGAACCAGACCAAAACAGGTGTGTCCGTTACAGCTCCTTTAGGTGGCTATATCAAGAATTGTCTGGTGCAGGAAGGTGACTATGTGTCGGTAGGCCAGCCTTTGGTGAGTATCACTCAGAACCGTCGTCTGTTCCTTCGTGCAGATGTTTCCGAGAAATATTATGGTTATCTGCATAGCATCCAGTCGGCAAACTTCAAGACTCCATACGATAATAAGGTATATGAGCTGGGTGAGTTGAAAGGGCGTCTGCTTTCTTATGGTAAAGCATCCGGTGGTACTTCTTTCTATGTACCTGTTACTTTCGAATTTGATAATCGGGGAGATGTGATTCCCGGTTCGTATGTGGAGGTGTATCTGCTCTCGTCGGAAATGCCCGATGTGCTGGCCTTGCCTGTTACGGCACTGACCGAAGAACAAGGTTTGTACTTTGTTTATCTGCAACTGGATGAGGAAGGATATAAGAAACAGGAGGTAACTTTGGGAGCGAGCAACGGAAAGGAAGTGCAGATTCTGACCGGTTTGAAAGCCGGTGACCGTGTGGTAACAAAGGGAGCTTATCAGGTGAAATTAGCGTCGGCCAGCAATGCGATTCCGGCTCATAGTCATGAACATTAATCAGCCGTCCTATGCTAAATAAGATTATACATTTTTCCCTTCAGAACCGTATATTGGTTCTGGTGGCGTCGGTTTTGCTGCTTATCGGCGGTACTTACACGGCTTTTCATACGGAAGTCGATGTGTTCCCCGATTTGAATGCGCCGACTGTAGTGATTATGACCGAAGCGAATGGTATGGCAGCCGAAGAGGTGGAACAATTGGTAACCTTCCCTGTAGAAACTGCTGTGAATGGTGCGACCAATGTGCGCCGGGTGCGTTCATCTTCCACCAATGGCTTTTCCGTTGTGTGGGTGGAATTTGAATGGGATACCGATATCTATCTGGCCCGTCAGATTGTCAGTGAGAAATTGTCCTTGGTCAGCGAGGAGCTGCCCGAGAATGTAGGTAAACCTACCATGGGACCTCAGTCTTCTATTTTAGGTGAGTTGCTGATTATCGGTCTGACTTCGGATACTACTTCCATGCTCGATCTCCGTACACTGGCAGACTGGACTATCCGTCCGCGCCTGCTCTCTACGGGAGGTGTGGCACAGGTTGCCGTGCTGGGAGGTGATATCAAGGAATATCAGGTGTTGCTTGACCCTGCCCGCATGAAACATTACAATGTTACGTTGGCAGAGGTGATGAACGTTACCCGTAACATGAATCAGAATGCCAATGGCGGAGTGATTTATGAATATGGAAACGAATATATTGTTCGCGGGGTGCTTTCCAGTCATGATGTGGCTCAGTTGTCACGTTCCGTCATCAAGACGGTGGAAGGGGTGCCCGTTACATTGGAGGATATTGCCGATGTGAAGATTGGTTCGCAGGAACCCAAACTGGGTACTGCTTCGGAGAGAGGAAAACCTGCCGTACTGCTGACCGTTACCAAACAACCCAAGACCGGGACTATTGAACTGACAGAGCAGTTGGAAGCCGCATTGAAGGATTTGCAGAAGAATCTTCCGGCTGATGTACACGTTTCTACAGATATTTTCCGTCAGAGCCGTTTTATTGAAAGCTCTATCGGCAATGTGAAGGATTCGTTGTATGAAGGTGCTGTTTTTGTGGTGATTGTTCTCTTCCTGTTCCTTGCCAATGTACGTACCACGGTTATTTCATTGGTAACCCTTCCGTTGTCATTGATTGTTTCTATATTGACTCTTCACTATATGGGACTCACCATCAATACCATGAGTTTGGGTGGTATGGCCATTGCCATTGGTTCGTTGGTGGATGATGCCATTGTGGATGTGGAAAATGTATGGAAGCACTTGCGTGAGAATCGCTTGTTGCCCGAAGGGGAACGTAAGAGCGTGATTGAAGTCGTGTTCAATGCTTCGAAGGAAGTGCGTATGCCTATCTTGAACTCTACCTTGATTATTGTAGTCAGCTTTGTTCCTTTGTTTTTCCTGACAGGAATGGAAGGGCGTATGCTGGTTCCGTTGGGCATTGCCTTTATTGTGGCGTTGTTTGCTTCTACGGTAGTGGCTTTGACACTGACTCCGGTACTGTGCAGCTATCTGTTAGGTAATAATAAAAGCAAAGGATTGCCCAAAGAGGCATTTGTGGCCGTATGGATGAAAAAGCATTACCGCAATGCCTTGTTATGGTCCTTGAATCATAAATCCGCAGTATTGGGTTTTACGGGTGGACTGTTTGCGGTGGCATTGGTTATGTTTTTTACATTAGGACGCAGTTTCCTGCCATCTTTCAATGAAGGTTCGTTCACCATTAATATCAGTTCATTGCCGGGAATCTCTTTGGCAGAATCGGACAAGATGGGACACCGTGCAGAAGAGTTGCTGATGTCTATTCCCGAAATACAGACCGTAGCCCGTAAAACGGGACGTGCCGAACTGGATGAGCATGCATTAGGGGTTAACGTGAGTGAAATTGAGGCCCCGTTTGAATTGAAAGACCGTTCCCGCCAGGAACTGGTAGCCGATGTGCGTGCCAAGTTATCTACCATTACCGGTGCGAATATCGAAATAGGCCAACCTATCAGCCACCGTATCGATGCCATGCTTTCGGGTACCAAGGCCAACATTGCCATCAAACTGTTTGGTAATGATTTGAACAAGATGTTTGCCATCGGTAATCAGATAAAGGATGCCATCAGCAGTGTGGAGGGTATTGCCGACTTGAATGTGGAACAACAAATCGAACGTCCGCAGCTCAAGATTGTTCCCAAACGCGAGATGCTTGCCAAATTCGGTATTTCCTTGCCGGACTTTGCCGAATTTGTATCTGTAAACATGGCGGGGGGAGGTGTTTCGCAGGGATATGAAGAAGGCAAAGCGTTTAATCTTATTGTCCGTACCAAGGATGAGGTGCGTGATGAGATGGAGAAGGTGCGCAACCTGATGATTGATACCGGTGACGGTCAGAAAATCCCTGTCAACTATATAGCCGATGTGGTTTCTGCCATGGGACCGAATACCATCAGCCGTGAGAATGTGAAGCGTAAGATTGTGATTTCGGCCAATACCAGCGGTCGTGATTTGCGCAGCGTGGTGAATGATATACAGGAACGGATTGATGCGCAAATCAAGCTTCCCGAAGGATATCATGTGGAATATGGCGGTCAGTTTGAAAGCGAGCAGGCGGCCAGCCGTACGCTGATGCTCACTTCGTTTATGAGTATCGTGGTTATCTTCCTGTTGCTTTATACCCAGTTTAAGAATGCAGCCCAAAGTGGAGTCATTTTGTTGAATTTGCCTTTGGCGTTGATTGGTGGGGTATTTGCATTGATGATAACAACGGGTGAGATAAGCATTCCGGCTATTATCGGCTTTATCTCGTTGTTTGGCATTGCTACCCGTAATGGTATGTTGTTGATAAGTCATTACAATACGTTGCGCGAAGAAGGTATGGATTTGAAAGAAAGCATTCTTCACGGTTCGTTAGACCGTTTGAACCCTATCCTGATGACTGCGTTGTCTTCCGCGCTGGCTTTGATACCTTTGGCATTCCGTGGCGATTTGCCGGGTAATGAAATACAAAGCCCGATGGCGAAAGTTATTCTTGGAGGTCTTTTGACATCGACTTTCCTGAACGCTTTCATTATTCCGATTGTTTATGAACTGATGAACCGAAAGAAGAAATAATAGAAATAATATGAAACGAATCTTAGTTATAATAGCCCTCTGCTCTCCCTTGCTGATGCAGGCTCAGAGTATTGAGCACATTTTGAAAAGCATAGAGCAGAACAATAAAGAGCTCAAGGCACAGAAACATGCCGCCGATGCGACCAAGATGGAAAACCGGACAAACAACAACTTACCTGATCCTACGGTGAGCTACAGCTCTTTTTACAGTAATGGTGCCGAAGGTGGTCACGGTACGGAGTTCGTTGCTTCGCAAGGTTTTGATTTTCCTACTCAGTATATTGCCCGCAACCGGCAGGCTACTTTGCAGAACGAAGCGGTGGACAAGCAACAACAGGCTGCCCGCCGGGATATTCTGCTGAATGCGAAGAATCTCTGTCTGGACCTTATTCTGTTGAATCAGGAAAAGACATTGATGGATATCCGTATGAAAAATGCAGATGAATTACAGGCACTTTATGAAAAACGTCTGACGACCGGTGATGCGAATATACTGGAAGTCAACAAAATCAAGATGGAGCGTATGAACGTGCAGACGGAAGTTGCCCAAAACAGCGCAGCTCACCGCACTGCCTTGCAGTCTCTGCTTGCCATGAACGGTAACATGCCTTTGGAGTTTGCTGAAACCACGTATCCTGCCATACAGGAAATCAATGATTACAATGTTATGAGGGATGAAGTGATGGCGTCAGACCTTGACTTGCAGGCCGCCGCCGCCACTGCCCGTGCCGCCGAGAAGCAGGTTTCGGTAGACCGCCAAGGATGGTTGCCGAAGCTGGAAGCCGGCTTTCGCCGTAACACGGATGATGCGGTTTCGATGAATGGTTTTGTGGTAGGGGGCTCCTTGCCTTTGTTTCAGAATCGTAAAAAGGTAAAGATAGCCAAGGCACAGGCTATCAGCGCTCAGCTTATGCAAGAAAGTGCTAAAGACTGGGTCGAGGCTTCCCTGATGTCTCTTTTCAATGAGATGCAGCAGTTGAAGGATGCCATGAATGCGTATGATGTTCCTTTGATGTACCGTTCGCTGGATTTATTGAAACAGGCATTGACCGAAGGACAAATTTCATTGATTGAATATTTTGTGGAAACGGAAAGTATTTATAAGAATCTTCAGGCGTATATGCAGATTGAGAATCAATACCAGAAGGTGATGGCGAATATTTACAAGAATAACCTATAAAATGTTAGGACTCGGTAAAATCTGTCATTTGATTATTATAAGGATGAAGAAATAATCCAAATAATATTAATGATTTGTCTGTTTGGAATACAATAGGATAGGGGTTATGTTATATAGGCATGACCCCTAAAACTATAAATATGGATAACTTGAAATTACTGGCAATAGTAACCGGAGAAGGCGAATTTGTGAATAAGAATTTAAGAACCGGATTATGGCTGAGCGAACTCACCCATATTTATCACGGCGCCAAAAAGCAAGGAATAGAAATTACCGTTGCCAGTCCCAAAGGAGGCGATACTCCTATCGATCCGGAGAGTTTGAATCCCTTACTCATGGATGAGATAACTAAAACCTGTTGGGAAGATTCCATATTTAAGAATGTATTGCAGCATACTAAAAGTTTGGATGAAGTCTCCGAATTTCAGTTTGATTGCGTTTATTTGGCGGGAGGACATGGTTCCATGTATGATTTTCCGGATAATATTGTCCTGCAAGCCATCTTAAAAAAGCAATATGAAAATGAAAAGAAGGTGGCAGCCATTTGTCACGGTGTTTGTGGATTGTTGAATGTGACGTTGGCTTCCGGCGAATATCTGGTTAAAGATAAGAAGCTTACAGGATTCAGCCGGGCTGAAGAAATTCTGGCAAGAAAGGAAAGGGTCGTGCCTTTCGATTTGGAAACCGAACTGAAAGACAGAGGTGCCCGCTACGAGAAAGCATTGATTCCGATGACTTCAAAAGTCGTTATTGACGGTAATCTGTTTACCGGAGAGAATCCGTTCAGTTCCAAGAAAATGGCAGAAGTCATCCTGCAATGTTTCAGTAAGAAATAAAGTTATTAATTTGAATAGGAAATGAATTTAGAAGAGGTATTGAACTTCCGCCGGTCTGTGCGGAGGTATGATAAAAATAAACCGATAGACCCGGAAAAGGTGAAACATTGTCTTGAACTGGCTACGCTGGCTCCCAATAGTTCCAATATGCAATTGTGGGAATTTTATCAAATAACGAATCCCGGACTGATGGCGAAAGTTTCAGAAGCTTGTTTAGGGCAGTCGGCTGCTTCTACGGCTTCGGAAATTGTTGTTTTTGTTACTCGTCAGGATTTGTATAAAAAGCGTGCTAAATTTGTGCTTGACTTTGAAGAAGGAAATATCAGGCGCAATAGTCCGAAAGAGCGTCAGGAAAAACGTATTAGGGACAGGAAGCTGTATTATGGTAAACTGATGCCTTTCATTTATGCAAGGTTTTTCGGGCTTCTAGGGCTTTTCAGGGTGATATTGGCGAGAACCATCAGCCTGTTCCGCCCTATGATGCTGGAAGTTTCGGAATGCGATATGCGTGTGACGGTAAATAAATCCTGTGCCCTTGCTGCCCAAACCTTTATGATTGCCATGGCAAACGAAGGCTATGACACTTGTCCGCTGGAAGGTTTTGACAGCAGGCGGATGAAGAAACTATTGAAGCTGCCCCATGGGGCAGGCATCAATATGGTTATACCTTGCGGCATACGGGATGGGAACAAAGGCATTTGGGGAGAACGGGGCAGGGTTCCTTTCGATGAAATCTATCATAGGATATAAGAGAACAGGGTATTCCTGGCGGGTGATGAAGGTGTATTCCCTTAGATATTCCATCAGCATGCCGAATCGCTCTTCCTGAGTGTGCTTGGAAGAAGACGTCTTGAAACCGTATGTGGGGTCTGCGTGTTCCAGTTCCTTTTCACCCTTTCTGTATACTTCTTTGACAAAATGGCGTGTCGGATTGAATTTGACACTGTCGAAGTGCTTTGGCCGGAAATTATAAGAATGCCGGTTACATCCTTTTTTTGATTCTCGATAAAATCCGGAAACGGTTGTTGTTCGGACGGCATAAAAAATGTGCCTGAAGAATTGGGCTGCCTTTTATGACAGAGTGACTTCCGGCACATTTTTTCTTGTTTATTCCTGTTTATTTCTTTTTCTTCTTAGCTTCTTTCGCCCATTCTTTAGCTCCCTGCTCTTTCAGTTTCGCGGTGAAAGCCTTTGCTTTTTCCATGTTTGCGTTTTCGTCTTCGGGTGAAGCGTATGCATGTTTGTAACCTTTGGTCACGTTCCATTCACCTCGTGTGAAGTCCGGGAAGGCTACTGCCGCACAGCCGTTATCCATAGAGATAGCTCCCAGTTCGGCCAAACAGCACCATTCGGCCAGGTCATATACATCCATGTCCAAAGGCAGTCCGTTTTGCAGGCAATATACCAGACGGCTGTCCATGATGAAGTCCATACCGCCATGGCCGCCGACTTCTTTTGCCATTTCACCATATTTCTTTAAAATAGGATGCTGGTATTTCTCAACAAGTGCTTCCATTTCTGCCTGAGGTAAGAATCCGTGAGAGTTCAAATCGTCTACTTTGGGTTGCACACCCGATGCGGTCAGTTGTGCTGCATCCAAAGCATATCCTTCAACGGGATATTTATTGGCAAACCCTTTGCTTCCTGTCAGTTGGTACAGGCGGTTGTAAGGTTGGGGAGTCATTACATTATGTTGGATTTCAATAACTTTCCCATTTGCTGTGCGAAGCAGGGTGGTGGTATGGTCTCCGTTACGGAATTCTTTACATTCTTCGCCGGTTCTCTTCTCCACTAAATCTTTACCAACAACAGATTTGGTGTCCATAGCTACTAAAGTGGTTATACGGTCACCACGATGGATATCCAATGCTTGTGCTACAGGACCCAGGCCGTGAGTGGCATATACATCACCCCGGTGTTTCATGTTATAATCCAAACGCCATCCCAGTTTGTCTTCTTTGCCGTTTTTCCAATAATGATCCCAAAACGGGCTTAAATTGTGAATGTAGGCTCCTTGGGCACGGATTACTTCGCCAAATACACCTTGTTGTGCCATATTCAGTGTATTCATTTCAAACCAGTCATAGCAACAGTTCTCAAGAATCATGCAATGCTTGCGGGTTTTTTCACTCAGGTTGATTAAGTCCCAGCATTCTTGCAGGTTCATGGCCGAGGGAACTTCAATAGCTACATTTTTACCGTTTTCCAATGCGCATTTTGCTACCGGGAAATGATGCAACCAGTCTGCGGCGATATAAACTAAATCTATGTCTGTACGTTTACATAATTCTTCATATCCCTTTTCTCCGGAATAAATGGCAGCTTTCGGCATAGATGCTTTCTTTAGGATATCCTGACATTTTTCTGCACGGGATGCTTCATAATCACAAAGTGCCACAATTTGTGTGCCGGGAATATAAGTGAAGCGCTCTACGGCTCCGGGGCCTCGCATTCCCAATCCGACAAATCCTACGCGGACTACCTCCATTTTAGGGGTGGTTAAGCCTAATACGCTTTTCTGGCCGGTCGGACGTTCAGGAGTATCAATCACAATGGTTCCTTTGTCCCATGTCCAGGAATCTCCTGAACTTACGGTTTGTGCTGTCGTGGTTTGTGGTAAGCACATGCATAGGGTTGTACCCATACATAAGCTTATCATCAATGATTTAAAGGTTCTCATACTTTTTGAATTTAAAGATTAAAATTTAAAAATATAGGTTGTTTCTTGAGTCAACTACTTGAAACTTAATTATATTTCATGTTAATAATAAGAATATTTTTTATTTTTGCGCTCAAAGATAATTAATCTTTTTTGATTATGGATATAAGTTCGTCCTCTTTTTTCTAAGAAAAAGGTGAGTTAATAAATAATATGAAAGAAATTAAAACAGAAGATGCTATTGGCAGTGTTCTCTGCCATGACAT
>OIWS01002819.1_pt1 | contig 13507 bp, 14 predicted proteins | sample 1587611 | NCBI WGS metagenome assembly OIWS01 (sample SAMEA3888919, study PRJEB22519) | human gut metagenome | biome: human gut; feature: human-associated habitat; material: faeces | place: Denmark | collected 2010 | reverse complement strand
TGGAATTACTTTTGGAAATCAACAAAGAGAGGAGCTTTATGGTATCAAGTCAAAGATAAAACCTGATACTTAAATTGATTATCAGATTTATAGATAATCACTATCAGTTCAAGGATGTAACGGGGAGTAATCCTAGTCATACAAGTAGTAATTATTGGAAGGATTCCAGTATTCCGTTCTTGAAAAGTAGGCGTTGTCCCGTGGGGTAAATCCATAATGTCCCGAACGATGAATTTTTGATTTCCTTGGGGTTTCCCCATGCCAAACGAACCATGTGGAATGACATGCCGACACGGATTTTGTCATCCATGATTAACTTGTACATTTTTTTTCCATTCCAATGTCCTAAATCTGTCCTGTAACTCATGCAATCGTTCCATAATCTTATCGAAAGAAGGTGCATCGGCGTAAATGAATCCGATTTGCATCTGCTTATAGTCGTCCCGCAAAACATTTTCGATGCTTTCAGGGGGGAGAAACAATATTGTGTGTGGAAGATGGGTCGTATAATTCAATCCACTCCATGCCGTGAACTTTTTGCGATGAGCCACAATGTCTTCGTATAGTTGTTCATTCTGCATCGCTTCCATAGCAAATGGTTGATCCATCATCTTTACGATATCATACATGTGTCGTGTGATACGTTCGATATGCGTACAGCCGTTGGGACGGTTAAACTCTTCATGCAAAAGAAAAACCTTTTCCAGTATATCTAAGCAAGGAATATAGAATATTGCTTAGAACAATCTATAATAAAGAATTGTCAACTGACAAGATAACTAATTTATGCAATAAATCCGGAATAAAAATAGAACGTTCCTATGTAATTAAGATACTAGGCAGATATAGACGACTTTACGGTTTAACTGAAATTGTATCTCGAGGAATGTATCGTCTTTCCGATAGGGGACGTTTATATTTGGATGAAAATTACCCTATAACAAAGGATTCCAACGATACAATCCCAACTTTTGGAGGAAATTGAACAACTTTAATATTTTTTCCGTTTACCAAAACAGAATTTAAATAAAACCTGCTTACACAACTGATTTTAAATAAATATATATTCAAAATATAGTAAAAACAATACACTAATTTAAAAGTAATTTAGACATGTTAATTACCCACAAACTGCAAAAATCTCCATTAAAGTTGCTTTTTTAGGAATTACATCATGGATACAAACACGATCAATGTCATATCACATCTTATACAAGCATTATCACTGCTAATTGCATCGCTTAGTTGTTTTATAGCACTAAAAGCTTTACACTTTAATAAAATACAATTCAAAATAGATAGATTGCTAAATATCTATTCAAAATTTTTAGAGAGTTCACCGAGCGATAAAATAGACCAAGGTTATATATTACGTCCCGAATTAGCATTCTTGTTTGTTGCAGAACTAAGCACTTATGACAAAACTCTGATGAGATGTAACAATGAACTTAAGCTCTTAACATTTAATGACGATTCAAAAGTAGCAAAAAATCTACGTACGTCTTTCGAAAATGCAAGAAATCTTTATAGAACATTTTACGTAAAACTGAGTTTATATATAAACTCAGAAGACTATAAAAACGATATTACAAATGCAGAAAAATTGTCAAATGAAAAATTTCATATTGAGATAACACCTCAGTCTCTAGCTTTCAATGCACCACTACGAAACTTCTACGCACAGCAACTTGAAAAAACAGAAGGCATCCGGTCTGTTTCACAAGCTTTAGAAAATTTAAAAACAGCACTTAAAGACGAAAATTTTGACGCATATTTTTATGCTTACTTGAAAGAACTATCGTCTTAAGCACACACTGCTTAACGAGCAAGTATTGTTTGCAAGATCACATTTGTGATTAACTTTTCGTTACGATCATCTTCGCCCGTAAACGACTATGCCAGTTCTCACTCAACCCCGCGCCGACGCCTACCTCGGCGCCCGCAAAATCAAAGCGACCGAAACCGCCTTCCACCTCACATCCACCATCCTGAAGCCGGTCTCCGTCCCCTTGATCGCTCCCGCCATTGCAGGCGAATCCTTCTCTCTTGACGTCACGCAAAAGCGCATTGTGCTCAAACTCTAATGCCAGCTGCGCAGCACCACCCACGCCGTGATTCTCGCGCGATTGGATTTTGCCTCCCCTCACCGAAACCCCGACGGCATGTCGGTCGGCGTCCCGCACCTTCACGTCTACCGCGAGGGCTACGGGGATCGCTTCGCCTACGAAGTACCTCCCGGCATGCTCAAAAACCCCGACGATCCCCTTCATGTGCTCCTCGACTTTCTCACAACCTACAACATCGAAAGGAACGGCATCGTTGACCTGCACGACGCAGCCGACCAACCGTTATTCGTATGACCGACTTCGTTACCTCTTACCTCGCCTGGCTCAAGTCGCAATTTAGCTACCGCGAAACCGGCACCTACACCGAGATTACCACGCCGTTTTTGGATCGCCACAACGACCAAATCCAACTCTACGCGCTCCCGACCACCGACGGCTGGACGCTCACCGACGCCGGCGAAACGCTCTCCGACCTGGAAATGTGCGGCGTGCGGTTTGAATCCGCGAAACGCAAAGCCCTGCTCCACGAAGTCCTGCAGGGGTTCGGCGTCACACTCAAAGACGGTGAACTGACGGTCACGGCCGACCGGCAGTCCCGACCGCTGCAGATGAATAACCTCATTCAGGCGATGCTGTCCGTGAACGACCTCTTTTGCCTGGCGCAGCCGACGGTCTATCAGTTCTTCACGGAAGACGTTACTCAGTGGCTCGACGAAAAGGCCATCCGTTTCAGCCCTCAGGTGTCGTTTGCCGGGAAATCGACGTTCACGCATCACTACGATTTTCTGATTCCGAAATCCCGACAGTCGCCGGAACGCCTTCTGAAAGTCATGAACAGCCCCAGCCGCGACTACGCGAAGCAGGTCGCCTTCAGCTGGATCGACACCCGCGGAACGCGGCCGGCGTCGTCCGAATGCTTCGTGCTGTTAAACGACGCGGAGGGGATTCCAAGCGGCGTGCTGACATCCTTGAAGCAATACGACTTGGTGCCTGTTCCCTGGAAGCAGAGGGAGCAATTTACGGAGCGGCTGGCGGCATAAGGCAGCACGTCGTCGGATTCCCCGAAGCATTCGTCGGCCTTCGACGATGGCCGGCGGACGTACTTCCGTCACTCTCCTCGGCATTTCCCCGATTTCTTTTCCGACCGCTTCGCGGTAGGTTGCAACTTAATTTCAGTTGCTGCACATTCCGCCTATAACGAAACAAGCACGGTCGGCCAAACACCCGAAAATCCCGCCGTCGAAAGACTTGTCGTGAGCCGAACAACCTGCCTCGCTTCATGGAGATTCGTCTTCCGTCCCACAACAGGCGGCGGTTTCCTCGGCCGCTTCGTTTCCGACAAAGCCCCGACCTTGTTTTCGTACCCGTCGACCTCATTCCATCGTCGGCAAAAAAACATCAAAAACATCGTTACATTGTTGCAAATCAACAAAATTCTTTACGAAAATTATGACTTCCACTTTAAATCACAAAGGCTACACCGGTACCATCGAGATTGATGCCGACACTGATCGCCTCTGCGGTCAGGTACTCTTCATCCGCGGCCTGATCGTATACGAGGCCAACACGCTCCCGGAACTCCGCCGGAACTTCGAATCGGCCATTGACGACTATTTGGCGAGCTGCGCATCTGACGGCACCACCCCGGAAAAATCGGCTTCGGGGACGTTCAACGTCCGTATCGGGCCCGAACTGCACGCTCAAGCCGTCATCGCCGCCCACCATGCCGACGTCTCACTCAACGAATGGATGAAACGGGCGGTTCAGACGAAACTGCTTTCGGAAAGCGAAGCTCAATCGTCCGCGGAAACGAAAACCCGCCGCGCGACGGACGCGGCTGACAAAGTGTAACCCAGCCATTGGCGAAGCCACCGCCGCCTCTCAACCTTCCCGCACCCGCGGGCCGGGGTTATCTTCCCCGCCCCGAATCACTGCCAAGCTTTCCTCCGCGCCCACCGCGATTCGCCTTCGCGCTTGGCCTGAGCCTCAAAATCTTCCGCCAACGGAATCAGCACATTGACCGAGGTAAAGGGGTATTCAACGACGCGCTGATCGGCCCAAGCGCGGTACTTTGCCGCTTCTTTCAAAGATTCCGTTCCCTTTTCATCCACCCAATGGAGCCCGAACCGATTCATCCTTTCAAAATAAACGCCGCTCGCCATTGCGTCGGAACGGAATTCTTCCAAAACCGCACAAACCGCGACGGACGGCCACACGCCGTCTCCTTCCGGCGCCCGGGCCAACAAGTGTCCGATGCACTTCTCTGCAATTCTCCGCCGCCCGACGACCGCGGCCCGGGATTGCACGGCCCGAATCCACGCTGCCAACTGCGCTGCACGCTCTTCCGCCGTCGCTGCGTCACTGCCCGGCAAGCGTCGGAGTGCTTCCAAAAGCGCATAACTCTGCTGCCATCGCGCCTTCCGCTCCCGATCCTCCCCAGGATGGTCTTCCTCTTTACCGTCCTCCCGCCGAAATTGCCACTGAAGCGCCTGCACAAACAGTTCCGGATGTTCCGACACGTAGCGATCCAGGTACGGAATGGCACTCACATCCCCCACAAAACGAACCCCCAACACCCCGACAAACAGAAATTCCAACCGAACCTTCTCTTCATCCGTCAGCGCTGAGCTGGCATCAACGACTTTAAAAACGCCTCGAATCGCCTCATCATCCACTTCCGACGGATGTTCCGGTTCGGTCTGCGCCATTTGCTGCAGCAGTGCCGCCCACAAACGGATATCCAAGACGTCGACCCGAAACTCAACGGTACCAAACGCCGCCCAAGGCCGTCCCGCTTTCATCAACCGCCGAACCACGGCCTCCGCATTCTCATCCGATACCACGGACGGTTCGACGTTTTCCCAATAGGTGTCTGAGCACGCCTCCGAGCATTCGGCGGCTCTCCACGCCGCCGGTTCGCAAGGCCCCCACAAGAGGAGCGTCACAAAATCATTTTCCGGCAGCCGGCCGTGCAGTGCCTGCAGTACCGGCGGCAATTTCTCCTGCAATGACTTCAGTAAGAGGGAAACCACTTCCTTTCCCTTGGGTCGCCGGTATACCGCCGTCACAAAGTCAACCACACGGAAGGCTTCGTTCGACACAAATGCCAACGTGTACCTCACGTCCCGGGGGGGGACGCAGCGTCTTTCGCCAACTGCTGTACGCCGGCGGCGCCGCAACTTGCCAAAATCTCATCCACCGCCTGAAGCCGTCGCGTCAGCAACCGTTGCTCCCGCTCTTGATAACGACGGACGGAATTACCTTTCGACTTGCCCTCCAGTTTGACGTTCCAACTCGCCTCAAACAACCAAAGATTCCGTCGAACCGCATTCTTGGAGTCAGTTTCACCATACAACGTCTCCGCAACCGATCGGATCGTGATCGACACCGTCTGATCCAAAATGACCGTTGTCCTCAGGGTCTCCCGGACTTTTTCAACCGCCTGCCACGGTTGTCCCCGGCGATACCACGCTTCGATCAATGCCATCACCTGCCGGTTTTTCTCTTCGTCCAACTGCGGCCTCAGTTTCACCAAATCGCACAGCTGATCCGCGCTGTATTTTTCCTGTGTCAGGAGCCATTCAACCGCTCTTTCCGTCAATGCCTTGACGACCGCCTGCGGTTCTCCGTATTCCGTCTCACGGCGACGCCACCGGGGCTTATGGTTGTAGCTTGCATAGGTACCGATGGCATCCCGCCGGACCTGCAGCAGGCTTAATTCCCAACCAACTTTCGGATAGTCTTTAAGAAGCCGCTTTAATACGACGAGGCGCGTCTCAGCATCCGCCGACGTCTGAGGCATTCGGCATCGAAAAATCGCCCGCAGTGATCGCATCGGCGTATTGCCGTAGTTGTCGTCGGCCGACCACTCCGAGAGTTTGGCCAAGAGGTACACCGCCCGGGGAAACGTCGTTTTCTCCCACGCCAAAACTTCAAGAGCATCGAGCAACCCAATTCTCGGACACGGTGAGAACAGTTCCACCGGGCGCATCATCGTCTTCAGAACCGGTTGCTCCGTCCGAACATCGTCTTCGCACCACGACAGGAATAATGTCGGCGCCGCCTCTGCAAAAAACGGCAACCAGGTGCTGTTGCTCTCCCACCGCTCCGCCGACATCGGCGTCAGCACCCTGTGAACGGCGGCCTGCACGCTTTCTTCAACATCGAAACCCAGCCGGCGTCCAAAAAGCGTTTTTCCATACGCTGCCAGAAACACCAACGTATCCGCCGTTCCCCGCTTCAGGATACCGGAATACTTCGGCGGCTCCCGGACTTCGTAAACTAGCTGCCGCTTCGCTTCTGCAGACAATCCCCAAGCCGGATCCTTTTCGGTAAATACCCGCTCCGCCGCCTCGCAGAACCGCCGAAACATCGGTTCGTCCACGTTGGCAGCTGCCGCAAAAAGTACGTCCCTCTTGGACATCACTCCCCGCACGCCGCCGATTTCCCATACGGGTGTATCTTCCAATAATCGAAGTTGGCACCAGCAACTTTCGGCGACCGCCGGTTCCAGGCCACTCACGGCAACCAAAGTGGCAGCGTCCGTCGTTTCCTTCCACGTTCCCAACAAGGCGGCCGCCGCCATCAGACGCCCCTCCTCTGAACCGGTTTCGGCCCAAACCGGCTGCTGCATCACCCGATTGACGGCCAAGCGACGGCGCAGTACCGTTAAGGACCCGCCGGTTTCGATGGCCAGAATTCGACAACGTTCCGCTCCCAACGCCATGGCTTTTAATCCCGCGTCGAACATCGACACCGTCGTTTCTTCCAAGACGACGGCCCCGTCCGTATGCCGCCAACTGCGGGGGTAAATCACAACAGCGCGGACTTTGTCGCGCACAGAAGCGAGCTCCCGCTCCACATCCGGCGAATGAACGACAGCCAGAAAATCCACGGTCCCCTGAACCAACGACGGCAACACTCCGGGTTTGTCAAACACCAGAATTCGGTGGGTCGCGTCCGGCACCGTTTTCGCCAGACAACAGAAAAACGCCAACCCCATATCCGCGGTATCCGCTTCAATGACGAAAGGCTTTTTTGAGACCGTGTCATTAAGCCAGGTTTGCCACTTCTCACGATGATCTTCAACCGCTGCTTCAAAAAACGTCGGCACCATCGGGGGCTCCGTCACCACCGACCAGTTGTCCCAACAGCGTTCCAGCGTTCTGACGTTTTGCGTGGGCTGCCCCAATTCCTGCATCAGCCACGTCTGTGCGGGGAGCGACTGCTCGAGCCACTGCTCCAAATCCACGGCATCGTAAGCTCGGACGTCCCGCCACTCATTCAAGGCCTTCTTTTCCTTGAGCCAAGCGTTTTTACCGAGCCAGCGGCGGGGCGTGACAAAGACGAAGACGATAGTTTGCCGTTCGGATTCGGAATGCTGTTCGAGGCTCTTTTTGAAATCGTCGTTTGCTTTTTGACCGATTTCTTTAGTGGTGCCGAATTCCCAACCGGATTTCCCCTCCGGGATCCACGGGTTGCCTACGTTCGTTTCCACCCAACCATCCCATCCTGGGCGCTGGGAGTCGTCATTACCGGGAAAATCCACCGTTCGCAAAGCAGTACCGGTAGAGTGAACCAATCGGCGCAATAAAACCGATAAACGGGCTCGGGCGTCCAAGGTGTCGGCCCAACGCACCAGGTCGCCGGCTCTGACTTCCAGAAAACGAGGCACATAGCGGCGCACCTCTGCAGAAACGGCTGCCGTCTGGGCCTGTGAGTCCGTCGTCTGCAGCTGTTTTTCCAACAACGCTTTGGCATCGACGGCAAAAACAGTCTCCATTCGGGCTGCAACAGCGGCACTCAATTCCATGCGGCCGTTCAGAATCTTTGACAAAGTCGGGCGGGCAATACCCAGTAAGTCGGCAGCCGCCCCCACTGTCAAAGCCCGGGGCTTCAGACAATGTTCCCGAATCCATTCGCCCACGGTATGGCTGTCTTGGTTGACGGACATCGTTTGTTATCTGTTTTCGAGCGTGTAACTTAATGCGTTACATCGGATTTATATATAACTCATACGCCCTTAGTCAGAAAGGAGGCTCGTATGGGCAAACATCAACATGTCGTTCCCCGTAGCGAACACGGCTGGGCTGTTCTCGGTGAAGGCAACACACGGGACACGTCGCACCATTCCACGCAGAAAGCGGCGATGCAGGCCGCCCGAGAAATCGCCAAGAATCAAAAAAGCGAAATGGGGGTGCATAAAGTCAACGGACAATTCGGAACGAAAAACTCCTACGGCAACGATCCCTGTCCGCCGCGTGGCTGAGTGATGCCCCCCGGACAGCTCCGCTGCTCTCCGGGGATTCTTATGCTTCCCCCATGCCTGCCCGGTTTCATTGTCAGTGCACCCCTGCCAATAAAATCTGAACCGCATCACGGCTCAACACAGAACGGAGCAATACCCCGCTATTGCGGAAAAACTCAATTTGCTGCTGTTGCAGCTGAACATCCACTTTTTCAGGTTTCACAATATCGACAGAATCTTCATCCAGCTTACCATTGTTAAAATCGGCTGACATAAAACGATTAAAACTCAACCCGTTTTGGCAAATTAAATCCAAAATCACCAACGCCCGCTTCCTCTCCCCCCAAACGCGATTTCAAGGCGGCTTCTATCTCCGCCACATCATCCATCGAACTCAGGTAATCCATGGCGGTCTCCACGGCCTGGTACTGTCCGCCCCCTATTAATCTCACGTCAAACATCACAACACCTCATAAATTCTTTTGATATCTTCTTGAATTTCAAACGATAAGGAATTTAATTCCGCCAGAGTATCCACCACACGACCCGTTCGGATGACATTGTTCGCATGGAAAAGCGTGTGTCTATGCCGGTGAAAATCGGCATAAGCTTTTTTTCTAAAACAGGTCGCAACTTTTCAACGGCTTCAAAGACTTTTTCGCTTGAATTCAATCGTTTTTTCCCGGCCCACGACTGGGATTAACAAAGACAAAAACAACGGTTTGTTGTTCGGCTTCAGAATGCTGTTCGAGACTCTTTTCAAAATCGCCATTCGCTCCTTTATCGGTGGCTTTGTTGACTCCGAACTCCCTGCCGGAGCGCCCCTCAGGGATACATGTTTTAAGTCTCTACATCACAAAAGTCTATGCACCCAACAAAAGAAGATTCTCGAACTACACAGCAATAATTCCGTAATACATCGGATAATACACACAACAGTCAATGAAGCCTCCCCTAGAGCTTGTGTAGTAAGCAATGCAGCTATGCAAAAAGCAGCTGAACCAATCGTTGTTGATGCGATTTCCTTTACATACCCATATGCTCCCAAGACGGGCCATCCAAAATACATTGAAAAGAACGACAACAACAAAACTGGCGATGTATATACCATTACATAACTTCCACTAATGTATTGTTTTCCTCCTAAAATCAAAAAGCAAAAATCAGCCAAAAATATATAGATTATTGTGCCAATAAAAATTATTGGCACAGCTATGCAGGCTAGTTTTCTTATTATATCTCTATCCTTATGTATAACAATGTGAGGATAAAGTGCCTTAAAGACGGGTGCATACAGAGCTTGAACGGCCCCCAAAGCCGTCATTGCCAATCCCCAATAGGCAATTTCAATTTTGTCCGTAACTGCTGTACCGATTACTATCGTTGAAAAATTAGTAAACACCACAGCAGACATATCCGAAAAACAATAGAGCCATGACCGCTTAAGTGCCTTGAAAGTTTTTTTCAATCCAACAAAGATAATTTCGATAGCAAATAATTTCTTACTTTCTGATATAGACCAAAAATATGAAACAATACTTCCTAAAATATCAAGTACTGCAACATATAAAATATCGTTAGACGAAGAAACCGTAAAGAATACAGGGATTGTTGCAATAGTTTTCGACAAGATAACTCTTGTCGTGATCGATTTCATTTTTTCCCTTCCCTGAAAAATGAAATCAAGAGTAAACGATCGAGCACAAGCGGCCACTCCAAACAATAATACAAGAAATTTGTGTTCACAAAGTAAACTATTAGATAATGAGAACACGTAAATAGAGCAACAAGCCAAACAAGAAAGAACGACACGAGCTTGTATTATGCTTCCGGCAACTTGTCCACACTCAACCCTTGATGATTGACCGGAAATATCTTTTGTTCCAGATAAGCTGAACCCATATTCAACAAATACTTGACAAAATATTGTTATAGATAATATATAAACATACAAAGAATAACCTGACGGCTCCAATACTCTCGTCAAGTACGGCACCAACATCAGCGGATATAAATACCTTACTCCCTGTAAAATAAATTGCCAAAAAATGTTTATATAAAAATTTTTTCTATTCATTAGCAAGTATTAAATGACTTTTAAATAACGCTATATTCAAATTTCACTTAAATATACAATTTAGTTATGACTCATAGCAATCATTACCCCGTAATAACTCAATGGTTCTACGAACTCCACGCTCAAGAGTAAAACTACCTTTCCATCCTAAATCCATGAGTTTTTTTGAACTCAGGGCTGAGTTATCCATTCGAGCATAACCTTTTTTTTCATCAGAACTGGCTTCTTCTTGTATAAGTTTAACCCCCGCAACCTTGGCAACTGTTGTAGCTAGCTCCGCAATAGTACAGTCCGATTCTGGGTTAGCAATATTGTATGCCTCACCACATTTACCATACAATGCCACATAAATCATTGCCGAAGCACAATCGACTACATAACAATAAGAACGGAATTGAGCTCCTTTACTCTTCATCGTGACAGGAAGTCCCATTGCGGCAGCACGGATGAACTGAGCATGGGCCCGAGTGTCGCTATCGGTTTGAGTAGGTCCATAAATGTGTCCCGGACGAACAATGACACTTTCAACACCATACTCAGCAGCATAGCAAGCGCAGAGATTTTCAGCTAAACGTTTGGATATTGGATAACAAGACCGAGGATCCAATACATCAATAGGAAAGCAGTCATCCTCTTTGTAGCGTACTTTACTCTCTCTGCGACCATAGACCTCACTACTGGAAACATAGACCATCCGACCACATTTATCACGAGTCATTTTTTCCAAAATATTATTCGTACCCTGAACATTAATCATCGAAGTTTCAACAGGATACTTTGAATAAACTAGGGGATGAGCATTAGACGCGCAATGAAAAACGATATCAAAGTTTTCTTCAGGAAGATTTTTGTTTAAAGCATTATAACTTATAGGATAGTACGCATCTTTCCAAAAAGAAAATCGAGTTGCTAAAGATTCTACCCGACGAGCACCAAGTAAAATTTTGGTGTTCAACTTATTTTTTTTCGAAACTGATAAAAGTATTTCAGCAACACAAGATCCTATAAGACCAGTTGCACCTGTTACAAAAATAACTTTATTATCAAGTAAAGTTGCATTTACACATCTAGATACATTGAAAATATCTTTCAAGTAACTTTCATATGACTTTATTTTATAAAACCATTTCATAACAATCACTACTTCATTTAATTCTTCACTTATCTCATTAATTAGCAAAACTTACAATCTTCATAGAAACTACATTCGCGAAGAAATTACGGCTCGAAATAAATACAAATCATCTATTGTAGTAATTTTAAAATTAATATCAGATCCTCGTGAAAAATAATTAATATAACCCAATCTTTGCATCAAATCACAAGTTGCTGCCGTATTTAAAATTCCTTGTTTTTCAGCTTTAATATGAGCAGTCCATACATCAGAAAATTTGTACGTATGTGGTGTTTGTGTCCTAAGGATTTCATCTCTATCTATTAATTCTTTCGATGGTTCAAAATTTTTTGATCTAAACACTACTTCCACACAAGGAATAGCTGTAACTGCATTTCCATGTAGTGTATACACTGACAGATTATTTGAAATTACATCATCACTAACTAACGGTCGATTACCGTCATGTATCACTACAGCCTCATTTTCATCTATATAGTTTTTAATTGCAATTAATCCATTTTTTATTGACGATTGCCCGCAATTGCCACCGGAAACAACCCACTTAAGTTTTGTAATCTTAAACTGTTTAGCGTAGGCCCAAACCAATTCCTTCCAAGAATCAAGTGTAACTAATACGATTTTATCTATACCAGGATGTTTTTGAAAAACTTCAAGGGTATAAATAAATATTGGCTTATCGTAAACACATAAAAATTGTTTTGGAATTTCTTGGTGCATTCGGCTTCCAATACCCGCAGCAGTTATTATAGCTATTGTCATATAATTCTAATCTGAAACAGTTATTATATTTCTATTCAAAAAAACAATACCTTTATTTTATATACAAATGGTATTTCATAAAATAAATGATATAAATCTTACATCACATAAATGATAAACATTTTCAAAATGTCATTTACAACAAAAAGGCCTTAAATTCATGTGTTTGTCTATTATTTTTACTAGGAATTTTAAGATAATCTCCATAGCAACCTTTAAGATACGCATCCCAACAAGAAAATATCGGCATTTTTGCTTTACAAAATTCAACGTAAACTTCATCTTCAAAATCATTTATATTCATAACTTCACCTTTTATCCCATACAACCCCCAAGTTACACAGCCAACCTTGGAAGTACTACCATATGGGATATTTTTAGCTAAACAATCCAATTTATCACAAAACCTTTTATTCCCAATTATAGAAATTATAGGTTTTATTATAATCTTTAAAATTTTTCGTAAAATTGTTTTTCCTGTTCCATATTTATGACAAGAAATAGTCAACATCTGTCGTAGTAACTTTGCTTTATTAAAGATTTCAATTTGATCATTAATTCCCTCCGGCAAAGCATCTATAGGAAAAATATCTATCCATAAGTTCGTATCAATATCACAATTTGTATTCGAACTAATAACTACCGTATCCATTCTTTTAAGTTTAGAAAATGGCACAATTAAGTTATTCAATTCATTACTAAAAAGCTTAATTTTAGTATTACTTTCGATTGTTTTTTTACAATATAACTGAATAAATTTTTCATAATCCGGCCTAGGCATACAAACATCAACATCATCATCCCACGGAATAAATCCTTTATGTCTTACAGCTCCTAACAAAGTTCCACCACAAAGAAAAAATCGCAGATTATTTTCTCTACAAAACAAGGAAAACTTATTTAAAATATCAAATTCAATTTCATGAATCTCTGCCAATGTTAATTCTTTCATAACTAACAAAACCTTTTTTAATTTAAACGCACGGATACAGGAGGAATATTTCCCTAAAGGTAAATATATAATTGTACACTATACAAAGCATAATTATGTACTTTACATAATTTATCTTTATTATATAATATAATTTTACACAAAAAATTATATTAATGACCGCAAGATAAAAATCCAGTCTCCAGAACCAATATAAATATGCAGAAGCAACCCAACACAAAAAACCTAACCATGATACTGTTATATAAAACTCTACAAACATTTTTTT
>OIWS01002805.1_pt1 | contig 13564 bp, 10 predicted proteins | sample 1587611 | NCBI WGS metagenome assembly OIWS01 (sample SAMEA3888919, study PRJEB22519) | human gut metagenome | biome: human gut; feature: human-associated habitat; material: faeces | place: Denmark | collected 2010 | reverse complement strand
CGTTGCCGCCGACGGCGTCTTCCGGTCAACGTTCCCGGAAAAAGTACCGGCAGTGCGGGTCGGACGGCCGTACGCATCGCTGCTCTTGCAACGCTCTGTGCGGCAGCCGTCCTTTTCTTCGGGGGGCTTACGGTTCCGAAACTCGCGGTCTGCGACACGACGGCCGTCAAAAACGCCGCGCTCACCGTGTTTTTAAAGGATCCGGTGACGTACGCGAGGTTGAGAACCGATTGGGACACGGTGCTCGCAGAGGGGCTTGCGGCCGTGGCGGGAGAGGACGGTGGCCTCATTGTGCCGGCTTCTGCAGTGCTTGCCGCGGGGGAAAACGCCGCAGACGTGACGGAACGGGTGACCGAAGCCGTGCTCGCCGCCGCCCGAGGGGACGCCCGATGAAGTACCTGGCTTTGATGATGAGTCTCACCGCGGTGTTGTCCGCTCTCCCGGCTTTTGCCGCCGTCATTGATTTTCGCGCGGCTGCGGGCGTTCCCGTTGCGGAAACGGATCTTCTCGCGGTGCTCGAAGCGCGCGTCAAGGAAGCGGCGGATGCCGGGCTCTTTAGGGCGAAAAACCGGGAAGCCAAAACCCGTTTTGACCGCTTGGCACGCCGCCCCGTGGCGTTGGGACTTACGAAGGCTGACGCACCGCGCACGTGGTCGAAGGTGCTTGTCACGGCCGATACTCTCAAAAACGTCGGGGACGGGGCGCAGGCGCTTAAAACCCTTCGACGGACCTACGCCTTTATTGATGCGGATGAAGTCTCCGAGCGCCGTTGGGTGAAAGAGCTTGTTGCCGAAGAACCGGGGGTTCGGATCGTCGCGGTCGCCGGGGATTTGATCCTCGCTCAGGACCGACGTACCCGGGAGTCGCTTGCGGGCTTGCGGCTTTTCGCCGATCAAGGGGGGAGCCTCGTGCGGCGCTTCGGCCTCATCGCGCACCCTGCCTGCGTGACGCTTAGAAGCACCGCAGCGGGCATCGTAATGACCGGCGAAGAAATTCCACTGACGGACGACGAACCATGACGAAATACCTTTCACGCAAAGAAACCCGCTCTACGGCGGGGCGCTACGTCAAAATTCATTCCCGCGACTGGGGATTCGCGGAAGACGCCGCAGGCGCCGCAAGGCTTGCCGCGGGCATCCCCGAAGCCTTTACCCGGGGGTCGGCCGCGCACGTCGGACGCGTGCTTTTGGCGACCGCGGGGCTCACTCTGGCCGCATTGGAGCTTTTTCCCAAAGCCCGCGGCGTGACGTCGGGGGCCGGTGAAGCGGCGGCGATGAAATTGGAAGCCATGACCGCAGGCGTCACCGAAGACGACGTGCGGCGTACGCTGCTGCTGTTGGCTGAAGCCGCGAAAACCATGAAAAACCCGCTTGACCCTAAGCGGAACCATCAGTGGGCCTTGTGGCAGTTCGGGTATGAAGGGCACCCGCTCACCCGCGAAACCGCACAGAAATTGGGGATCATCCGCCGCTTTGAGCGCGTCTCAGGCGATATGGCGGCCCTGATGCACAAAGCCTTTGTGGCGGCGGTGGGGCACGGACCGGCGTTGGCGGCGTGGCAATCGAGGCTCCCCCTTTTGATCTGTGACCTCACGCGGCCTCTGCACGGCGAACTCGTGCGTCAAATGCTTCCGGCTGCGAAAAACGAACTCATCATCGTATCGCGGGAAATTCCCGCGGCGGTGCGGCACCGGTTTTACGGGAGCGACGCTTTGTTCGCCGAAGACCGCGCCGGGATTTTGACGGGGCTTTTTGCCGGGCAAGGGAACGCTCTTTTGATGGAACGGCGCATGGAAGGTTGGACGGTGACGTTTCCGGTGGGGGTGATGGAAAAAAGCGCCCTCACGGATCGTGCGATCCCCGCGCATTGGCGGGTCTTTGCGCGCTGCACCGAAAGCGCGAAGGACGCGGCATGAAAGTGTTCTTCTGGCTCTTGGCCGTCATTCCTGCGGCGGCTTTTGCGGGATGCTCCGGGAAAATCATCAACCCCGTCACCGACGTGTGTTGGAGCTGCCTCTTTCCGATTCGGGCGGCGGGCGTCACGGTGAAAACGTCATCCGTCGCCGCTGTCGCCACCGACGCGCCGGCGGTGTGCACCTGCGGAGCGGGCGTGAATCTTCGCGCCGGTATCAATTTATCCTTTTTTGAGCCGTTGAGAACGGCGGAAATCGTGCGGGAACCCTATTGTTTTCCGTCCTTGGGCGGCGTCACGATCTCGCCCGGCGTGCGGGCGGCGGCCCACGGTCGGAGTGCTTCGGCAAGCGCGGATGAAACGCACCGCGGCACGGCGTTTTACGAGGTGCATTGGTACCACACGCCGTGGCTTTTCGTGTTGGAGATGCTTCTTGATTCCGCGTGTTTGGAGGCTTCGCCCTGGGATTTGGCGTACCTCACGGAACTCGATCCCCTGTGGGACGATTCGGCGGCGGCCTTCATTCTCGCGCCGGAAAGTGCGCTTTTTGCGAACCCTGCGGCCGTCGCCGCGTGCGCCGCGGACTGCGGGGCGGCGACGGCCGGAACCGGCATTACGGAACTTTTTTGGTGCGCCGGGTGCCAGGGGAGTTTGTACCCGTTGTCGGGCTGGACGGCGTCCCGGCACTCGCATCTGGCGGCGTGGCACCTTCTCACGAACCGCATGGCGGTGAAGCTCGCGCGCGAGGGGCTGCTTTGGGCGGCCTACGGCAAACGCGGTCAGTGCGGCCCCTACTTTGAACCCATCCCCCGCAAAGACGTCTGGCGCACGCAGCTCGTGTACCCGAGGGCGACCGCAGAGGGCGATCGGTGCTGCCGACCGCTCGGGGCCCCCACGTGGACGTGGGGAGCCGGAAGAACGTGGCCTGCGGGCGGGGAAGACGGCGCCCTCTTGCTCTGGCGCCATCGCGATTGTTGTCAGACGTCGGTCAAAGCCCCGTAAGGAGACGATCATGAAACGAAGTTGGATGCTGATGGCACTTTGGGCGGCGGGCAACGTCGCGGCGGCGCAGTTGACGGTGGCAGTGACGCTGGCGATGGATGCGGGGACGCTTTCGGACTTAGCGGCGGCCGTCGCGCGCATGAATGACGCGGTGCCTTCACGCCTCGTCGTTCGGGGCATCCCTTTGCGTGCCGGTTGGGAAAAAGACGCGTATTGGCAGGCGCCCGCTGAGAAACAACGCGTTCTCAAGGCCGAACTTTCGGCCGCGTGGGCGGATTTTGCGCGGCAATTGCCGACGGCGGGCGTTGAGATCGATCCCGCCTTTTTCCGCCGGTATCGCATCACGGACGCCCCGGTCTTTGTGTTGGAGGGGGATGAAACGAACGAAGGATGCGAAGGGAATCGCCCGGCCGTCGTCGTCCGCGGGAACGTCACCGCTGGGTACGCCGTCCGGGAAATGAGGCGGTCTCTGACGGATGAGCCGGGGGCGGATTCGTCATTAAAGGAAGTTTTGCGGCGGCTCGAGGGGCTCAACCTATGGTGAAGGTGAAGACATACGTCGGCCTCGCGCTCCTTAACCTGATGCCGGTCGTGTCGTACGCCGTCACGACCGCGGACGCGATTGATGCGGGGTATGGGGCGGGGAACGTTGATTGGGGTACGGTGAGCTCAAACCGTCCCGCGGCGGAGGCCCTCGCTCAAATGACGGGCAATACCGAAGCCCTAAAAGCGTTGCGCGGAGGGGGACAAGCCAAACTCTATGCGCCGGGGCGCAGCGAAGCCGACCGTTGCGCCGACGAGCGCGACCCTAAGTGCCTTGCCGTGCAGGTCGTTGATCACACGGGGCACGCGGGGCCCACGGTGAATCCCGACGTGACCGGGGACTTGATGAAGGATTACGACGACGTGGTGGTGAGCGCCGGGAATCGCGTGGATTTGAGCGGTACGGGCACGAGTACCGGGGAGTGCCGTCCGGCGACGACGATCGTCACGACGCCCGAAACCACCGAGACCTGTGACGTCCGCCTGACGGCTTCGGAAGTGATCCGTACCTGCCGCGAGAGGACGGAAAACTTTTTCAGCCCGGCTTCGCGTTGGTACTGTCGGATCACTCAGGCGCACAAGGCCCCCGCGACATGCGTCTTACCCGTCGTCGTGCCGCAGCGAAAAACCTTTACGGTCGCGTGCCGTGAGGGGAAACGTGATCCGGAGGTAAAGACGTGTCCTGCCACCGTCACGACCGACGTTAAATCGGTTTGGGAAGCAGCCTGTACGCGCCCGGTGTGGAAAAAAGTGACGAAAACCTGCACGCGGCGTCTTTTAGTGAAACCCGCCGCCACCTGTCGCGTGGGGGAGGCGGTGTCGGCTGTGGTGACGGACTACGGCTTTTTGGGCGAAGACGCGGTGCCGGGGGCGGATGCGTTGGAACTTGAATACCGGTGCGCGGCCCGTGCGTTTCCGATTCTGCGCATCAAAACGGACAGTGCGACGAAGGGGGCGCGGGACCGCGTTTTTGAAACGAGCGACGCCGTCTTTGACTTCTTCGAGCCGCACGGCGGACACACGCTGAGGTTTGAGGGGACCCTCACCTGCGGTACGGACAACGTCTGCACGGCAGAAGTCACCATGACCGTTTACCGCGGCAGCGGCCGCTTTACGGAACTGATGGGCCACATCCGAACCGCCCTGCACTTTACGAAATACGAGAAGACCGGAGAAACCGAGTATTGGGAGGAAACATGTACCGAAGAATGACGGCGGTATGTCTGGCCCTTTTAAGCGTTTCGGCTGCGGCCCACTGCGTGAAGACCGGCAGCGTCTGCACGGAAGGGGGAGCCACTCGGCTTGTGGACGGTATTCCCGTGACGCGCGAGTGCTGGAGCGAACGGGAGACGTGGGCGTGTCTGACGAAAGATTCCGGGGTGAACGGCTGCAGGACGCTCGACGCGGCGCCTGAAGATGCCGGGTGCCGCCAAGCGGCCGCGGTGTGTCGGACATCGGTTTCAGACGCTCAAACCGGGGAAACGACGTGCCTCGTGTGGGACGAAGCGTGGCAATGCGAAAAGAAAATCGAATTGCCCGCGGAAAACGCGCAATGGAAGGGAACGGGGACGGCCGCCGTGGAAACCGAAGACGATTCGGTGTGCCGCAATTTGGCTGAAGACGAATCGTGCACCCGCACGAGGCGCGACTGCACGGGGAGCGACTGCACCGTCACGTACGAATGCGGCGGGGCGGACGCAAACGCCTGCGCGGAATTGAAGGCCGCGGGCTGCACCGAAACCAAGGTGCCGACGTGCCCGGCGGGGGAAGCGGACTGCCGCGTCAAAACCGGCGAGGTCACCTGCGTGGGGGAGGTACCCGAAGTGCCGGGAAGCACCGTCACCGCCGAAAAAGTCGAAACCACGGGGGCCCCCGCGATGAGTACCGAGGGATGTGCGGCGGCTGAAGACGGTGCCTGTCGCGAAACGTCAAGCCGCTGCACGGAAAAGGGCGGCATCCGCGTCATCAACGGCCGCACCTATTATGAGCGCTGCTGGGGTTACACCAAGACGTACGAATGTTCGGTCGCGGCCGATTCCACCTGCAGGGGACTTGAGGCGGCGGGCTGCACCGTTGCGGACGAAACCTGCGAAGCGACCGATGCCGCGGGCGTTTGTACCGCGGTAAAGCGCACCTACCGGTGTGGGGAAACGCCCGACGCAGGAAACGCGGATTACGCGGGGGAGGACAAACTTCCGGCGGGTACCGTCACGGTGTCGGACTGCGCGGCCGTGACGGACGCGGGGTGCACGTTGGAAAGTTCGGTGTGCCTCAAATCCGATCCGACCGATCCCCGCCAATGCCTTGAAAGGGAATTTCAGTACCGCTGCGGTGGGGGTTTGGCGGACGTTTCGGACGATTGTGCGGCGCTCGACGCGGATGCCCGATGCCGGGTGACGGACACGCAGTGCCTCGGAACGGATGCGGCCGGAAACTGCACGATGACCACCAAAACCTACGTCTGCGCGGGAACCACGACGGAAGAACCTGTGGGCGAAGTCTGCGGGACGGACCTTTGTCTCGGAGGCGTGTGCCGGCCGCAGGGGGGAAAAGAGGTGTCTGAAGACTTCTTGGCGTCCGCGGCCGTGATGGAAATCGTGCGACAGGCCGCGGCTTACGGCGACGTGGGGGCGTCGCAGCTTTTTTCCGGGGTGAAGAGCGGCTGCTCGGTGAAAGCGGCGGGCTTTTCCTGCTGCCGCGCGGAAAACGCGGAAACGACCGCGGGGATGACGAATTCCCTTTTCGGCGTTGCAGTGACGACGGGGCTTGAAGCCGCCTGGGAAGGCATCAAATACGTGGGGAGTCCCTACGTGTACGACCTCCTTGCGGCCGGGGGCGACGCGACTTCGGGGCTTTTGACGCGTCTTTACGGCGAAGCGGGGTCGGGCGTTTATTCCCCGTCGTTGTCGCTTTACGGCGTGTCGGCATCCGTCTCGGGGGGCTCGTTGACCTTGTCCTTTTCGCCCGCGGGCTTTCTCACGTCGATGGCAACCCAAATGGCGGCGGAATACTTTGCGTGCACTGCGGAAGATCAGCTGCACGCCCTGCGGCGCAGTCAGAACCTCTGCCGGTACGTGGGGAGTTACTGCGCCAAAAAAGGGGGCTCCGCGTGCCTTGAGAAAAAAGAAAGTTGGTGTTGCTTTAATTCGCGTTTGGCGCTCATTGTGCAGACCGAAGGCCGCAAGCAGCTGGGGCTCGGGTGGGGAACGCCCGAAAGTCCCGCCTGCCGCGGGTTGACGCTCGAGGAATTTCAGGCGCTCGACTTTTCGGCGATGGACTTGACGCCCGTCATGGCGGAAATGGCCGCAGAAGCCCAAAAGACCGTGTCGGCCGACAAAACGGCCCTGCGCGCCGCGGGACGCGTGACGGAAGCGGCGGCGGATCCCGACGCGCAGTATCGGGAAATCGCGCCCTGGAACGGTAAGAGAGCAACGGGAGCGATGGGGAGCCGCATGGTGAGGAGTTTCCCGTGAAAGCGATGATTTTCGGCGCCGTCGTGGTTATAGCGGCGGGCCCCGCGGCGGCGTTTTGGGGGGACGACGTGTGGGAAGATCCGGCTCGCCCGTTTCTCTATTACGGCGAAGTGCCACCGACCGACCCCGAAAAGGCGCCGAGTCAGCCGACTGCGGTACCGCTCGCGTCGCTTACGACGTTGGAAGCGCTTCGGGCCGAACGGGAAAGGCGTCTTTCGGCGGCGGTCATGACGCCCAGCGCGGAAACGATCCGCGATTACCTTGAAGTGAACGCCTTTGTGAACGAAAAAGCCGCCCTCTTTGCCGCCGGCTGGCGCGACGTGTTGCTCTCTCACCCCGAATTTGACTGGACGGCGCTGCACCCGACGGTGAACGCCGCTTCAACTGCGCTTACGCGCGAAGACGAACGCCGTACAGAGGAAGCGGCGGCACGGCTCGGGCGCGACTGGGGACTCATTCTTTTTGCGGATGCTGGCCCTTTGACGCGTCTGATGCTCCCCATTACGGAGCGCTTTGCCGCGACCTTGGAAATGGAACTCGTCGTCGCCCGGGTGGGGGCGGGTCCCGTGTTGGCCGAAAACGATCCCCTCACGGTGAAACCGGACGTTGGGCTTCACCGCATTGCCGCGGGCGGGTTGACGGCGTTTCCGGCGTTGGTGCTTGTAAAGCGCAGCGACGCGGATCTCACGAAGGCGCGTCTTATCGCGACCGGGGTCGTCGACGTTGCGGAACTCACGCGGCGCTTGGTGCGGTTGACGGGCGCCGATCGCCCGGCGGTGCCGCGGGCGTTGCCCGCGGTGTTTGACGTTAAGACGGGAGAAAAACCATGAGAGGAAAGGTAGTTGCGGCGGTGCTCATGCTTTGGACGGCAACGGTTGAGGCGGGTTTCGTCGCGGATTTTTACGACGAAGCGAAAACGTACGGCAACGTCACCGAAGCGGGCGTGCTGCAGTCAGGGGCTTTGAATACAGTGACGGGCGGGGGGTTCGTGTGGCGGCAGCCGCGGCGGGAATTTACGCCTTTTGCGGTGACGCCGCCCGCCTTAAAAGCCGGGTGCGGCGGAATCGACGTCTTTTTGGGGGCCTTTTCCATTCCCTCGCGCGAAGAGTTTTTGTCTTTTTTGCGGGGTGTGGGGACGGCGCTTCCGGGGCTTGCCTTTCAACTCGCGCTTCAGACCATGGCGCCGGACTTAAACGAGCAGGTAAGCCGCTACGCGGATCTCATTCGCTCGTACACCAACCGCTACACAGACAGCTGCGAAGCCGCGCAGGCGCTTCTTGAAACCACGGGCGCCGCCGAACACATCACCCGCATGGCCGAAGGCGCGAAGAATGCGCTCCGAAGTTCGGGGGCAGTGTCGGATCAGTCGGCGGCGGACGCGGCGGTGCGGGGAAACGGCAGCAAAACTATTGCCGAAGCACCGGTGAGAAAGGACGCCGCCGGCAATATCGTCGACGCTCCGGAAATCAACCTCACCTGGGCGCTTTTAAAGAGCGGAAATTTTGCCGGGACGGACGCTAAGAAAAAGGAACTGCGGGAAATCATGATGACGCTTGTGGGGACGACGATCTTTACGAAGACGGGCGAGGGGGAGGACGCGGTTTTGGAGGCCCGAGATATCGCAGGAACGGATCTGCTGCCGGTAATTTTCGGCGAAGTGCGTTCGGACGCCGGGGCACAGCGCCTGAAATGCCCGGACGACGCGGCGTGCCTCTCGATCGAACGTACGGCGATTGAGGATATGTCGCTCGTTGACGAAATGAAGAGGGCGGCGGCGAATTACCGCACGGCCGTAAGGAGGCGCGATCCGACGCTCGTCTCATCGGACGACTTGTACCTTTTGACGGGGTTTTCGTCCGTGCCGATGCTGAGGGTTTTGAATCTGGTTTCGGTCGCGCTTTACGAAGGGATTGCGGACGATTTGGTGAACGTCTACGCCGAAGCCGCCGCCTACGAAGCGGTGGCGCGCGCCGTCGAAAACCTCGCGGGCGACCTTCGGGGCGTTTTGGCTTCAAGCGCGGCCGCGGGGCTCTCTGCCGAGCATGTGAAACATGTGCGGGGGTTGACGGAAACCTTAAACGGGATCGAGCGGCGCCTCTACGAGCGCACGGATCGTCTGTCGCAGGCGATGGCGCGGGCTTCGGGGATCGTCACGCAGTTGGAACACATTGAAAAGAGCCTCAAAACGAACGGGGCACTCGCGTGGCAGAAGTCGCTTTCGGCCGCAAAGTAGGAGACGGGGATGGACGGATTGACGTTTCATGCGTTGGGAAATGCCGCCGAAGTGCGCGATCTTTTTGAAGGGATCGTGCGCATTACCGGGGACGGGGACTATGCGGTGGCCGCGGCCTTGTTGGTGACGGTGGGCTTTATTTTGGTACTCGCTGCGGGCGCCGTGCGCGCAGACGGGAAAAACGCGATTCCGTACTTTGCCTCAGCCGTCCTTTTTTGGTGCGCGGCCGTGGCACCGACGGCGACGGTCGTCATTGACGACAACCGTTCGGAATCGGTCTACACGGTGGACAACGTACCGCTTTCGGTGGCGTTGACGGCGTCAATAGCGACGACTTTCGGGACGTGGTTGGCCGAAAGCTACGAAACGGCGTTCGTGCCCGTCACGTCCGCCCGCTTTACGCGCTTCGGGGCGGTGTTCCCGGAGCGCGTGGCGGAAGCCTTGAAAGCCGCCGGGCCCGTGACGCCCGAAGCGAGACGTTTGTTGGACACGGTGGCGGCCGCGTGCGTGGTGCCCGAAGTGTTGGGGGACGCCGCCAAAGGCGAAGCGCTTCTTGCGTCCGGGGACGTTTGGGGGACGGTGTCCGCCGACGGTTGGGTGAATCCCGCGCGGGCGGCGGCGCTCCCTGATGGGACGGTCGCGTATTGTCCGGCGGCGGTTGCCGCGCTGACGAAAGTCTTCACCGAGACGGAACTGCCTGCCTTAAAGCGCGTCTTGGGGGCGAAATTGACTCCCGACGCCGCCGATCCCGCGGCGGTGCTCGCCGAAGTCGTGCCGCAGGCGGAGTCGCTTCTTTTCGGGGTGTCGCGTTCACTCGACGCGAGTTTGCGGCACGCCGTCACGATGACGGCGGTGACGGATGCGCTTGACCGGTCGGCGCAGGAAGGGAATACGACGCTCGCACTTGCGGTGAATCTAGCGAAAGCCCAGGGGAATCTTGCGAGCGAAATCAACTACCGCACCATGGCAAAAATCGGGGCGGAGTTCCTGCCGAAGGTGCGAAACAGTCTTGAAATCGTCGTGATCGGGCTCTTTCCGGTGACGGTACTCCTTGCCTTGGTTTCAGGGCACGCCTTGGGTTCCGTTTTAAAAAGTTGGCTCATGGTGTTGGCAGCGCTCGAACTTTGGCCCGCGGCGGCGTCCTTGGTGAATTTTCTCGTCGTTCAAAGGGACGCCGGCGTTTTTACGGCGCTCATCAATGCCTACGGGGCGGATTCCTTGGCGGCCGCGGCCTTGATCCGCGAAACCGGCGCGAGCGCGCAGGCCGTTGCCGGGGCCCTCATGATGGCCGTTCCCATCATTTGTTACCTCGCGGTCTGCGGCGGGACGATGGCGATCGGTCAGATGACGGCGTCGTTGGTGGCACCGGCGCAAAGTGCGGCGCAGAGTCAAGGAGCGAGTCTCGCCGCGGGGAACGTCACGCAGGGGAACGTGAGTCTCGGGAACGTCTCCGCAAACACCGTGTCCGCGAATAAGTCCGACGCCTCCGTGCGGGCGACGACGGCGTCGACCGTGGTGACGGGCTCCGCCTACGGGACGGTGACGCGGGCAGAAGGCGGCGAATTGACCGGCATGAGTCGCACGGGCGTGAACCTCGGGGTGACGGCGGGCGCCGCGGAAAGCATCGAGCGGCAGCGGTCGTCGCAATATGCCGCGGGCTTTTTGGGTAGCGAAACCCAAACGGTGCGGACGGGTACGGCGACCACGACGGACGCGACGACAGGGGTGAGCCGCACGTTTGCATCTGCCTTAAACGACACGGTTGCAAACAGCGTAGGGCACGGCAGTACTTGGAATCAGCAGTCGGCTTCGGGTTCCGTGCGCACGGCGTCCGACATGACGGAAGCCGCCCGCATGAATCAGGTCACGGAAGGGACGACCGTGCAGACGCAGGGGAGTTGGCAGGTCGGGGTGAGTGCGCCCGCCGTTGGCGCAGGAGCGGCGCGAGCCGGGGGCGTTGCGGCTGCCGTCACGGTCATACCGGGCGTCGGGGTTCGCGGTGCGGTCCAGGCTGCCGATACGCAGAGCCTCATTGATCAGGCGACGGGACGCACCGCCGCCCTGCAAAGCCGCGAATCGCGTGAAGCGTATCAAACCGTACATGACGCCGCCCAACGCATTGCCGCGACGCACACGGACGCGGCGGTGAGAAGCGAAGCCGCCAATTTCCTCACGACATTGAGCCGCCGTCGGCAGGCAGCCCTGGAAAAGGCGACCGGCCTCTCGGACACGGTTTCCGTTACCGGCAGCCGCAGTGAATCGGCAGCGGGTCGCACGGCAACGACGGTGGATGATTCGGCGAGCCTCATGGCGGCGTCCGTCGCGCGTTTTGGTTCCGCCGAAGGCGCTCTGCGGGCATTGAATCGTGCCGAAGGCCGCACGGCGTTGGCAACGAGCGCTCAAGAGGCAGCGCAAGCGGCAACGGACTCAGCCGCGTTCGGCGCCGGCGCCATGGCGTCGCCCTTACCGCACAGCGAGGACGCGGACGTTGCGCGAAAGGCGCAGTACCGACGGGCCGCGGTTGGAGCGCACCTGACGGACACCGTGACTCTAGAGGCTGAGGCAGTAAAGGCAAGGAGTGAAAAGCGGCCGTCGGGGTTCGGCCTCACGGAAGACGCAGCGGAAAAAATGGCCGCGGCGGTTGAAAGCCGGGGGACGATCGGGGCGGATGAGACCGCTTTTCGACGGGGCCTTCTGATGATCGCGCGTGAAACGTATCGGACGGAGAACGCCGACAACAATTACGCTCTTCGAAATGCCTTTTTAGCGGGGATCGGCTACCAGGACGCGGGGTCGTTCCAAGCGTCGTTAAAGGCGAAAGCGGCTTCCGACCCCGTGCTGAGGTCGGCCGTGGCGTCCGTGGGCGCGAAAAATACGTCGGAGGTTGGCGCATCCGATTGGACGGCACTCGTGAAAGCCGCGCGGGGCGCGGTGAGGGAGTGAAGGGGCGACCGTGGGTTCGCGGCATCGTCGGGCTGACCGTTTGGTTCGTCCGGTGCGTCGCTCACGAAGGCCGTCGGAACGGTGAAAAATCGGTGAAAACCGTGCATCAACGCACGGACGGCGGGGAATAACTGTCGCTTCATCTTCGTTTTTTGCTCTCGAACCCAAAATCCCCGGGACGGTCGGTCTCGGTGTGCTTCAGGAAAAGTGTAGACGGAATCGGCCGTTTTCGGGGCGACGGTTACAAAGTTGATACGGAAAGGAAAATTTCAAAGAATTGATACGGAGGTGGGTTTATGACGCCGGACGAAGGCATGCGCTTTTTTGAACGCGAATTGGGGGCGGAACTCGTGTGGGTCGTGGGAGATGCCGCGTCGATGGACGAGGTTCTCAAAGAGGCCCGTGAGGGGATTTACATTCAGTGTCGTCGCGACGGTCGGTTTTACGTCGGGGAGTCGCGCGACGTGAGGCGCCGCCAGAAGGAACATTTGGCGCGCGGGGCGGACGTGGTGGCGCTGGCATTGATTGCCATGCCCGGAGCCGTTAAGAGTGCCCTGCGTGAGAAGGAAACCGCCGTCATCGAACGAGCAGTAGGGGTCGGAATTTCGCTCACGAACCTCGATAAACTCGTACTCGTCAAAGAAAAGCGAACCCAAGCGCATCGGGCGGCGCCGGCGTCCTCCGACCTCACGCCCGCCATGATTGATGCGTTTCTCGCGGACTTTTGGTCGCCTGACGCACTTTTTGCCCGGAAAGCCCGAGAGTGGACTGAGGCAGATGCCGCGTCGCGTGAGGCGCTGGAAACCTTTCGGCAGTCCCCCTTGTCGTGGCAGGCGATTTTTTTGGTGAATGCCTTCGTGCGGGCCGTGGTTCCGGACCCGGGGCGGCTATGGAAAAAGCGTTGGCGAACGGAATTTGTGCCGCACGCCCGGGAAAACGTCCCCTGGTTGACGGTGCGCCTCGGAGAGACGTCGGCCTTGGTGCTCGAGCGGTGGCAGACGGATGAAGGTGAAACCCTTGCAGTGGGTTTACGTATGGCGACCGCCCCTTTGGAAGCGGCGTGGGGGTCTTTGCAAGCCGCGCATCAGCATTGGGGCGGTTATCGGTGGGAGCGGAGAGCGACCGACGACGGTCTGAAGGTTTTAAAGGGTGCGGCAGGCGCCGTCCCTCATTTTCGCCTTGCGGCTGCGGCGGCATCCGGCCGCTTTTGGTCGAAGACCGGAGATCGGGTGACGGCATTTGTGACCGGCCGTATGGCGCAGGATCTGATGGCATCTGAAGAAACGCTTCTGGCGATGCAGTTGGCGGCTGTCGAGGCCCTCATGGTGCCGCTTCCGGCAAAGTGCGAAGGGGTGACGCTTTGGCCATGGTGAAGTTCACTCGTAAGCAATTCCTGACTAAAGTCAGAAGCTTTATTGTTACCGTCTTAAGTAGACGGCTCAACATAAGGCTGGTCTTA
>OIWS01002795.1_pt1 | contig 13616 bp, 9 predicted proteins | sample 1587611 | NCBI WGS metagenome assembly OIWS01 (sample SAMEA3888919, study PRJEB22519) | human gut metagenome | biome: human gut; feature: human-associated habitat; material: faeces | place: Denmark | collected 2010 | reverse complement strand
TCGTGACCGCGGAATCAAGGAAGCAAGCTGCCAGACGGCCCAAACCGCCGTTGCCAAGGCTCGGCTCCGGCTCGACTTCCTCGATGTCGGAAAGGCTCTTGCCTGCGGCAGCAAGGGCATCACGCACATCATCATACAAGCCGAGGTTGATGAGGTTGTTGGAAAGCAGTTTGCCGATCAAAAATTCAGCCGAGATATAATACAGCTTGCGACCGTTGACCGGGCGTACCTGTGCGGCGCTCTTGCTGCGCACAAGATCCAGCAGGGCAAGGTAAATTTCCTGGTCGGTGGATTCGACAAGGGGCTTGCCGATCAGCTTCTGTAAAGTTTCCGTCATGGTCTGCATAGCGGGTTCCTCCTAAAAAATGAATTTGCAGAGGCCAAGGCGTTGGTATCGCCTTTGGTTCAGGCCTCAAGTGGGGAAGCTTGCAGTGCGGCCCGCACTTCCTCTTGCTATATCCAGAATATCATACAAAATCGGTAAAATTCTTGTGCAATTCTGCCGGATTGTGGTACAATACAAGCATCAGGAATGCAAAAGGGGGCTACAACATGCCAAACCAGGAACGCTTGCGGGAAACCAAACACCATGGTGCGGTGCGGTTCCCTTTTAATATCTACCCCTGCACCATACCGGGGGACTTTTTGCAGGTGCCGTTGCACTGGCACGACAGTATGGAACTTGTCTATGTTAAAAAAGGCAGCGGAATCGTGCAGGTCGGTGTGAACGCTTACCCGGCGGAGCAGGGCGATATTTACATTTTTGCCCCCGGCACCCTCCACGCCCTGCACCAGCGCGGCCAGGCCGTGATGGAATACGAAAATATCATTTTTGAGCTGGAGCTTCTGGGCGGCGCAGAGGACCTTTGTGCCGAGAAATATCTGCTTCCGCTGCAAAGCGGGCGCTTGTCGCTGCCTGCGCGGCTGACCCCGAACGATTTGTGCTATCTGCAGGCCGCCGCCTGCCTGCGGGAGGTGGAGGATGCCAACCGTGCCAAGCTCCCCGGCTATGAACTGCAGGTCAAGGGGGCGCTGCTGCGGTTTCTTGCCCTGCTCCTTGCACAGGGCCGGCAGCGGCTTGCCGCCGAGACAGCCGACACCCAGCGGCTGAAAACGCTCCTGCAATGGCTCTCGGCCCATTATGCCGAGGCGCTCCGGGTCGCTGATGCCGCCGGGGTCTGCTCCTTCAGCGCCAGCCATTTTATGCGGTGGTTCCGGCAGATGACCGGACAGAGCTTTGTGGCCTTTCTGAACGAGTACCGGCTCAACGCCGCCGCCGAAGCGCTGCAGGCCACGGATGAGACTGTTCTGACCATCGCTTCCCGGTGCGGGTTTGAGAACCTCTCCTATTTTAACCGGGCGTTCAAGGCACACTTCGGCATGACGCCCCGGGAGTACCGGAAAAAATAAGCAAAACGAGGCCGTTCTGCCTCTCTGGAAAAGAGAGGGAACGGCCTCGTTTTTTGCACATCAGACCTCCGGCGGCGGGCAGCAGCTCTCCCGGGGGATGAGCTTATGCGGCACGATGATCTTTGTGGCCAGAAGGTTCGGGTTCTCAATGTGGTTGATGGTCTGGCTGGCGGCCTCCATGCCCAGCTGGTAGGGGTTCACGTCCACGGTGGTCAGCTGGGGGCTGGTGATGCGGGAAAACAGCGAGTTGTTGAAGGACACGATGGAGAATATCGGCTGGGCGGTCATCAATAACCTGCACATCCTGTTCGCCGTTGCCATTGGCGGCAGCTGGGCAAAGGAGCGTGCGGGCGGTGCCTTTGCCGCCGTGCTGGCGTTTGCCCTCATCAACGTCATCACCGGCAATATCTTCGGCGTCACCAGTGCCATGCTGGCAGACCCCAACGCCGTGACCCACACCCTGTTCGGGCAGGAGATCGCCGTCAACGGCTACTTCACCTCCGTGCTGGGCGCACCGGCGCTGAACATGGGCGTGTTCGTGGGTATCATCGCCGGTTTTGTGGGCGGCGTGGCTTACAATAAATACTACAACTTCCGCAAGCTGCCGGATGCGCTGGCTTTCTTCAACGGCAAGCGCTTCGTGCCCATGGTGGTCATTGCCTACTCGGTGGTCATTTCCATCGTGCTGTCGTTGTTCTGGCCTGTGGTGCAGACCGGCATCAATAACTTCGGCATCTGGATCGCCAACTCTTCCGAGACTTCTCCCATTCTGGCTCCGTTCATCTATGGTACGCTGGAGCGTCTGCTGCTGCCCTTTGGTCTGCACCACATGCTGACCATCCCCATGAACTACACCTCCTTCGGCGGCACCTACACCATCTCTACCGGCGTCAACGCAGGCAGTCAGGTGTTTGGTCAGGACCCGCTGTGGCTGGCATGGGCCAACGACCTCATCAACTTCAAAAAGGCCGGCGATATGGCCGCTTACAACAATCTGCTGGCTACCGTCACCCCCGCCCGCTTCAAGGTGGGTCAGATGATCGGCGCCACCGGTCTGCTGCTGGGCATTGCACTGGCGATGTTCCGCCGGGTAGATGCCGACAAGCGTGCAAACTATAAGTCCATGTTCATCTCCACCGCGCTGGCAGTGTTCCTGACCGGCGTCACCGAGCCGCTGGAATTCATGTTCATGTTCTGCGCTATGCCGCTGTACATCGTGTACGCACTGCTGCAGGGCTGCGCCTTCGCCATGGCGGGCATCATCCATCTGCGCCTGCACTCCTTCGGCAATCTGGAGTTCATCACCCGCATTCCCATGTCCCTGCAGGCAGGTCTGGGCGGCGATATCATCAACTTTGTGATCTGCGTGATCGCATTCTTCGTCATTGGCTACTTCGTGGCCTACTTCATGATCGGCAAGCTTCAGCTGGCAACGCCGGGTCGTCTGGGCAACTACACCGATGACAACGCGGACGATTCTGCCGCCGCCGCAAAGACCGAGAAGAAGGCCGACAAAAAGGCTGATAACGGTCAGGCCGAGCGCATCATCGCCCTGCTGGGCGGCCGGGAGAACATCGTGCTGGTGGACGCCTGCATGACCCGTCTGCGCGTTACCGTGAAGGACCCTGCCAAGGTGGCCGACCTTGCCGCATGGAAGGCCGAGGGCGCGCTGAGCCTGCTGGTGAAGGGCGACGGCATTCAGGCTGTGTACGGCCCCAAGGCAGAGGTTTTGAAATCTGACATCAACGATATTCTGTAAAAAAACTATGAAACTGCTGACATTGAATACCCACAGCCTTATCATCCCGGAGCATGAGGCAAAGCGGGAGATTTTTGTAGACTTCATCGCAAAGGAGCAGCCGGAGGTGTTCGCCCTGCAGGAGGTGAACCAGACCGCCGCTGCGCCGCTGCTGGCAGAGGCTCCGGCGGGGTACTACCCATGCCCCGGCAATATGGTGCTGCTGAAAGCGGACAATCACGCCGCAGCCGTGGCAAAAATGCTGGAAGCGCGGGGCGTGCACTACTATTGGAGCTGGCTCCCGGCAAAGGTGGGCTACGACATTTACGATGAGGGCGCGGCGGTGTTCAGCCGTGCACCCATCACCGCTGCCGAAAACCTGCTGCTGAGCCAGATCAATGATTACAACAACTGGAAGACCCGCCGCACGCTGGGCGTCTGTGCAGGAGACGTCTGGTACTATACGGTGCATCTGGGCTGGTGGAAGGACGAGGTAGAGCCTTTCGCTCCCCAGTGGGAAAAGCTTTCAAAGGCAGCGGGCGCAAAAAAGACTGCCTTTCTGCTGGGCGACTTCAACAGCGAAGCGGACGTGCGGGGCGAGGGCTACGACCTTGTCCGGCACAGCGGCTGGCAGGATACCTACCGCTTGGCGCAGCAGCGGGATGCGGGCTATACGGTGGTGGAAGCCATTGACGGCTGGCGGGATGCCCCGGATGCAGCGGCAAAAAAGCGCATCGACCAGATCTGGTGCTCCAAGGCGGTGGCAGTCAAGAGCAGCCGGGTGGTGTTCAATGGCTTACAGGAGCCGCAGGTGTCTGACCACGCCGGTGTTATGATCGAGTTATAAAGGAAGGTAAATGAAGATGCAGAGAAGTGCAGGCATTTTGCTGCCCATCAGCAGTCTGCCGTCCCCTTACGGCATCGGCTGCTTTTCGCAGGAAGCATACGACTTTGTGGATTGGCTCAAGGAAGCCGGACAGACCTATTGGCAGATCTTGCCGCTGGGCGTGACCAGCTACGGCGACAGCCCGTATCAGAGCTTTTCCGCCTTTGCGGGCAACCCCTATTTCATCAGTCTGGATGCACTGGTGGAGGAAGGCGTGCTGACCGCTGCCGAGTGCAAAAAGGCAAACTTCGGCCGCAAGGCGGACGACATTGATTACAGCCGCCTGTATACCGAGCGCGGCCGTCTGCTGCGGCTGGCGTACTCCCGCAGCGACATCGGCCACAACGAAGCGGTTACGGCATTTTGCGAGAAAAACAAGTGGTGGCTGGACGATTTTGCCCTGTTCATGGCGGTGAAGGACCGCTTTGAGGGCAAGCCGTGGATCGAGTGGGCCGAGGACATCCGTCTGCGCTGGCAGCCTGCCATGGACTACTACCGCCGGGAGCTGTATTTTGAGGTGGAGTACCACAAGTATCTTCAGTTCAAGTTCGAGGAGCAGTGGCGCAAGCTGAAAGCCTACGCCAACAGCAAGGGCATCCAGATCATCGGCGATATCCCCATCTATGTGGCGCTGGATTCTGCGGACGCATGGGCAAACCCGGGGCTGTTCCAGCTGGACAAGGACAACATCCCCACGGCGGTGGCGGGCGTTCCCCCGGATGGTTTTTCCCCCACCGGTCAGCTGTGGGGCAATCCGCTCTACCGCTGGGAGGCGCACCGCGCGACCGGCTATCAGTGGTGGATCACCCGGCTGTGGTACTGCTTCGAGCTGTACGATGTGGTGCGCATCGACCACTTCCGCGGCTTCGATGAGTATTTCTCCATCCCCTACGGCAGCGAGACTGCGGTAGACGGCCACTGGGAAAAAGGCCCCGGCATCGAGCTGTTCCGCGCCGTGGAGCAGGCGCTGGGCAAGCGGGAGATCATCGCCGAGGATCTTGGCTACATGAGCGACACTGTGCGGCAGCTGGTGCGGGACAGCGGCTTCCCCGGCATGAAGGTGCTGGAATTTGCCTTTGACTCCCGCGATACCGGCAGCGCCAGCGACTACCTGCCCCACAACTACCCGGTGAACAGCGTAGCCTATACCGGCACCCACGACAACGAGACGCTGGTCTCGTGGTACCAGACCATCTCGGACGCCGAGCGCGCTATGGTGCGGGATTACCTGTACGACTACGCCACCCCGGACGAGCAGCTTTATAAAAGCATGATCGCACTGATTTTGCGCAGTGCAGCGGCAAGGTGCATCATTCCCATGCAGGACTGGCTGGGGCTGGATAATACCGCCCGCATCAATAAGCCCTCTACCGTAGGCCAGAACTGGTGCTGGCGGCTGAAAAAGACCCAGCTGACCAAGAAGCTCCAAAAAGAGATCTGCCAGCTGACTACCCGCTACGGCCGGAAGAACTGGGCGTAACCGCAAAAACCGCAATACAAAGGGCAGGGCGGCCTGTGGGCTGCCCTGCCCTTTGTGCGGAGTGCCCCTTGGCAAACCTGCCGTGACTGCGCTATAATAGAGCCGTAACAGTTCCATAAAGGTGTGGTAAGGGAGGTGCGGTCATGATCCGGGTGGCGATCGTAGAGGATGACGCGGAGGTACAGGGAGTATTGCAGGAGTATGTCCGGCGGTATACCCGGCAGTACGGGACAGAATTTGAGGTATCGGTCTTTGCGGACGGGGTGGACATTCTGGACAACTACCGCGCGGTCTACGATATTATTTTTCTGGATGTGGAGATGAAGCATCTGGACGGCATGACCACGGCAGAGCGCATCCGGCAGATGGATGCAGACGTCATCCTGATCTTCATCACCAATATGGCGCAGTACGCCATCCGGGGCTACTCGGTGGGGGCGCTGGATTATGTGCTGAAGCCGGTGCCCTACTTTGCCTTTTCACAGCAGCTGCTCAAGGCTGTTGCCCGGCTGGAAAAGCGGGCAAAGCGCTACCTGACTGTGCCGGTGGAGAGCGGGCTGCGGCGGCTGGACACTGCGAGCATCTATTACTTGGAAAGCGAGGGGCATCGGGTGCACTTTTACACCGACGAGGGCGATTTTTCTGCCCCCGGCGCCCTCAAGACCTTTGAGGAAAAGCTGGCAGACTGCCCCTTTGCCCGGTGCAACAGCGGCTACCTTGTCAATCTGGCACAGGTGCGGGAGCTGCGGCAGAGCACCGTACAGGTGGGCCCCTGCGAGCTGCAGGTCAGCCGCCCCAAGCGCAAGGCCTTTCTTGCCGCCCTGACCGATTACATCGGAGGTGAGGGCTCATGACCGCGCTGCCGGATATCCCCCGGCTGTACACCGCCCTTGCCGAGTGTCTGGCGGTGCTGCTGGTCACACCGGCACTGATGCCCCGCTTTTCCAAGGCGGTTACCGTGGGTGTCACCCTGCTGTGGGCGGCGGTGCTGTCGGCCTTTCTGGGGCTGACCGGCAACGTGCCCGGCGGGTTCTGGATCCCCTGCATGGTGACGGCCATCGGGCTTTCCTACTTATATTTATGGGGTGTGTGGAGCATCACCCTGCTGGAGGCCGGGTATCACTGCGCCCGGGCGTTTATTCTGGCAGAGCTTGCCGCCAGCGTGGAGTGGCAGCTGCACTGCGCCCTCTGGCCCGCCCGCAGCCCGTGGGAACCGCTGTCTTTGCTGCTGCTGGCGATGGTGTACGGGGCGCTGTTCGGGGGGATGAGCTATCTGCTGCACATCAGACCCCAGCCTGCCGGGCATCTGGAAATCAGCGGCAGCGCCGCCCTGACGGCGGTCATGCTGGCGTTGACCGCCTTTGCGGTGAGCAATCTTGGCTTTTTGCCGGGCAGCGATATCAATATGAGCATTTTTTCCATCCGCACACTGGTGGATTTTTCCGGCGTGTTGATCCTGACCGTGCAGCACGAGCAGCTGCGGGAGAACGCTTTGCACGGCGAGCTTGCCGCCATGGACGAGGTGCTGCACCGCCAGTACGAGCAGTACAAGCGCAGCAAGGAGGGCATCAACCTCATCAACCGGCGGTACCATGAACTGAAAGTCCAGCTTGCCCGCATCCGGGAGGAGCAGGACCAGACCAAGCAGAACGCCGCCATTGCTGCCATGGAGCAGAACATCCGCCAGTACGAGGCCGAGAACAAGACCGGCAACCCGGTGCTGGATACCCTGCTCACCGCCAAGACCATGGAATGCCAGCAGGAGAACATCACCATCACCAGCGTAGCGGACGGCAGGATGCTGGGCTTTCTCACCATCCGGGAGCTGCGCACCATCGTGGGCGTGGCGCTGGACAACGCCATTGCCGCCGTCCGTGCCGAGCCGGACCCCGAAAAGCGGCTCATCAAGGTGGCGGTGTACAGTCAGGGCGGTTTTGCCATGCTGCGGTTCGAGCACTATACAGAGACTGCCCCCGCACTGGATGCGGACGGCCTGCCGCAGCAGGGAACCGACCTGAAAAGCGTCCGCACCACCGCCCAGCAGCACGGCGGCAGCATGACGCTGCACTGGGAAAACAACTGGTGCACCCTGCGGATCTTATTTCCGCTGCCCCAAAACAAATGAATTTTTACGGCAGGCATCCCCTGCCGTTTTTTGTTGTCTGGCAGAGTGCACAAATATAATGCGGCAATATTTGTATATTAGCACAATAGAATTTGAAACATTATTGTAACTTTTGCAAACTGTGTATCCAAAACGACAGATTGTGCAAAAGATGATAACGATGCGCAAATATTCGTTATAATGGGGTCACAGTTGGGTACGGCCCAAAAAATATAAAAGAATATGGAGGAGACAACACAATGAAGCGCGATCCGAACAACAAAAAGCCCACAAAGTTGCTGACAGCTGTTACAGCACTCTTACTGGCAGTTGGAATAGTGGCAGATGTAGCAATGTTTGGTGTGTTTCCTAGTTCTCTGGACAAGGCATTCCCTGGCCAGAATGGAGACCCGGAATTGCAAAAAACATCTTATGCAAATGGTTTGTCAGTGGCTCAGAAAATCGAGGAGGAAGGCGCAGTCCTTCTGAAAAATGACGGCGCTCTGCCGTTGGCAGGAACAAACCGAAAAATCAATCTTCTGGGCTATGCTTCCGCAAATCCGGTTTATGGCGGTACGGGTTCCGGTGGCAGCAGCTACACTGCAAACCGGACAGATTTTGTAAAAGCCTTTACGGATGCAGGTTTTGAAGTGAATCAAAATCTGGTCAATCTCTACAGCCCCAAAAACAACGAAGGCGGAAATACATTCTCTGTTGATTTTTCCATCCCGGAACTGCCTGCAACCGAGGAATTGGCTAAGGACATGGGTGTGGAGTACCAGTATACTGGAGACTGCTCATTTGAAGCAATGAAGGATTTTTCGGATACTGCTGTGGTCGTGTTCTCCCGCAAGGGCGGTGAAGGCAATGACTTGCCCACTTCGATGGCTGAAAATACCTCGTATGCACCGGATCAGAGCAAGCATTATCTGGAACTGAACAGCGCGGAACAGTCTTTGCTGGAACAGGCAGAAGCGACATTTGATAATGTTATCGTTCTGATCAATTCGGGCAATGCTATGGAACTGGGCTTCCTGAATGATGAAGGCGTTGATGCAGCCCTCTGGATCGGTGATCCCGGTGATGTGGGCACGATTGGAATTGTCAACATTCTGACGGGTGCAGTCAACCCCTCTGGCCGTCTGCCGGATATCTACCCTTATGCAGTAGAAACGACCCCTTCTTACTACAACTTTGATACCTTTGAGTATACCAACTCTAATGACTGCTTCAAAAACTTCGAAAGTCATCCTGCCTACCTTGTAGAGTATCAGGAAGGCATTTATGTTGGATATCGTTATTACGAAACCCGTGAAAGCTACGATTACACTACCCGTGAAGGAGAAAATCTGACGGGACTTTCCTACAATGATGTAGTGCAGTTCCCCTTTGGCTATGGCTTGAGCTACACAAGCTTTGACTGGGAACTGGAAAACACGATTCCGACCACCGTTACCGCACAGGATACGCTGGAGTGGAATGTCAAAGTTACCAATACTGGCAATGTGGCTGGCAAAGATGTTGTGGAGCTGTATTACAGTGCGCCCTATTACAGTGCAGCTGAAGGCGGCAGCGGCTTGCAGAAGGCTGGCGAAGTACTGGGCGGCTTTGCAAAGACGAAGGAATTGCAGCCGGGCGAAACGGAAACGGTTACGATTTCTATGCCGGTAGAGCAGATGGCTTCTTATGATGCACAGAAGTACTACACTTCTACCGGTTCCTACGTGCTGGAAGCTGGCGAGTATCAGATTTCTCTGCGTACGGATTCTCATACGGTGAAAGATAATCTGACCATGACCTGCAATGTTGCTGAGAATGAAGTGTTCCAGGACAGTGCGTTTGGCAGTGGTGTGGAAAACTGCAAGTATGTCGGCAAGCGCTCTTCGGACGAAGTGGTAGCAACAAATCAGTTTGATGATGCAGCTGGTGATGTGGCTTACCTCAACCGTGACACTTGGCAGATCGTTCCCGGTACCAGCAAGGAAGCAACTGCTGAACAGCTGGAAGCCTTCAACAATGCGCTGTTAGTGGATGATAGCTATGTGAATGCAGATGACACTGCGCCGACCTTTGGTGCAAAGAATGGCCTTACTCTGAAAGACATGGAAGGCCTTGCCTATGATGATGCACAGTGGGATAAGCTGCTGGATCAGCTGACCCTTGATGATATGTACAAACTGCTGGGCGCAGATGGCTGGGGAAGTGCAGCAGTTGATAATATCGGTAAGGGACAGACTTATGAAATGGACGGACCTGCCGCTCTGAGTTATGTGTTCGATGCCTTTATGGGTACCTGCACATATAAGACGGTTACTTATCCGGCAGAAGTTCTGCTGGCGGCTACTTGGAATGTAGACCTGGCTTCTGAATTTGGTGATGCAATCTCGCAGGAAGGAAAGGCGTGGAATATTTCCGGCTGGTATGCACCTGGTGCTAATACCCACCGCAATGCATTTGCTGGCCGTAACTTTGAGTACTATTCTGAGGATGGCTTCCTTTCTGGTTCCATGTCCGCTGCTACGGTTGGTGCGGCAGAGAAAAATGGTATGTACTGCTACATTAAGCATTTTGCACTGAATGAGCGTGAAACCTGGCGTCATTATGGTCTGTGCACCTGGGCCGATGAGCAGGCAATGCGTGAAATTTACTTCGTGCCGTTTGAAAAGGCTGTGAAGGAAGGCGGCAGCACGGCTGTGATGTCTTCCTACAATAATATTGGTACTACTTGGGCCGGTGCAAGTACTGCACTACTGACCAATGTTCTGCGTAATGAATGGGGCTTTATTGGCACTGTGATTACGGATAACAACGAGGAGCATGGCTTTATGGATATTGAAAAAGCTGTCTTGGCAGGTGGTACCAGTCTGCTGTTTGGCTGGGGCACTAAGACCTTCGATAACCTGAGCCAGACTGCTACCGGTCAGCTGAAGATGCGCGAAGCTGCACATCAGTATCTGTATACGCTGGCGAATAGCTACGGTGTAGATGTAGATGCGCCTGTGCCTATGTGGCGCACGCCTGCACTGGTAGGCAGTGTGATTGTCTATGTGTTGGTTCTGGCAGGTGTTGTGGTGATTCTTCGCCGCCGCAAGTATAATAAAACGCTGGCTAATACCAATGCAGGTGCGGATGTGAGTAAGGCATAAGTACTGACCCGTAATCAAAACTGTCTTTCTTCTAATCCCGGAACACGGCTGCACGGCAGTTACGACCCGCAGCCGTGTTCCCTTTTGGAAACAGAATCACGCTTCTTCTCCTTATGCGTGGTCCTGTTTCCAAAGGCAATACCGTTTCTACTGAAAGGAGATTTCCCCGTGAAATATCAGGATATTATTGCAAAACTGAGCCTGGAACAAAAATGCGCCCTGCTGAGCGGCGGCACGGTGTTCACCACCCGGGCGCTGCCGGGCAAGGGCATCCCGGCCATTACCCTGTCCGACGGCCCCAACGGCGTGCGTAAGCAGGCGGGCGCGGCCGACCATCTGGGCCTGAACCCCAGTGTGCCCGCCACCTGCTTCCCCACCTCGGCCACCGTTGCCAACAGCTGGGACCCGGCACTGGGCGAGGCTGTGGGCGCAGCCATGGGCGAAGAAGCAGCGGCACAGGGCGTGTCGGTGCTGCTGGGCCCCGGCCTGAACATCAAGCGCAGCCCGCTGTGCGGCCGCAACTTCGAGTATTTCTCGGAGGACCCCTACCTTGCCGGTAAGATGGCGGCGGCCTACGTCCGCGGCATCCAGAAAAACGGCATTGCCGCCTGCCCCAAGCACTTTGCCGTGAACAGTCAGGAGCTGCGCCGTATGGCCTCGGATTCCATCGTGGACGAGCGCACCCTGCGGGAGATCTACCTGACCGGCTTCGAGATGGTGGTCAAAGAGGCGCAGCCCAAGACCATCATGTCCGCCTATAACCTTGTCAACGGCACCTACGCCAACGAGAACGCCCACCTGCTCATGGATGTCCTGCGCAGGGACTGGGGCTTTGACGGCGCAGTGGTCACCGACTGGGGCGGCAGCAACGACCACGCCCTCGGCGTAAAGAACGGCTCTACGCTGGAAATGCCCGCCCCCGGCGGGGACGCCATCCGGGAGCTGATGAAGGCGGTGCAGACCGGCAAGATCACCGAAGCGGACGTGGACGCCCGGCTGGACGAGCTGCTGGAACTGGTGTTCACCACCAAGGCGGCGGTGGACGCCGCACCCGGCAAGTTCGATGCCGATGCCCACCACGCACTGGCACGCCGGGCTGCCGCCCAGAGCATCGTGCTGCTGAAGAACGAAACCGGCCTGCTGCCCCTTGCAAAGGGGGAGAAGGTGGCGGTCATCGGCGACTTTGCCCAAACGCCCCGCTATCAGGGTGCAGGCTCCAGCGCCGTCAACTCCATCAAGGTGGATTCCTTTCTGGACTGCCTTGCCGAAAGCGGCCTGAACAGCGTCGGCTACGCCAAGGGCTTTGACCGGCAGGGCAAGCCCGACGAGACGCTGAAGGCCGAGGCGGGGCTGCTGGCAAAGAACGCCGACGTGGTGCTGCTGTGCATGGGTCTGGACGAGATCAAGGAGAGCGAGGGCATCGACCGCGCCGACATGAAGCTGGCAGAGAACCAGCTGGAACTGCTGGCGGCTGTGGTGGCGGCAAACCCCAACGTGGTGGTGCTGCTGAGTGCGGGCTCCTCGCTGGAAAGCGATTGGGTCAAGGACTGCAAGGCGCTGGTCTACGGCTGCTTGGGCGGTCAGGCCGGTGCGGGCGCACTGGTCGAGGTGCTCACCGGCGCGCAGAACCCCTGCGGTAAGCTGGCTGAGACTTGGGCGCGCAGCTACGCCGACACCCCCGCAAAGGCGCATTTCGGCGGCGACGGCCCCACTGTGGAGTACCGCGAGGGTCTGTATGTGGGCTACCGCTACTACGACACCGCCGGTGTGCCCACCGCCTTCCCCTTCGGCTACGGCCTGAGCTACACCAGTTTTGCGTACAGTGACCTGAAAGCAGACGAAACCGGCGTGACCCTGACTGTCACCAACACCGGCAGCTGTGCAGGTGCCGAGGTAGTGCAGCTGTATGTGGCAAAGCCGGATGCAAAGGTTTTCCGCCCTGTCAAGGAGCTGAAGGGCTTTACCAAGGTGCAGCTGGAAGCCGGAGAGAGCAAGACCGTCACCATCCCGCTGGACGATAAGGCGTTCCGCTACTGGAACGTCAAGACCGACCGCTGGGAGGTGGAGGGCGGCAGCTATCAGCTGCTGGTGGGCGCTTCCAGCGCCGATATCCGCTTGACTGCCGCTGTCACGGTGGCGGGCACCGGCGCACCCGACCCCTATGCCGGCAAAAATCTGGAGCATTACCGCACTGCGCAGGTGCAGAATGTGCCGGACGCGGAGTTTGAAACGCTGCTGGGCCATGCCATCCCGGAGAACAAGGTACCCATCGACCGCAACATGACGCTGGGCGAGATGGGACACGGACGCAGCCCCATCGGCTGGCTGGCAGCGGCGGTACTGGGTGCCCTGCTGCGCCGCAGCATCAAAAAGGGCAAGCCCGACCTGAACATCCTGTTCCAGTACAATATGCCTCTGCGTGCGCTGGCCAAAATGACCAACGGCGCTATCAGCATGGGCATGGTGGACGGCATCGTGATGGAGCTGCAGGGCTTCTGGATCATCGGTCTTGTGCGGGTGATCGTGGAGGCCGTGAAGAACCTCGTGCTGAACAGCCGCATGGAAGAGCGCTTGAAAAACAGCTGAAAGGAAGCAGGCTATGAATTTCTGGAATAACTTTGCGGCAAAGCACCCCGCCGCTGCCAAGTGGGTGCGCGAGGGCGGCCTGTTCGTCATCGTGTCCAACCTCATCACCGTGTTCAAGTACCTGCTGCTGCAATTTCTGCCCAAGGCCTTTGCAAGCCTGCCGGTGGTGGATTTCGGCTGGCCGGGCATTGACATTACCCTGTTCGGCGAGACCTTCAAGTGGAACATCCTCGGCTACGATGCCGCCCACGGCGGTCTGCCCTACT
>OIWS01002793.1_pt1 | contig 13621 bp, 14 predicted proteins | sample 1587611 | NCBI WGS metagenome assembly OIWS01 (sample SAMEA3888919, study PRJEB22519) | human gut metagenome | biome: human gut; feature: human-associated habitat; material: faeces | place: Denmark | collected 2010 | reverse complement strand
CTCTGGCCTGCGGTGCTGGCGAGCCCAAAAAACGCGCAGCCGGGAAAAATTTTTTTCGGGCCGTTTCGTTTCGCCCGAGCGGCAGAAAGGAGGGAACGCCATGCCGAACCCAACCAACAACAAGCTCGTCGACAGCAAGACCATCGCGGCCCTGTTCGACATGACGCCCCGCCGAGTGCAGCAGCTCACCAAGGATGGCGTCATCGCCGCGGTCAAGGAAGGCAACGCCAACCGCTATGACCTGCTGCCGACGATCCAGAGGTACATCCGATACCTGACGGCCAAGGCCAACGGCCGGGAGCCGTCGAAGAAGGACAGCGAGATCGAGGGCCGGCGTCTGGAGGCTGAGGCTGACCTCAAGCGCAGCAAGGCAGACATCGCCGCCCTCCAGCTCAGTGAGCTCGAGGGCACCATGCACCGCAGCGAGGACGTCGAGGCTGTGATGACCGACCTCGTCTACAATATCAGGTCGATGCTCGTGGCCCTGCCGGGCCGTCTGGCCGTCGACGTCACCGGCGCAGCAACACCCGCCGAGGCGTCTGAGATCATCCGCACAGAGGTCTACAAGATCCTGACGGAGCTGGCCGGTTATAAATACGATCCCGAGGTGTACGCCCGGCGAGTAAGGGATCGGGAAGGCTGGAGCGAGCAGCTCGCCGATGACGCGGACGACTAAAAAAGCCGCCGCGAAGCTCAATACCGCCATCGCCGGAGCGGTCAAACGCTTTGCCCCACCTGAGAGCCTGACCGTGGACGAGTGGGCCGACAAGCACCGCCGCCTCTCCCCGGAAAGCTCAGCCGAGGCCGGCCCGTGGCGTACCAAGCGCACCCCGTACCTCGAGGAACCCATGCGGGCCTTTACGGATCCGAAGGTGCACAAAATAGTCATGGTGGCCGCCTCTCAGGTCGGCAAGTCTGAGCTCGAGCTCAACATCATCGGCTACATCATCGACCAAGACCCCGGCAGCATCCTCTACGTCCACCCGACCATCGACGACGCCCGGAAGTTCAGCCGCCTCCGCGTGGCCCCTATGATCCGCGACAGCAAACCCCTGAAGGCAAAGGTGCACGACGTCAAGGCCAAGGACAGCGGCAACACAATCCTCCAGAAGTCGTTCCCGGGCGGGATGCTCACCCTGACCGGCTCCAACAGTGCCTCGGCTCTGGCCTCCACGCCTGCCCGCTATATCATCGGCGACGAGCGCGACCGCTGGGCGACCAGTGCCGGCACCGAGGGCGACCCGTGGGCGCTGGCCGAAGCACGTCAGGCCACATTCTACAACGCCAAGGCGGTCGAGGTCTCCACCCCGACCATCAAGGGCAACAGCAACATCGAAACGAGTTTTTACCAAGGCACGCAGGAACGCTGGTGCCACCGCTGCCCCGAGTGCGGGGAGTACAGCGAGATCGTGTTCGACAATATCCACTTCGACCCGGAGGTCAAGAGGATCCGCGGGAAAAAGTCGTGGAGCCTCAAGAGCGGCGTCTCGTGGAGCTGCCCGGCGTGCGGCTGCTTGATCCCCGAGGACACCATGCGAAAGCAGCCTGCCAAGTGGATCGCCGACAACCCGGACGCCTACAAGAAGGGCGTCCGTTCTTTTTGGCTCAATGCCTTCTCGAGCCCGTGGACTCCGTGGGAGAAGATCGTCCTCAAGTTCCTCGACGCCAAGGATGACCCGCAGCGCCTCAAGGTCGTCTACAACACCCTGCTCGGCCAACTGTGGGAAGATCGCGGCGACCTCGAGGACGAGGACACCATGCTCGCCCGCCGTGAGGACTACGGCACCCGCTCGGACGGCACCCCTGTGGAGCTGCCTGACGGCGTGCTCGTGCTGACCTGCGGCGTCGACACTCAGGACAACCGCCTCGAATACGAGGTAGTCGGCCACGGGAAGTACGGCGAGACGTGGGGCGTCGTCAAGGGCTACATCATGGGCCGGCCAGACACCCCGGAGGTCTGGCAGCGACTCGACGACGTGGTCGACCACGTCTACAAGTTCAAAAACGGCCGCGGCCTGAAGATCTCCATCACCTGCGTCGACTCCGGCGGCCACTTCACCCAAGAGGTCTATGAGGCGTGCCGGGCTCGCGTCGGCAAGCGCGTCTTTGCCATCAAGGGCAAGGGCGGCGACGGCATCCCCTTCGTCTCGCCCCCGAGCAAGGTGCCGATCCGCGACAACAAGCGGATCACCTGCTGGCTCTACACCATCGGCGTCGACGCCGGCAAGGCGACGATCATGGCTAATCTGAAGGTGCAGGAGCCCGGGCCAAAATACTGCCATTTCAACCGGCACCCCGACGCCGGTTATGACCTCAATTTCTTCAACGGGCTCCTCTCTGAGAAGCTGGTGCTCACGCACACGCGCCGCGGCGACCGCTGGGCGTGGGAGAAGCTGCCCGGGCACAACCGCAACGAGGCCCTCGACTGCCGCGACTACGCCAACGCCGGCCTCAAGATCATCAACCCCGACATGGACGCCATCGAGCGCCGCCTGCAAGGGCTGGAGGAAAAACCGAAGGCCCCGCAGCAGCGACGGCAGCGGCAACGGCACAACCGGGCCGACGCCTTCGACGACTGGTAAGGAGGACAGACCACAATGAGAAAGACCCGCGAACAAATCGAGTACCAGCTCTCCATCAAGAGGAACCGGCTGGAGCTCTACCTGAAGCGAGAGGCCGAGATGCTGGACGGAGGCGTCCAGAGCTACGGCATCGGCTCGCGCAATCTGGCCCGCTACAACACCGACCTCGGATCCATCCGGGCCGCCATCAAACAGCTCGAGGCAGACATCGAAGCCCTCGAGGCCGCACTGAACGGCGAGAAGCCGCGAAAAGCTGTGGGAGTAGTGCCCCGAGACTGGTGAAAGAAGCCCCGAAAGGGGCTTTTTTCATAGGCCGACGCCGGGAGTTTTCGCTCCTTTTCTCCCGACTCGGCCATCTTCACCATGAAGGAGGTGAGCACCATCAGCAAAAGAAAAAGCAGAAGCCGCCCACAGAACAGGCGGCAGCAGCCGCGCCCTGTGAATAAGGGCTACGGCGACGCCGGCGCGAGCTGGCACAAGAAGGCGACCAAGGGCTTCAGAGCTATGAGCGGCAGCCCGAAGGAGGACATCGACGCCAACAACTACACCCTGCGGCAGCGTGCCCGGATGCTTTACATGGCGGCCCCGATCGCCACCTCTGCCATCCGCACCAACCGCACCAACGTCGTCGGCATCGGCCTCCAGCTCAAGAGTCGGATCGACCGCGAGGCGCTCGGCATGACGCAGGAGGCCGCCGACGCATGGCAGGCTCAGGCCGAGCGTGAGTTCGCTCTCTGGTCTGAGAACAAAAGGGCGTGCGACGCCACCGGCGTCAACAACTTCGCAGCCATGCAGCAGCTCGCACTCTCCTCGTGGCTGGTCAGCGGCGACGTGTTCGCCGTCGTGAAGCAGTACGAGCCGACGCCGCTCACGCCCTACTCGCTACGCCTGCACCTGATCGAGGCCGACCGAGTCGCTACGCCAACGACCTCCGGCATCATCACCCCGATGCTGCTGACCACCGGCAAGGCGGCCAACGGCAACACCATCTACGACGGCGTCGAGGTGAACGGCGACGGCCAGATCGAGGCGTACCACATCCGCAGCACCTACCCCTTCGAGCTCGGCAGCACGACGACAATGTGGGCCCGTGTTCAGGCATACGGCGAGCGGACTGGCCTGCCGAACATCCTGCACGTCATGGAGAGCGAGCGCCCGGATCAATACCGCGGCGTCAGCTATCTCGCGCAGGTCATCGAACCCCTGCTCCAGCTTCGCCGCTACACCGAGAGCGAGCTGACTGCGGCGGTCGTCGAGTCGTTTTTCACGGCCTTCATCAAGACCGAGGCAGGCGCCGGCGACAACCCGTTCAACGAGGTCGGGAGCAGCCTGCCGGAGGTGAGCCGGGATCCTAACGAGTACGAGATGGGCCCCGGCCAGATCAACATCATGGAGCCCGGCGAGGACGTGACCTTTGCAGACCCCAAGCGGCCGGCCAGTGGCTTCAACACCTTCCTGCGCGCCATCTGTGAACAGGTGGGCGCCGCGCTCGAGATCCCGGCAGACCTTCTGCTCAAGAGCTTCAACAGCTCGTACAGCGCCAGCCGTGCCGCCCTGATGGAGGCGTGGAAGGCGTTCCGCATGAGGCGCAAGTGGTTTGTCGATGACTTCTGCACGCCGGTATATGAGATCTGGCTCTCTGAAGCCGTCGCCCGCGGCCGCATCAGCGCCCCGGGCTTCTTCGCAGATCCGGCGATCCGCGCCGCATACCTCGGCGCCGAGTGGATCGGCCCCTCTCAGGGACAGCTCGACCCGACGAAGGAGATCACGGCCGAGATCCTCGCCATCGGCGAAGGCATCACGACCAGAGAGCAGGCGACCATCCGACTCAACGGCGGTCAGTGGGACGCCAACGTCGACCAGCTCACTCGGGAAAACGAGAAGCTGCGCGCAGCGCAGGGGCAGGTCGACCAGAGCACAGCGGCCAGCGGCACGATCTCCGCAGCTCTGCGGGAGGCGATCGTCGCCGAGACCATCAAAAGCATCAAGGAAGGAGACAAGCATGAGAACGCATAACACTCCCCGGCTCTGCGCCGGGCCTCAGACTGCGGGCACGCCGATCAAGTTCTGGAACGTCGCCAGCATCGGCGACGACGAGGGCGAGATCACCCTCTACGGCGACGTCGTGAGCCGTCAGCCTGTTGACTGGTGGACGGGCGAGCCCGAGCCCGGCCTCTACATCGCGCCCGAGAGCTTCATGGAAGATCTCGCGGCCGTCAAGGGCAAGAGCAATATCACCATCAAGATCAATAGCTGCGGCGGCGACCTCTACACCGGCATCGCCATCCACAACGCCATCAAGGGCCTGACCGGCCACAAGGTCGTCGTCGTGGAAGGCATCGCGGCCAGCGCGGCCAGTGTCATCGCCTGCGCAGGTGACGAGGTGCAGGTCTATCCCGGCAGCATGGTGATGATCCACGGCGTCGCCGGGCTGCTCTACGACTACTACACCCTCGCAGACCTGAAGAAGCTCCAGAAGGACTTCGACGCGAGCGAGCGGGCCATCGCGGAGATCTACCACGCCAAGACCGGCATCGAGGTCGACCAGCTCCGCAGCATGATGACCCGCGAGACGTGGATGGTCGGGCAGGAGGCCATTGACAACGGCTTTGCCGACACCCTGCTCACAGACGAAGGCCCCGACGTCACCCTGAGCGCCGACAAGAAGGTGCTCCTCGTCGCCGGCATCCGGCACGACGTCAAGGGCTTCAGACACATCCCGGGGACGATCCCCATCGACAACAGCATCCACGCCGCCCCTGCGGCTGGAAATAAACACGCGGCCGCCAAGAACGACGGCCCCAAGAAGGAGGACAACAAGACCATGACCCTCGAAGAAATGAGAGCACAGCACCCCGACGTCGTGGCTCAGATCGAGCAGCAGGCGGCCGAAACTGCCAGAACGCAGGAACGCGCCCGCATCGAGGCCATCGACAGCATCGCCGCAAGTGTGGGCGACGCGCAGCTCGTCAGGGACGCCAAGTACGGCGAGACCCCCTGCACCGCTGAGCAGCTCGCGCTCAAGGCTATGCAGAAGCAGGCGGCCCTCGGTGCCAAGCACCTGAAGGACGCCAAGGCTGACAACGACGAGTCCGGCGCTGCCGGCGTCGGCGCTGCCCCTAACGGCGGCGAGGAAGGCAGCGAAAACGACGACAAGGCAAAGGTGGACGCCATCGTCGGCCTCTACAACTCCACCAAGTCTCAGAACGGAGGTAAGAAGTAATGAGCAAGAGACTGGACGAAAACCTCGGCAGCGTCGGCTATGACGGCCTGATCGTTGCCAACGAGCCCGTCGCTGACGTGCTCACCGTGACCATCCGCAAGGAGGCCACCGCCGCGGTCACCTATAAGCGCGGCACTGTGCTGGCCCTGTCTGCCGGCACCGCCGGCGACGGCAAGCTGGTGATCCTCGGCTCCACCGCGACCACCAACGAAACCCTGACCGCCAACTGCATCCTCGCCGAGGACGTGGAAGTCGGCACCACCGCGGACGTGACCGTGCTGGCCTACCGCACCGGCCACTTCGCCCGCAACAAGCTGGCCGTCGCAAGCGGCTACACCCTGAAGGCGACCGACGAGGAGGAGCTGCGCAAGGCCGGCATCCTGCTCTCCGACGCCATCGAATACTAAGAGAAGGAGGACAACAAAATGCCTTTTAACTTCTACGACACCCACACGCTGCTCATGGCCGTGCAGCAGCTCACTCCTGCTGCGACCTTCCTGCGTGACCGCTACTTCCCCACCAACGACGCGAGCGACATCTTCGCCACCGACGACGTGCTCGTCGAGTTCCGTGACGGCAGCAAGAAGCTGGCGCCCTTCGTGGCCCCTCGCAAGGGCGGCGTCACCGTCCTGCGCGCCGGCTACAATATGGAACGCTACACCCCGCCCTTCGTGGCTCCCCGTCGCGTCCTGACCCTCGACGAGCTGCGCAAGCGCGGCTTCGGCGAGGCTCTCTACTCTCAGCTCACCCCTGAGCAGCGCCAGCAGACCCTCATCCTGCGCGACGCTGACGAGCTGGGCGAGCTCATCACCAACCGCGAAGAAGCGATGGCCGCCGAGACCATGCTGACCAATGGCTGCGTGATGAAGCACATCGCCGACGACGTCGACAAGGCCGACGAGATGGAGATCCGTTTCTACTCCGAGGCCAGCAACCCCGCGACCTACACCCCGACGGCCAAGTGGGACGCCACCGGCGGCAAGATCCTGAAGGATCTGGAGGCCATGATCCGTATGCTGACCAAGCGCGGCCTCCGCGCTTCTGATCTGGTCTGCTCCCCGGACGTGGCTGACACCATCATCAACGACGCGGCCGTGCAGAAGCTCCTCGACAACCGCCGCATCGAGATCGGCAACGTGGAGCCTGAGCTGCTGCCTGACGGCGCCGCCATCGTGGCCCGCCTGAACGTCCTCGGCCGCATCATCAGCGTCATCTCCTACGACCTGACCTACACCGACGACGAGGGCAAGGACAAGCTCTACATCCCGTCCGGCAAGTGCGTCCTCACCGCTCCCGGCGCTGGCCGCACCGCCTACGGCGCCGTCTCTCAGGTCGAGCAGAGCGACGGCGAGTTCCACACCTACGCCGGCCGCCGCGTGCCGAAGTATGTGAGCAGCGCCGAAGGCAACAGCCGCACGCTGACCATCTCCAGCCGCCCGCTGATGATCCCCAACAACAAGAACCCGTTCATCGTTGCGGACGTCCTGACGGACTGAGCGCAGCAGAAAGGAGCAGAGCATGATCCAGATCATCAAGGGCACCTTCGGCTACTATAACGGCCGCAAGGTGATCCCCATCACTGAAGCAGACGGCCCTCAGAAGTTCGACGACGAGCTGGAGGCCCGTCTGGTGAAGGAAGGCGTCGCCAAGTACATCGGCGAGCCGGGCGAGACTGCCGAGCAGCCCGCACCCGCTCCCGGCGACGACGCCGACGAGCCTGCCAGCACCAACACCGCGGCCGACGAGGCCCCTGAGTACAACGAGGACATGAAGCTCGACGAGCTGAAGGAAGTGGCCGTGCGCTATGGCGTGGACGCCTCTGCTATGCGCAAGAAGGCCGACGTCATCACTGCCATCGAGGCCTCCAAGGCCGAGCAGCCTGATGACGGTGCCGACGACGAGGAGCCCCCTCAGATCGGCGCCGCCGATCCCGTCTGATGGCCTTCAGCTTCAAGGCGATGGTCGAGGCTGACCGTCGGCGCACGTTTCTCAATCTCGACGAGTTCGGTGAGAAGCACACCGTCGAAGGCAGAGCCATCGCCGCCGTGCTGGACGACAACGCCCTGAAGGAACGCCAAGGGGGGCAAGAGCTGAGCGTCGCGGAGTCCTCTCTGCTGCTTTACGCAGCGGTCGAGGATCTGCCCGCTCGGCGCCCGGCGGGCGAAGGGCTCAACGTCGACGGCCGCGAGTACATCGTCAACGACTGGAGCGAGGACATGGGGATCGCCACCGTGGCCCTCGGCCAGACTGTCACCATGTAGGAGGTGCCCCATGTCCATCGTCAACAGCATCGAAACCGTCCGGGACTGGCTGACCGCCGAGGTCTGCCCTCTGGTCAAGCTGAAGCTCCCCGACGACAACGCAACGGACGCCTCCTACCCATACAAGCTGGTAAACCCGGCCGCGTTCTCGCTTTTCGTACCATCGAAGGACAGGACGCCCCCGAACATCGCCGCGCCGATCCCGTCGGTCTGCGTGCAGATCGTTCAGGGCGACGACGACCTGCTCCAGAGTGCCCGAGACATCAAGATCCGGCTCTGCTTCTCAGCGTGGGATCCCGGCTACCACGGGCCCGACATCTTCAAGCCGAAGGGCGACGGCAGCGGCACCTACATCCAGCAATACAACGAGGCGGCGGCCTCCTACTTCGTGAAGAACGGAGAGGGCTGGCGTGACGCATGGAATTTTGTGGACACAGCTCTCCGGCTGATTGAAAACGCCGAGTACCTCGGCGACCTCCGCGTCATCAAGGAGAAGGGCATCACCTTCGGCCCCGTCGCGGAGCAAGACGCCGTCCCCGACTTCTACCCGTACTGGTTTGCATGGGCTGAGTTCTCCGTCGAGGAGACCCTGACCCGCAACCAGAAAAGCTACCAACACCTGCTTTAAGGGCAGCCGCTCGGCTGCTCTAATTTCATGCAAAGGAGGATAAGCAGATGGCAAACGAATACCTCTACGGCGCCTACGGCCACATCGGCGAGACCGTGGCACAGAGCGCCGTGCAGGCGGGCACCACGCCGGTCTATATCGGCACGGCACCCGTCAACCTCGTGCGCGGCTTCGGCGAGGCCGGCATCATCAACGCGCCGATCAAGATCACCAGTCTGGTCGACGCTCAGAAGAAGATCGGCTACTCGTCCGACTGGGGCACCTTTACCCTGTGCGAGGCCGTGTACGCGCATTTCAACAACACCCTCGGGAACATCGGCCCGATCTACGTCATCAATGTGCTCGACCCCTCCGCGGGCAAGCACCGCAAGGAGACGGCCACTACCAAGACCCTCACCTTCACCGGCGGCCGCGCCGAGTTCGCCAGCGACAAGATCATCCTCGACACCATGACCATCGCAAAGAATGACAGCGGCAACTACGTCGAGGGCACCGACTACGCTGTGGACTATAACTTCACCAAGGGCACGGTCATCATCACCAGCCTGAAGGACGACGCGCAGCTCGCCGGCAGCCTGACGGCCAGCTTCAGCGAGGCGGACGACTCTGAGATCGCAGACAGCGACATCATCGGCGGCGTCACCTCCTCCGGCGAGTACAGCGGCCTGAGCGCGATCGCGCTGCTCTATCCCGAGCAGTTCGCGGTCTGCAATCTGATCGCGGCCCCCGGCTGGAGTCACAGCCCTGCCGTCTATAACGCCATGCTGACGACCTGCAAGAAGATCAACGGCCACTGGGACGCCTTCGTCGTGGCCGACCTGCCCCTCGTGGACAGCACCGCGCAGGCGGTCGACACGATCACCAAGGCGATCGCATGGAAGAAGGCCAACGCCTTCACCGGCGAGCGCTCTAAGGTCTACTGGCCGCAGGCTGTGGACAACCTCGGCAACGTGTTCCACCTGAGCACGCTGGCCGTGGTCGAGCTCATGCGCGCCGACTTCAGCCACAACAGCGTCCCGATGGAGACCTGCGGCAACAAGGTGATCCCCGTCATCAAGCAGTATTTCGGGGCCAACGCCAACAACCGCGGCTTCGACCAGCAGACCGGCAAGGAGCTGACGCAGAACGGCATCAGCACCGCCGTCGCATGGGGAGGCGAGTGGGTACTGTGGGGCGACCATACGGCCGCCTACACATACGGTGCAGACGTGGATCCTCGCGCGATCTTTGACGTCTCCATGCGTATGCTCATGCACATCACCAATAGTTTTCAGCGCGAGTGGAGCCCTGAGATCGACAGCCCTATGACCCGCGCGCTGAAGGATCGCATCATCAACCGCGAGCAGGAGAAGCTCGACGGCTATGTGAGCATGGGCGCCCTGCTGGGCGAGCCCGTGATCCTGTTCCTCGAGAGCGAGAACAGCACCACGGACGTGATGAATGGCGACTTCCGCTGGGACATCGCCGTCACCCCGACCCCGCCCCTCAAGTCTGCGAGCGTCTACGTCGCCTACACCGACGCGGGCTTCTCTGTCTACTACGAAGGAGGTGACGAGTAATGGCAAACCTGTGGCTCGACCTGAAGGGCCCCATCCTCGCCGACACCGTCTACATCGGCGGCACTCTCGTCGCCAAAGACGTGACCATCGCGCTGCCGGCTGTCACTCCCGTGACCGCTGACTTCAAGGCTATGGGAACCTACACCGCCCCCATCCTCGGCCAGATCGAGGCTATGGAGGCATCCATCACCAAGATCGGCATCGACCTCGGCCTGCGGAACATGATGAAACTCGAGAGCAAGACCATCGAGATCCGCTGGGCTCAGGACGTCAAGCAGGCCGACGGCTCCACCAAGACCGAAGGCTGCAAGGCGTTCCTCCGCTGCGTTTCTAAGGGCATCCCGGGCCTCTCCGTGGATCCCGGCAACACCAGCGAGAACGAGGCCACGTTTGCCGTGAGCCGCTACCAGCTCTACGTCGGCGGCGCTGAATACTGGCTGATCGACCAGCTCAACACGATCCTGCGCGTCGGCGGCGTCGACTACGCCAAGGACATCCGCAGCCTGCTGTAACCTGAAGGGCGCCGCGCCTATGCGGCGCCCTCTGTTTATCGAAAGGAGACATACCCAATGAAGAACACCATCAAGCTCGACAACCCTGTGCAGATCAACGGCAAGAGCTACAACGAGCTGACCTATGACATCAGCGAGATCACCGCACAGGCGTTTGCTGAAGCTGACGCCAGAAAGCTGAGCGCCAGCGGCTCCAAGAATGGCAACGCAGCCGGCGCGGCCGAGCTGGACTACGGCCTGCACCTCTACCTCGGCTTCGCTGCCATCATCGCGGTCAACCCTGAGATCGACATCTCCGACCTCGAGCGCGTCCGCGGCTACGACGTTATGAAGATTATGAGGATCGGCCGGGATTTTATTTCCGGGAAGTCGGAGGAACCCTACACCCCCGACAGCTCCGACGCGCAATCCGAGACTACGCCCGAGCCTTCCACACATCAACGCGAGACCTCGGAGAGCGAAGGCTGACCGACTTCCTGACCGAATACGGGGAGGCCGTCGAGGAGGCCAAGCGGCTCCAAGCGAGCCGGCCGACTCGTGCGGCCAGCTTTAAGAAACCACACATCAGAAGGAGGTGACGCACATGGCAAACGGAAAAACGATGCAGGCGGTCGTCAATCTGGCCGGCAGCATCGACCCATCACTCGGCAAAGCCATCGAACAGGCTCAGAAGAAAATCAGCGGCCTGAACGTGAAGGCGCTGGCCGTTGGTGCAGCCGTGGGCGGCATCGCTGTGGCGACAGGCAAGGCAGTCATCGAGGCTGGAAAGTACATGAAGGATCTCGGCGCGTCCTTCGATGACGCTGCTGATGCTATCCGCATCGGAACCGGCGCCACCGGCGACGCGCTGGATGGGCTTCTGGATGACTTCGACGCCGTCTACAAGAGCGTCCCGACCACAATGGAGGACGCCAGCAAGGCGATCGCAGACTACAACACCCGCCTCGGCCTCACCGGCCCGCAGCTTCAGGAGATCTCCAAGCAGGCCATCCAAGTGAGCGATATGCTCGGGGACGACCTCGGCAGCGTGATCGAGGAGTCGAGCCAAGCCTTCCAACAGTGGAACATCGACGCCGACGACATGGGCGGCGCTATGGACTACATCTTTAAGGTCAGCCAGAGCACGGGCATGGGCTTCACGGATCTGATGGCAGATATGCAGAAGTTCGGCCCGCAGCTTCAGGAGATGGGCTACTCCTTCGAGACGGCGAGCGCCCTGATGGGCCAGCTCGACAAGGCCGGCGTAAACACCGACGAAGTGCTCGGCGCTATGAAAAAGAGCGTCGCCACACTCGCCAAGGAGGGCATCAGCGCCAGCGACGGGCTCGCCATGTACTACGAAAAGATCAAAAACGCCGGGACGGCCGCAGAGGCCGCCAGCATCGCGTCGGAGATCTTCGGCACAAGGGCAGGCTCCACGATGGCCGCAGCAATCCGAGACGGCTCTCTGGCCGTCGCAGACCTGACGGCTGAGCTGCAAGAAAACGGAGAGACAATCGCCGGCGCAGCTGATGACACCTACGACTTCGCCGAGCGGCTTCAGGTTATGAAGCAGGGGCTCGAAGTGGCCCTCAAGCCTATGGCGAACACCGTGTTCGACGGGCTCAACAAGTTCATGCCGACGCTGCAAAAGCTGATGGAACAGATCACCCCGGTCATCTCCAAGGCGGTCGAGGCTGCGGCTCCGTTTGTCGACGAGTTCCTGACTGGCGCGGCCGACGCCCTCGAGGACGTCCTGCCGCTAATCTCGCAGCTCGCAGCCGACCTTCTGCCCGTTCTGACGCAGCTAATGAGCACTCTGCTCCCGCCGCTTCTCAACCTCGTGCAGACGCTCCTCCCGCCACTCATGCAGATCGTCTCCGCTATCCTGCCGCCTATTGCCAGCCTGCTCGCCACCGTGCTCCCGATCATCACACAGATCGTCAGCGCCGTGCTGCCTGTGTTGGTGAGCATCATCTCGAGCCTGCTGCCAGTCATCACCCCACTGCTGGAAGTGGCCCTGCAAATCGTCAACAGCGTCATCATGCCGCTGCTTGATCCCCTGATGCAGCTTGTTCAGGCACTACTCCCTCCGATCCTGAGCCTGATCGGCGCCATCACTCCACTGCTGACTCCACTGCTGTCTGTTCTGGAGCCCATCGCAAACGTGCTCGGCACGATCGTCGGCTGGGTATCGAAGATCATCAGCTTCGGCTCCGGCGTCATTTCCAAGATCGCCGGCCTGTTCGGAGGTGGAGGCGGCAGCGCGTCTGTCTCCGGCTATGCAACCGGCGGCTTCACAAGAGGGCCGTCCATCGCCGGCGAGGATCCACGCTACCCGACCGAGGCGGTCATCAGTTTTAACCCTGCATACCGTTCGCAAAACCTGTCCTACTGGGCAGAGGCGGGCCGGATGCTCGGGGCATCTGACGGCGAAAGCGACTACGAGCTGCTCAGCGGCGGCTCCGGCACTGCTGTGGTCTACGATCTGAGTGGCCTGTCCTTCTCTCCGCAGATCAAGGTCGAGGGCGACACTGACGAGGACGCACTGATCCGAAAGCTCCGCGACCTCGAGCCGGAGTTCATCGACTTCATTCTCGAGGCACTCAGCAGAAGGGAGGGCGGCGCTTATGTCACAGCAGACAGTCGGCTTTATTGATTATGTGGCACAGGGCGGCGACACGTTCGACAGCATCGCGCTCGTCGCCTACAACGAGGAGCGCATGGCAAGCACCATCATCGCAGCCAACCCCGACCTCAGCGACGTGCTGATCTTCGAGGGCGGCGAGTCCGTGCGGATCCCGATCGTCGAGACCGTGGAAACGCCGGAGACCCTGCCGCCGTGGAGGAGGTGACGCCGTGAAGATCCTATACGAA
>OIWS01002786.1_pt1 | contig 13674 bp, 11 predicted proteins | sample 1587611 | NCBI WGS metagenome assembly OIWS01 (sample SAMEA3888919, study PRJEB22519) | human gut metagenome | biome: human gut; feature: human-associated habitat; material: faeces | place: Denmark | collected 2010 | reverse complement strand
CTCTCCGTCACGGCTTCGCCGTGCCACCTCTCCCAAAGTGAGAGGCTTTGGCATTCCGTGACGTTTTCCAGCAAACGCAAATCGGTTTCATCGAAAACGAAACCTCTTTGCCAAGGGCTCTCCTGCCAGGAGAGCTGTCGAGCGGATGCGAGACTGAGAGGTTGGACAAAGGACGCCTTTAGATTGAGCGAAGATGACGGAGAGGTTTCGCACCATTTCCGGGAAATCCCGGAAACGGATAAAATTCCAGAAACTCCCGCCAACTCAACCGGGACAGTCATACTTATTTATCCGACCCGCGTCTGTTTTGCACGGGTTAGCAGACACAAATTTGTAACTTTTTGCTGGCGGAGTGCACAAACTTTTGGGGGGATAAATTGGGCAATCTCTACAAGAAATGGCTGATTTTGGATAGAAACAGCCGCAAATTCCGTTTTTGTGTCCATTTGGACACTTGCGTGGACAAGGCCAAATTTGGTAAAATAATGCCAGTGCAAGGGCCGGGTGGCCAGGCGGAAAAATCAGCGCCCCGCCACCGAATGACACCTTTTGCATCCCGGACTGTGTAGGATAGTACCAGCAGCCGGGAACATCCCGCAAAACTGAAAACTTTGGCAAACCTGGCGTGAGCCGGGGACGCAAAGCTTGGAGTCTTTTGTGCTGGCATTCCCCGGAGGGAAACGCCAGAAAACCAGAAGATAGTTCGGCTGCATTCAACACCGCTGTGACAGGCGGGGTGCGGATGCGGCCTTTTTTGTTGCGAGGCATCGGGAATGGACACGACCCCGGACTCTATACCAAAGGAGGGCATGAAAAATGCGTAAAAATCTTGCAAAACACACGGCGAAAAAGCTTCCGCTGGCCAAACGGGTGCTTGCGTTGTGCTTCGCGCTGATTTTCGTGTGCAGCTGTCTGCTGCCCGCCTTTGCAAACGGCACGGGCGCGGAGCTTGAGACGCCGGACACCGAAGTAGTGGAGGCCGCCGACCCCGGCACGGAGCCGGAACCCATGGATCTCTACGACGAGCCTGCGGCCGTGGCGGACGAGCCCGAGGCGCTGGATGATAACTTCGCCGTGGCGGACGAGCCCACAGCCATGGACGATCAGGTGGAAAAACCCGTCGTGGATGACGAGCCCGCAGCCATGGACGATCAGGTGGAAAAACCCGTCGTGGACGACGAGCCCGCAGCCACGGACAATGAGGTGGAAAAACCCGTCGAGGGCGACGAGCCCCCCGTGGCCGATGACACCCCTGCCAAAGAGGGCGCGACGAAGACCACCACCGACGCAAGCGGCAACACCGTCTATGAGTACGACACCAGCGACACGACGTTCCCCGATGACGACGCGGCCGCGCTCCCCGATGGCGACCAGATGCAGATGGACGCGGCGTTCTCCATCCCCACCAACATCTACCACTTCTGGCTCAAGAAGATGAGCAGCTACGACCTCGCGGACATCGCCGCCGACGCCAAGACCGCTGAGATGACCGTGGAACAGTATCTGGCCATGTACGGCACTGATAAGGGCTGCTACCACATCATGACCGCCGCCGACGGCGCGAACCTGAAAGACTATCAGTTCGCAAACCCCACCTCCAACGATGACCCCGAGGGCAACAGCCGCACCTTTGCAGGCTGGTACTATACCGACGATCTGGGCGACGAGCAGAAGTTCGTGTTTGACGAGTACCTGTACGTTTCCGAGAGCACGACTGTGGAAGTCTACGCGAAGTGGACGGACGAGGAAGCCGAGGAAGACGAAGAAGCCGAAGAAATCAAGAAAGATGACCCCGCAGCTGCTCAGAAAGCAAAGTTCAAACAGTGGTATCAGAATCTGATGGACTGCACCAGCGAGTATACGCTGAAATCTCTTGCCGAAGAGTATTTTGCAACAGAGGGTTTCTATACCTACCTTGGTTCTCTGCCCGATGAAGAGCAGGAAGTGCTTTGGGATAAGCTGGAGCCTGTGAATCAGCCGAAAGACGATACCGCAGAGTATGAGGAAGAAACTCAGGACGACGGTATTGCACTGCTGAGCATTACTGCACCGGATAAAGTGCAGAGCATCCATGTGGGCAAGAAGCTTGTGCTTACAAGCAATTTGAAGGATTATGGCGGATGGGAATCGGACGGTTATTACTGGTACTATCGGCATTACACAGCAGAGCACGAGTGGACGTCGAGTGATCCGTCGGTCGCAACAGTCGAAAGTGGTGTTTTTTACCAGACTGAAAAGGCGACTGTAACAGGTGTGAGTGTTGGAAGCACAACAATCACGCACACGACAAAAGGCTATTATGTCGATGACAACGGAAACAAACATTATGATCCTACAACGCATACGGACACCTATGCGATTCAGGTTGTGAAAGACGATGTAGATCTTGGTAATGAAAATGGTGCTCAGATATACATTCTGAAAACGCCCACAAGTGACCCGAAGAGTAACGCGACAGACCAATGGACTGATAAGCACTGGGACGGCAAGGTGAATACCTATGGCGCGGAGTGGTCGGATGGTAAGAACATCTTTTCTTACCCCGCACAGTATGTTACACAGTGGCCGGATGAAACAACATTACCATATTGGTTGCTTACAAGCCCCGGAACTACAGTAAAGGGTCATAATTACTTTGAAGAAGTCCGTACAGCAATTTTCAGTGCATATAAGAGCAAAATTGAAAACCAGATAAAGGAGCAACTGAAAGAGCAGGGACAGACAGTGACGGATATCAACCTGACGGAGGATGATATCACCCAAATCAAAGTTACACCTTATAAAATTTCTAAAAACAACAGTACGAAGCCAGATAAGCACATTGACTGCACGATTGATATTGTCAACAATAAGGTCTATACCGCAAAATTCTGGGTGATGGAGCCAGGTACATTAAAGTATGAAATGAAAGACTCCACGACCTACCTGAAAGAAAACAGTGTCAAAGAGACGAGCAAGGTGAAGATTGGAAGTACGACTACAGCCGATGGTGTGACCTATGTGCTCAAGGGCTGGCACAAAGAAGATTCTAATTACGCAGGTGCTGCTGACGAGCCAAACGCTGCAACAAAAGAACTCATCACAACATGGGACTACGCGCCATCGGCTGATGAACTCGCAGACGGTACAGTTAATTTCTACGCAGTGTATGACCGTGTAAACACAGATTTCACTGTGAAGAAAGAAGTGACCGGTTGGTTCGGTGACAAGACCAAACAGTTTACATTCAAAATTGAAAGCGCCGATGCTTCCAATAATGTGACTGTGAAGAGGAATAACGAAGTCGTGAATGCAAATAATTTCACGCTTGGTGATGGCGAAACGGTTACAGTCAGTGGCATTCCTGCAGACACTATCATTACAGTAACAGAAACATTGAACGACGCCGGTTACAATACAACCGCATCTGGTTTCGAGCAATCAGCACAGACTACTGAAGAACGCACATTCCGATATAAGTTTGTATGGAAAACGGATGGGAGTGGAGAGAGCGGCAAGTTTGTTCTGAAACCGGTAGACCAGTATGGCTGTGTAATTGGTGATGAAGTCAGCAGTACCACAATCGTTGTGGAGAACGAAAAGAAAGGCGAAATCGACAACGGTGTCCTCCTCGACACCCTCCCCTACATCCTGATCCTCGTGGTCGTCGCGGGCGGCGGCGTGCTGCTCTTCCTCCGGAAGCGGAAGAACGACGACGATGAATAAGCCAACTTCCAAGCCAAATAAAATCACGAAAGGAGGTGGATGGATGGCAAAAGAAAAAGCCAAAGGAGGCCCGCAGCCCGCACAGCGCCTGCCCGGCGCGGAGGATGCCTGCATCAGCCAGGAGCAGCTGGAGATCGTGGAATGGTACCGCAAGGTGAAGTTCCGCAAGAACCTGCTCGGCGGCGTGGATGAAGTGCAGATGTGGAAGAAGCTGGAGGAGCTCTACGGCCTGTACGAAAACGCCATCCGGGCCGAGAGAGCAAGGTATAACGCCCTGCTGGAAGCCCACACCCCTCCCGGAGAGAACCATGAGGAGGGATGTTGATGGCGAAAGCCGCAAAAACACTCCCTCCGCAAGACCCGCTCACGGCAGGGCGCAGAGCCCTGCACAAGCGGCGCAACGCCGCGCAGGACCGCCGGGACGCGCTCAGCTTACTGGGCCGGGTGGTGGTGCTGGCGGCAGCCGCGTGGGTGCTGTTCACGCAGGTGTTCCTGCTGACACAGGCCTCCGGCAACAGCATGTTCCCCGCCGTCAAGGACGGCGACCTGCTCATCGGCTACCGGCTGCAGGGCACTTACGCCAAGAACGACGTGGTGCTCTATGAGCAGGACGGCAAGCTCCGGGTGGGCCGTGTCCTGGGCCGCGAGAACGACCTCATCGCACTGGACGATTCGGGAACGCTGATCGTCAACGGCTCGGCCCAGAGCGGCGAGATCCTTTACCCCACCTACGCGAAAGACACCCTCGAGTACCCCTACACCGTCCCCGCGGACAGCGTCTTCATCTTGGGAGACTACCGCACGCAATCCGAGGACAGCCGGGATTTTGGCCCGGTGGCCCTCACCGACGTCAAAGCAAAGGTGATCACCCTGCTGCGGCGGCGGAGCTTGTAAGTTATTGAAAACATTGATATAATATTTAGGAGGAATCCACATGAAACTCAAGAAACTGTTTGCTGGTGTCGTAGCTGCGGCGATGATCGCCACCATGTCCTTCCCCGCATTTGCTACCGTGTCGGTTAAAGCTGAACCGGTTACTGAAGTGACGTTTACAAAGAACCTGACGGTTACTAATACTGCAACGACGGCTCCGAGCCTGACTTACAAGTTTGTGCTTGCTCCGAGTAGCGCAGTTGATGGCCAGAATAAAGAAATTACGATGCCTAGCATTACCGGTGCAAGAGCTGATGGTAGTAAGGAGTATGCGACGACTGCCGCAATTGGCGGTGATGTTCAATCGGGTAGCTTCACTCTTGAGCTGTCTGACCTGAACATTAAGCGTGTTGGTATTTACAAATACACTGTGACCGAGGTTTCTACGGATAAAGTTGCAGGTATCACTTATGCGACGGCGCTGGATATGAAAGTTAGCGCTGTGAATGGTACGAATGGTATTGAGTATTATGTGGCTCTGCGTGAGAAAGGTGCAGCCGATACTGACAGTTCGAACAAAATTGAAGCTACGAATGCATTTACCAATACTTACAAAGCCGGTACGCTGAAAGTTGAAAAGACTGTTAAGGGTAACATGTCTGATCACGATCAATACTTCACCTTTAAGGTTGTCTTTAATGCGAATGGCTATGATGTGTCTCATGCAAACATTGGTGTTATTTATACCTCTGGCCATGATACCGCTGATGGTTCCACTGTTCCTGGCACTCAGCCTACTACTGATACGATTAATTTCAGCGAAGAAGGCAACACTTTCTATCTGAAGCATGGTGACACTATCGCATTCACCAATGTTCCTTATGGCGTGACCTACACTGTTGAGGAAACTGATAAAGCTGGCTACACTGCTGAGGGCGAAGTTACCACAGCTAATGAGTTTGACCAGGCTGAAGAAGATGTTTCCATTAAGAATACTTTAGGCGACGGCAACATTGACACCGGCGTTATCCTCGACAATGCTCCTTACATCCTGATGCTGGCCGTTGTGGCTGGTGGTGCTATGACTCTGGTCATCAAGAAGCGCCGCGAGGAAGAGTAATTAACACTCTCTCCGCAAACACTTTTAAGAGCCTCTGGCGATAACAGCAGACCTTGCGGAATGCCAAAGCCTCCCCTACTAGGGGAGGTGGCATCGAGCGAAGCGAAGATGACGGAGAGGTTTTAACCTAACTCGCAATTCTCTGAACAAGAACCAACATCGCAAGCTGACTGGAGGTGGGCTGTATCACTTGGCAACGTGTAGCGCTGCGGACAACCGACTTCCTGATCAGCGCGGTGGTGGTGCTGTTCCTCCTCACGGCGGGCGCTTACTCCGCTTACGCGCTGTGGGATAACAACCAGGTCTATGCCGCCGTGGATAACGTGCAGGGCGAGCTGCTGCAGTTCAAGCCTGCCGCCGATGGCGAGAACGGCGCCTCCTTTGAGGAGCTGCTGGCCATCAACTCGGACGTGAAAGCATGGCTCACCCTGGACAACACCGCCATTGATTACCCTGTGGTGCAGGGCGAGAACAATTTCAGCTACATCAACACCGATGTCTACGGCGACTTTGCACTGGCCGGCAGCATCTTCCTGGATTCCGATTGTGATGGCAGCTTCCACGATCCGTATTCGCTGCTGTACGGCCACCACATGGAAAACAGCAAGATGTTTGGAGATCTTGACCTGTACAAGGACGAGGCGTTCTTCAACGAGAACACCACCGGCACGCTGGTCCTGCCCGACCGCACCTACCACTTACAAATTTTCGCCTGTCTGCTGGTGCCCGCGTCCGAGGATGCCATCTTCGACGTGAACCAGTGGGACGCAAACCTGAACGGTCTGCTCGATTTCGCACAGGAGAACGCGCTGCACCTGCACTCTGACACGCTGGACACCGTCCGAGCGCGGGAGGGGGCACAGGTGCTGGCCATGTCCACCTGTTCCACGGAGTTTACCGATGCAAGAACCATTCTTCTGGCGTGGATGACAACGCCGGAGCAGTAAAGGAGGGGATGAAATGAAGATCCGAAAATTCGCGGCGGCGCTGCTGGCGCTGGTGCTTTGCCTGAGCCTGAGCCTGCCCGCGGCCTTTGCGGAAGCGCAGCAGCGTGTGGAGCTGAAAAACTTGACGGTCAACGTCAAGTGCACGGGCAATGCCATCCCCGACGAGCAGCTCACCATCCGCCTGACCCCCCGCAAAAAAGCCCCCATGCCCGGCGATGCCGCCGCACTGGAAGCGTTCGTCAACACGGCGGACTGCACCCGTTCCAACGGTTACATGACCACCGCCACATTCCCGGAGACATTCGTCTTCACGGCCCCCGGTACCTATGAGTACGAGGTGGCCCAGCAGAAAGGCGGCTCCCTCAACGGCACTTACGACACCCGCACCATGGTGCTCCGTGTCACCGTGAGCTGGAGCGGCGACACGCTGGTGGCCGTGGCCAAGGTCTATGAGGCTGGCCAGTCCTCCAATGACAAGGAAGACAGCATCCTGTTCAACAACACGTTCAACAACTCCGCCCCGGACGACCCGTACGATCCGCCGTATATCCCGGATGACCCCTACATCCCGGACCCGAGGCCCACGCCTGTGGTGCCTACCCCGGAGACCCCGGTGAACCCGCCGGTCCTGGACGCGCGGCCGGATACCACCCCCACGGTGTCCACGGCGCCCACGGTGCCCGTCGCGGAAACGCCCGTCAATCCTCCGGTGGCTGACGCGCGTGCCCCCAAGCTGATCCAGACCGGACAGCTCAACTGGCCCGTGCCGGTGCTGGCAGGGCTGGGCACCCTGTTCCTGGCGGCTGGCGTGATCCTCCTCACCAAGAAGAAAGAGGATGACAATGCGTAAAGCATCCCCGGGCGTCATCTGTGTCCTGCTGGGAGTCGTCCTGCTGCTGGCGGCGCTGGGCCTCTACGGCTACAACCGCTGGGAGGACGCTCAGGCCGGCGCGGAAGCCCAGACCGTCGTACAGGATCTACAGGAAAAAGTCGTTGAACAAACGCAGAGCGCGGCCTCGGCTCCCGCCATCGACACCAGCTCCCTTGACCCGGAGCTGCCCGTGGTGGAGCTGGACGGCTACGAATATGTGGGCACTGTCTCCATCCCCGCCATTGGCATCGACCTGCCGGTGATGAGCGAGTGGAGCTACCCCAAACTCAAAATTTCCCCCTGCCGCCAGTTCGGCTCCTCCCGCACCGATGATCTCGTCATCGCGGCGCACAACTACGAGTCGCATTTCGGCAAGATCGGCACCCTCGCCCTGGGCGATGAGGTCCGTTTCACCGACATGGACGGCATCGAGAACCACTACACGGTTTCTGCCATTGAAGTCCACGACCCCACCGATGTGGAGGCCGTGGAGCACAGCGGCCACGACCTGGTGCTGTACACCTGCACCTACGGTGGCAAGACCCGCATCGTCGTCTTCTGTGACAGAAGCGCTTGAAGACATTCCCGGATTCCATTCCCGCACCCCCGCACCGGAGACGCCCGGTGTGGGGGATTTGTTTTTTAACGGGCTTGCCCTCTCAGGCGCATTCGCACCAGCTTATCCAGAGAGAGCCTCTGGCGGTAACAGCAGACTTTGCGGACTGCCAAAGCCTCTCCCTTTGAAAGACTCCCCCGGCCGGGGGAGGTGGCACGCAAGTGCCGAAAGGGGGCAAGGTGTCTGCGAAGCAGACGGAGAGGGCAAGCCCAGCAAAATGAAACACGAAAGCGTAGCGATACAATGTCTCTGACAAACAGGGTTTGTATCGCTGTGCGTTTTGCTTTTTGTCAACATCCTTGCCCTCTCAGGCGCATTCGCGCCAGCTCTCCCAAAGGGAGAGCCTCTGGCGAAGAGGCTTTGTGCATATCCCCAATTCACACAGGCATATACTATACGGACACAATCAAATGGGTGGGAGGGAACGGTATATGTTTGTGGTAACGCTGAAAAAGGCCGGGCTCAAAAAGGTGGGCGTCGGCGTGCTGTGCTGTGCGTTGGTGGTGTTCAGCGCGGTGCTGGGGCGGTACATCAGCGGGCGGAGCGTCATGGCGGCCGCCGCGGCCAGCGGCAACAAGATCGAGAGCGCCCAGGACATCCAGACCTGGTTCACCGGCTATGGGCTGGACGTGGACGCGGCCACCATCGCCGCCGATAAGGTCAAGATCCCCCGCAGGTGGGACGACAGCTTTTCGGCATTCAACGGGGTGGTGCAGCAGAGCGGCATGGACCTGACCCGCTACAAGGGCAAGACCGTGGAAAAATGGACGGCCCTGCTGCCCGCCGTGAGCAAGGGCGACACCATGAGCTATGGCGTGCTGCTGGTGTACAAGAAAAAGGCCATCGGGGCCTACCTGCTGGAGAAGCCCTCCGGCGTCGTCACCGGCCTGAAAGACGCCCAGACCGCTATGGCCATGCAGGAGGCCACGGAAGTCTCGGGGGAAGATTTCAGCGGCGATTGGGGCGAGCGCCATGACGAGGAGCTCGGTGCCTCCGGGCAGGCCATGGAGACCTCGGGCGAGGATTTCAGCGGGGACTGGGGCGAGCGCCATGACGAGGAGCTGAACGCCTCCGGGCAGAGCCAGCAGACCTCCGGCGAACCCGAGACGCCTCTGCCGGAAGCGGCCCGCTATACGGACCTCCCGCTGGACGCCGAGGGGTACCCTGTCGAGTGAGTGGGAAAGTGAACAAAAGTCTTTCCCAAAAGCAGAAAATTGTGCAATGATGGTACTTTTGATAAAAGATTATGTTCAATTATACCAAAATTTTCGCGGAAAAATCGGCAATATGAAAGGGTGCAAAAAGAACGACTAAGGTTTATAATAAGAGTAGTAACATCCCGCAATAAACCAGGGCTTTTATTGCAGACGGGGCCGCGCGGCTGGCCCGTTCCGTGGATGGATAAGTAAGGAGAAAATGATTATGAAAGAATTCCAGTATACCGTTAAGGATGCATGCGGCATCCACGCACGCCCCGCCGGCCTGCTCGTGAAGCTGGTCAAGGGCTACGCAAGCACCGCTACCCTTGAAAAGGGCGGCAAGACCTGCGACCTGCGCAAGCTGATGGCTCTGATGGGCATGGGCGTCAAGCAGGGCGATACCGTTACCGTCAAGGTGGAGGGCGACGATGAGGCCGCTGCCGCAGAGGCGATCCAGAAGTTCCTGAGCGAGAACGTCTGATCGCGTGTAATGTCGTGATGAGAAGCCCTCGCGGGAGACTGCGGGGGCTTTTTCGTTCCCGGACGCAAGAGATTTGAGTGATAAGGAGAAATGAACGATGCAGGTGGGTACCGGTAAAAGCATTCTGAACGGCATTGCCATTGGCAAGCTGAAACTCTACAAGAAAAAGAATACGACCATCTCGGCGGCCGAAGTGGCCGACACTGCCGCGGAGATCGAGCGTTTTGAGGACGCCCGGGCCAAGGCCATCGACCAGCAGACCGCCCTGTACGAGAAAGCCCTTGCCGAGGCAGGCGAGGACATCGCCGAAGTGTTCAACATCCACGCCATGATGCTGGATGATGACGACTTCGTGGACGCCATCAAGGAGATCATCAACGGCCAGCGCCGCTGCGCCGAGTATGCCGTCAAGACGGCAGGCGACAACCAGGCCGCCGTGTTTGCCGCCATGGACGACCCCTATCTGCAGGCCCGCAGCGCCGATGTCATCGACATCGCGCAGGCCATGCTGGATATTTTGCAGGGGGTGGACAACGCCAGCCTGCAGGGCACCGAGCCCAGTATCCTTGTGGCGGACGACCTGGCCCCCTCGGAGACGGTCCGGATGGACAAGAGCCTGCTGCTAGGCTTCATCACCCGGGAGGGCAGCTCCAACAGCCACACGGCCATCCTGGCCCGCAGCATGAACATCCCCGCCCTGATCCAGTGCAAGGATATCCAGGACGACTGGGACGGCAAGATGGCCGTGGTGGACGGCTACAACGCCTGCGTGTATGTGGACCCCACCCCCGACCTGCTCCAGAGCCTCCGCGCCCGCCAGAAAGAGGATCAGAAAAAGCAGGTCCTGCTGCAGGAGCTCAAGGGCAAGCCCAACACCACGCTGGACGGCAAGACCATCAACGTGTATGCAAACATCGGCGGCATGGGCGATGTGGGTGCCGTGCAGCAGAACGACGCCGGCGGCGTCGGCCTGTTCCGGACAGAATTCGTCTACCTCAACTGCAAGGACTATCCCACCGAGGATTACCAGTTTGAGGCGTACAAGCAGGTGGTGGAGAGCCTGGCCCCCAAGAAAGTAGTCGTCCGCACCTGTGACATCGGCGCGGACAAGACCGTGGACTATATGCAGCTGGACCACGAGGACAACCCCGCTCTGGGCTACCGCGCCATCCGCATCTGCCTGACCCGGAAAGACTTCTTCAAGACTCAGCTGCGGGCCTTGCTGCGGGCTTCCGCTTACGGCAACATGAGCATCATGTTCCCCATGATCACCAGCCTGCGGGAGCTGCAGGACGCCAAGGCCGTGCTGAACGAGTGCCGCGCGGAGCTCACCGCCGAGGGCGTCAAGTTTGACCAGAACCTCGAAGTGGGTACCATGATCGAGACCCCCGCCGCCGTCCTCATTGCGGACGATCTGGCCGAGGAGTGCGATTTCTTCTCCATCGGCACCAACGACCTCACCCAGTACACCTGCGCGCTGGACCGCCAGAACGCAAAGCTGGAGCCGTTCTTTGACCCGCATCACCCCGCCGTGCTCAAGGCCATCAAGATGACCATTGACGCTGGTCACCGCCACAATATCTGGGTGGGCATCTGCGGCGAGCTGGGCGCGGACACCGCCCTGACCGAAACATTCCTCCGCATGGGCGTGGATGAGCTCTCGATGAACGCCAAGAGCATCCTGCCCGTCCGCAAGATCGTCCGCAGCCTCGATCTGAGCAAGCCCTCGGCCAAGCAGGTCTGAGCCCCCCCTGAAACCAGAAACTTCCACCCCCCGGTGAGGCATTCCCGCCCCGCCGGGGGGATTGTTATCTGGGGGATCTGGCTTAGGAAAAAGAAAATTCACAAAAACACTTTAAAACCGTGAAGTGCTGTGCTATACTGAACAAGACGTGGCTGCCGCGGCAGCCGGGAGGTACACTATGACTCAATTTCTGATCCGCTGCTTCATCAAGCGCCCGGATGATGTGAAAGACGCCGCTGTCCGCACGGCCTACGGCAATCTGGCCAGTCTGGTGGGCATGGCCTGCAACATCCTGCTCTGTATCGGCAAGCTGCTGGCAGGCACCCTGTTTGGCTCCATCGCCATCATGGCGGACGCCCTGAACAACCTGTCGGATGCCTCGTCCAACGTGGTCAGCCTCATTGGCTTCCGGCTGGCGGCCAAGGCCCCGGATGCGGAGCACCCCTACGGTCACGCCCGGTACGAGTATCTGGCGGGCCTGGTGGTCAGCGTCACCATTCTGGCCATCGGCCTCTCGCTGCTGAAAGAATCGGCTCTGAAAGTACTCCACCCCACGCCGGTGGCGTTCAGCTGGCTCAGCATCGGGGTGCTGGCGGCGTCCATCCTCGTCAAGCTCTGGCTGAGCGGCTTCAACCGCGCCGTGGGCAAAAAGATCAACTCGGAGACCCTGATGGCTACCGCCGCCGACAGCCGCAACGATGTGCTGACCACCGGAGCGGTCCTCCTTTCCACCATCCTGTGCAGCCTGACGGGCTACGGCATCATTGATGGCATTATGGGCGTGGGCGTGGCGGCGTTCATCCTCTGGTCCGGATGGGGCCTGGTGATGGATACCCTGAGCCCGCTGCTGGGCGAGAGCCCCAGCCCCGAGCTGGTGGAGCACATTGAGCGGACCGTCATGAGCTATCCCGGGGTACTGGGCGTGCATGACCTCATGGTCCACGATTACGGCCCCGGGCACCAGTTCGCCTCCCTGCATGTGGAGTTCCCGGCCGAGACCGACCCGCTGACGGCCCATGACGTCATCGACAACATCGAGAACGACTTTCTCAAAAAAGACCGGCTGCAGGTCACCATCCATTACGACCCCATCGTCACGGCGGACGCGTCGGTGGGGGTGCTGCGGGCCCGTTTGAAGGAACATGCCCGCCAGCTGGACCCGCGGCTCTCCATCCACGATCTGCGGATCGTGCCGGGGGACAGCCACACCAATGTTCTGTTTGATCTGGTGTTCCCGGCGGGATACACCGGGGACATCGACCAGATGCTGGCAAAGATGTGCCAGTTCGTCAAAGAGCAGGACCCGAAATACTGCTGCGTCGTCAAGGTAGAGCAGAGCTATGCGTCTGCACTGCCGGACAAGAAATAAAAGAGATCCGAAAAGCGAGAGGGGAATGATGATGCTGAACGAAACCTACCGCGCGATGCTGGCCCATAAGAGCGTGATCCGTGAGACCTTTATGTACGGCAAACAGCGGGCTGCCGAGATCGGCTATGAGAACGTGTTTGACTACTCGCTGGGCAACCCCAGCGTGCCCTGCCCGCCGCGGTTTACGGCGGCCATGCAGGACCTGCTGGCCACGGAGGAGCCCATTGCCCTCCACGGCTACTGCCCCAGTCAGGGCGACCCGGGGTTCCGCACCGCCGCGGCAGCCCATCTGGCCAAAACGTTCGGCCTGCCCTATGAGCAGAAGCATATTTTCCCCACCACGGGTGCCGCGGGCGCCATTGCCCACGCCATCCGCGCCGTGACCAAGCCCGGCGACGAGGTGCTGACGTTCGCACCCTATTTTTCGGAGTACGGGCCCTACGTCCGGGGAACGGGTGCCGTGCTGAAAGTGGTGCCGCCCCAGCCGCCCACGTTCCAGCCCAACCTGGACGCCTTTGAGGAGATGCTGACCGAGAATGTCACCTGCATCCTCATCAACACCCCCAACAACCCCACGGGCGTGGTTTACTCGGCGGAGACCCTGACCCGGCTGGCCGAGATCCTGACCGCCAAGAGCAAGGAGTACGGCCACAACATCTTCCTCGTCAGTGACGAGCCTTACCGGGACATCGTTTTTGACGGCAAGACCGTGCCTTACCCGGCGGCGTTCTACCCCCACACCCTGACCT
>OIWS01002782.1_pt1 | contig 13703 bp, 16 predicted proteins | sample 1587611 | NCBI WGS metagenome assembly OIWS01 (sample SAMEA3888919, study PRJEB22519) | human gut metagenome | biome: human gut; feature: human-associated habitat; material: faeces | place: Denmark | collected 2010 | reverse complement strand
TCCGGTTGAGCGTTTTGAGGAACGTGGACTTGCCGCAGCCGGAGGGGCCGATGAGCGCGGTGATGCTTTTTTCGGGGATGTCGATGGTGATGTTGTGCAGCGCCTGATGCGCGCCGTACCAGAGGTTCAGGTCATGCGCAGATAAGATAGCTGGCATATTTCGTTCCTTTCTCTTATTATGTCAAAAATCTGCCGCCAGGGCAAGAGCGGCGGAATATATTTCGGAATTTACAGTGCTTTTTTCTTCTGGAAGTGCCGGGAGACAAGCTCGGCAGCAAGGTTGATGGCGAGCGTCAGGAGCATCAGAATGGCCGCGATGGCGAAGGCCACCTCAAACTCGCCCTCTTCCTTGGCATAGACATAAAGGGCGACCGTGAGCGTTGCGCCGGGGCTCGACAAGCCGTCAAAAATTCCGTGCAGCGCGTGGGCAAAGCCGGCGGTGAACAAAAGCGCGGCGGATTCTCCCAGAATGCGGCCGACGCTCAGGATGCAGCCCGTAATTACGCCGTCGATGCAGCCGGGAAGCACGAACGTGCGCACCACGCGCCACTTGCCGGCGCCAAGTCCGAACGCACCTTCGCGGTAGCTCTGGGGAACGGTTTTGAGGCTCTCCTGCGTCGTGCGAAGGATCGTCGGCAGGTTCATGACGGCAAGCGTCAGAGCGCCCGCGAGAAGAGACGTTCCCATGCCGAGCACCTCGCAGAAGATCAGCATACCGGCAAGGCCGTAGATGATCGAGGGGATGCCGGAGAGGGTTTCGGCGGCGTATTCGATGATAGCGACGAGCTTTTTGTTTTTTGCGTACTCCGTGAGATAAATGGCCGCGCCAACGCCGAGCGGAAGCACGATCACAATCGTCGCCAGCACAATATAAATGGTATTCATGAGATCCGGCAGAATGCCGATGCGCTCCGTCAGATAGCTCGGCGACGTGGACAGAAGCTCCCATGTGATGTTGGGAAGACCCTTTACGAGCACGTAGCCGACCAGAAACAAAACCAGTGCGCCCGTCAGTCCCGCACAGAGGTACATGAGCGCCTTCATGCAGCCGACATAGGCCTTTCGGGAGGAAGAGAGCGTTTTGTTTTTCATCTTATGCCTCCTTGCCGCGCTTTAAGAAGAAGTTGAGCGTCGCGTTGATCAGCAGAATAAACAGGAACAGCACCAGCGCGATGGAAAACAGCGCCTGCTGCTGAAGACCCGAGGAGTAGGACATTTCGCTGGCTACGGCGGTGGTCAAAAAGCGTACGCTTTCAAAAATCGATGTGGGAAGGTTCGGTGCATTGCCCGAAACCATCATGACGGCCATGGCCTCGCCGATGGCTCTGCCGACGCCGAGAACGACCGCCGCCGCAATGCCGCTTCTGGCTGCCGGAACCGAGACGCGCAGATACGTCTCCACTGGCGTTGCCCCGAGCGCCAAGGACGCGTCCTCATACTCCTTGGGCACAGCCTCGAGCGCGGTGACGGAAACCTTGATGATGGACGGCAGGATCATGATGGCAAGCACAATGATGGCCGCAAGCAGGCTCGCGCCGTCCGGGATATGAAAGAGCTTGCGGATACCGGGAACCAAAACCAGCATGCCGACAAGGCCGTAGACGACCGACGGAATGCCGGACAGCAGGCTCACAGCCGACGACAGGATGCTCTTGAGCCGCGGCGGGGCGAGCTTCGCGAGATAGACAGCGGTAAAAAATCCGATCGGAACGCCCAGCACAATCGCGCCCGCCGTGCCGTAGACGCTCGTCAGAATGAATGGCAGAATGCCGTATTGCGGGTTCGTTTTCGAGGTGGAAGCCCAGACCTTTCCGAACAGGAAGGGGACAAGGCCGATTTTCCGGATGGCGGGAATGCCGGAGACAATCAGATAGATCGTGATGAGAAGCACGCAGCCGACGGTCACAAGTCCCAGCAGCAGAAACACGCCGTGGATGACACGCTCGAGCGCCTGCTTTTTTTGATATTGTTTCATAAATTACTTGTCCTCTTTTAAACCGGCAAATAAGCGGCCGGGAACCGGCCGCTTATTTGCGTTTGTTTTAGTTCGCCGCGACAGCACCGGCAGCCGCGATGATGGGAGCGGCCTCGCTCGAGAGCGCGTAGTCGAAGAACTTCTGGGCCGCCTCGGAGAGCTTCGTGCCGTCCTTGGTGACGAGAACGAACGGTCTCTGGATGACGTAGCTGCCGTCCTTTACGGTGTCCTCGGTGGGAGCAACGCCGCCGACCGTGAGCGCCTTGACCGTGTCCTTGACAGCGGAGAGGGAAGCGTAGCCGATCGCGTCGGGGTTCTGGGAGACGGTGGTGATGACGTCGCCGGTGGAGGTCAGCTCCTGACGGTACTGGCACTTGTCTTCGGTGCCGGTGATGGACTCAAAGCCGTCTCTTGTGCCGGAACCGGCCTCGCGGCCGATCAGAACGATCTCCGCGTCGTTGCCGCCGACATCCTTCCAGTTGGTGATCTCACCCGTGTAGATCGAGGCGATCTGCTCGACAGACAAATCGGAAACGGGGTTCTCGGGGTTTACGATGATGGCGATGCCGTCGAGTGCGACGGTCGTTCCGACGAGGCCGGAGGACTTTTCCTCATCCTTCAGCGCGCGGCTGGATAAACCGATGTCGCAGCGGCCTTCCTGCACGGCCTTGATGCCCGAGCCGGAGCCGGTGGGGTTGTAGGTGAAGGTAACGCCGGAGTTTGCGGACATGAACGACTCGCCGAGCGCGCCGATGACCTTTTCCATCGAGGTCGAGCCGTCGGTCGCGACCTGACCGGAAACCTGCTTGGCGCAGCCGGTGAACAGGGCTGCGACGCACAATACGCTGAGTGCAATGCTGATCAACTTTTTCATGATTTGAAATCTCCTTACATTTCATGTTTTTATTTCTTTGGATATCTTGTCCTTACGCCAAACAGGATACCGCCCGCGCGTAAAATAGAAAAGCGAGGTTTTGTAAAATCGGTGTAAAACTGTAAAATGGGCAGAAAAACGCCGGACACAGGAAATCCTGCATCCGGCGCTTGCGGAAAACGGTTTTACTTTTTAAAAATGGAGAACAGCCCGCCCTTTTTTTCGTATGGCTGGCAGGCATAGCCGAGCAGCTTATAGCCCGTGGGGTCGAGCGCTGCCTTGAGTGCTGCCTCCGAAATTTCTGTTTCGCTTACGATCACGGCCTCGCCCTTTGCGTGGGATGCGGAGACCTTTTTGACCTGGAACTGGTTGCGGATGGTGTCGCAGACATGGCTTTCACACATGGAGCAGGCCATGCCGTCAATTTTAAGTGTGATCTGATACATATAATAACCTCCTGTGCGTTCGCGGCGAACCGATGGTTAGACAAGACTAACCATCGGAGCAAAAAGACAGGTCCACCGGGACTTTCTCTGCCGATATCATACCGCGAGGGTAGGCAGAAGTCAAGAGGAGAAGCAGTATGGAAAAAACGAGGAAAAAACGCGGAAAAAGGACTTGACAACAGAGGTTAGAGGTGCTAAACTATGGGCTGGTTAGGGGAGCTTAACCTGTGGCTTGCCATGGGCGGTGACCCGGATCGTTTTTTTAGAACAGTGGTTAGGTATGGCTAACCGGGACAGCGAGGTGTTGGATATGCTGCCGTTGACACTGGCAAATATCGGAGAAGAACAGATGATTCACAAGGTCGGAGGCTCGCCGGAGGTGAAAAAGCACCTCGAGGATCTGGGCTTTGTGGCCGGCGGCACGGTCACTGTCGTCTCTTCCCTGAATGGCAACGTCATCGTCAAGGTCAAAGAGGCGCGCGTCGCGATCAGCGAGGAAATGGCGCGCAGGATCATGGTGTAATCGATCAAGCGCCCGATTGGGCGTTAGAAAAGGAGACAGAGGTATGAAAACATTGAAAGACGCCAAAATCGGCGAAACCGTCAAGGTTGTGAAGCTGACGGGCGAAGGACCTGTCAAGCGCCGCATCATGGACATGGGCATCACGAAGGGTACGGAAGTGTTCGTCCGTAAGGTCGCGCCTCTCGGAGACCCCATGGAGGTCACCGTCCGCGGCTACGAGCTGAGCTTGCGCAAAGCGGATACCGAAATGATCGTGGTCGAGTGAATTTTTGGCGGCAATGCCCAAGCCTCTGCGCGCTGCCTGCTTGCAGCTTTTCCGCCATGCTGCGTAAAAATCCTCGCCAATCCGGAAGGATTGCCTGCGGCTTTTACCTGCCTGACGAAAAATCTGACGGCGCATGCAACACACAGATTCTTGTGCAATTCCGCCGGTTTTGTGAAATTAATTTTTTTTGAATGCTTGTTTGATGGCTCTAATTTTAATTAGAGCGCTGAAACAAGGAGGAGAAGTGACATGGAAAAGCAAATTAAAATTGCCCTTGCGGGCAACCCGAACTGCGGTAAAACAACGCTGTTCAACGCGCTGACGGGTTCGAACCAGTTCGTCGGCAACTGGCCGGGCGTCACGGTCGAAAAGAAGGAAGGTAAGCTCAAGAAGCATGACGACGTCGTCATCATGGACCTTCCCGGTATCTACTCCCTTTCCCCGTACACCCTCGAGGAAGTCGTCGCCCGTAACTATCTGATTACCGAGCGCCCCGACGCCATCCTCAACATCATCGACGGCACGAACCTTGAGCGTAACCTGTACTTAACGACTCAGCTGACCGAGCTCGGCATTCCGGTTGTCATCGCCATCAACATGATGGACGTTGTCCGCAAGAACGGCGACAAGATCAACACCGCAGAGCTCAGCCGTGAGCTTGGCTGCGAGATCATTGAGATCTCCGCTCTGAAGGGCACGGGCATCATGGAAGCGGCTGAGGCCGCCGTCAAGGCTGCCAAGAGCACCAAGACTGTCCCGATGCACACCTTCTCCGGCCCCGTGGAGCACGCGATTGCCCACATCGAAGAGGCCGTTGTCCACAATATGCCTGAAGAGCAGCAGCGCTGGTTCGCCATCAAGGTCTTCGAGCGCGACGACAAGGTGCTTGAGCAGCTGAAGATTCCGGCTGACGTGATGGCCCATGTCGAGCAGGACATCAAGGCAGCCGAAAAAGAGCTCGACGACGACGCCGAGTCCATCATCACCAACGAGCGCTACGTCTACATCGCAGAGCTCATCAAGAACTGCTACAAGAAAAAGAATGTGGGCGGCCTGTCCACCTCTGATAAGATCGATAAGGTCGTCACCAACCGCTGGCTGGGTCTTCCGATCTTCGCGGTCGTCATGTTCCTGGTTTACTACATCTCCATGGTTACCGTTGGCTCGGCCGCAACCGACTGGGCAAACGACGGCCTGTTCGGCGACGGCTGGCACCTGCTCGGCATCGGCTCCTCCGCTTATGCAGACGCATCCGATGAATATGCAGCAGCAAGCGACGCTGTCAGCGGCTACTATGAGCTCGACACCGAAGCCGAAGACTTCGACGCTGACGCAGCTCTGGCCGACATGAAGGCGGTTACGCCCGATTCTGAGACCGCAACCATCGAGGTTGAAGACGAGGAAACCCTCGCCATCAGCGATATGACGGTCTACTACTCCGAAGTTCCCGCAAGCGAAGAAGAAAACGAAGACGTTGTGCAGATGTCCTATCTCGACGCTGTGAGCTACTTCGAAGAAAACGGCTTTGACGAGCCCGACCCCGCTAATTATGGCGTTTGGGTCCCCGGCGTTCCGGTTCTCATTGGCAATGCCCTCGAAGCTGCCGGCGCGGCGGACTGGCTGAGCGGCCTGATCCTTGACGGTATCGTCGCCGGTGTCGGCGCGGTGCTCGGCTTTGTGCCGCAGATGCTCGTTCTGTTCCTGCTTCTCGCGTTCCTCGAGGCCTGCGGCTACATGGCCCGTATCGCCTTCGTTCTCGACCGTATTTTCCGCAAGTTCGGCCTTTCCGGTAAGTCCTTCATCCCGATGTTAATTGGCACCGGCTGCGGCATCCCGGGCGTTATGGCCTCGCGTACGATCGAAAATGAACGTGACCGCCGTATGACGATCATGACCACCACCTTTATCCCCTGCGGCGCGAAGGTTCCGTTCATCGCGATGATCGCGGGCGCTCTGTTTGGCGGCAGCGCATGGGTCTCCACCTCCGCGTACTTCATCGGCATGGCTGCGATCATCTGCTCCGGTATCATGCTGAAGAAGACCAAGATGTTCTCCGGCGAGCCGGCTCCGTTCGTTATGGAGCTCCCCGCTTACCACTGGCCGACGCTTGGCAACGTTCTCCGCAGCATGTGGGAGCGCGGCTGGTCGTTCATCAAGAAGGCCGGTACGATCATCCTTCTTTCCACGATCTTTGTCTGGTTCACCACCTACTTCGGCTGGGTTGACGGCGCGTTCCGTATGCTCGACGAGAGCGAAATCGACTACTCCATCCTCGGCCACATCGGCTCCGCGATCGCCTGGATCTTCGCTCCGCTCGGCTGGGGCAACTGGCAGGCAGTCGTCGCCTCCATCACGGGCCTTGTCGCAAAGGAGAACATCGTCGGCACGATGGGCATCCTCTACGGCGGCGGCGACGGCTCGGTCTATCAGGCCATCGGCAATGCCTTCAACGGCATCACCGGCTACTCGTTCCTGGTCTTTAACCTGCTGTGCGCTCCTTGCTTCGCGGCCATCGGCGCGATCAAGCGCGAGATGAACAACGCAAAGTGGACGTGGTTTGCCATCGGCTATCAGTGCGGCTTTGCTTACATCGTTGCGCTGATGATCAACCAGTTCGGCGGTCTGTTCACCGGCAACGTCAACGTGCTTGGTCTGATTGCAGCTGTCATCTGCCTGGGCTTCATCGTCTACATGCTCGTCAAGCCCTACAAGGAAGCTACCAAGCTGAAGGTCTAAGCAGCGATTATCTTACCCAGTGTCATCCCAAAGGAGTGTGAACGTTATGATAAGCTGGATTCTTGATAACCTTGCAACTATTCTGATCTCCTCCCTCTTAATCGTAATTGTAATCTCCATTATTAAGTATCTGATCCGGCAGAAGCGTGACGGAAAGAACTCCTGCGGATGTGACTGCGGCCATTGCTCCATGCACGGCTCGTGCCATGGTGGCTGCGGGCATTAGGCAGCAAAGGCGTGATCGCGTCTGACTGCCCGTGTCCGGGCCGATAACAACAAGCCCTCGTGCGTCGCGATTGGCGCACGGGGGCTTTTGTCACGCTTGCATGTTTGGATAGACTCTGCTATCATCGGAAAAAACAGGGGGAGGGCTCGTTATACGGGGGCTTCGATTGGCAAGACAAGATGCGCTGGAGAAAATTTTCGCGCTCTATGCCGCGCGCGTTCGATGGATGAACGAGGTTGGCATCCACCAGTGGAACGACACGGATTATCTAGGGTGTATCCGCCGGACGACTATGCGGATATGCAAAGGCGCGGGCTTCTTTTTGTGCTCGAGGGTGAAAACGGTGCGCTCCTGGGCGCAGTGGTGCTTTTGCCGGAGGACGAGCGCTGGGACGGGCAGCCTTCGAGGCGGGCGTGGTACGTCCACAATCTCGTGACGGCGGTTGGCGCTTCCGGCGCGGGAAAAGCGATTTTGCGCGAGGCGCGGAAGCTTGCAAGCTCGCGCAGCATGGAGAGCATGCGGCTCGATTGCGCGGACGGTAACGCGCGGCTGAACGCTTGGTACGACTCGCAGGGCGACGTTCCATGCGGCACCTGCACAGACGGCCCGTACCATGGACTTCTTCGCGAGAAGCTGCTCTGAAGAGGCCTTACGGCATTCCGGGCGGAACGAAAGCCAGACGCTTTGCGTCTGGCTTTTTTGACAGGTTAATCGTCCATGGTGGGAATTGAGATATTGTCGGTGCCGTGGGCCTCAAACTCCGCGATGTAATCGTCCATCCGGGAGACCAGCGCGTCGTAGTTTTCGTTGGATACCGGCTGATAGTCCATATCGCGCCGGGCAAGCTCCTCGGCCAGAATCTCATAGAAGACCGTGTCCTCGTAATCTGCAATTGCTTCGTGGATGCCGCCGTCGGAAAATGCGCGCGAGGGAACATCCTCTCCGTTCCACCGCTCGACGAGCGAGGGCATGCCGTTTTCGCGGCAGAGGGCGAAAAGCTTGGATTCCACCTGATCGTAGTCGGCGATCCGGTCGTCGCCGCGCGTTGAGTTGAGGATCCAGTTTCCGATGTAGACCAGATCCAAAAGCCGGCGAAACTCCTTCTTCGACAATTCAAGCTGCATAAACCCGCCTCCTAACTGTAGCGTTCTACTCTCATTATATACACATTGCATGGGAATTTCCACTGTTAAAATCACGGTTATGTGTAAAAAAGTCCTTGTGTTCTTGATGCTTTTGGCATATGATAGGGTAACGTCAGTTGACAAGGGCGGCACGCCGCCGGAAATGAGGATTGAGCTTGAGAAAACTTAGCGTCTGTGTTCTGTTCGGCGGCGTTTCGCCGGAGCACGAGGTTTCGCTCCGCTCGGCGGAGTCGGTGCTGAACAACATCAATCAGGAGAAATATAATGTCTTTCCCGTCGGGATCACAAGAAGCGGGGACTGGATTCTGTTTGGCGGCAGGGACTATTCGATGCTGCCGTCCGGCGCGTGGGAAACCTGCGAGCAGAACCGGAAGGCGACGCTCTCGCCCGTGCGCGGTCAGGGGCTTTTGAGCTTTGAAAACGACTGTGTGGTGCGCGAGTGCATCGACGTGGTGCTTCCGCTCATCCACGGGGAAAACGGCGAGGATGGCTCGCTGCAGGGGCTCTTGCAGATCGCAGGGCTGCCCTTTGTGGGCTCCGGCGTGGCGGCCTCGAGCGCGTGTATGGACAAGAGCATAACAAAGCTTCTGATCCGGCAGGCGGGCGTTCGGCAGGCGGACTGGCAGGTTATCCCGAAGCAGCGCTGGAGCCGGAAGCAGGAGGCCTGTATGGATGAAATCGAGGCCGCGTTCACCTATCCGGTCTTTGTCAAGCCCGCCGGAACCGGCTCGTCGGTCGGCATTTCCAAGGCAAAGTGCCGCGAAGATCTCGAGCAGGCCGTGACGGATGCGCTCCGCTATGGCAATAAGGCGCTTGTCGAGGAATTCATCGACGGGCAGGAAATCGAGGTGGCCGTTCTTGGCAATGAGAGTCCCTGCGCGTCCGTCTGCGGCGAAATTGACGCAGGTGCGGAGTTTTACGACTACGAGGCAAAATATCTATCCAGTAGCGCGAGCTTCTATGTGCCCGCGCGCATCAGCGAAGACATTTCCGAGCAGGTGCGCGAGACGGCCGTGAAGGTCTACCGGGCGATGGAGTGCCGGGGCATGGCGCGCGTCGATTTCTTTGTCCGGCGGGACGATCAGGAAGTTGTGTTCAACGAAATCAACACGATTCCGGGCTTTACATCGATTTCGATGTACCCGAGGCTCTTTGCGGCAAGCGGCATCGAATACCCGGAGCTGATCGACAATCTCATCGCGCTTGCATTGGAGGAATAGCATGGTACAATCGGCACTGATTTCCATTACCGGCACGCAGCAGCTCGAGGGCGAGGAGTCTGAGAGCATCCAGCTGGTGACCGAGGGCTCGTACTGCTATGAGCCGGGCTACATCCGCTTTTCCTACGTGGAGACGCAGATGACAGGCCTCGAGGGCGTTGTGACGACGTTCACGATCGAAGAGGAAAAGAAGGTCACGCTGCAAAGAGTCGGCAAGGTGAACTCCGAGATGGTCTTTGAGCTCGGGAGGATCGACGATTCTCTCTACGAGGCGGGGCCGGGCGCGCTGATGCTGCGCGTGCAGACGAAGAGCCTTGCCGTCCTCATGAACGAGCACGGCGGTATTTTTGACCTCTCGTACTCCATCGAGGTCGAATACGCGACCTGCGGCTTAAACAGCTATCATATTGAGGTTCGCGCGATATAAAACGAGCGCCCGCCATCGGCGGGCGCTTCTTTGCGATTTTGTGTAGGGACGATGCCTACATCGCCCCAAGGGCAATTGCAAATTTTCCATAGTTTTCCGCATGATCGGTTCCATTTGCCGGGGCGATGTGGGCATCGACCCCTACGAAGACGGTTCATATCAGGGCAGCTTCGTTGTTTCGCGAAGCAGCTCGATGCTGGCGTTTGCAGTGTGGAGCGTGGCGAGCGCCTGCGAAGCATTTTCGGACAGGACGAGAAGCTGCGCAGTATCCGACTGCTGTGCGGCAAACTCGGCGGAGACGGGCTCCTGCGGGCGCGTGAGAATGGCAAAGTCCACAATGCCTTCCTGCTGCCATGCGGGGAGGAGCGCGAAGAGCGTCTTGAAATTGAGAGCGCGGCAGAGCGCGTCGTTGGCCTCCAGAAGCGAAGCGGCGACGGTTTCGCAGTCCTCTGGGACCGTGACGCCCAGAATGTGCCCCGCGGCATAGAGCGCGCGGACGAGCGCAGGGTCGGCGTTAATTTCGGCGGCTGTCAGGAAAAAGGTCCCGCGAAGGGCGTACTCTTCCAAAAGCGCGGCGTTTTCTGCCATCGTCCCGGCGTTTGTAAACGCGAGATAGACCGTCGCGGGCGGCTGCTCGGGCTCCGGGTCCGCCGGCTGCTCGGGATTTTTGGGTGTGTCCGGCTGATTGCCGGAGGGATTTCGCTCGGGCTCGGTGGTGTTCATCTGCTCGATGCGGTAGCGGATGAGGCTATCGGCCTTTTCGACGAACAAGGAGTCGTCGTACACCTCGCTGCCGGTCGTAAAGCGGAGGATGGGGTAACCGTTTTCACTCTTTAAAAGCGTGACCTTGAGGCCGAAGAACGATGCGCAGTAGACAAGGGGCACGTACAACATGCCGCCGCGGAACGTCGTCGAGACGGTTTTAACGTTGCCGTCCTGATCGGTGACGGTCCCTTCGGCAAGGTCAAAGACGAGACGGCGCTGCCTTGTAAACAGAACGAACGTCTGCGCCTGCGCGTTGTAGGCCGGAATGACCCCGCCGGGCGACGCGTCAAAGGCCGTATACGGCACATAAATGCCGGAGGAGGACTCATAGGGAAGGGCGGAGAGCGTCAGCGGAATCGAGTCGTTCACGGCGACAAAGAGAATGTCTCCGTCCGCCAGAATCGGCGTGCAGAGCGAGACGCATAGCACCAGCGCCAGAAGCGCGCAGAAAACCCGCCGTTTTTTCACGATGACCACCTCCCGTAAATTCCAGACCAGTATAGCACAAAACCGGCGAAGCGGCAAGGAAAATCGGTTGCGGAAAGGGCGGGCGATATGCTATACTACACAAAAAGACGTTGGCAGGAGGGACCTTGCGTGCAAAGGATTGAAAAGGAGAACTATTATCTGGATATTGCCGAGACGGTGCTTGAGCGCTCGACGTGTCTCAGGCGGCAGTATGGCGCGATCATTGTCCGCAACGACGAGATCGTCGCCACGGGATATAACGGCGCGCCGAGAGGGCGGAAAAACTGCTCGGACCTTGGCAGATGTGTGCGCGTGCAGATGCAGGTGCCGCGCGGGGAGCGATATGAATTGTGCAGAAGTGTCCACGCTGAGGCCAACGCGATCATCTCCGCGTCCCGCAACGAATGCATCGGAGCGGATCTGTACTTAGTTGGGCACGACGCGCTGTCGGGAGAAGTTTTATCCGACGCGACGTCCTGCTCGATGTGCAGGCGGATGATCATCAACGCAGGAATCAAACGCGTCGTTGTGCGAAACAGCAAGCGGGACTTTACCGTCGTTCCCGTGCAGGACTGGATCGAGCAGGACGACACGCTCGAGCTCTGACAAAATCGCCGCGAAGGAATAATTTGCCCTGGAACCGGAAAAACTTTCTTTGCAAAGCAAAGGAGGTAAGTTCCATGGTAAAGGGGATCAACCGGCAGGTGATTGTGGTGCGTCCGCCCGATCAGAAGCTCTTCGAGCAGGCGATTTTTCTGCTGCGGCCGGACGCGCAGGACAGCTGCAACGTGACGCAGGACGAGCTTTTGCGGCAGGCGCAGCAGGCGGCGAAGGGCTACAGCACGGCGCATCTTCCGGGCGGGCGGCTGCGCGGGGAGCTTGCGTCAAGACTCGTGTGGAGCCTCGCGGGAGGCGGTCTTGTGGGGCTGGCGTGGATGCTCAGCGCGCTTTTCTGATACACAAATGAATGGACGGCGCTTTGCTTGCCCAATGCGGGCGGGCAGAGCGCCGCTTTGTGTCGCGGTGGGTACTTTTTTCTGGACTTCGGGAGGCTTTTACGGTATTCTATAACCGTTATCAGAAAACGGAGGACAGTACATATGAAAAGATGGCAGCGCATGATGGCGGCGCTTCTGGCGATGGCGATGGTATGCGGGGCGCTCATGGTGGGCGCGTCTGCCGCTGGTACAAATTCGCTTCCCTATGAAATTAAGGTGAACCGGAAGATGAACACCGTGACGGTGTATACACAGGACGAGGCGGGAAACTACACGGTTCCCTATAAAGCGATGATCTGCTCGACCGGGCGGCTGGGACACGCAACGCCGCTTGGAAGCTACAGCGTGACGAGCGTCAAAAAGGAATGGTGCCTGATGTTTGACGGTACATACGGACAGTATTCAACGCAGTTTTTCGGAAACTATCTCTTCCACTCCATCTGCTACACCGCACCCGACCCCGCGACGATGCTCGCGCAGGAGTACAATATGCTCGGCGGCGTTGCCTCGCTTGGCTGTGTGCGGCTGCAAACGGCGGATGCAAAGTGGATTTATGACAATTGCGCGCCCGGAACGCGCGTGACCATCTACGACAGCGACGCCCCCGGACCGCTTGGAAAGCCCGAGCGCGCAGTGGATGTTGTGCCCGCCGACTGCGGCTGGGACCCGACCGACCCGCGGGCGGAAAACCCGTGGACGCAGGTTCCGGTAGAGGAAATTCAGCTCTCGCAGGAGGAGCTGGAGCTGAAAGCGGGAGACGCTGCGGCGCTGGAGGCTGTGTGCCTTCCGGAGGACGCTGGGGTCAAGAGCGTCACGTGGGAATCGAGCGCGCCGGAGGTGGCGAGCGTCTATGGCGGGCGCGTTGTGGGCCTTGGCGAAGGAACGGCGGTGATCACGGCGAAGTGCGGGAAAGCGGCTTCTTCCTGCACCGTGACGGTTACGGGAGAGCTCCTGCCGTTTTCCGATCTTGCGGCGGGTGCGTGGTACTATGACGACATGCGCTTTGCAACGGCGAAGGAACTTCTGAACGGCACGGGAGACGGACACATGGAGCCGAGCGGCCTTGTCTCGTGGCCCGCCGCGCTTCAGATCGTCTACAACTTAGCCGGCCGGCCCGCGGCGAAGAGCGAGATTCCCAACTGGTACGGCGAAGCGCTCGCTTGGGCGCAGGACAACGGTCTTCTTGACGGGCTGACGTTTGACGCGGAAAAGCCGATTGGTCGCGCGGAAATGGTGACGCTTTTGTACCGGTTCGCGCAGAAAAAGAACCAGCGGCTCACGGTTGAGGCCAGTCTGGATGATTTTGTGGATGCGGATGCGGTTCCCGCATATGCGCAGGAGGCCGCGCGCTGGGCGGTAGGCTGCGGGATTTTAAAGGGCGATGACAGCCAGCACCTGAATCCCGAGTCGCCGCTTACCCGGGCGCAGATTGCCGCGCTTCTCCGGCGGTACATCGAAAAATAAAATATCCCAGAGCAGCAAGAAGGGCGCGCCGCCAAGCGGCGCACCCTTCCAACATATTTTGACGAGTTCCCCAATCGGGTTCGTAGGGGGCGATGCCCACATCGCCCCAAGGGCAGTTTCGAATTCGCCGAAGATTTCCGAAAAAACGGATTTTATCGCCGGGTCGATGTG
>OIWS01002777.1_pt1 | contig 13708 bp, 14 predicted proteins | sample 1587611 | NCBI WGS metagenome assembly OIWS01 (sample SAMEA3888919, study PRJEB22519) | human gut metagenome | biome: human gut; feature: human-associated habitat; material: faeces | place: Denmark | collected 2010 | reverse complement strand
CCCGCTTTTTATCCGCACGCAGCTTTCTGCCATTGCGGGTGAGGCAAAGGCTTCGCAGCACGAGGGTTTTGCCTTGCTCGGGATGGCCGCCCCGCGGGCTTTTCAACATCGGAATCATATTTGAAAGCGAGGGAACCACATTGCGCAAGCGTAAAAACATTGCGGGCGTCAACAGTGATATGATCCGCCGGCCCATCCGGCGTTGGGCACCGCTGTTCATTCTGCCGACCTTCCTGGCCTTCTGCATCGGCTTTATCTGGCCGTTCATGCAGGGTATCTACCTGTCCTTCTGTAACTTCAACACGCCGAAGGACGCCACATTCACCGGGTTTTCCAACTACATCAAGGCTTTCAGCGACGCGGGCTTCCTCAACGCCTTCAAGAATACGGCAGCCTTTGCCGTCGTGTCGATCATCCTGATCAACGTGCTGGCCTTCTTCATTGCCTACGCCCTGACGCAGAAGATGCGCGGCGCAAACCTGTTCCGCACGGTCTTCTTCATGCCGAACCTCATTGGCGGCGTCGTCCTTGGCTATATCTGGAGCCTGATTTTCGACGGCATCCTGAAAAACTACAGCACCTACCTCACCGCCAACGGCACCTACGGCTTTTGGGGCCTCGTGATCCTCGTGGCCTGGCAGCAGATCGGTTATATGATGATCATTTATATCGCCGGATTACAGGCCGTGCCCGAAGATATGCTCGAGGCCGCCAAGATCGACGGCGCAACCGGCTGGCAGACGCTCACCAAGGTCATTCTGCCGAACGTCATGCCCTCCATCACCACCTGCACCTTCCTCACCCTGACAAATTCCTTCAAGCTCTTCGACCAGAACTTTGCCCTCACCGGCGGTCTGCCCAGTGTCATTCAGGACGGGGCCAAAATCAACATCACCGAGCTGCTCGCGCTCAACATCTATTCCACTTACAATATCAATAAGAAATACCATGGCGTCGCCCAGGCCAAGGCCGTGATTTTCTTCCTGCTCGTGGCCGTTCTGGCACTCATCCAGCAGGCAGCAACCCGGAAAAAGGAGGTCGACCAGTGATGAAACCGCGTAAAGTAAAGCAGCACTACTCCCCCGGCAGCAAGGTACTGACTGTCTTCTTCCTCGCGATCTGCCTTGTCTGGGTCATGCCCGTCATTGAGGTACTCATCAACTCGTTCAAATCCAACAACTATGTCAACCTCGAGCCTTTCGCCCTCCCGACGAAGGAGTCCTTCGTGGGCTTTGCCAACTATATCAAGGGTGTCACTTTCGGCAACTATCCCTTCATCAAGGCCCTTGGCTTCAGCCTCTTTATCACGGTCGTCTCCGTAGCGCTCATTCTGCTCTTCTGCTCGATGACCGCCTGGTATATTGTCCGCACGAAGAGCACCATCGCCAATATCTTCTATTACCTCTGCCTCTTCTCGATGATCGTCCCCTTCCAGATGGTCATGTTCACCCTGACCTTCACGGCCAACACGCTCCATCTGGACAAAGCGTGGACAATCCCGATCCTCTATCTCGGCTTCGGCGCAGGCCTTGCCATCTTCATGTTCACCGGCTTTATCAAGTCGCTTCCGCTTGAAATTGAAGAGGCCGCCGCAATCGACGGCTGCGGCCCTGTGCGGACGTTCTTCTCCGTTGTGCTGCCCATGCTCAAGCCGACGCTCATCTCTGTCGGCATTCTGGAGCTCATGTGGGTCTGGAACGATTTCCTGCTTCCCTACATGGTTCTCGAGCGCGGCAAATATGAAACCATCCCCATCCTCGTCCAGTATCTCAAGGGCAGCTACGGCACTGTCGACCTCGGCGCAACCATGGCCGTCATCATGCTCAGCATCCTGCCCATCATCATCGTCTATATCTTCTGCCAGAAATATATCATCAAGGGTGTCGCAGCCGGCGCGGTCAAGGGCTGATTCCTATGGAAGCTCCCAAGCGCCCCATGACCATCAAAGACCTTGTCCGCCTCTCCGGCTATTCGCTCGGCACCGTCTCGCGCGTGCTCAACAACCAGCCCAACGTCAGCGAAAAGGCGCGAAGCACCATTCTCGCCATCGCTGCCGAGCACGGCTTCGAGCTCAATACCAGCGCGCAGTCGCTCAAGCAGCAAAAGAGCAACGCCGTTCTCGTCGTGGTCAAAGGCCGCAACAACGAAATGTTCGCCACCATGGTCGAACAGCTGCAAACCCTCTTCGCCGCAACAAACCATCCGCTTATCGTCGACTTCATCGACGAGGATGATAACGAGGTGCAGCGCGCCGCGCACCTCGTTCGTGAGCGCAAGCCCTGCGGTCTGATGCTCCTTGGCGGCAGCAACCAATATTTCTTTCGGGACTTTGCCGCCGTCTCCATTCCCGCTGTCGTCGTCACGCACAATGCTGCCGCCCTTCCCTTTGCCAATCTCTCCAGCGTCAGCACCGACGACCGCGCCGGGGCTGACTGCGCGGCGGACTATCTCATCCGCTGCGGCCACCGGAGCATCGCCATGCTCGGCGGTTCGCTCGACATCTCCGATACCTCCGCCCGCCGCTATGAGGGCTTTCTCGACGCCTTCCACCGCCACAGGCTGGACTTTGACCCCCAGCGCTTCTACTACGCCGGCCGCTTTTCCTATGAAAACGGCTATGCCGGCATGCAGGCCATCCTGAAGCGCGCGCCGGAGGTTACGGCTGTTTTCGCCATGGCCGACGTCATCGCCATCGGTGCGATGCGCGCTCTGGCCGACGCAGGGCTCCGTGTCCCGGAGGATGTCTCCGTCATCGGCTACGACGGCCTGAAGATCGGCAGCTTTTATACTCCCAAGCTCACCACCATCTCCCAGCAGCTCGCGCCGCTCACGCGGCGCAGCTTCGATCTGCTCCTCGATTGTATCGAGCACGGCGCCTCCGCGCGCCATCTCACCGTCCCCTTTACCCTTTCTGTGCGCGAAAGCGTGCGGAGCATTACAGAATAGCGAGTGATTTCTTATGATGAACCGAAGCAGCGGGATTCTCCTGCACATTACTTCCCTGCCCTCGCCCTACGGCGTCGGCAACCTCGGCAAGGCCGCTTATGACTTTGTCGATTTCCTCAAAAAGGCCGGGCAGTCCTACTGGCAGATCCTGCCGATCTGCCCGCCCGGCTATGGAGACTCCCCCTACCAGGCCTTCTCCACCTTTGCCGGCAATCCCTACCTCATCGACCCCGATCAGCTTGTCGCCGCCGGATGGCTGACGCAGGCGGAGCTGGACGGAGAGAGTTGGGGCGCGCATCCCGCGCATGTCGACTTTGGCCTCCTCTATCAAACACGCCTTCCCATGCTGCGCCGCGCCTTCGCGCGGTTTTTGCAGAGCCCGCCTGCGGATTTTGACGAATATGTAGCGTCTCAGTCCGCCTGGCTCCCGGAATATGCGCTCTTTATGGCCGTCAAGGCCCTCTTCGGCAACGGCCCCTGGACCGATTGGCCCGCCGACATCCGTGCGCACCAGCCCAGCGCCCTCACGCGCTACCGCGCGGAGCTGGCCGAAGACGTCCAGTTCCACTGCTTCCTGCAGTATTGCTTCCACACCCAGTGGCAGCGCCTTCGCCGCTATGCCAATGCAAACGGCATCCGTATCATCGGCGACCTTCCCATCTATGTCCCCCTTGATTCCGCGGACGTCTGGGCGAATCCCGAAAATTTCCAGCTCACCCGCACGCGCCGTCCGCGCGTCGTGGCCGGCTGCCCGCCGGACGGATTCAGCAAAAGCGGCCAGTACTGGGGCAACCCCATCTACGACTGGGATCATATGGCCGCAAGAGGCTTCGACTGGTGGCTCCAGCGTGTCGGCGCAGCCGGCCGCAGCTTCGACGTTGTCCGCATTGACCATTTCCGCGGCATTGAGAGCTACTGGTCCATTCCCGGCGGCAACCACACCGCCCGCTGCGGCAAATGGGTTCCCGGCCCCGGTGCCGCACTGGTCGACGCGATCAAGGCCGCTTACCCCGAGATCGATTTCATCGCCGAAGACCTCGGTTTCCTGACGCCCGCTGTGCTGAGCCTTGTCGAGCACTCCGGCTTCCCCGGTATGAAGGTGCTGGAGTTCGCCTTCGACCCGCGCGAGCCCAGCAACTATCTCCCCGACCGCTACCCGGAGAACTGCATCTGCTACACCGGCACGCATGATAACGAGACCCTCGCGCAGTTCTGCGCCAACCTCTCCCCAGAGTCCGAGTCCTATGCCCGCAGCTATCTCGGCATCGGCCCGGACGACGACCTGCCGGAGGCCATCATCGCCGCCGGGATGCAGTCGAAGGCGAACCTCTTCGTCGCCCAGATGCAGGATTATCTCGGTCTCGGTGCCGACGCCCGCATGAACGAGCCCGGCACGCTCAAACCGGAAAACTGGCGCTGGCGGATGCTGCCCGGCGAAGCTTCGGACGAACTTGCCCGAAAAATCGCAGGTTTGACAAATGCCGCAAACCGCGTATAATAATAAGGCAGCGCTGTAACCGTGCGCCGCCTGAAGGCCGCGCCCCGTTTGTGTGCGGAGCGCGGCTTTTCTTTTGATTTTAACCCATAGGAGGAACAATATGAGTGAATATACCGACCGCCTGGTTCAGCAGACCGAGGCCATGCTCCATTTCCGCCACGATGAAACCCTGACGGAAACATCGCCCGAGCGTCTGCATGAGGCCCTGAGCGACGTCATCATGATGGAGATCAACGATCGCTGGTCGCGCTCCCGGCATACCCAGCAAAACGGCCGCCGCGCCTACTATTTCTCGGCAGAATATCTCATCGGTCGCCTGATCTACAGCAATCTCTTCAACCTTGGCATCCTGAGTGACATCAAAGACTCCTTTGCCGCCAAGGGCGTCGACCTGGCCTGTCTCGAAGAGATTGAAGACGCCGCGCTCGGCAACGGCGGCCTGGGCCGTCTCGCCGCCTGCTTCCTCGACAGCGCCGCCACACTCGACCTGCCCCTCATGGGCTACGGTCTGCGGTACCGTTTCGGCCTGTTCAAGCAGTCGTTTGAAAACGACCGCCAGCGCGAAAACGCCGACGACTGGACGAAGTACGGCGACCCCTGGAGTCATCGCCGTGACAAGCTGACCGTCAAGGTCAAATTCGCCGACCAGACCGTCAACTGTGTCCCCTACGACATGCCCGTCATCGGCTATGACACCGAGACCGTCGGCACGCTCCGCCTCTGGCAGTGCGAAGCTGAAAAAGGGCTCGACTTCGACGCCTTCAACGCGCAGGACTATTATAAGGCCCTTGAGAACAAGAACAAGGCCGAGGATATCACCCGCGTCCTCTATCCGAACGACTCCACCTGGGAGGGCAAGCGTCTGCGCATCAAGCAGCAGTATGTCCTCTCCAGCGCATCTCTTCAGAACATCATGTGCGACTTCCGCCGCCATCAGGCCGGTCTCGGCTGGGAAAAGCTTCCGGAATACGCCGCCATCCAGCTCAACGATACGCATCCTGCCATGTCCATTCCGGAGCTCATCCGTCTGCTCATGAACGAGGGGCTGGAGTTCGACGCCGCCTTCGACATCGCCGCGCAGATTTTCGCCTATACAAACCACACCGTCATGGGCGAGGCGCTGGAGAAGTGGGATATGGAGCTTCTGCGCTCCGTCGTGCCGGAAATCTGCGATATCATTGTCCGTATCGACGCCAGGCTCCGGCAGGAACATCCCAACTCCAATCTCTTCATCGTCAAGGACAACACCGTGCACATGGCGAATCTCTCGGTCTACGTCTCCACGGCGGTCAACGGCGTGGCGCAGATCCATTCGCAGATTCTGCGCGACAGCCTCTTCCACGACTGGTATCAGGTCTATCCCGAACGCTTCCAGAACAAGACCAATGGCATCACCCCGCGTCGCTGGCTTGGCCTCTGCAATCCGGAGCTCTCTGCCCTCATCGAAGAGAAGGTCGGCCCCGGTTTCCTGAAGGATCTCGACCGTCTTTCCCAGATGAAAGATCAGCTGGATGACGCAACCGTCGAGCGCTTCAATGCGATCAAGCTGGAAAAGAAAAAGCAGCTCTGCGCCGTCATTGAACAGCACGAAGGCATCAAGCTCGACCCGAGCTTCGTCTTCGACGTGCAGGTCAAGCGCCTGCATGAGTATAAGCGCCAGCTGATGAACGCTCTGTCCGTCATGGACATCTACCTCCGCCTCAAAGACGGCAGCCTGACCGACTTTACGCCGACAGTCTTCCTCTTCGGTGCCAAAGCCGCACCCGGCTATGCCCGCGCCAAGGCCATCATCTGCTATATCAACCGCATCGCGGATCTCATCAATAACGACCCTGCGGTCCACGACAAGCTGAAGGTCGTCTTCGTGCAGAACTATAACTGCTCGTACGCCGAGCATATCATGCCTGCCGCCGATATCTCCGAGCAGATCTCTCCGGCCGGCACCGAAGCCTCCGGCACTGGCAACATGAAGCTGATGCTGAACGGCGCGGTCACCCTCGGCACCATGGACGGCGCGAACATCGAGATCGTCCAGCAGGCAGGCCTCGAGAACAACTATATCTTCGGCGCAACGGTCGAGGAGATCAACCGCGTCCGCGACACCTACCAAGCGCGCGACCTCTACAACTCCAACGCCAACCTCCGCCGCGCGGTCGACACGCTGGTCAACGGCACCGTCCCGACCGACGCCGGCCAGCAGGAGCTTTATACCGCCCTGCTCGACGGCGCGAGCTGGCACCGTCCCGACCACTATTTCAGCCTCTATGACTTCCAGGCCTATCAGGACACACGCCTGCGCGCGAATCACGACTATCGCGACCGCCTTGCCTTCGGCCGCAAGTGCCTGATGAATGTGGCCTCCGCCGGGAAGTTCTCCTCCGACCGCACCATCCGCGAATACGCAAATGAAATCTGGCACATCTGAGCATGCTTCGGGCCGCTGCGATTTGCAGCGGCCCGAATTTTCCATTTGTGTCAAGGCGCACTCCGGCCTGCTTACTGACCGCCTTGCCCTTCTACAGCGGCATGCGAAACGATTCCAGGTCGAATGGGGCATCCCGAGCGCGGGGAGGCCCCATTTGGCCTGTCAGTTTATGGCTTTATACCGTCTTTTCATGGACGGCAATCCAGATCTCACACCGGTAATTCGGATCGTCGGTGTTCGCCGAGGAATAGACCTCAAATTCCACGTTTTCCGCATATTCATACTGCGCACTTTGCGGGAAGAATTCGGTGACAATCCGGTGATAGGTCTCGATAAACGCTTCCGGCATTCTGCCCCGGCTGGTGAAAACGGCATAGGTGCTGGCCGGAATATCCACAATCTCAAAATCATCATCAACAGGTCTGCCGTCGTATTCCGCTCCGATGCCATAGGGGAAGCGCGTTGCATCCAGCTCCGAGGAAAAGCAAATACCGAGCAGCCCGCGCATCACCGTCTGCGCCGGAATACAGGCAGCCAGACGGCCGAGCGTGCCATCCGCGCCAAACTCCTGCCACATGGCGCTAATTTCGCGCGTGGCAGTTCCGGACTGCGGCTTGTCGACCTGTTTGCGTTTGCACACCACCTGAAATGCGTCTCGTTTTTCAATTCTGTAATCCATTTTTCTGCCTCCTGTTAAGGTCAATTTGACAGACAGGGGCGTGAAGATCCTGGCCTTGCCGCCGCGCCTTGCCTCGCTCGGCGTGATGCCGTGGAATCGGGTGAAGGCGCGGGTAAAGCTCTCCGGCGTATCGTAGCCGTATTTCAGCGCGACCTCGATGATCTTTGCATTCCCGCGGGAGAGCTCCTCGCCGGCAAGCGAGAGGCGCCGCATGCGGATATAATCCCCCAGTGAAACGCCGCAGAGGATTCCGAAGACCCGCTGAAAATGAAACGGCGACGAATACGCCTGCTTCGCCACCTCCTCAAAATCGAGTTCTTCGGTGATGTTTGCCTCCACATAGTCGATGGCCCGCTGGATGCCCTGGATCCAATTCATCGCTTCACGTCCTTTCTGTGACTACAGTCTATCAAAAACAGGGCAGGATTTCCTGATTCTGCGTGCGCCCCGGTGTCAAGATCGCAGCCCCGTGGCAGAGCCCGGCGTTTTGAAGCCATCTTACCATGATTTACCTGACATTACAAGATAACAGGATGCGTCATTTTCGCGCCTTCCCCTCTCTTGTGTCTCCTCTTGCATTTTTCCTCAAAATGTTGTAGAATAGATAAAAATAGGCCTATTTTTTACACCGATTTGAGGTGACAGTTTTGTTCGATATTCTGATTCGCGGCGGTCTTCTCATCGACGGCACCGGCGCCCCCGCCGTCCCCGGCGACCTTGCCATTCAAGATGGCGTCATTGCCGCGCGCGGCAATCTGACCGGTGCACATGCCGCCAGGACGATCGAGGCCGCAGGCTTCTGCGTCACTCCCGGCTTCCTCGACATCCACCGCCACGCCGACGCCGCCCTCCTTCACCCTGAATTTGGCGAGTGTGAGCTGCGCCAGGGTCTTACCACAATCGTAAACGGCAACTGTGGCATGTCTCCCTTCCCCTGCACCGGGGAAAACGCCTCTGCCATCCGCGCCTATCTCCAGCCTGTCACCGGCCTTTTTCCACATGCCTATGAGACCTTTGCAGACTATGCCGCTTCCCTGCCCGCGCTCCCGCTCCATGTCGGCCAGCTTGTCGGCGGCGGCACGCTCCGGGCCTCCGTGGCCGGCTTTGTGCCGGATCTGACGGACGAGCAGCTCCATGCCATCTCCGCCCGGCTCGAGACAGCCCTCGCCGAAGGGGTTCTCGGTGTCTCCCTTGGCCTCGGCTACGCGCCGGAATGCTTCTATTCCACGGAGCAGCTCATCCGTGTCCTCGCGCCGCTCCGCGGCAGCGGTATCCCGCTTACCGTCCACATGCGACAGGAAGGCAGCGGCGTGGTTGCAGCCCTGGAAGAGATGCTGTCCGTCGCCCGCGCCCTCCAGACGCCGCTCGAAATCAGCCAGCTTATGGCTAAGTAGATGTAATCAAGAAAAGAAAGGAAAAGCACAATCCAGACGGAACCGGCGGTTGTGTCAAGAAATATTTGTGGAATAGCAAGAACTTTGATATAATGGGAACAGAAACCCCGGAACCGGGAGAAAGGCAGGAGGATAAATGCACATAAGCTATAAACCCCTCTGGCACACGCTGGTTGAGCGCAATATGAGGAAAGAGGACTTGCGGATTGCCGCCGGTCTTACCACAAATATGATTGCCAACATGGGTAAAGGCAAAAACATCAGCATGGAAACGCTGGTTCGTATCTGCGAAGCCCTGAATTGTGGCATTTTGGATGTAATTGAATTAGAGCAGGACAAAGACGCTGAAAAATTAAATTGACAAGGAAGGCGCTGCGAAATGGACAATAGAGAAAAAATTATCAGACTTTGGTTTGATATGTGGCTTGCAAAAAAAGATTTGGGTATATTTAATGTATTTTCTGATAATGCCGTATATATTGAAAGTTGGGGGCCAGAGTACCACGGCTCCAAGAAAATAAAACTTTGGTTTGAGGAATGGAATACCCGTGGAACTGTCTTGCAATGGGACATCAAGCAATTTTTCCATAAAGGCAATCAAACCATTGTTGAATGGTATTTCAAAAATAAGATGGACGCCGGTAACGTAGAAGCGTTTGATGGAATGTCACTGATAGAATGGACGCCAGATGGCAAGATTGCTCTCTTAAAAGAATTTGGTTGTAACGAAAATCGGTATGACCCTTATAAAGATGGCAATATACCACATTTCAGAGATGAAAATGCAAAGTGGTTTTAACTGGAAATTCAGTTGCTGGAGGTAATTATGCGGAATGGATAATTGGTTTACCATTGAGCAAATAGACCGTGATACATTCTCTATTAGCGAATACAAGCACTGGGAAGAAACACATTGTTATCTATTATGTGGGGAAAAATATGCTATTCTCATTGATACAGGTTTAGGCGTTTCCAACATCAGAAAAATTGTGGACTCTCTGACAAAGCTGCCTGTTATGACAGTTACAACTCATGTTCATTGGGATCACATTGGCGGGCATAAGTATTTTGATAATATCGCCGTACATGAAGCGGAAAAGGACTGGCTATCGGTCAGGTTTCCGATACCATTGCAAGTTGTGAAGAATAATTTGACAAGGCTTCCTTGTGATTTTCCAAGAGATTTTGATATTAACGCTTATCAGATTTTTCAAGGTATCCCACAAAGAATTTTACACGATGGCGATTTTCTAAATTTAGGCGGGCGGGAAATTCAAGTTGTTCACACGCCGGGACATTCTCCCGGACATTGTTGCTTTTACGAACCAGAACGAAACTATTTGTATTCCGGGGATTTGATATACAAGGGAAGCCTGGACGCATTTTACCCAACTACCGACCCGAAGCTATTCTATCAATCTATAAGGCGAATACGGAAATACAATATAAAAAAAGTTCTGCCCGGACACCATCAGTTGGATATTCCCGTTTCTTTGATAGCCGATATTGAAGCCGGATTTGCACAATTAGAGAGAGCCGGAAAACTCAAACAGGGAAATGGATTGTTTAAGTTTCAGGATTTCCAAATTCATATATAATCAAAGCTGCCGTTGCAGGAACAACCATTCCCACAACGGCAGTTTTCATTTCCACGGCCTGCGCCGGAAGTTCATACCGGACTGTTTTATCAGCGGGGATTTCTTGAACAGCTTCTTCAAAAGGCTTCGTTCCTCTTGTGAGAGCCGCTTATATTTAAGCTGAAACGCCTTGCAGAATATCTCCGTGAATTGCTGAACCCTGTCCCCCGGCGATTGCATGGCCTTTTGTACTTCCCGTATCAGTTCATCGGCGGGCGTGGTATCCGGCGCACTTTCACTGTCATTTTCGTGCGCCTTGCGTATGTCGTGGAGAATGGCATCCCATGTTTTGTGCGTCACATGGCAGAAGAAATCTTCTTCCTCTACCTGACAGGCTTCCAATACTTTGATTGCCCGGTCTGCCGTAGCTTCGGGATGTTCTTCCAGTATCATAGCCCGTAAAGCAGCCAGTGAGCTGTTTGTGTCATGAAAGTGCATGGTTGCTATCCCGTCCACATAGATTTCTGCGTCTGCCAACAGTTCCCTGAATTTTTCATGGGAGATAATCTCACACAGCAGCCGGTTGTTGAAGCGTTCACTTTTCAGCAGTTCCACGACTTCATCACTCAAATGTAATTCTTCTATCGGCGTGTTTTCATATTTCCGATTGTTGGTAAGGCCGAGCAGATAGTCAACGGACACCTGATAAAAGTCTGCCAGCTTCAACAGGCTGCCGTGATTGATTTCCTTGTATTCATCGTTGTCGTTTTCATAGCTGCCGAGGGCTGATTTTGAAATGCCGGTTTCCTGCGCCAGTTCTTCCAGATTTAAGCCCCGTTCCACCCGTAAATCTTTCAGGCGTTCCTGTACGGAAATGCGGGTTTTCATAGATACATCGCTCCTTCCTGCGGCTGGCTGCCGCCGTCCATCCCATTATACCATACCCGTTCCGCAATCGTGGAAATTTTCGTTTTTGGGACGGTTTTCCTACTTTGTGGATATACGGGAGAAGGCTCAAAAATGTGCCATAATGGGCTTAGTTCATCGATGGATTATTCCAATCGAATGACCGGCCTGTATGGGATATGCTCCTCGGCGATGTAGCGCAACGACTTGCGGCAGGGAAATGGAGGAACCATGACCGCAACGAGCGTACCAAAGGGAGCGAAACGCCGTTGTGAGAGCCAGGGGCAGGAACGACATCAGGGAGAACCGGCGAAAATGAACACCGAATTGATACCGAAACACAACAATCCGATAGGGCATAGTCTACCCTATCCGTAATACTACGGGGGATTTCCGGGCGGCTCTATGGCCGCTTTTCCCTTGAAAATCGCCCCGAAACACAACACTAAAATCTGTTATCCGTCTATTGCGGCTGTTACGGCTGAAATGGGCGGATTTTTGTTTAAGGAGGCACCATGCCGAGAATGCCGAAAAAGAGGAAGCTGGAACTGTCTTTCTTCCTCAATGAACGGGGGCGGGTAACGTACAACGACCTTTGCCGGAAATGCCAGCGTACTTGCAAGCAGAGTTTCCGGGCGGTCATTGTGGACTGCCCCCATTATCTTTCCAAACGCTCAAAACGAAAAGTAAAGGAGGACACCGATTGAATGGAAGTTGAATTTATGACCGCAGACACCCCCTTGCCGCCCTGTATGCCGCTGCCGAGAGCCATGCTGCGGCTCCCGATCAGCAGCACCGCCAAGGTCATGTACGCCCGGATGTTGGATATTGTTTTTGTATCCGGCATAGAGGACACCAATGGGATTTTATTTATCCATTTCCCCATCGTGGAACTGGCGGCGGCACTTGCCCGCAGCACCATGACCGTGAAGCGTTCCCTGAATGAATTGGAGGACGCCGGACTGATACTGCGAGTGCGTCAGGGCTTCGGGGAACCCAACAAGATATATGTACTCATTCCGAAAAAGGAGGACAGCCGCCTATGAATGAAAAGCTGGAAGCACTCAATCAGGAGATAGAGAAAACGGAAAAGAAGCTGCAGAGGGCGCAGCATGAAGAAAAGATGTTGGAACACCAGATAAAGACGCTGACACGGAAGGAACGGACGCACCGGCTTTGCACCAGAGCCGCCATGCTGGAAAGCTACCTTCCCCACCCGGAAGCCATCACGGATGAACAGGTCAGTTTGTTCTTGAAGCTGCTGTTCCACAAAGACAGCACCCGTCAGCTCATGGAAAAAGTATTTGCCGGTAACGGTAATTTTCAGGGAGAGGACGCAGGCCGGAAACGGCCATGATTGCTTTCAGAGCCGCAGCCCGTGGACTGCCCCTCTGAAAGAGGGCGCAACTATACACCACCTGAAGGTAGTGTGTTGCGCCCTGCCGGGGCTTCCTGCGGAAAGCGGATGATTGCCCGCAGCGTTCCGGCTCCAGCCAATCATCACAGGGGAAGCTACACTTCCCCTGCGCTGGCTGCCGCCAGCTACCCCTTTGTGGACTTGCCGCCCGGAAACACCTTGCGCTGCAAGCTGTTCCCGTTCAGCAAGTTTATTCAAATCCAATCACAATTACATTTTTCAAGATTATTTTCAAACCGTCTCATTGCATGGAGTAGTCTACTCCACTATAATTAAGGCAGGAGGTGTTGAGAAATGGCGAATGAAGATAAAAAAGATTTTAATGCCATGCTACACGATAGCAAGGATATGCCTAAATTTCAGACCATTACCGACCAGAAAAGCATTGAGAAATATGGCGGAAGCAGAATGTATTTTGCCCCGCCAATCGATTATGACAAGGTAATGAAACTAATTCCTTATGGCAAAGTAATTACTGTCGGAAAAATCCGTGAATATTTTGCTGAACTGAATGGAGCGGATTTCACAGAGCCTATTACAGCAGGAATTTTTGTATCTATTGCAGCATGGGCGAGTTACCAGCGTTCCGAAGATGAAACCCCGTATTGGCGAACCTTAAAGGCAAACGGGGAATTGAACGCAAAATATCCCGGCGGTATAGAAGCACAAAAGGAAAAACTGGAAGCAGAAGGCCACACAATTATTCAGAAAGGACGCACAAATATAAAGTATTTCGTAAAGGACTATGAAAGCGTTCTTTTTGATTTGAGATAGGAATTTTGAGTTGTAAAATATCCCATCATCGGGCCAACCTGACCCGAACTTTCAAAACTGAATACCAGCCGCCCACCGGCGGCACCACCGAG
>OIWS01002776.1_pt1 | contig 13710 bp, 10 predicted proteins | sample 1587611 | NCBI WGS metagenome assembly OIWS01 (sample SAMEA3888919, study PRJEB22519) | human gut metagenome | biome: human gut; feature: human-associated habitat; material: faeces | place: Denmark | collected 2010 | reverse complement strand
GAGCGGCGGGCGCAGATTGGGGTCGAAGGTGATGAGCTTCCCGCGTTCCTTTGCGTAGGCGACGGCGCGCTGCGTCGCGCCGCGCGCAGGCTCGTCGGTCAGAGAAAGCGTTCCGAAATGGAACGCTTTTGTTTTTTCGATGAGCGAGAGGTCCAATTCCTCAGCGCGGAGTTGCGTGTCCGCGCCCGGCTTGCGGGCAAAGGAAAAGGAGCGCTCGCCGCGCGCGTCGAGCGTCACGAATGCCAGCGTCGTGAAAGCATCCTCCGCCACGACAACGCCGCGCGTATCCACGCCGACCTCGCGCAGCGTCCCGGTGAGCATCGTGCCGAAGGCGTCCGCGCCCACCTTGCTCAAAAGCGCCGTCCTGCCGCCGAGCCGCGCGATGGCCGCGAGGAAATTGGCGGGCGCACCGCCGGGATGCGCCGCCATGAGCGGATAGCCGTCCGCTCCCGCCCCCTGCGCCGTAAAGTCGATGAGCAGCTCGCCGAGCGCAACAACGTCATACTCCGTCCGCGTCATCCTCTGCCCTCCCCGCGCTCGCACAGCAGCCGCAGCGCCTCCAGATAGCCCGGCAGCCCGTGCCCGCGGATGGTCGCGATGCAGGCCGCGCGGATGTAGGACACATGGCGGAAATCCTCGCGTCTGTCCGGGTCGGAAACGTGGACCTCCACCGTCGGGATGCCGACCGCCTTCACCGCGTCAAGCAGCGCGACGCTCGTGTGCGTATAGGCGGCAGGGTTGATGACGATGCCGTCATACACGCCGTAGGCCGCCTGGATCTCGTCGACGAGCGTGCCCTCATGGTTCGACTGAAAGACCTTACACCAGAAGCCCGCCTCCCGGCAGGCCGCTTTGCAGAAGGCCTCAAGTGCGGCGTAGTTCTGCGTGCCGTAAATGGCCGGCTCACGCAGGCCGAGCAGATTGAGATTCGGTCCGTTCAAAATCAGCAGCTGCATCCGAGTACCTCCAGAATTTGCGCGGCCGCCGCCTCCGGCGTGCCGTTGTTGTCGATCATCGCATCCGCGAAGCGGGCATAGAGCGGCTTCCGCTGCGCGTAGATCGTCTGCGCGCCCAGCGCCTGCGAGACCGGCCGTCCCGCGGACGGCAGCCGCTCGAGTGCGCGCTGCAGGCAGAAGATCTCGCCGTTCTGGTGCAGCAGCGGGTAATTTTCCTCCCGCGTAACGCTGCCGCCGCCGGTCGCAAGGACCAGCCCTGACTGCCGCCCGAGCTCCGCGAGCACGGCCGTCTCCCGCCGGCGGAAGCCCGCCTCGCCCTCGAGCCGGAAGATCTCCGGGATCGGCATCCCGGCCTCACGCTCCAACGCGCTGTCGGCGTCGACGAACGTCCGCCCCAGCCGCTTTGCCACCAGCGTCCCGATCGTCGTCTTCCCGCTGCCGGGCATCCCGATGAGGATCACGTTGTGCATCTGCGCCTCGAGCGCCTTCGTGATCGAAAAGATCTTTGCATCGTCAACGGGCTCGCCGGTAAAGTCCTCGCAGCTCTTTTTCGCCTGCGCGGCGAGCATCAGAAGTCCGTTTGCGCGCCGGAGCCCGCGCGCTTCCGCCTGCAGCAGAAATTCCGTGCGCGCGGGGTTGTAGACCACGTCCAGTGCGGCCTCCAGCCGCGGCAGCCGATGAAGGTCCACCGGCGAGACGCCGGTATTCGGATACATGCCGACGGGCGTCGTGTTGACGGCGATCTGCGCGTCCGCATGCCGGTCCAGATTTTCATAGTTGTCTTCCCCGTGCCGCGAGATCACCACGACCTCGCGCGCGCCGAGCCGCCGGAGCACATACTGCGCCGTCGCCGAAGCGCCGCCGCTGCCGAAGACGAGCGCCTTTTTCCCAGCGACATCCGCGCCGCTGGACTGCACCAGCATCGAAAAGCCGTAGGCGTCGGTATTGTCGCCCCAGAGCGTCCCGTCCGCCCGGCGGACAAGCGTGTTGACCGCACCGATGGCCCGCGCCGTGTCGGAAAGCTCCGCGCAGTAGGGGATCACGTCCTTTTTATAAGGGATCGTGACGTTCAGTCCGTCGAAGGCCCCTTCCTGTAAAAAGGCGCCGAGGTCCTCCGGCTCCACCTCAAACAGCCGGTACGAATAATCCGCCAGCCGCTCATGGATGGCAGGGGAGTAGCTGTGGCCGAGCTTCCGGCCGAGCAGACCGCAGCGCAGCGTCTTAGTATCCATATCCAAGCTCCTTTTTCCGCTCCATCACCGCGTCGAGCACGGCGATGGCCGCCGCCGCCTCCACGCACGGGACCGCGCGCGGGACGATGCAGGGGTCGTGCCGCCCGTAAACGACGAGCTTTGTCTCCTCCATCCGCGATAGGCTGACCGAGTCCTGCTCCCGGGAAATGGACGGCGTCGGCTTGAACGCCGCCCGGAACACGACCGGCATCCCGTTCGAGATCCCGCCCAGGATCCCGCCGCAGTGGTTCGTTTTTGTGACGATCTTTCCGTTTTCTACGCAGAACGGGTCGTTATTCTCGCTGCCGCGCAGCCGTGCGGCGGCAAAGCCCGCGCCGAATTCCACGCCCTTGACCGCCGGAATGGCAAATACCGTGCGCGCAATGCGGTTTTCCAGCCCCCCGAACATCGGATCGCCGATTCCCGCCGGCAGCCCCTCTATCACGCACTCGATCACGCCGCCGACGGAGTCCTGCTCCGCCTTCACCTGTGCGATCTGCGCCTGCATGGCCGCAGCCGCCTCGTCCGAGACGGCCGGGAACGGTTTTTCGTCGACCGGCGCGTCAAACGCCGCATCGTCCGTTACCGTGCCGATCGACACGATCCGCGCCCGCACCCGGACGCCCTGCCGTGCCAGTATCTGCAGGCAGAGCCCGCCGGCAATGCACAGCGGCGCTGTCAGCCGGCCGGAAAAATGTCCGCCGCCCGCGGCGTCCTGCGCGCCGCCGAACTTGACCTGCGCGGTATAGTCCGCGTGGCCGGGGCGGGGGATATCCATCAGATTTTCATAGTCGCCGGAGCGCGTATTCGTGTTGCGGATGATGGCCGTGAGCGGCGCGCCGCAGGTCCGGCCGTCCTTCAGCCCGCATAAAAACTCCGGCAGGTCCGCCTCCTTCCGCGGCGTCGACCAGGCGTTCTGCCCGGGTGCGCGGCGGCGCAGAAACCGACCCAGCGCATCCAGATCGACCGGCAGCCCGGCGGGCAGCCCATCAATGGTCACGCCGATGGCAGGCGCGTGCGACTGCCCGAAGATCGAGACGGTCAGATTGCCGTCATATACGCTGCTCATAACGCTTCCTCCTGCAATGCAGTAAAGTCTTCCCAGAACGCGGGATAGGATTTTGCGACGCATGCGCTGCCGCATACCGTGACGGGCTGCGTGCAGCCGCAGGCAGCTACCGCCGCGCTCATGGCGATGCGATGGTCGCCGCTGGCGTCGACGCTTCCGCCCGCAAGCGCGGGCTGCCCTGTGATGACGAGTCCATCCGGCAGCTCGCGGACTGTCCCGCCGAGCGCTTCGATGAGCGCGGCGGTCGTCCGGAGCCGGTCAGACTCCTTGATGCGCAGCCGCGCGGCATTCTCGATCCGCGTTTCCCCCGCGCAGAGCGCGGCCAGCACGCTCACGACCGGCACCAGATCCGGGACCGGCCCCGCGTCGAGCGTGATGCCGCGCAGCGTACCGCGCCGGACTGTGACCGTATCGCCCTCGATGTTTACCTCCGCGCCGAAGCGCGTCAGGATCTCCGTGATGGCCCGGTCAGCCTGCAGAGATGCAGGATCCAACCCGGACACGCAGACACCCTGCCGCGACAGCGCGCCCATGCACAGGAAAAACGCCGCGTTCGACCAGTCGCCCTCGACCAGCTGCCGGCCTGGCGCGGCATACCGCTGCCCGCCGGGGATCGTCCAGCACTGGCCGCTTTTTTCAAAGCGGATCCCGGCCGCGCGCAGCGCCTGCTCCGTCATGGCGACGTACCGCGCCGACTGCAGCTGCCCGGTGACCGTAAGCACGCTGTCCTCCGTAAGCAGCGGCAGCGCAAACAGAAGTCCGGACACGAATTGCGACGAGACATTGCCGGGCAGGGCATAGCTGCCCGCCTGCAGCTGCCCGCACACGTGCAGAAGATCATCCTCCCGCCGCAGCTGCATCCCGTGCGCCTCCAGCAGCTCCCACAGCGGGCTAAGCGGACGCTCCGGCAGCCTGCCGTGCATCCGGATCTGCGCGCGGACGCCCAGCGCCCCGAGGACCGGCAGCAAAAACCGCAGCGTCGAGCCGCTTTCTCCGGCGTCCAGCGCGGCCTGCGCAGGGTAGACCGCGGGCGGCTCGATCCAAAGCCCGTCCGCCTCCGCTTCGATCTTCGCCCCCAGCGCCCGCAGGCACTGCATCGTCGCCTCGATATCCTCGCTGAAGCCGTCCAGCATAAGGTGCCCCGGCGTCCGGGACAACGCGGCGCAGATGAGCATCCGGTGCGCCTGCGATTTTGAGGCCGGGATCCGGACCGCGCCGGTGCGCGGTCCGGGCAGCAGCGTCCGGTTCATCGCGCGCCTCCGGCCCGGAGCCAGTCCATGATCTCGGAGGCGGGCGTCTTCACGATCCGGCACTGCCCGACGGCGGTCGGGACGATCAGATTGATCGTATCCCCGGCGGCCTTTTTGTCGTGCAGGACCGTCAGGAGCATGTCCTCCGCACGGAACGCGCAGTCGACCGGCAGATCATACTGCCGCAGAAGTTCCACCACCGCGTCGCGCGTCTCCTCCTTGCAGAGCCCGAAGGCCGCCGCCGCGCGGACCATCATAGCCATCCCGATGGCCACGGCGGAGCCGTGGCTCACCGCGAAGCCGCTGCAGGCCTCGATCCCGTGGCCGAACGTGTGGCCAAGATTGAGCAGCTGCCGCTGCCCGCGGTCAAATTCATCCTGCGCGACGATATCGCGTTTCATCGTGACGCAGGTCTCAATGATATGCTCCAGCTGTGCGTGCGCAGATCCGGCCCTGAGATCGTCAAAGAACGGCGCGTTCCCCAGAACGGCGTACTTGATGACCTCCGCGCAGCCATCCCGGAAGATCTCCTCCGGCAGCGTCGTCAGGCAGTCCGGGTCGCAGAGCACGAGCCAGGGCTGATAGAACGTCCCGGCCAGGTTTTTCCCCGCCGGCAGATCGATGGCCGTCTTGCCGCCGACGGACGAGTCGACCATGGCGAGCAGCGTCGTCGGGATCTGGATGAAGCCGATGCCGCGCAGATAGGTCGAGGCGGCAAAGCCCGCCAGATCGCCCGCCACGCCGCCGCCGAGCGCGGCGATCGCGTCCTTCCGCGTCAGCTGCTGCGCGCAGAGCGCGTCGAGCAGCTCGAGGTAGGTGCACGCACACTTGGAGCTCTCTCCGTGCGGGAATACAAAGCTGCAGACCGTCAGCCCGGCAGTCTCCAGACTGCGGCGGACCGCGCCGCCATACAGCGGCCAGACCGCATCGTCCGAGACGAGCATCACTTTTTTCGCGTCCGTCACGGCGCGGATCTGCTCACCGGCCCCCTGCAGAAGGCCGCGCCCGATCCGGATCTCATAGCTTCTCGATGCGTGGACCGATACCGTTTTCATCGGCCGTCGACCTCCTCTTTGCGTTTTTTGCCCTCTTCCAGCAGCTGTGTGAGCGCTTCGCCATCATTTTCCGCGATGGCGGCCCGGTACTGCATGAGGCAGTCCATCAGCCCGTCCAGCTCGCGGAGCATATAGTCGCGGTTTTCCAGAAACAGCTCCGACCACATCGGCGCGTTCAGCCACGCCACGCGGGTCATATCCTTGTAGCTGCCGGCCGAAAAGCCCTTGTGCGCCTTCGCGGTCGGGCTTTTGATGTAGGCGTTGGAGACCAGATGTGCCATCTGGGACGTAAAGGCGATCATCTCGTCGTGGCTGTCTGCCGTCGTGACCGAGAAGCTGCCGAACCCGGCCGGGCTCAGAAGCTCCTTCACGCGGCTCAGAAGCTCGATATCGTCAAAATCCGGCGGCACGATGACCATCGGGGCATTGTGATAGAGGTTCGCCCGCGCGTGGCCGAAGCCGGAATACTGCGTGCCCGCCATCGGGTGGCCGCCAAGATAGGTAAAGCCATATTCCTTTGCCAGCGGGAACGCCGCCGCGCACACCACGCGCTTCGTGCCGCAGCAGTCGATCACAACGGGCTTTCCGCCGATGTGCGGCGCGGCCTGCCGCAGATACTCGACCGCGGCCAGCGGCCGCACGCACAGCAGTACCAGCTCGCACGTGCCGATATTGTCCATCGTGAGCGGTTCGTCGACGGCGTCGGCCAGCTGCGTGAAGGAAAGGACGCTTTCGTCCCGGTCATAGCCCAGCACGCGCCAGCCGGCCGCGTGATACGCCTTGGCAAACGATCCGCCGATGAGGCCCAGACCTACGATCCCGACCGTCATCTCGTCACCGCCTCGCGGACTGCGCGGACCTTCTCGGCGACCTCGGCAAACTGCTCGCAGGTGAGCGACTGTGCGCCGTCGCACAGCGCGTGGATAGGATCGTTGTGGACCTCGACGATCACGCCGTCCGCGCCGCAGGCTGCGGCCGCGAGCGTCATCGGCGGGACCAGCCGGTTGATGCCCGTGGAGTGGCTGGGATCGACGATGACCGGCAGGTGCGACAGCTCGTGCAGCATCGGCACCGCGGCAAGATCGAGCGTGTTGCGCGTGTAGTCGTCAAACGTGCGGATGCCGCGCTCGCAGAGAATGACGTTGTCGTTGCCGCTGGCCATGATGTATTCCGCGCTCATCAGCAGCTCCTTGAGCGTGTTGGCAAGCCCGCGCTTGAGCAAAATCGGCTTTTTGACCGAGCCCATCTCCTTGAGCAGGTCGTAGTTCTGCATGTTGCGCGCGCCGATCTGGATGACGTCGACGTTGTCAAACAGCGGCAGATGCTTGATATTCATGAGCTCCGTCACGATGGGCAGCCCCGTCTCCTGCTTGGCGATCTCCAGCAGGCGGATGCCCTCGCCGTGCAGACCCTGGAAGTCATAGGGGGAGGTCCGCGGCTTGAATGCGCCGCCGCGCAGCAGCTGCGCGCCCGCGGCCTTGACGGCCTTGGCGACATAGACGATCTGCTCCTCGGATTCCACGGAGCACGGCCCCGCGATCATGGCGAAATGCCCGCCGCCGAACTTCGCGTCGCCCACGCTCACGACGGTGTCGTCGGGGTGGAACTTGCGGTTGCAGCACTTGAACGGGTCGGACACGCGCTTGACGGAATCGACGATATCCAGACTTTCCAGCAGCGACATATCAATCCGGCTCGTATCGCCGACCAGACCCAGCACGGTCTGATATTCGCCGAGCGAGGGATGCACGTCAATATTCTGGTTCCGCAGCCAGTTGATGAGCTGATTTCTCTTTTCCTCGGGGACGTTGTGCTTCAGTACGACAATCATGGTTTTGACCTCCAGTGCAATAAAAAATGCGGCACAGTCAATTCTGTGCCGCATGGAAACTACCGATTCTGCGCATCACAAATTGACCTTACTATCTGACGACAGTAAAGTAATAGTAGGATGCAAAAACAGAAGTGAACATCGTTTCGTTCTCCTTAAAAAGGTTGTACTCATGATAGCAGACGTTTCGGCAAATGTCAACCGGGGAAGCGGGAAAAACACGAGAAAAAGCCGCCGTACAGCTCTCTGTACGGCAGCTCCGGTGTTTAATGGTTTACGCGCATGGCCAGTTCGATCTCCTCGTCATCCGCATTGCCAGTCTCCGCAAAGCCGAATTTCCGATAGAGCGCGAGCGCCGCGCCGTTTTCCCGGTGGCAGGTCAGCACGACCCGGTCGGAATCCCCGAAGGGCTTCTTCGCGATGTATTCCAGGCAGCGCTGCAGCGCGGCCGTCCCATATCCCAGCCCCTGCCGGTCCTTGTCGATCATCATGTGCCAGATGTCATACTCAGCCAGATCATAGTCGTAGATGACCATCACATAGCCGACCATCTGCTCTTCACAGAAGATCCCGAAGGGCGTGCACTGGTGATAATACACGTAGGCCTGCGCAAGGCTCCGGACCGGATGCGACACGAATCGCTCCTGTCCCTCCCGCAGCTTCAGCCCGAATGCGGAGAGAAAATTGGTTTCATCGATCTTTTTTAATGTGATATTCTGCATTTGTTCCTCCTGTTGGTGCAGGGGGACTCAGAACATAAGATCCCCCTGAAAATGTTTGGTTCCGTACAGATATTTGAACATCATGAACATCTCCTTTCGTAGGGAAGGTATCTATCTTCACGCAGCCGCAGCCGCGTTTTTGTAGTGTGCACGCATTGTATCACATCCAAGCAAAAAAAGCCAGAGGCCTTTGGCCTCTGGCAGAAATTATTTTGCCATTTCCAGCATATTCTCGATCAGTACGCCATACCCCATCGTCGGGTCGTTCACCAGCACGTGCGTCACCGCGCCCACCAGCTTCCCGTTCTGCAGGATCGGGCTGCCGCTCATGCCCTGTACGATGCCACCGGTCTTCGCCAGCAGCGCCTCGTCCGTCACCGTGATGAGCAGATTCCGGCCGTTTTTTGCGTCCGGGTCGACGCGGTCGATGCGGATGGAAAAGCGCTGGACCTGTTCGCCGTCCACATTGGACAGGATTTCCGCCGCACCGGTCGTGACCGCCGAAGCCGGCGCCGTCTGGACAGCCTCTCCGGGCTTCGGCTGTGAGAGTGTGCCGAAAATGCCGCAGGCCGTATTTTTCTCCACGGTCCCGACGGCGTCCGTCACGTCAAAGATCCCGTGCAGCTCGCCCGGCGTCCCGCGTGTCCCGGTCCGCACCTCCGCCACGCTCGCGCGGACAAGATAGCCCGACTGCAGCATCAGCAGCTGCGTCCCGTCGAGCCCGCTGACGCCGTGGCCCAACGCGCCGTACTGCAGGCTCACAGGATCGTAGTACGTGACCGTCCCGATCCCCGCGATATGGTCGCGGACCAAAATCCCGAGCCGGTAGCCACTGGCTGTTTTTTCCGGCGTGACCAGAAATTCCGCCTCATGCCCGCCGCGCTCCACACGCACGACGATCGGCTCGGCCGACTGGATGCTGTCGAGCAGCGCCTGCGCGCTCGCGGTCTTCTTGCCGCCTGCCGTCAGGATCACGTCGCCGCGCCGCAGTCCGGCGCGCTGGGCCGGCGCGTCCGGCTCCACCTCGGTGACCATCAGACCCTCGGCATACAGCTTGATGCCGACCGTATATCCTCCCGGCACGAGCGTCCGCCCCGCGGCCAGCGTCTGGCAGCAGAGCGCCAGCAGCAGGCACAGGGCCATCAGCGCGGCCGGTATTTTTTTATGAAGAAACTGCTTCATGTTCTCATCCTCTCCCCAAAAGTCTCAGCGCCGTTATCTTGGCCGTTCCGGCGGGAAAGAAACCGCGTGTGAAGCATGTAAAAGAAAGCCTGTTTTCCTTGGTAAAAATCAGAAAATCACCGCCGCTGGCCGCAAACGCTGCCGTTTGCCTGCGAAAATTTCCTGCGTTTCATTCTTTCACCATCAAAGGCCCGTACCGCCCGGTTTTAATTTCTGCAAAAAAGAAAAAATTAGTCTTGACTTTTTGCGAGAAATCGTTATAATAATCATGCGCTTCGGCAAGAGGCCATTTAGGGGATTTGTGTAACGGTAGCACACCGGACTCTGACTCCGTTTGCGGGGGTTCGAATCCCTCATCCCCTGCCAGAGCAAGAAAACCAGCAATCGACTGTGATTGCTGGTTTTTCTTTGTATCAAGGCTTCCAGCCATTTTTGGAAGGAAAAACACACTTTCCTTAACGAGAAGAAGGCCGCTATTCTTGCAAATCTTATTGATTTGCTTTCCATTTTTTTCGGTGCGGATTTGTGATAGCGGATGCGTACACGGGTAAAGCTTTCGTTCTGAGCGCTTCCACTCAGTCCTCCCATACGCCGTGGACGCCGAAGGTGACGCGCATGGATTCGCCGGTCGGCGCGGCAAAGCTTACGTCGTCGGCTTTCTCGATCAGCCTTGCAAGGCGGCTTCGCACGCTTTCATTGAAGATGCAGACCGGCAGTGGAAGGTCGATCATGACCATGGCGTTTCGCTTGGTGCTTTCAGGCGGTCTTACGGTGAGCGTGCCGCGCATGAGATGCGCGAGTTCATCGGATTCCTGGCGGATCTGCGTGAAGAGGTTCATTTTTGCTTCATTGACGGACGTGCCGCGGAAGTTTTCATTGCGCTGAAGCATGGCTTCTACCATGGCAGCGGTTTTCGGATCGGTCATAATATGTTCTCCTTTTCAAGTTGAGTTTTGGATACATGTTTGATTCTACTTGGAATTATCGGTCGTCCCGCTGGTTTCAAGATGATTTCTCATGAGATGCCTGTATTTTTCGGCACACTCTGCGCAAAACTTTCCGGCCTTTGTCCCGCCATGCTTGAAAAAAGTCTGCGGCATACGAAAACGAAAGCGCAAGGGGATATGCAACTGCGCCGGCAAATATTACGGGTTACAATTCTTGCATGGCTCGTAGCCCATTTTGATCACGCTGTCACGCGTTCCGGTGTAATTCCACTTGTTTTTTTCGGATATCTTCTTCACGCTACTGCACCATGTGTAGTGGAACTTGCCGGTGTTGGTGTTGATGATGTAATTACAATTAGTCTGCAATGTAGCGCTATTTGCCGTTTGCTGTGTTGAATCTGGTTGTGTGTCTTCGAGGGAAGAAGTTGATTGGTATTTGCCCGGTTGTACAACAATAGAGAATGTCATTTGATCGCCGAGACAGTTTTTAGCTTGAATGATCGCAGTCCCAGGCGATACGCCGTGGATGACGGCCATCTTGAAGTTTGGAAGATCTCCGGGCGCAGGATCCGCTTCGACGGTTGCGATATCTGGGGTCAGCGACATCCAAGTAACGGCGCCATGCTGTGCGCTCTCCGATACACAAGCACATATTTCCGTGTCATAATCCATGCTCGCAACTGGGCGTCCTTCTTCATCACGGAATACTGCGAAAAGGTTGATGGTTGGTAAATCGAGAACGTCTTTTTGTCGAAACTCCGGTATAATGATTCTGGATAATATCGCGCTTACTTCCGCTCTTGAAATTGGCCTCTCGGGGAAGTAGACTCCATCATAACCTGAATCGTTGGTGCCAGTTAAGATTCCAGCGTTATATAAAGTGTAAATAGAACCCCAATGGTCAGAACATAGGTCAATGTCAGGAAGTATTCCGGGAGCAATATTGTTAATGTTTTTGTACGCTTCTTCTGGAAGAGCTTCATCCATGACAAAAGCAAAAATTTCCCGTGTTATTTCACTCGACCAAAAAGATGCATCTTTTCCTCTGAAATAATATGGGAACTCGGCAAATGCTAGCCAATAGTCAACGTAAGCTTTATACCACGGAGATGATGGCTCAAATTTACCAGACCCTCCGACATAAATATCATGAAGCCTGCAGCCAATCGCAACCGCCTCAGCAATAGTCATGTTTCCTGACGGGGAGAACTTCGCATCTGCTTTTCCATTCATCAACCCATATTCGCATACAGTCTTCACGCTGTCAGCGTACCACGCGGAGCCGGGAACATCTGAGAACCCGGTGTATTCCACTTGTTTTTTGAAGTTTGACAGACCTGCTTCTTTCGCAAGCGCAGGGATCCCGAGCGCGAACAGCAAGGCTATGACGAGGAGCAGACTCAGCACTCTTTTCATGTCGCATATTCTCCTTGTTTTGAAATATATGGGCCTTTTTTCAACAATAGCACATTCGCCGGACACTGTCAATCTTTGAATTCCCAGATTCAGACAGAGAATCGCGGCATTCAGCGCTGCAGCTTTGTCGGCAGAAGATCCTGTATGCAGGTTTTTCTTGATAATTCGTCCGAAAGCGTGTATCGTATAGGTATATCAAAGAATCAGGAGCAGAGATTCATGACTGATGGGTTTATCAAGACTGCGGCCGGGACGATCGATGTGCAGGTCGCGGATGTGCAGACCAATACCGATACGATCCTCGCGCGCGTACGGCAGGCGGACGCGGCCGGCGTCGACCTGCTGACGCTGCCGGAGCTGTGCCTGACCGGCTACACCTGCGGCGATCTGTTTTTCTCCGACTGCCTGCTCGGCGCAGTGGAGCCGGCGCTTGCCCGCATTCTTGAGCAGACGGCGGCGCTTTCCACGGTATTCACCGTGGGTCTGCCGCTGCGCTTCGGCGGCAAGCTCTATAACTGCGCGGCGGTCGTCCACGCGGGCAGGCTCCTCGGCGTGGTGCCGAAGACGTACCTGCCGAACTATGGCGAGTTTTACGAGCAGCGGCAGTTTTCTTCCGCATCGGTGCTAGGCGGAAACATCTACGACCTGATGCTCTGCGGCCAGAGCGTGCCGTTCGGCACGGACCTGCTCTTTGCCTGCGCGGAGCTGCCGGACTATACCTTCGGCATCGAGCTGTGCGAGGATCTCTGGGTCCCGTGCCCGCCGTCGACCCGCCTCACGGCCGGCGGCGCGGCCATCATTGCCAACCTGTCCGCCTCGGACGAGGTGATCGGCAAGGCGGACTACCGCCGGATGCTGGTCAGCGCGACGTCCGCGCGGCTGGCCTGCGGCTATATCTACTGCAGCGCCTCCCCGACGGAGTCCACGCAGGACATGGTCTTCTCCCGCCACCATCTGATCGCGGAAAACGGCACCATCCTCGCGGAAAACGAGCCGTTTGCCGACGCTGAACTGACGATCACCGAGATCGACGTGCAGCGGCTCATGCACGAGCGGCACCGCGCCACGAGCTATGACGCCGTCCCCGGCCTGCGGCAGATCGTCTTCCACCAGTCCCTGCGCCGGACGCAGCTGACGCGCCCCATCGCGCCCAATCCCTTCGTCCCGCCCTATGACGACCAGCTCCGCGCACGCGCGGAGGCGATCCTGCGCATCCAGTCGCAGGGCCTAAAAAAGCGGATCGAGCATACGCACGCGAAGACCGTCGTGCTCGGCATCTCCGGCGGGCTCGACAGCACGCTCGCGCTTCTCGTGTGTGTGCGCGCGTTCGACCTCTGCGGACGCAGCCGGAAGCAGATCCAGTGCGTCACGATGCCCTGCTTCGGCACCACGAAGCGCACGAAGTCCAATGCCGTGAAGCTTTGCGAGGAGCTGGGCGTCAGCGTGCAGGAGGTCAACATCACCGCCGCCGTCCGGCAGCACTTCGCCGACATCGGCCATGACGAATCCGTGCACGACGTGACCTATGAAAACTGCCAGGCGCGCGAGCGCACGCAGGTTCTGATGGACATTGCCAACCAGTCCGGCGGCCTCGTGATCGGCACCGGCGATCTGTCGGAGCTCGCGCTTGGCTGGGCGACCTACAACGGCGACCATATGTCCATGTACGCCGTCAACTGCTCGGTGCCGAAGACGCTTGTGCGCTACATCGTGCAGTATGAGGCAGCGAGCAGCGCGCCCGCCCTGCAGGCGGTCCTGCTGGACATTCTCGACACGCCGGTCTCCCCGGAACTTCTGCCCGCGGACGAGAACGGCCAGATCGCGCAGAAGACGGAGGACCTTGTCGGCCCCTACGAGCTGCATGATTTCTTCCTGTACCATACGCTCCGCTTCGGCACGCGCCCGCGCAAGCTCTTCCGGATGGCGAAATATGCCTATGCGGGGAAATATGACGACGAGACCATCCGGCACTGGCTCAAGACCTTCTGCCGCCGCTTCTTCCAGCAGCAGTTCAAGCGCTCGTGCATCCCGGACGGCCCGAAGGTCGGCT